>Ga0187779_10002837_pt1 | contig 10543 bp, 10 predicted proteins | sample 1015_Q2_SP10_10__FD_132435 | JGI IMG/M metagenome (GOLD analysis project Ga0187779, IMG submission 132435) | Tropical peat soil microbial communities from peatlands in Department of Meta, Colombia - 1015_Q2_SP10_10_MG | ecosystem: Environmental > Terrestrial > Soil > Wetlands > Peat | place...
CGCGGTAGCGCGGCAAATTCTCTCCGACCGTGCGCCATAAGGTCTGGAACACCGCCGTGGAACCGGTGAAGTGGATCCCGGCCAGCGCCGGATCGGCGAGAGCCGCGCCGCTCACCGCCTGGGGATCGCCGGGCACGAAGTTGATCACCCCGGGGGGCAGTCCGGCCTCCTCCAGCACCTTCATCACATAGTAGTTGCTGAGGAGCGCGGTCTGGGCCGGCTTCCAGAGGGCCACATTGCCCATGAGGGCCGGGGCGGTAGGGAGGTTGCCGCCGATCGCGGTGAAGTTGAATGGGGTGATCGCGTAGACGAATCCTTCCAGCGCCCGGTGCTCCATCCGGTTCCAGGTGAGCGGCGCGGAGGCGGGTTGCTCCCGGTACAGCTGCTCCGCGAAATGCACGTTGAATCGCCAGAAATCGATCAGCTCGCAGGCGCTATCGATCTCCGCCTGGAAGGCGGTCTTGCTCTGGCCGAGCATGGTCGCCGCATTGACCGTGGCCCGCCAGGGGCCCGCCAGAAGGTCGGCTGCCTTGAGCAGCACGCCGGCCCGGTCCTCGAACCGCATCGCCGACCACTCCCGCCACGCCTGCTGTCCGCTGGCGATCGCGGCCTGCACTGTCGCCAGGTCCGCGTGATGCGCCCGCGCCAACACCCGGCGATGATCGTGGGGACTCACCACGTCGATCAGTTTCCCGGTGCGGATCTCCTTGCCCCCGACGATGATCGGGATATCGATCGTTTCCTTGGCCATAGCCGCGAGGCGGGCCTTGAGAGCCGCCCGCTCAGGGCTGCCGGGAGCATAGGCCAGGACCGGCTCGTTCGTTGGACGGGGGATGTTGGGATAGCCACTCATGGGGCCTTCACGGTTGGGCGTGGGGCGGGGAGATTAGCCCACCCCACCACCGCCCGGCAACCCTCGGTGACCGGCCCCGCGAGGCCTAGTACTTGACCTGCAACTGCGTCAGGATCGTCCCCTTCCGAATTCCGGGATCGCCGATCTTCCGAGACACGTATTCGAGGTAGAGCTTGACCCGCTCCCCATGGAGAAAAAGGTTGGCGCCGGCGGTCCAGGCCCGATTGCGCTGCTGCAGGCTGATCTGGTCGCGCCGGAAGTACTCGTACTTGAGGAGCAGCTGCACCTCGGGCACCGCCTTCACCGCCCCCAGCGCAAACCAGCCGAAGTCCTGCTTGCCCCCGACGCTGTCACGCGCCTGGGCGACGTACTCCCCTCGCACCACGAACCGCGGGTCGGCGTAGTTGGCATCGATGCTGTAGCGGGTGCTGTCCCCGAAGTACCGGGCCACGCTGGCGCCCAACTCGATGGCCGGAATCGGACGGATCTCCACCCGGCCCACGCCGAGCACCGTCGAATCCTTGTTCACTGTGACGTTGGTGCCTTCACCGTTAAAGACACCGGCGTACACTCGGACCACATCACTGAAACGGTAGTCGCCCATCACGCCGATGTCGCGCTTGGTGGCCAGCGAGTCCACCGCGGTCGACCGATCGGCGCTCTCCAGATCCGAGAGACTGGTCATGTATTCCCAGGTAAACGGGGTCTTGAACTGACCGACCTGCACGCCGAATTGCGGCTGCGACCATCGGATGTAGGCATCCATCAGCGAGACCGACGCTTTGCCGGTCCCGACACTGCCGGTCCGGAACTCCCCCTGGAGCCGCCAGCTGAAATCGCTGGCAATTGGTCCGGACGCTACCAACCTGGCCCGGTTGATTGACCCGGTGAGTCCGATGTCTTTCTGCCAGGTCTCCCGCGCCTGCAAGTAGCCGGAGAGCTTGACGATCGGGGTGGCCGGCCGAGGCGGAGCCGCGGTCGTGTCCTGCTGGCCAGCCGCGGGAACGGCGAAGGCCGCGAGGATCACCAGAGACAGCACACCGACGTGGTGTCGCACAGGGTCCCTCCTTCGATTGGTGAAGTGCGGGTAAGCGATGTTCGTGATCGGGTCCAGCGTCAGGCAGTCACAACAGAGAAGGCCGTCAGGCCAAGGCTCAGTGGTATGCCACTGCGCCTGTCGCCTTGAACGAGGCATACACGGGGGCCCCTTCCGTGAGGCCCAGCTGCGCCACGGCGGCCGCTGTCACCTCCGCCACCAGTCGGGGGTGGGTATCGAGAACAACCCGGACCCGCTCCCCGAACGGAGGCTCCGGCACCATTTCGAGCACTCTGCCGTGATAGAGGTTTTGGGCGCTGGCGGCGGGCGGAGACCTATACAGCGTGATCTCACGCGGGCTCACCACCACGACGAGCGGCGCGGTTGTATCGGGCACCGGACCGGCGACCAGCAGCTCGCCATCGCCCGTCGTGACCCGGGTCCCGTCTTCCGGCGAGGAACTGAGCACTCGGCCCTGCATCAGGTTGAGGCCCATGAACTCGGCGATGTAAGCCGACCGGGGCCGCCGGAGGAGCTCCTCCCTATTCCCGACCTGCGAAACCCGTCCGTCCTCCAGCACCGCGATGCGGTCGCCGAGCACCAGCGCCTCCACTGGACTGTGGGTAACCAGCACGGTGATACACGGCAGTCCGGCAAGCACCGCGCGGAGTTCCGAGCGGACCTCGTGGCGGGTCCGCACATCGAGCGCGGAGAGCGGCTCATCGAGCAGCAGCAGCGCGGGATCCAGGGCCAGCGCCCGCGCCAGCGCGGCCCGCTGCTGCTGGCCGCCGGAGAGTTGCGCGGGACGCCGGTCTGCCAGTGCCGAGAGATCGAAGCGCTCCAGCAGATCGGCGACCCGACGCTGCAGCACTCCGCGCCGTATGCCTACTGCCTGGAGCCCGAACCCGATGTTCTCCTGAACCGTGAGATGCGGGAAAAGGGCGTAGTCCTGGGCCACGAAGCCCACCGTGCGCTCATGCGCGGGGATCCAGATACCCAGGGCGGTGTCGCACCACAGCGCGTCCCCCACTTCGATCCGCCCCTGGTCCGGACGAGCCAGCCCGGCCAGGAGCCGGAGAGCGGTGGTCTTCCCGGACCCGCTCTCGCCCACCAGCGCCAGGGTGCTACCCGGGGCCGCGTCGAGCGTCAGGTCCAGCTCGAAGTCAGCGAGCCGGTAGCGGAGCGAGGCTCGAAGCACGTTGAGGGGCGAACAGTCCCAGGCCGGCCTGCCGCATCGCCGTCAGCAGCACCGCAGCCATCACCACGAGGAGCAGGGACAGAGTCGCCGCGGCATCGAGGTTTTCCTGCAGCCGGAGGTAGACATCGAGCGGAACGGTCCGGGTGGTCCCGGCGAGATTGCCGGCGAAGGTGATCGTGGCCCCGAACTCGCCCAGGGCACGAGCCCACGCCATCCCCACCCCGGCCACGATTCCCGGCATCGCGAGCGGGATGCGCACCCGCCAGAAGGTGGTGAATTCCCCCGCCCGGAGCGTCGCTGCCGCATCGAGGTAGCGCCGATCCACCGCTTCGAAGCCGGCACGCGCCGCCCCCACCAGAAACGGCACCGCCATGAATACCTGGGCGACCACCACGCCAGCGGTGCTGAACGGAAGTGTGATCCCGAAGGTCGAAAGGGTCCGGCCGAGGAGCCCCGCCCGGCCAAATGCCATGAGCAGTGCGAATCCGGCGACCGTCGGGGGAATCACCATCGGGAGGTCCATCAGCACCTCAACTGCGCGCTTCCCGGGAAACCGCCGAGTCGCGAGGAGGTATGCCATTGGCAGTCCCAGGACCAGGCACAGCAGCGTGGCGGCCACACTGGTCTTCACGCTGAGCCAGAGCGACTCTCGTACTCCGGAATCGCCGAGCTGGGCGACGAACCGGGCCGGCGTGACCCGAAGCACCAGGGCCACCACCGGAAGGATCACGACCGCAGCGAGAATCGCCGCGAGGACCAGCGCCGCGATCCGGCCCAGGGCCTCGCGCGCCATGCCGCGGGCCGTCGCAGGGCTCACGGGGCGACCGGCCCCGTGGCTATGAAACCGCGGTCAGCCAGCACCCGTTGACCTGCGGGACCGAGCACCAGCTCGACGAAGGCGTTCGCCAGATCCCCCAATCCTCCCGCCACCGGCGCGATCGGATACTCGGCAATCGGGTTGGCCTCGTCGGGAATTGGCAATACGGTGATCTGGTTCAACAGGGAGGGCGGTACGTCGGTGAGATATGCGATCCCGGCGTCCCCCTCTCCGAGGCCAATCTTGGCGACCACCGCCTTCACGTTCTCCTCCTCCGACACCAGGTTCGCCAGGACCAGGCGCTGATAGTCAGGAGGGAAGCCGGGCTGCGCCGACAGGCGCTGAATGGCCTCGCGGCTGTAGGCACCCACCGGTACCTGCTTCCCAGCGAGAATCAGCTTGAGCCCCGGGCGCGCCAGGTCCTCCAGCCGCTCGATGTGGCCGGGGTTGGGCCGGGGGATGACCACGCCGAGCCGGTTCTGCGCGAAGACTCGCGGGCTCCCCGCCACCAGCTTCCGGTCGGCGAGGTATCGCATCCACCGCTGATCGGCCGACGCGAACACATCCGCCTTCGCTCCCTGCTCGATCTGGGTGGCGAGGGTCTGGCTGCCGGCGAAGTTGAGGCGGACGGTGACCCCGGGATGGGCCTGCTCGAACTGCCGCCCGAGCTCGGTGAATGCGTCGGTGAGTGAGGCGGCGGCGAAGACGGTGAGAGTCTGCTGCGGCTGGGCAGGTGCGGCGGCGATCCCGCTGAGGACTGCGGCCGCCCCGATGGCCCGAAGTGGTCGGATTGAGTAACGGTGGTTCATGGCCCCGTCTTTCACGGGGCCGGCATGTGGCCCCTAAAGTTCTCTATATACCCCAATGGACCGTGTAATGTACCCGCGCAGGTTCTTTAGGGAAGTACGATAGCTGCGCGCCGCGATGGCAACCGAGGCCAGGTCGCCATTCAACGTCGGGGAGCTGTCCGGGTGGGGCAGAAGCTGCACGGCGCCGGGCTGCACCGAGACGGTCCAGTTCCGGTCGTAGTGCACGCACAGCTTCTGGTAGATGAGCTTGGAGATCTCGATTTCGAGGTCGTACCCCCGCGAGGCGTCGGCGCCGTCGCCGTTCACCCGGAAGCGGAGCGAGGAGACCGCGCCGAGGTCGACCTCGTCGACGATCACGCCGGTGAGCATGTTGATCTGGCGGGCGGTCGCGGGGCCGTGCCGGTCCTTCCGCATCAGGGTGATGTGCTCGGGCCGGATGCAGAAGGCCACCCGGCTGCCGGGGGGGAGCGGCATCGCGCGACCCGCGCCTTCGGCGACGAGCTCCTGCCCCCGCCACTTGAGCCTGAGGGTGTCTCCGCTGGAGTCGATGACAGTGCCTTCGAGCACGTTGCGGATGCCGAGCACCGAGGCAACCGCGGGCGTGGCCGGTCGAGTTAGGACCAGATCCTTGGGACCCGCCTGAAGCACTCGACCCTGGTCGTATACCACCAGCTGATCCGCCAGCTGGCACGCCTCGGCGAGATCGTGGGTGACCAGAATGGCGGACTTACCGAACCCGCGGATCGTAGCGGCGAGGTCGTCGCGGAGGCTTCGCCGCAGGGGACTGTCGAGGGCCGCGAGCGGTTCGTCGAGGAGCAGCAGCTCCGGGTCGGCCGCGAGCGCCCGCCCCAGCGCCACCCGTTGTTGCTGGCCACCGGACAGCGATGCCGGCCGCAGATGCCGCACCGGCCCGAGGGCGAGTCGCTCCAGCATCTCCTCGATCCGGGCCCGACGGGCCTTCCGCCTCAGACGCTCGAGTCCGTAGGCGATGTTCTCCTCGACGCTGAGATGCGGAAACAGGGCGTAGCCCTGGAAGACCACGCCCAGGCGGCGGTCGCGGGTCGGGTGATTGACGCCGTGAGTGGAGTCGTAGAGGGTGCGGCCGTTCACCACGATCCGGCCGCCCTGGGGCGACATCAGACCCGCCAGGCAGCGGAGGGTCAGACTCTTGCCGGCCCCGGTGGGACCAAAGAGGGCCACGACCCCGCTCGCGGCATCCCACTGCGCGTCGAGAGTGAAGCCGGAGAATTCCCGGTACAGTTCGATGGACAGCATGACGTCAGCGCCGCACGCGGGCCAGGCGGCCCACGAAGAAGAGCAGCACCGCCACCAAGCCCAGGGTCAGGAGCAGCAGTTGGTTGGCGAGATCGAGTTGCAGCGGTGAGCCGTGGCCTCCGAAGACCAGCGGCATCGACTGGGTCTGTACCGGAAGGCTCCCTGCCACCAGCAGCGTGATACCCAGGTCACCGATGGCTCGGCAGAAGGCCACCATCGTGCCCGCCAGCACGGCTCGGGAACCGAGCGGAAGCGTCACCGACCAGAACACGCTCCATTCCGAGCGGCCTAGCGTGCGGGCGGCGTCCTCGAGGCCGGCATCGACCAACTCGAAACCGGACTGCGCCGCGCGGACGAACAGCCCGAATGCGCCGAGCCAGGCCGCCAGCACCGCCGCCTGCCAGGTGAACTGCAGCGTGATGCCGGCCCGGTCGAGCCAGGCGCCCAGCGGTGTCGCCTGGGCAATGAGGACCAGCATGTAGTAACCAAGCACCGTGGGGGGCAGGACCAGCGGCAGCACCACGGCGGTCTCGAGCAGCCCGTGCCCCGGGAAGCGCCTGCGCCCGAGCAGCCAGGCCACCGGCAGGCCGGTGACGACCGTCAGCAGAGTGGCCAGGGTGGCAGCCTCGAGCGAGAACCAGAAGGGCGCGAGGTTCACCGGTTATTTCCTTCCGATCATGACTTCGGTCGACTTGATCACCGCCAAGGCATCCTCTCCTACCCGCAATCGCAGTCGCTCGACCGACGATCGGGTAATGACCGCGACCAGCTCCTGTCCCCCGACATCGAGGGTGACCTCCGCCATCAGACCATCCCGCTGGATCCCGATGATCCGTCCCCGGAGCTGGTTCCTGGCGCTCAACTCTACCGTGGCCGTCGGGGCCATCGTCTCGACACCGACCAGTTCCTCGATCCGCTTCCGGGGGAACAGCCACTTCCGGCCGACGCGCATCGCCGGGACTCGTCCCGATCGAGCCAGCGCCTGAACTCGTTTCACATTCAGATGGAGCAGCGCCGCCGCCTCTGCAGCACTCAGGGTATCCGTCATAGTCCAGGTGGCTTTATTGTCGGCCGGCGAAAGCTAGAGGTTACCCCCCGTGGGTCGCGGCGCAAGCCCTTCCCGGTGTTGCGGTTGGGCGGCAGTCGGGGTCCCAAATGCCACGCCAGCTCACCCAACGGGGCTGTAACAGACTGTCCGACCTGGATCTAGGGATGAGGGGATGCGAAAAGGATGCCGCCCGGGCCCAAACTGGGGGGGTCAGCGGGTGAGTTTTTCGACCAACTCGACCAGGCGGTCGGCGTCCAGCGGTTTATGCATGAACAGCTTGGCGCCGAGCTGTGCCGCCTCGGCGGGAAGGTTGGGGGCGGCGTCGCCGGTGACGACCACGACGGGAATGGTGGCGGTCTTAGGGTTGTCGCGGAGCTTCCGGAGCAGCTGGGCGCCGCCGCCGGCCGGCATGTGCCAGTCGACCAGGACCACCCGCGGCTGACGGCGCTGCGAGACCAGGAATCCCTGAATCGGGTCGTAGGCGGAGATGGCGCTGATGCCGCGGCTCGCGAGCACGGCGCCGACGAACCGGGTGATGTCCGGATCGTCGTCCACGACGAGGATGCAATTCCCCTCCTCGCCCTCGCCCGCAGGGCTGGTGCCCGCGAGATCGTAGCGCAGTTGTCCCGATTTGCGTGGCTGGTCCGCCATGGGTCCTTCCCTCTCGCCGCGGAGTCCTCAAGAACGAGTATCGGGTCTTTTCCGACAAAGCTCCAGCTTCGGAAGTCACTAAGCTCGGTTCGCTGGCACCAATCTGGGTGCCCGAAAATCAGCCAGCTAGTAACGGAGTATCTTCGGGGGTCGGATCGGGAGTAAGTCACGGGCCGGCAAGGCGATCCCGCGCCGGAAGGCTGTCAACCCCCGAACGCCCTTTGGCGTTGCCTGACAGTGGGGGGCTGGACAGCTGCCCCGGTTCTTGCACAGACTGGCTTTGCGGCCCCTGCCTCAGGCGGGGGGCGTGTTTGAATCCTCCGAACCCTCGGAGGGTCCGATCTCGCGACTGACATCACCCTTGAGTCGTGACCCCTGTCAGCGGGGGGGGCGAGGTGTACCTGGGGGTGCCTCCACGGAGGTACCGAACGGACACCAGACCGAGGCCCGCCTCACAATGAAAAGAGGAGTTTGTGAAAGTCCTGGTGTTGGGCTGTGGCGCGGTGGGGACCGTGTCCGCCCTCAAGTTCGCGCAGGAATCGGCGTGCGTTCAGCTCGTCATCGCCGATGCCGTTCCCGGTCGCGCCCAGCAGCTGGTGGACCGGATCGGGAGCCCGCGGGTGCGGGCCCTCACGTTGAATGCCGGCGACCGCTCCGCGGTGGCGCAGGCCATCCGTGATACCCAAAGCACCATCCTCCTCAACGCCGCGCTACCGGTCACGAACCTGACCGTGATGCGGGCGTGCCTCGACGCCGGCTGCGACTACATCGACATGGCCAGCGGCGGCGCCGAGAACGACGGCACCCCGAAGCTGCCGGACCAGTTCGCCCTGGACGCCGAGTTCCGGGCTGCGGGTCGGCTCGCGCTGCTCGGCATGGGGGCCGATCCCGGCACCAGTAACGTGTACGCGGCCTACGCGGCCAAGCACCTGCTGGACGAGGTCACGGAGCTTCGGGTGCGGGATGGCGACAACTCCACCTGCGATGGCCACTCCGGCTTCCTCGCCACCTTCAGCCCCTGGGTGTTCATCGACGAATGCACCTGCGGGGCGATTTCGTGGCGGGACGGGAAGTACCACCTGGAAGACGCGCTCACCGGACACGAGCCGTTCCACTTCCCCGAGCTGGGCGTACTCAACACCTACTACGTGGATCACGAGGAGTCGCGCACGCTCCCGATGTTCATCCCGGGTGTTCGCATTGCCGACTTCAAGCTGGCCCTGGACGACGGCACCTGGCGCACTCTCAAGGTGCTCAAGGAGCTGGGCCTGCATGGGAAGGAGAAGGTCCGGGTCGGGGACTTCGAGGTGGCCCCGCGGGACCTGGTCGTATCCCTGCTGCCCGAGCCCAAGAATCTGGCCGGCCGGCTGCGGGGCAAGACCTGCGTCGGCACCCTGGCGCGTGGCCTGCGCGACGGACTGGAGCAGTCGTTCTACATCTACAACGTCTCCAGCCACGAACAGAGCCACCGGGAGTTGGGCGTCCAGGCCACCGCATATCAGACCGGCGTGCCGCCGGTGGTCGCGGCCAAGCTCATCGCCTCAGGAGAGTGGACGGGGACCGGCGTCCGGTCGCCGGAGCAGTTCGATCCCGATCCGTTCATGGCCCTGCTCGATGTCTCCGGAATGCCGTGGCATATCCGGGACGAGCGGACCGGCGTGATCGACCCTGAATACATCTGGATCGAGGAGCCGATGGCGGCCTAGGGGCTAGCTGGGTGATGGAGACGGAGAGCTATCGGCTATCGGTCCGGAAGGAAATGGCCCCCGGGAGGTTCGGGGGTCTTTCTTTGAGGGTAGCGGATAGCCGATAGCCGATAGCTGACAGTTTTTTCCCGATAGCCCGCCCTAGAATTCCCACCCCACCGCCACGCCTCCCGGGTCCAGCAGGAACTTCGGCGCGCCGACGCCGAACACCTTCCAGTGTCCATTCATCAACTTCGCGCTGGTGAAGCCAAGGGAGGCGCCGGCCAGGACGTCGCTCAGCCAATGCTTGTTGTCATTGAGACGGGACCAGCCGGTGAGAGTCGCTCCTGCGTAGAGCGCCACCGTGACCGGTGTGCTCTTCACCTCGTCGCTCACCGACGTCGCCAGGGCGAAGGCCATGGTGGTGTGTCCCGAGGGCCAGGAGTCGTGGCCGGAGAAGGGCTTGAACTGGTAGGCGCTGCCGGTGAGCGTGGGACGGAACCGGCCCACGATCTCCTTGGTGATGACGCCGAGGCCGCCGGCGACCAGCAGCCCGGCGGTGATCCTGCCCCCGGCTCGCAGCACCTTGTCGTTCTTCCCGGCGAGACCGACGAGCAGAGTGCCGAGTCCGACGGTGGCGTAGACCTCCGGCTGCCCCATGTGGCGAAACACGCTGGCGATGTCGTCCTTGGTGCTGGTGCGGTGGGCCTGCAGATTATCCCGAAGCGGCTCATCGAGCAGCGAGGCCAGGGCGACGACGCCGAGCACCGCGCCGGCGTGGTACCAGCGGAAGGAGCCTTGTTCGGGGGAGGACGGAGCAGAGAGCGGCGAGCGGCCGGTAAGCGGTAAGCGGTAAGCGGTGAGCGGTGAGCGAGACTCGATGGAGGTGTCTGAGGTTGACCCGGCGGTATCCGGGGCCATCTGCCCGTGGAGGGGAATCGCCGCTGCCAGTGACAGCACGAGCACCAGCGCCCCGATCCGAGAGTTGCGCGCCATGGCCGCAATCTAGTAGCTTCGATGCCTCGGAACGCCTCCATTATCTATGCGCGCATTCAGACTCTCGCTCCTCGCGGCCCTCGGGCTGACAACCGGCCTTGGCGGCTGCCGCGACTACAACTACCTCCGTCACGTCTCCAGCCAGGATGGCCTCATCCCGGCCGACCAGTACGCG
>Ga0187779_10002838_pt1 | contig 10541 bp, 6 predicted proteins | sample 1015_Q2_SP10_10__FD_132435 | JGI IMG/M metagenome (GOLD analysis project Ga0187779, IMG submission 132435) | Tropical peat soil microbial communities from peatlands in Department of Meta, Colombia - 1015_Q2_SP10_10_MG | ecosystem: Environmental > Terrestrial > Soil > Wetlands > Peat | place...
ATGGCCCGACCGATTGCTGATGACTGGCACAGAAAAGGTGCCCGGATGGCTACCCGCATCCGTGGTGGGGCAGGGGGTGGAGCCATGGGCTACGCCGGTGATCTTTTGGCGGCACTGGTACGACCGCCAAGCCAAACTGCCGCAGGCGCCGAAAAAGAGCTATCAGAACGTGATAAAACGCGTATTACGGCAATTGAAGAGAAGGGCCGCAAGCTGGGTTACCGCGTCAAAATCCGTCTGCTGTACGCCGGCCACGATCAGCACACTGCCCGCTTGCGCATGCAAGCCCTGGTCGGTGCTTTTAAGCAGTTTAACACCACTAACTTAAATGGCTTTGAAGCACGCCATGCCAGTTATAACCGCGAAAAACAAATCGAATACCAGGCACGATTTTTTATTGATCATGGCTTTATATTAAATATCGAAGAGCTGGCCAGTCTCTTCCATTTACCGCACACTACAGTCGAAACGCCTAATATCGTATGGGCTACTACCAAAACCGCCGAACCGCCACCTAATGTGCCCATCCTGGTAAAGGGACATGAAGCGGACGTCAGCTTGTTCGGCGTGACTAATTTCCGCGGCGACAACACTATTTTTGGCATGAACCGTGTTGACCGCAGCCGCCATATTTACATCCTGGGCCAAACCGGCACCGGCAAGTCCGGCGCCCTGGAGTTACTCACCCTAAGCGACATTTATTACAACCAGGGCTTTGCTGTAATTGACCCGCACGGCGATTATGCCCAGCGTGTATTGCAATTTATTCCTCCAGAGCGTGTCAATGACGTTATTTACTTCAATCCAGCTGATACGGCTTACCCGATTGGCTTTAACCCGCTGGAAGTCACCGACAAAACCCTCAAGGGCCATACCGCCTCCGAGCTGGTAGGCGTGCTCAAAAGGCTTTTCGCCGAAAGCTGGGGACCGCGTCTGGAGTATATCCTGCGTTATACTTTGCTGGCACTTTTGGATTATCCCAACGCCACGATGCTGGATATCACTCGTATGCTTACCGAGAAAAATTTCCGAAAAGACGTCATTCAATATTTAGATGATCCGGTCGTTAAAAATTTTTGGACTATTGAGTTTGCCCAGTGGAATGATAAGTTTGCTGCCGAGGCCGTAGCCCCTGTACTTAACAAAGTTGGCGCCTTTACAGCCAACCCGATGATGCGCAACATCCTGGGACAGCCCAAAAGCACCTTCAGCCTGCGCCAAATAATGGACCAAGGAAAGATTTTAATAGTCAATCTTAGCCGCGGACTGATGGGTGAGGATAATGCCGGCATACTCGGAGCCATGATGGTCACTAAAATCCAATTGTCCGCAATGGGTCGCGCTGATACTCCAGAAAGCCAACGTCGGCCGTTTTATTTGTATGTTGACGAGTTCCAAAACTTTGCCACAGACTCTTTTGCCGTAATATTGAGCGAGGCCCGCAAGTACGCCCTTAATCTAACGGTCGCCAACCAATACATTTCCCAAATGGGTGAAGCAGTGCGCGACGCCGTATTCGGCAACGTCGGAACGATTGTAAGCTTCCGGGTCAGTCCCGATGATGCGCCTTTTTTGGTAAAATACTTCGAACCCCAGTTTGAAGCCATGGACTTAATCCAGCAGCACAACCGTTATTTCATGGTAAGCATGACTATCAGCGGCGAGAAAGCCACGCCTTTTTCGGCCAAAACATTGAACCTGCCCGAACCGTCGATGAATACTGTCAGCCAAATAATTGAACTTTCCAGGCAGCGCTATGCCGCGGAGCGGGCTGCAGTAGAGAAAGTAATTCGCCAAAGTATTGAAAACCGCTCATTACCGGCAAACCAGCCAGCACCACAAAGCGCTAAGCCCAAAGTCCAAGCCCAGTTGAACCGCCTGGAGCAAATTAGCTCACCGCACCAGCAGACTTCCCAGCACCATAACACCATAAACCCCACGAAAATTGCCTCAACGTTAATTAAAGCCATGGCCGGTGGCGCCAATAAAGACGAATCAGCTACTATCCAAATCCAACAGCCAACTCAACCACCACAAAGTACTGCTCCTAAAAAACGTAAGCGTACGCGCCGTGGCGGCCGGAGAAACAAAAAACCTCAAAACACCCAGCCAAACGCGCCACAGCCCGCAGAAGAGCAGGCTAAGGCACCACAGCCACAACAATCAAGACCAAAAAACGAAGAAGAGCACATCATCCGCCTACGTTAATAGCACAAATTGTTATCTTCTCGCATAAAAAACGAAAGGTATGAAAGATAGAACATTTTGCGAACATTATAATCGGATTTTAATTTAAGCATCAACGATTCAACAATAATCAAGTGGAGGATTAAAGTTCGTAATTATCAAATAAATAGAGCATTGAAAAAATAAAAATGTTGGTAGGGTTGGATTATAAAAAAATCCGGCAAGTGGGAAGGCGGGAGCAAGACAAAACAACACATTGACATCACGTCGCTCAATGTATATTTTGCGACATGTCTATTATATATAAAGATGATTAGCTATACCTTTACCAACAGGGAAGATTTTGATAAATAGCGCACAAAGACGACAATTATATTTTGCTCATAGAAATATTTAATTGTTTCCAAGAGTGTTTATCCTGTGTTTATTTTTTGCTATTATCCGTGTGAAAACTATTTGACTTTTCCACAGTTTGTTATTGTGAAATATTTGACATTCACTATTTTGATAGTTTTATATATTTTTCCCCTACTTTTCACAAGTTCCCTACTATTTGACATTTAATATATTAATTTATTAATATAGTTTTTTATTATAAATAAACATAGCTCTACTAATGAACAAAATACGAACTAGAGCAGAGCGCGGGGGGTTTGCAGGCATTTTACAACTTTATATCAGAATACTATCTATTTATACTTTTCTTTGTCAAACATTAGCTTTATTATCTACACCAAGTTCAGATAGCACCAAATGCCCTGCTTTTTTTATAATATCGGCATTGTAAGTTTCGCAACTATCTTGCAAAAGCGTCTCAAAAACACGGTTGATAGCCAAAGGACCAATAGCGGCGGATATTCTTTGCGTGCCATTAAAACCTCTGGGAATTAAAATAGTCTTTGCCATATCACTACCATCAATATCATCGTAATAAATCGCTGCTTCAGACAGTTGGCTAACAGTTAAGCTTCCTTTTGGCAAAGGAATTACAAAACCGCGATCCTCCGTACTGGATCTTCTGATTGCCCTGCTAAAATTTGAACTCCAAGAAGGCACAATAATAGTTTGCGGTCTTGGTGGGTCGGCAGTTGGCAGTTGCACGCCGGCTTCTGCTGGAACTAAACCCGCACCAGCTGCCATAAAACCGTATTTGATATGCAGTTCTCTGCTATTTTGGTTTTTGTTTATATCTGGCTGTACTTCACCAAATGTAATAACCGGCAATTCATTTCGTCCGCTCACCAGATGCTCATTCAAGTTTACCAGCTCACGCCCTAATGTATCCGCCGCTTCTGCAGTATCTAATGACCACAAATTTTTTATAGCGTTTTCCAATACCTTTTTATAAATTGGGTCAAAGCCACTTCTTGGGTTCGCTAATGCCTGGGCAATACGGATTGCTTTTTTATTACCTGATTCATCAGTTTCCTGGCGTATTGCACTGCGTTTTCTTAGAATTTTTTTCTCTTTGTCTGTCCATTTTTGTTTCTTACGGCGTATTTTTTTTAACTTCTTTTCACCTAGCCTATCCGCTGATTGATACTCACCCTTTAAAAGCGCAATATCCAGTAGTTCGCTTAATATTTCTGGTTCTGCCAGGTTGTGGCCGTTACTACGCGCCAAAGAAATATAATCAGCACCGTTATTTTCTACAGACATTTTTATAAAATTATCCAGCTGTTCATTTTTATTTTGAAGTATCTAATTATGAAAAGCAACCCAATAGCATGGTGTTGTATATTTTACTACTTTGCTTCCCTACCCTTTGAACCAAACTATTTATAATAAACTTTGCCTGGCACTCGAACGTCTAAGTATGTTGAAGGCTGGCCGCCTTTGGTGTCAAACTGGTGCCGGCTGGCCAAGAATTGACCAGTTTGTTGCAGTACATCGCCGCCCAAAAAGAATTTTACCAAATACGGCCTATCTGTAGTTTGTAAATATAATTCCTGGGCCAACGGTGGCAGTACAATGGCTTTTACAGGTACGTTAGCATGTTTTAACTGAGCCGTTAAGCTGTCGATAAATTGGACCGCGCTGGCACTCATAACCTGCAATCCCGCTTTGGCAATGAAACCAGATTGGTCAGTAACATAAATATTATTATTGATTGGACTTATATTTTCTTGGTTGGATTTAGCTACAGCTACACCTTGGCTATCTACTATATATGAAAAGTTGTTGTTAATTAATGTAAAGCTTGGCTGGGCAATATTTAAATGTATTAAAGGTGTTTGAGACAAAACTGGCAACTCGATATATGCTCCGGCAATTTCCGGGAACCGTTCTTGCAATTTTTGCACAATAGCTTGTTCGTTTAAAGTTATTTTGTTGCGGTTCGTGAGTGAACCCAAATATTGCTGGGCGGCCTTTTTGTAATCTGCAATGGGATGGTACGTTTGACTGTTTGTGATAATTTTGGGAGTTGGCGAAACCAGCATGCTGTAAATAATAAATCCGATAAATGACACAAGAACAGTTAAATCAAATAAACCACCAAAAATTTTCCGGATTCTACCGATAGCTGGAGGCCGGCTGTTGTCAAAGGGGCTTTTTGTGTCCAAAGATCTCCTCCTAGACCGGTAGAAAGCTAACGGCATTCTTGAACCTTGCCATTGAGATGCACGAGTTCTATTACTATCTTGTTTTACCATTATTTGTTTTGTTTATTCGTAAAGCCTAATAAAATATCAGCCAGTTCGGATGCAGCGCTCAACTTGGCGGTCGAGCTAAGCCTATTGCCCAATATTTTACGATTTTTGGCATCTTCCAACAATTTTACAATCATATCAAGTAGTTTTTGTGAGGATACATCTTCTTGGGCTACTTCTACTGCCCCGATTTTTTGCAAAGCCGCCGCATTTTTAAGCTGGTGGCCACCGGTTAAAAAGGAGCTTGGAATTAAAATACAGGCCTTGTGAGCAGCCGCAAACTCAGCTATGGCCGTAGCCCCCGCCCTGCTTACAATTAAATCAGAGGCCTCTAAGTATTTATAAAACTCACTGCTGAAACCTAATATGCTAACCCGTTTTGCTACAGCACCTTGCAAAATAGTTTTGTACTGCTGAGCGACTTCTTCTTCATTGGCTTGCCCAGTTAAGTGAATAATATTCAGTTTTTTAACAATGTTTAGAAGTTTTGGCGCTATTGCTATTATTTTTTGGTTTATATTACGCGAACCCAAGCCGCCGCCGGCTATTAGTAGCACTAAACTGTCAGGTTCAATACCCAAGCTTTTTTTATAATTCCGCTGCTCAGATGTTGAAAATTGTTTAATGCGCCTGTCTATTGGTATTCCTGTATAAATACTTTTATCTTTAGGATAGTCATAAAACTCCGCCGGCATTCCAGTGGCATGGACAGCAGCCCAGCGCCCGACAATGCGGTTAGCCAGGCCGGGCAAACTATCAGAGTCGTGCGTAACGATTGGAATACCACGAAGCCATGTGGCAATACCTACCGGTACAGCCACAAATCCGCCCTTGCTGAAAACAACATCCGGTTTAACTTCATACAAAATCCGCCAAGCTTTAGCAGTGCTGCTAAGCACCCTAAAAAAGTCACGAATATTTAATAATATCGTGCGCCAATCCGTAAGATGGCTCCATAAGCTTTCGCCATGGTACCGGCGGAATTTGCCGCCATTCACAAAAGCTAAAAAGTCAAAATCATTATAGCGTCGCTGCAGGTTATCAAACTTATCACCCTTATGCCCAATATAAATGATCTGGCAGGAAGGACTTTTTGATTTAAGTTCGTGGGCGAGCGACAAAAGCGGGGTTATGTGGCCGCCGGACCCGCCCCCCGTCAAAACTATAGTGGGAGCGGTTTGATTTTTGAGGGATATTTTCTGGTTCCGTGACACTGTAACTAGTATAGCGCGAAATCTGGAAAACCAGGCCTAGCGCTATGGCTATAAAGATAATGCTTGTACCACCTTGGCTAACCAATGGTAAGGTTATGCCTTTGAGCGGTAAAAGGCCCAGCATGGCGCCAATATTAATAATCATCTGGGTACTAAGCCAAGCCAATACACCAACTGCCAGTAATCGGCTGAATTGGTCACTGGTATGTTCCACGACGTTTTTAATTCTGGTTATAAAAACAGTATAGATAACCAAAATAAGCACCGTGCCAATAAAACCAAACTTCTCAGCTATAATGGCAAAAATTGAATCATTGGAAGCCTGTGGCAGATAGCCATACGCCTGGACGCTATAGCCCAGGCCCAAGCCCATGATTCCTCCCGAGCCAACAGCTATCAAGGCTTGACATTCCTGGTAGCCGCTACTTTGGCAGTTGCTTTCAGGGTGCAAAAAAGAATTAAAACGCTCCCTTCTGTAGCCGCTGGTAGAAATGGCTATTCCTGCTAGGGCCAACACAAGTACCGCGATAATACTAATACGTTTGAGCGGGATTCCAACGGCATAAGCCATCAATCCCATCATAGACACGATAACTGCCGCCGAACCCAAATCACTTTGAAGTTTGGCCATTACGAAGCCCAAAACTAATAAAATTATCAGCAAAGGCTTAAGCACTGCCGAAGAGTCCGCTAGCTTCCCTTCCCGCCACTTACTGCTTAAAAATGCTGCCATCCAGACCAGCAGAGTAAGTTTAATAAGCTCTGCAACCTGAAATGAAAATCCACCAAAACGCACCCAACGGTGAGCCGGGTACAAGGCGTTAATAGGAGTGACCATCACAATCAGACATCCAGCTAGCGACGCCCAAATCAGCGGCCGGGCCAAACTTTTCCAGGCGCTAATCGGTAAGTATGATGCCAGTGCAAATGCAACTATTCCCAGTCCCACAGCGATTAATTGCTTGGTAATAAAATAATTCTGGCTAATATTCTGGCTGGCGGCCAACCCTGGGCTAATAGAGTAGACTACCACCAAACCGATCATTAAAAGCAGGGCCGAAAATACCAGCAACCAATAATCCGGTTTGTGGCGGCGCCCTAATGACTTAACGGCTTGATCGGTTTGTAAATTACCAACAAACTCACTACGTACTCTGCTACGCCGCGGCCTATTCATAAACTAGCCTTTTTGTTTTCACTTTGTTGGTGTTTATTTAATTGCATTTTCTGAACACTGGTTTTATTTTACTGGGGTCCTCCTAAGATGAACAAAATTACACCTATGAAGGCTGCTACCTGCCCGATTACCCAAAAACGCATGGTGACCTTGGTCTCGGGCCAACCTATAGCTTCAAAATGGTAGTGTATCGGGCTTGATAAAAAGATTTTTTTACCACCCCTAAAACGTTTGCTGATTTGTTGAATTATCACCGACGCCACTTCTATTACAAAAATAATCCCAATTACCGGCAACAAAAACACAGTGTTAGTCTGCATGGCAACTACACCTAAAGCTGTTCCAAGTGCAAAGGAACCGACATCACCCATAAAGAAACGGGCAGGATAAATATTAAACCAGGTATAACTTAGCAGTGCGCCGGTCACCGTCATACAAAAGCCGGCGATGCCATATTTTTTTTCAATAATCGCGATTACGGCGTAAGCTCCAAAAGCTATCGATGCCAACCCTCCGGCTAAACCGTCCAAACCATCTGATATATTAACAGCCACACCAGTAGAAAACACTACCAGCATAAACAACAGGACTATCAGCCAGCCCAGGTGCCAGGTACCAAAAAATGGCACGTGTACGCCGGTAACATCCAGCTTGGCATAGAACCACAGCCCTCCCACAAAAGCTACCCCTAAAAATAAGAGGCTTTTTACTTTGGTACGCAGGCCGGCAACCTGGCCGCCTAGACCCCGGATATTAACGATGTCATCAATCAAGCCAATCACGCCGGCCCCTACCATTGCAGCCAGTGGTAGCCAAGTTTGGGCGCGGCTGAGATTACCTGCAACTGTTACAATAAGCGTTGAAAGTATAAAAATCACGCCGGCCATCGTGGGAATGTTGCGGGCGTGTTTCGCAGCATGCAGTTTGTAAAAAACTGTAGCTTTTTTACCGCTAATATCGTGAGTGCGGATTTTTTTCCACCACTGCCCGGCAAATGCTGCCGTGGTATAGATAGGTGTTAAAACCATGCTAACAATAAAGCTCAGAAATCCGAGCATAAATACTTGCTCTAAAGAGTTTGAATCTATAATTACCTGTAAGCTAATCATGTTTTTTGATTTTCATCTCTTTTTGGATTATAGCACTTTTTAAGGACTGGATTTAGGATTAACATTAAAATTATTAATTAACATATGGGCCAGGTCAGCAAAAATGGGTTGCGCAGCCATACTGCCGGCATAACCACCAACTCCTGGTTCGTTAACACGTACGGCTATGACGTATTGCGGTTTGTTACCTCCCACGAAACCGATATAGGTACCGTTATACTTGTCGGTAAAGTAACCACCGGCAGGATTGGCTATTTGAGCTGTTCCTGTTTTGCCGCCCACAATGTAATTGTCCGGGAATTTTAAGTATGTAAAACCACCCTGGGTTAAGTGCCCTTTAACCACATATTCCATTAAGGACTGTAGTTCCTGACCGACTTGTGGTGAGACTACGTGGCTGTCAATAACTTTAGGTTTTTTGGTGAACGTAGATCCGTCAGGGCTGATGGTTTTATCCACCAAATGTGGCTGGTAGTAAGTGCCGCCATTGATAATGCTGCATAGTGCTGCTGCCATTTGCAGCGGCGTTGCTGTCATGGCCTGACCAAAAGCGGTATTGGCATAAGTCAGCTGCAGTGCATAGCCATTATCCGGGTCCGGAATATAGCCGCTGGCTTCATACCCTTGCTCTATACCAGTACTTTTGCCCAGTTGGAAATGATTAACCATGTAGTCATGCCAGCGATCGCGGGCCGTTTTATTAACCACCCCTGTTTGGCCACCCATTTGCATCAGCATCCAGGTCGCGCCAGTATTAATAGACAAATTGAGAATATCGGCAATACTATGCGTTCCTGGCCCACCGTCTTCCTCAATATTGGTAATTTCATGACCGTCAAGTTGCCAGTGGCTGGGATCATTGTATGTTGTATCCGGTTTAATAACCCCTTGGTCCAAAGCAGCGCTGGCTGTAAGGGTTTTCATAATAGAACCCACTTCCAGCGGCGAGCTGACCGCCGCGTTATTAAACACACTGGTATCAGATACGTTAAAGTATTGCGAGGGATCGTAGGTTGGGTAGTTAGCCATCGCCAAAACAGCACCACTGTTGGGATCCATAATTAGTGCGCTACCCGAAGCGCTTCTGGCTCTATCCAAACCCTGTTTCAAAAACGTTTCCAGCTGTTTTTGCATGGCTAAATCGATAGTAAGTACTAAATCATCACCTGCTTTTGGATCGACCTGGATATTATCACGGCTAGCAGCTAGTGGAACACCTGCGGCATCAGTGATAGCTTTAAGTTCACCCGATGTACCTTTTAACTGGTTATTGAGGGCTTGTTCAATGCCATAGGTCCCCTGCCCGTCATCGTTAACGAAACCCAAAAGCTGCGCTGCCAAAGATCCTTGCGGATAGCTCCTGTAGCTTATGTTTTGCAAACCGATTCCAGGCAATTTTAAAGAAGTTATGGCATCTTTTTGCTGTTGGCTCAGGCGCTTGGCCAAGACCACGTAACGGGTGTCGGGGGTTTTGATAAGTCTTTCATAAGAATTGACATCACCATGCGTAATATTGGCCAATTTTTGGGCATCTGACGCGGCGTCTTTGGCAGCGAACGAAGGATCAACATAAAGCGTGTACATTGTTACGTCTAAGACAATTGGTACGGTGGTGCTGCCATCATGAACAGATATTAAACCGCGTGGAGCAGCGATTGCATATTCTTTCAGTTGGTCAGCCAATGCCCTTTTGTGATAATAGTCATATCTGATAATTTGCAAGTAGAATAACCGCCCGACAAAAACTGTTATAACTAAAAGTAATACCGCGTACCAAATTAATATACGGCGGTTGGCACTAAAAAATTTAGCGGGCTTAACTTGGTTTTGTGGTGACATTAACTACTGATTGACAACAGCAGTGGGCGTTGCCGGGACAAGGTTTTTCGCCACATTGCTAGCTGCCACCCTATCCAATGATTGCAGGCGCGCGGCAGTAACTTCCAGATTGGACTCCTGGTCCTTCAGTTTTGCTTGCTGGCTCTGTAAATTGTTAATGGTATAACCGTAACTGTTGGTTTTTGTGACTTGCGTCAAGTACAGCAGGCCAATCAAACAAGTTAGGACTATTAATATAATTGTATTGCTAATTGGCCCTAGGGAGCGGGCACGAACTGCAAATGTCACGGTGTTCTGGCCCCGCCGGCCGACAGTCCGGCGGCTGAGCGCAAGTGAGCTAGAATAAGTCATTTTTGTTTTTACC
>Ga0187779_10002839_pt1 | contig 10537 bp, 11 predicted proteins | sample 1015_Q2_SP10_10__FD_132435 | JGI IMG/M metagenome (GOLD analysis project Ga0187779, IMG submission 132435) | Tropical peat soil microbial communities from peatlands in Department of Meta, Colombia - 1015_Q2_SP10_10_MG | ecosystem: Environmental > Terrestrial > Soil > Wetlands > Peat | place...
GCCATCCAGCCCGCGCCGAACCTGCTGGTCGCCGTCTCTGACGCGGCCTTCTCTGACCTGCACTCTTACAAATTTCCCTGGACACCCGATGAGCAGACGCGCTTCACCAAGCAGCTGCGCGATTGCGCCGCCTTGCGCGCCGCCGCAGCTTCGATGTCTGCCTGCGAGCGCCAGCTGCCGGTGGCCAGCCATGTGTCTTTGAGCTGCTGCGGAGTCGTGACTGTGAACAATCCCAGCGCCTCACCCGTGTGCTGCACCTCGTAGACCGTGCCCGGCTCCAGCGCCATGGGCTCGGGATTGGATTCGTAGAGCGTGGCGTCGTGATATTCGCCATGCTCGAAGATGGTGATGGGGTAGAGCCTGCTGGAGCGAAAGTCCTTGCCCGCGGCGGGGCCCGTGATGACCGCCAGCGCTCGCGGTCCCGTGTGCGCCACGCGCTTGACCTGTCCGAAGGCGCATGTACCGATGAGCAGCCCGAGACTTGCGCAAATTCCGGCCCAGCGGCTAATGTGGAAGATTCGCATCGTCCCTGGCTTAGATGCAGAAACTCTGGACGCGTGAAGGAGCCCGGCCATGTTGCAAGCCAACGCCAAAGCACCTGATTTTAGCCTGCCCGATGAGAATGGCGAAACCCGCAAGCTGAGCGACTACGCGGGCAAGACGGTGGTGCTGTTCTTCTATCCGCGGGCCAACACTCCGGGTTGAACGCTGGAAGCGTGCGGGTTCCGCGACGCCTACAGCAAACTGCAGAAAGCCGGGCTGGTGGTGCTGGGCATCTCGCCCGATAATTCCGCCTCGCAACTCAAGTTCAAGGAGAGGTACAGCCTGCCCTACACACTGCTCGCCGATTCCGATAAGAGAATCGCTCACCTGTTCGGCGTGATGAAAGAAAAGAATATGTATGGCAAGAAGGTGATGGGCGTCGGCCGCACCACGTTCGTCATCGATGGCAGCGGCAAGATCGCACGTGTCTTCGAGAACGTCCGTCCCGAAGGCCACGCGGAAGAGGTGCTGGCTGCGCTCAGGAAGTAAGCGGGCGGCCTCGTCGCCATTCTCTATGCGGCCGTTGAGCAGAAGATTCTATGTGCGCGATCCGCGCGCCGTGGCGCGCGCCCTGCTGGGCAAAGTCCTGGTGCGCGGCCGCGGCAAGCGTGCCCTGATGGGCCGCATCGTGGAGGTGGAAGCATACCTGGGTGCAGGCGATGCCGCTGCTCACGCCGCATCCGGACTCACTCGGCGCAACGCCGTTATCTTCGGCCCTGGCGGCCATGCTTATGTCTATTTCACTTATGGCATGCACTACTGCCTGAACGTCTCCTGCATGGAAGAGGGCGAGGCCGGCTGCGTGCTCATCCGCGCGCTAGAGCCGCTGGCTGGCCAAGGGACGATGGCACGACGGAGGGGGCTAGGGCTAGAGTGTTCCTCGAGGAACACTTTGCCGGGGAGGCTGGCTCGCAGGCTCGCCAGCGGTCCGGCCATGTTGTGCGAGGCCTTTGCCATCACCCGCGCGCGGGATAACGGCCGCGACCTAACCTCAAAGGAATCAGGACTTTGGATCGGCGACGATGGCTACGCCGCGAGACGAATCGTGACCGCCAGGCGTATCGGAATCAGCAAGTCGGCGGAGTTACCCTTGCGTTATTTCCTTTCTGGTAATGGGTTCGTTTCCAGAAGCTGAGCCTCCTGCTGGAGGATGACGTTGTCGATGAGGCGTGTGCTGCCAAAGAATCCGGCGACGGCGACCAGAGTTCCGGGGGCGGCGGTGCTGAGGGGATCGAGAGTTTCCTGGTCGACAAACTCCAGATAATCCAGCTTGAGAGCAGGCTCGGCGGTGAGCATCTGCTGGCCTGCGCTGGTGAGCTGCGCGACAGAGCGCTGGCCCTGTTGAAAAAGGCGCTGAATGCGAACCAGCGTGTGCTGCAGCACCACGGCCTGTTTGCGCTGCGCAGGATCGAGGTAGGCGTTGCGCGAGCTCATGGCCAGCCCATCGGACTCGCGCACGATGGGGCAAGCGACGATCTCCACGGGAAAATGCAGGTCGCGCACCAGCTTGCGGATGATAGTGACCTGGGCGGCATCCTTCTGGCCGAAGTAGGCGCGGTCAGGCGCCACAATGTTGAAGAGCTTGGCCACCACGGTGGCAACGCCGCGGAAGTGGCCGGAGCGCGAGCGGCCGCAGAGCTTGTTCGCGAGCTCGCCGACCTCCACGAAGGTGGTCGGACCGGCCGGATACATCTCTTCGGCTGAGGGCACGAAAACCAGATCGACATTTTCTGCGTGCAGCAGTTTGCAATCCTGCTCCAGATCGCGTGGATAACGTTTGAAGTCCTCGTTGGGCCCGAACTGTGTGGGGTTGACGAATATGGAAGCGGCGACGGTAGAACATTGAGCACGCGCGGCGCGCACTAACGAGAGATGTCCTTGGTGCAGCGCGCCCATGGTGGGCACGAAGCCGAGCGCGCCTTTGGCGCGGGCCTCGCGGCTGGCAGAGCGCATCTCAGCGATAGAGCGAAGCAGCTTCATACGTCTCCTGACGCGAGTATATTCGCTCCGCGTCCGTTGACGGGCCACTCAACGGCGATTACTATTCGGCAGTCCAATCAAACACGAAGATCGCGAATGCGAGGTTGAGATGATCTCATTGCACAATCGGCGGCAATTCTTGCAGGGGCTGGCGGGCACGGCCCTTGTCACCTGCGCAGCACCCATCTCGTTCGGCGGGACGCGCATTCTGCGGCTCAACGCCGCTGCCAGCGGGAGCAATCTGCCAGACCGGCTGCCGCCCGCGTGGTACCGCCGCAAAGTGGCGCAAGTGCAGCAGGAGATGGCGAAGCGAAAGCTCGACGCGCTGGTGCTGCTGGATGCGACCAACGTCATCTACGTGACCGGCTATTACCATCTGCCGACGGAGCGGCCACTGGCGGCGCTGATCCCGAAGTCGGGCGAGCCGGCCCTGTTCATTCCCGGGCTCGAATCGGACCAGGTGCAGTTGTGGTGGGTGAAAGATTACGAAGCCTACTTCGATTATCCGGGAGCGGAGAACCGGGTGCGCTGGATCTTCGAGCGCGTGGCCAAGCGGACCGGGAAGGGACGCATCGGCATCGAGGAGCCGACACCCAGCAGGCTGAAGCAGATGCAGCTGGGTGCGCCGGCTGCCGAGCTTGTTCCCTCAGACGAACTGGTGGACGAGATGCGCTGGGTGAAGGATGAAGACGAGATCAATGTCATGCGCCGCGCCATGTACTTCGCGGATTTCGTGGTGCAGGCCAGCCGTGATTTCGTGGCCCACAATGGCAGCGTCACCGAAGACCAGATCCTGAAGGCGGGCGCAGACGCCCTGGCTGACAAAATGTCGAAGGAGCTGAAAGACGTAGTAGGCGTCGGCATCGACCCGCCCTTCGGCGGACTGGTGCCGTTCGGCAAGCGTTCGGCGCTTCCGCACGCCATGCCCAGCAAAGACAGGCTCAAGAAAGGAGATGCACTCATCCTGAGCCTGGGCGCGCAGGTAGGCGGCTATAACGTGGAGTGCGAGCGCTCTTTCTGCGTGGGCGAGCCCAGCGACTACGCCAAGCGTCTTTACGACGCGATGCTGGCCGCTCACGATGCGGGCGCTGCAGGCATGAAGGAAGGCGCAGTGGCGGAGGAGGTGGACAAGCAGGCGCTGGAGCAGATCCGCGAAGCGGGCTTTGAAACATTCCTGCGGCACCGCACCGGCCACGGCATCGGGCTGAATGCACACGAGGCGCCGTGGATCGCGGAAGGCGACAAGACGGTCCTAAAGCAGGGCATGACCTTCAGCTGCGAACCCGGCGTCTACGACCCGAAGTTCGGGGGTTTCCGCCATTCCGACACGGTGGTAGTGGGAAAAGGGAAAGGGGAGATCCTCAATGGCTATCCCACGCGCCTGCAGGAGATGATCATCGAGATCTGACGCCTTAGCGGCCACGCAATCCACCCAACCCAGTCCCTCCGTACCCTCAAAGGTGCAGTGCCGAAAGAGTATCTGCGTGAACAAGAAACAGCAATAGAACCGCGGCCTCGCGGCACTTTTCTGGTTTATGCTTACGGAGTCAGCCAGCCAAATCTGCAATCGAGACGGGGAGTTCCGTGCCAGAATTAATGACCAGCCAGGAGCTGCGCGAAGAAGCGCGCAAGGAGCTGCAGGACCAGATGCGCTTGCGTCAGGAAGTTAAAACGCTGGAAGACCGGGACTTTCAGCTTTGGTCCATCGCCATCCTGATGATCCTGGTGCTGGCGGCGGGGCTGGCGGGCCTGCTGGCACCGCATGCGCTGTGGGACCTGCCGCGCGTCCACTTTGACAGCCGCTACCTGCCGCAGCTGTTCTTCGGCCTGATCACGCTGGTGATCCTCTTCAATATCTATGTCATCAAGCAGCGTCGCGAACTGCGGCATGCGCGGGAAGAACTGGTGCTGCAGATGGTCTACAACGAGGCGGCAGAGCGGCTTTCGCTGGTAGATCCGCTGACCGACACCTTCAACCGCCGCTACATGGACCAGGTGATCGCAAAAGACCTGCGGCGGGCCGAGCGGCAGGGCGTGAACCTGTGCTTCATGATGATCGACGTGAACGATTTCAAGTCGGTGAACACGCGCTTCGGGCACCTGACGGGCGACCGCATCCTGGTGGAGGTGGCGCAGGTGCTGAAGAAGACCTTCCGCGCCTCCGACACCATCATCCGCTTCGGCGGCGATGAGTTCCTGGTGGTGTTGAGCGATACCGATGAGGCGGGCACAGCGCCGGCGCTTGCCCGCCTGCGCGAACAGATGATGCGCTGGAACAAATCCAACACCATCAGCGGCTACACCATGGCGCTCAGCTGGGGGCTGGCGGTCTACTCCAAGGGCTCAGAGCTGAAAGATGTCCTGAACCTGGCCGACCAGCGCATGTTCAAGCACAAGGATGCCGGCGGCTAAAGCCTTGAGATGCCTGCTCTTAAGACTGAGGACACGGGCCGGCATCGGCCCCCCTGGATTGGCGCTCGATAGTACCGAAAGTACCGTTACCTTTGGTTACGGCTGGATGCTTGACACTGGGGTAGTGAAAGCTGATACTTTTCAACAAAATACAGGGTTCTGCAGAACAGAAGGCCTGTCTTCCACTGGGTCGAGGCCCCGGGCAGGGGATGGCGTCAGTCGCAGGCTTTCACTCCCCTTCCAAGGCCCGACCGCAACCCGCCGGGGCAAACAAGCCCGGGGGAAGCGAGGTTATGTGAGCAAAGATCGGATGAGGAAGAGTCTGTATTCAGCAAGCCGCAGCCGCGGCTTCAGCCTGGTTGAGGCGCTGATCGTCATCGCCATCATCCTGATCATCACGGCTACGGCGGTGGTCTCCATCCAGCCGACGCTCAAGCAGGCGCACTCAGATGCCGGCGCAGCCATCGTGGCCGACTACATGCGCCGGGCCCGCGACCTGGCGGTGGGTGAGCGGCGCAACTATCAGCTACAGTTCACGCAGCCCGGCGGGCAGGTACCGGGATACATGCAGCTGCTGCGCGGCACTTACAGCAGCCTGACCCAGTCCACGACATATACGCCCTATCCGAATGGCAACCCGACGGATGGCATCGTGCCGCTGCCGAACGACATGCAATTTCTGCTGCCGACCACGAAGCCGGTGCTGCCGCCGGATGGATTCGGCGCGCAAGCCAACAACATCGATTTCTATGACGTGACCAACCCGGGCAACAACGTGACGCTGCTGACCTTCAGGCCCGATGGCACGGTGGTAGCAAATACGGGCGGCACCATCAACGGAGCGGTCTATATGGCGCGGCCCAATGACGACAACTCACCGCGAGCGGTCACGCTGTTCGGCGCCACCGGCAGGATCAAGAAGTGGAGAGTGGTGAAGACGGCGGGAGCGCCGGTCTGGAAACTGTTATGAAACCAGCGACAAGAAACTTTTGCCTGATGCAGGGAAAGCGCCGCAGCGGCAGCCGCGGCTTCAGCCTGGTCGAGGTGATGATCGCCATGGTGGTGCTGGCGATCGGGTTGCTCTCGATACTGGCGCTCTTTGGCTATGCGCTGGCCTCGACGCAGCATGCGCAGGAGGACCTGATCGCCAAGCAGAAGGCGCGCGAGCTGCTGGAGGCGGTGTACAGCGCCCGCGATGACGCTCTTATCACCTTTGCGCAGATCCAGAACAATAACGTGGCGGGCGGCATGTTCCACACCGGCTTTGAGTCCTTGTTCCGGATCACGCCGGGCACCAACGGGATTCTGGCGACAGACACGGAAGGGCCGACCCTCGATTATGTGCTGGCCCCCGATCCAGCAACAGGAAACCTGAATGTGCAGGTCCCTTTGAGCAACTATCAACGGCAGATCGAGATACTTCCCACCACAGATGCCGGCGGTAATATCAGAAATGATCTGCGCATCATCCGCGTGACCGTACGGGTGAACGCCAACGGCGGCAACTTCCGCAATTACGTAGTCACCGGTTACATCTCGTCTTACCACTGAGGAGAAATGGCAATGCCTAATCGTCTGCAGCGCACGCCACGCGGATTCAGCCTGGTGGAGTTGATGGTGGCCATCGCGGTCACCATCATCATCCTGGCCTCGGCGCTCGGGATCTTCAAAAAGTCCATGGATGCGGTGGCGACGGTGACGCAAAAGGCGGAGATGCAGGCCAACGCGCGAGTGGGCGTGAACAGCATCGCGCAGGACCTCAGCCAGGCAGGCGCGGGAGGAATCCCCTGGGGTGGCATCACCTCCATGCCGGCGAATTACAAATTCGCGCATGATACCAACGGGGTCGATTATCTGACGTGCAACACGATCAATCTGGCGCCGTCGGTGCTCTATGCGGTCTTTCCGGCTGACGGTTGCGGACCGGTCATCCTGACAAATAACACAGATGGCATCGCCATGCTCTATGCGGACCCGGCTTACAACTGGGGCGGGTATACGACCACGAACATCACCTCGTTGGGCGCTGGCGGCTACCAGATGGTGATGCCTGCGTTACCGCTGCTTTCGCCGACTCCGCCATTCAATCCGCTGCCGGCTTCGCAGCAGCCCAGCCCGGCGGTGAATGATCCGGTGAACGGCCCCAAGGCCGGCGACCTGCTGATGCTTTCCAACGCCAACGGCTATGCCATCGGGGTGGTCACGGTCAACCCGGCAGGCAACACGATCACCATGGCGGGCGGCGACTTCCTGAGTATGAATGGGGGCATCGCAAACATCGCGAACGCGGGCCTGGGGACGTTTCCACCGACGACAGCGACACGGGTCTTCCTTATCACTTACTTTATCGAGCCGCTCGATGCCAACGGGAACCCGCTGGGGCCGACGGCAGTGCCCCCGACGGCGGTGGATTACCGGCTGATGCGGCAGGTGAACGCGCAGCCGCCGGTACCGGTGGCAGAGCACGTTGTGAACCTGAAGTTTGCCTATGACATGAACGATCCGAGTTCCGGCGTCGGGACATCCAACGTACAGGATGCGACTATCACGAATCCGGCGCCCCCGCCGGCCACGATCCCGGCCTATAACCAGATCCGAAATGTCTATGTAACCGTGACCTCGAGGTCCACCCCCACCAACAAAGGCACGTATCTGTATGCGACGATGTATACCAACGTCAGCCCCCGCAATTTGAGCTTCCACGATACATACAAGTGAAAGGCGCAGGTTTATGAAAACAGGATTTGAAAGGCCCACACGCTTCACCAACGCGGAAAAGGGAGTGGCGCTGATCGCGGTGCTATTGTTGCTGATCGTGGCCTCCGGCTTCGCCATCGGCCTGATGTACACGGTGAATACGGAGCAGAGGCTGCAGGTGACCGACCAGGGAACGGGCCTGGCCTACTACGGCGCGGAAGCAGGCATGGAAAAGATGATGGCCGACCTGGGCGTTCTGTACAGCAGCACGGCATCGCCCACGCCAGCGCAGATCGCGGCGGTGGGATGCCCGCCAGCGACGGTGTGCGGACAATCTCCGCCGGCAGGCACGCTGAACGGGACCAGCTACTCCGACTACAGCATCAACGTTCCGCTGGACGCCAACGGCAATCCGGCGTACCAGCAGCGGACGATCTCTTCCGGGGCCAACGCAGGACTGCAGGCGGATATTCTGGCACTCACACTTTCTGTGAGCGCCGATCAGGCGGGCCAGCAGGAAGTGCATATGCTGCGCAACGTGGAGATCGCGCTGATCCCAGTCTTTCAGTTCGGCGTGTTCTCTGATGGCGACCTGGATTACTTCGCCGGGCCCAACTTCACCTTTGGGGGCAGGGTGCACACCAACAGCAACCTGTTTCCCGCTGAAGGCGGAGGCTCGCTGGTCTTTCTCGGGCCAGTGCGAGCGGTGCGTGACGTGGTGCGCGATACGCTGGAGAATGGCGTGCGCATCGGCACCAACGGCGATACCCATACGAGCAACGTTTACTTTCCAACGGTGTCGGGCGGATGCAATGCCTATGCGCCTCCCGCAGCCCCGCCGGCCACTTGCCGCGCTTTGAGCTATACCGGCCCGGATGAAGGCAGTTCGACCAACGGCGCGGTCGGACCACCGACCTCGCCAGCAGTCGGCGGCGTGGCCAACCCGGCGTGGAACAATCTTTCCCAGACCACTTATAACGGCATGGTCTTGAACGGCGTGACCGGCGCAAAGGCCTTGCAGTTGCCTTTTGTGCAGAATACGGTTCCTCCGACCAACCCGATCGAGATCGTTCGCCGGGCGCAGCCGGCGGATACTCAGGCATTGACCGATTCGCGTCTTTACAACAAGGCGCAGGTCAGGGTGCTGCTGAGCGACAGCCCGGTCGATCTTCCCGGCGGCGCGGGCGATGCCGAGAACATCCAGCTTTCGAATACGGCTTCGAGCGCGGCTTTCACGGGCGGATGGACTGCCGCTGGCGGGGCTGCCAAGAATACCTGGTTTGCCACTGAAAATACCGCTATAGAAATCCCCAACGACTGGTCGGGCAATGGCTGGCCAGACACCGGTGGCGGCACCAAAAACCTGGTCGGCGGATGGCTGCGAGTGGAGGTACGCGATGCTGCGGGCAACTACTCCGGCGTGACGGACCAGATCCTGAACCTTGGCATCGCGCGGCCGCAAGCCATCACGGATTCTGAGCACGGTGTTGCTAACACCATCAATCCGCAGGCCATCCTCATCTTCGAGCAGCCGCGCGACGGTGTTGTGGCGCCTGCTTCAACCACTGACTATTACCCGATCAATATGTATGACGTTCGCGAGGGGAACTTCCGCGACATCAATGACGGCGCCTGCCGGGTGAATGGCGTGCTGAACCTGGTGGATATTGACGTCAAGAACCTTCAGACATGGCTGACGGCCCACCCCAATGTCGAGAACCAGTCGCAGAACGGGTACGTCCTGTACTTCTCTGACCGGCGCGGAATGCTTTCGCGCTTGACCGCTACCACCGGCTCCCCGGTCGGCGTCAAGGTCGGCGAATACGGCTTTGAAGACACGATCAATGAGGGTGTCTCTGCGGGTACGCCCAATGGGGTGCTGGACCAGGGCGAGGACGTCAATGGCAACAATGTCCTGGATACATATGGAGGCACAAACCTGGGCATGGGCTTCAATGCCGCCGGCAACCCGATCGCCGCCAGCTCCGCGGTGCCTGCGTTGGGCAGTACGAGTTGCAACGCAGCGCGCAAGAACGCGATCTCAGGCGCGCGCCATGGGGTGCGACTCATCAACGGCAGCCTGGGCAATCTGCCGCTGCGTCCCAACGGCGATCCCAACAACAACGGCGGCTTCACGCTGGTGAGCGAGAATCCGGCTTACGTGGTCGGCAACTTCAACGCCAACGACGCTGGCTTCGGCGATCCGCACGCTTCGGCGGCGGTGCTGGCCGATACGGTCACGCTGCTCTCTGGATTCCGTGCGGGTGCGCCGGCGCAGGCTGGCTGGAGCGATAAGAACAGCTTTGCCAATTCGACTAATTTGGGCAACCGCTCGGCGCAATCGAACTCCTTCCGGCTGGCGATCGCATCGGGCAAGAACCTGCCGTTCAGCTGGGCGGCGGTGGCGGTGCTGCCCAACGGCACCAAAGTCCCGACCGACTACGGAACGGACGGCGGCATGCACAACTTCTTGCGCTACCTGGAGAGCTGGGGCAATACGCTCTCTTACGAAGGCTCGATGGTGAGCCTGTATTACTCGGCGTACGCCACCGGCGTTTTCAAGTGCTGCACCACGGTGTACAGTCCGCCGAACCGTAATTACAACTTTGACCAGGACTTCACCGACCTGTCGAAGATCCCTCCCGGCACGCCCCGATTCGAGGACGTGGTGAATGTGGGCTTCCGGCAGGATTTCACCAACGTGAAGTAAGAGTCTGAATGGAAGTCAAGAGGACCGGCTGCGGCCGGTCCTTTTTGTTGGTCATTTTTCGCGGCCGAGAAGGGCGGTAACGTCCTGCTGTCGCGACTCGGCCGGCCGGCCTCCGTGAGCGAAGCTGCGCACCACGATGTAGAGCACGGGAACGAAGAGCAGGTTCAGGAATGTGCCTGCGATCATGCCGCCAAA
>Ga0187779_10002841_pt1 | contig 10534 bp, 7 predicted proteins | sample 1015_Q2_SP10_10__FD_132435 | JGI IMG/M metagenome (GOLD analysis project Ga0187779, IMG submission 132435) | Tropical peat soil microbial communities from peatlands in Department of Meta, Colombia - 1015_Q2_SP10_10_MG | ecosystem: Environmental > Terrestrial > Soil > Wetlands > Peat | place...
AATGCCGGGTACAGCCCCAATCCTCTGTTCCGCAAGACGCACGGCGTGCACCGCGGCTCGCACCAGCTCGCCCCGGGTGCCGCCCACCCGGAATACGGATTCGGGACGGACACCTCGCTGCCCGCGTTCCTCAACGTCAACTTTCCGTCCATGCCCCTGGCCACCGAGCCGGCCGCGCTCCCTGATGGCGGGCCGGGCATCGGTCCCGGCTACGGTTTCGTGCTCACGCCCGCCCTGGCGATGGAGAAGAACTGCACCGCCTGCCACGTGAACAATGTCTGGGCGAACAACATCTCGCGGGCCGCGTGCGGTACCTGCCACGACAATCTCTTCTTCATGGGCGCACCCCTTCCCGATGGCGGCGTTCCGAACAGCGCCGATGCGGGTGCGTTCGTTCCTCCCTCGGTCCTCGGGCAGCCGGCGAACGTCCTGCCCGACGGCGGCGTGGGGCCCTGCCAGAACAACGGCGATTGCAGCATCTTCGCCGCCATCGCCACCTGCAACACGACCACCCACTACTGCGAGCTGACGCAGCACGTGCAGCCGATGCCCAACGACTCGCTGTGCGGGACCTGTCATGCGCCCGGCGCTGCCATTGCCGACGTGACCAAGGTGCACGCCATCACCCAGTGGCAGTCGCCCATCACGCTCGACGGCTACAAGCTGGCGAACGTCACCGTCACCGGAGGCACCGGAGCCGGCGGCTTCTTCCAGGTCGGCGACACGCCGGTGTTGAAGTTCCAGCTGCTCGACCCCACCAGCGCGCCGGTCCTGACGCTGATCACCGACGCGACCTGGGCCGGGACGTTCCTCGTCTCCGGACCGACGTCGAATCCGCAGCGGGTCTACCCGAACGTGGCCATGAAGGCGACGGCGACCACGGCGCCGAACATGACCGGCCCCGACGCCCAGGGCTATTACACCTACACCCCGAGCACGACCTGGCCGGCGAGCTCGGTCGGGGCCATCGGCAACAACCCGGATGGCGGGATCCAGGCCAACCCGGCCGGGAGCTACACGGTCTGGTTCTACTGGGCGAAGACGACCACCCCCAGTCCCCCCTACCCAGGAGGACCGGCGACGGTCCGCGACGCCGTGGACGCGCAGTTCGTGGTCGCCTTCGGCGCCAGCCAGCAGGTCCAGGCCCGCCAGGTGGTCACCCAGGCGGCCTGCGGTTCCTGCCACGGCCTGGCGGCCGATGGCTTCCCGCGGCTGGCCTGGCACGGCAACCAGCGCAAGGACAGCGAGACCTGCAGCACCTGCCACACGGAGAACGCCACCTCCGCGCCGGCCGGCACGCCGCCGCCCGGCCCCCCGGAGTACTCCGTCGACTTCCAGAAGATGATGCACGAGATTCACTTCGCCCGCCTGGTCGACACCCCGCTCCAGGGGGCCCTGGCCGAGTTCCAGGAGGTCCTGGCGCCGGTGGACGTCCGGTCCTGCACCAACTGCCATGGGTCCACACTGGCCAGCTGCTCGGCGGATACCGACTGCGGCTACGGTCAGTCGTGCACCTCCGGGAAATGCCAGAACACCGCCTGGCAGAACCCGACGGCCCGGGCGTGCATCACCTGCCACAACGGGGCGGATGCCGAGGCGCACGCCGCGGCGATGACCGCCGCCCCGCCGGGCAGTCCCCCCATCGAGAGCTGCACCGTCTGCCACGGGCCGGGGGCAGACTTCGCCGTGGACGTGGTGCACAACATCACCACGCTCTACCCCATCCACCTCGCCTATCCGCGAGAGCCGCAGTAGCGGGGTGGTGAAGGGCGGAAACATGCAATGAGGCGCGCCGGGCGGGAGCTCTGAATCCGCTCGGCGCGTTTTTCGTCGGTTCTCGTCCAACCTTCGGGGCATCCTGGTCTTGGCCGAGGGGGCACCGTGGAGACCCGGCTGCAGGCACTCGAGGAGAAGGTGACCCGGCTCGCGGAGCGGGTCGACCAGCTCGAGCAGAGGCTGGCGGCGGCCCCCCCGCCGACCTTCCCCCCGGTCTGGCCGAGCGGCGAGCTCCAGCTGCCGGGCGTCCCCGCCGGCGCGGAGACGGCTCGCTGGGTGACCCTGCTCGGGCGCAGCTGTGTCGTGCTCGGGGGCGCGTTCCTGCTCCGTGCACTCACCGACAGCCATCTCCTGCCCACCGGCATCGGAGTTGCCCTGGGGATCCTCTTTGCGGCGGCCTGGGTGTTCCTTGCCCATCGCGCCGGAGCGGGCGGCGCACGGCTGAGCGCCGCCTTCCACGCGGTCACTGCCGCGGTCATCGCCTACCCGCTCATCCTGGAAACGACCGCCCGGCTCGGGGCCATGTCCGCCCCGGTCGCCGCCCTGACGCTGGTCGGGTTCACGGCCCTGCTCCTGCTCGTGTCCTGGCGGGACGCTCTCGGCTGGCTGGCCTGGACCGGCGTCCTGTCCTGCCTGCTCACGGCGCTGGTGCTGCTCAGGGTCACCCAGGCCAGGGCCGAGTTCACCGCGGTGCTCCTCGTCCTGGCGGCGGCAACCTTCTGGCTCGGAGACCGCCCGGGATGGGGAGGCCTCCGGTGGCTTCCCGCACTGGCGCTCGACCTGGTCATCGGCCGGGCCGTGCTCGGCTTCACTCCGCCGCTCCTCTTCGATTCCCTGGCGCTCGCCTGCCTGTCCCTGGCTCTGGTGCTTTCGCGGACGGCGGCCCTGGCGCGACCGGTGGGCGCCTTCGAGGTGTTCCAGACGGTGGCCGGGCTGGCCATCGGCCTGGCCGGGGCCCTCCGAGCTCTGGTCGAGGCAGGGCAGGGCACGGGCGTGTTGGCCGGGGGGGTGGTCGCCGCCGCGCTGCTCGCCTTCGCCTTCGCCGGGTGGATCATCCCGCGTCGCGGCGACCGGGAACCGGACTTTCTCTTCTATTCCGTGGTGTCGCTCGGGCTCCTCTCCTTCGCGGTGGCGCTCCTGGCCGGGGATGGCCTGCGCGGAGTGCTCTGGTCCACGCTCGCGCTCGTCACCGTGCTCCTCGGGCGCCGGAGGCAGGCCGGCCCGCTCTGGGCAGTCGCGGCGCTCCTCGCCTGGGGCGGGGCGCTGGCCGCGGGATTGCTCGGTAAGGCGTGGCAGGCCCTCGCCGGCCGCGAACCGGGCCCCTGGCCGGCGCCCAGCGCCGGAAGCGTCGTCGCGCTCGGGCTGGTCACGCTCGCCTACCTCGCCACCATTCTCGCGCCGCGGTCCTCCGCGGTCCGCCCGGCGGCTGCGGCACCGGACCGCCTCCCCCCGGCCGCGCTGCTCTTCCTCGCCGGCGCCGGACTGGCGGCGGCGATTCTCGAGGCGCTCGGGCCGCTCACCTCGGACGCGGCGCGCGCCGCCACCGCGCGGACGCTGGTGGCGGTGGCGCTCGCTTTGTCGCTTGCTCTCATCCGGCGGCGTATGGCATGCCCGGAGCTCAAGTGGATTGCGTACCTCGCGCTGGTCCTCGGCGGACTCGAGCTCGTGGTCCAGGGCCTACCGAGCGGGCAGCCACTGCTCTTGCTCATCTCCTTCGTCGTCTACGGAGCGGGACTGATCGCCGTCCCGCGCCTGGCTCCTCCCGGCCGTGAAGGTGCGTCGTCCAGCGGCCCGGGCTAACCCGAGCGGAGGCGCACCGCGCGCCTCGGTGGTGAGTCCCTCGTGAAATTCATCCTCAAGGTTCTCTCGACGATCCGGGATTTCGTCTGGCTGGCCACCCGGCACTGGATCTCCGCCATCGGGGTGGTGCTCACCAGCGTCGCCGCCATCTCCTTCCTGGCCATCCTGGCGCTCGAGCTCGGCGGCCGGACGCGCGAGAACTACTCCGGCATCATCAGCTATCTCCTCCTGCCGGCCGTCTTCGTCATCGGGCTGGTGCTCATCCCCATCGGCCTGCGCCAGATCCGCAAGAGGGAGAAGGCCGGGCAGCCGGTGTCGTTCCCGGTGTTCAACTTCAACGACCCCCGGCTGCGCTCCACTGCCCTGCTCGTCGTGCTCCTCACCATCCTCAATCTGATGATCGTCTCCACGGCGACCTTCAAGGGCCTGGAGGTGATGCACAGCGACTCGTTCTGCGGGGGAACCTGCCACAACGTGATGCAGCCGGAGGCGGTGGCCCACCTCAACACGACCCACGCCCGGGTGTACTGCGTCGATTGCCACATCGGCGAGGGCGCCAGCCACTTCGTCAAGGCCAAGCTCCGGGGCTCGGCGCAGATGGTGGAGTTCCTGGCCGGCGACTACCCGCGCCCGGTTCCCCAGCCCACCCCGGTTCCCAGCGCCATCTGCACGCGGTGTCACGCCACCGAGCGCTTCAGCGAGGATCGCCTGCACATCCGGCGTACGTTCGGCGACGGTGAGAAGGCGGTGGAGACGTACACCATCTTCCGGATGCTGGTCGGGGGCCATCGCGACGGGAAGTGGCAGGGCATCCACCGGCACAACGCCATGAAGGTCCGCTACCTGGCCGATCCCAAGCGCACGACGATCACCGACATCGAGGTCACCCGCCCCGACGGCAGCAGCGATCGGTTCACCGTCAAGGATGCCCAGGCGCCTGCCGGCGCGCAGTGGTACGAGATGGGGTGCACCGATTGCCACAGCCGGCCGGCCCACCGCTTCTTCTCGCCCGAGGCGGTGGTCGACAAGGCGCTCGCGCGGGGAGCCATCGCCAGGGACCTCCCCTTCGTCCGGCGCGAGTCGGTGGCCGTGCTCAAGGCGAGCTACCCGTCGCAGGAGGAGGCGAGGAGGGGGATTCCGACGGCGATGACCGCGTCCTACGCCAAGCTCGCGCCCGACCTCGATGGTCCGGGGAAGGCGAAGGTGGCAGCGGCCGGAGCTCTCCTGGCCGAGGAATGGAGCCAGAACAACTTCCCCGACATGAAGGTCACCTGGGGGACGTACGTCGACTTCCTCCAGCACCAGCCCGGCTGCTGGCGCTGCCACGACAACGGGCACGTCAATGCCAAGGGCGACGCAGTGACGAAGAAGTGCTCCGGCGCCTGCCACGAGATCCTCGCCACCGACGAGGAAAAGCCCGAGGCGATGGACGTCCTCTACCCGTAGGAAGGAGCAACGCACCGGGGAGCGGACCTCTCGGGGGGCGGCTCCCCGCCGACTGCGGCGACCTGGCTACTTCTTGAAGGACCGGATCATCGCGATCAGGGAGTTGACCTGATCGGGGGTGAGGTCCTTGAACGGGTCCATCTTGCCCGAGTCCGACTTGGCTCCGTTGGTGATGGCGTTCTTGAGCTCGTCGTCCTTCTTCGCCTGGAAGGCCGCGGTGGTCATGTCCTGGACCTTCATCTGCTTGCCCACGTCGGTGTCGCCCTTGCCTCCCTGACCGTGGCAGCTCGCGCACTGAGCCTTCCAGAGGCGCTCGGTCTTCTTGTCGACCTCTGCCAGCGCGGCGACGCTGAGGAGAACGGAAGCGGCAGCAACCGATGCGACCACACGGGCGTGTCTCATGCAGGTGACCTCCGGGTCGGGGACGCCTAGCCCATCGACGGGGCAGTGGCAACAATCTTCAACGAAGCGAGCCTCGCCGCGCATCGATCGGCTGGTGCGGTGTCGAAGATGCGGAACATGACGCTGCCCCAAGGCCCCAGGGTGCCTCCCGGCCAGGGCCCATCCGACGAGAGTCGAAGGCCCGGCGCGCGATGCCGAGGCGACCACGACGTGGGCGGCCCGGTGGGGCGCTACAGGCCCGGGGCTCCCCGCGGGGATGGGGCTCGGCGCGCCGGCCCGGGAGATGACACGCTGCGGGTACCTCGGGACCCACCGGCGCTCGCCGGCACGAGGGCATCCTGCCCGGGTGCTCCCGGCCATTCACGGCGGGTGGACCGGCACTCCCCGGGTGCCGGTCCTGGTTCTCGACGAGATGCGGCGTGCCGCTGTCCAGGGGCCGGGCCGGCCGGGCCACCAGCCGCTCATCCCATGCCCTTGCCGGTCCGGCGGCAGCCAGTGCAAACTCAAATGTTTGAGTCGGGTAGCCGACGTCGCCTGAGAAGGTGAACGGTCCACGATGGGCGCAGACTGGGACAAGGCGGCGGGACGGCCGGGGGCCGCCAAGGGAGGGCCGCGGCCTGCCGAAGCGCCCGGCCGCACGCCGGTCGCCACGCCCCAGACCCCGCTCCAGCTCGTCTCCGAGGTGACCCAGCCGCCGGGCCCCGGCGGGCCGATCCTCGAGGTCGGCGAGCGGCTCGCCAACCGCTTCACCATCACCCGCTTCATCGCCCGGGGCGGCATGGGCGCGGTCTACGAGGCGGAGGACACCGTCCTGCGCACGCGGGTGGCGGTGAAGACCATCCTCCCCGAGTTCGCCGCGGACCCCACCGCCATGGAGCGCTTCCGCCGCGAGGTGCTGCTCGCCCGCCGCGTCACCCACATGAACATCTGCCGGATGTTCGAGCTCTACGACACGGTGGATGCCCGCGGGGAGCGCCTCAACTTCCTGAGCATGGAGCTGCTCGAGGGCGAGACGCTGGCCGCCCGGCTGGTCCGGACCGGTCCGATGGCCACCTACGAGCTCTTCGTGCTGCTGCGCCAGATGGCCGACGGCCTGGAGGCGATGCACGTCCAGGACGTCATCCACCGGGACTTCAAGCCGGCCAACGTCTTCCTCATGCGCAACGCGGTGGACTCGCACGGTCACCAGGGCAACGTCTCCATGCGGGCGGTGATCACCGATTTCGGCATCGCCCGTGCCCTCCACTCCAGCCGGCACGAGCCGGACTCCTCGGTGACCAGCCGGGTCGGCTTCATCGGGACCCCGGCCTACATGGCTCCCGAGCAGCTCACCGGCGGGACGCTCTCGGCGGCGACGGACATCTACGCGCTGGGGGTGGTGCTCTTCGAGGCGCTCACCGGCGCCGTTCCCTTCCAGGGCGAGACGGCGCTCGAGGCGGCGATGAAGCGCCTCCATCAGGCCCCGCCCGCGGCGTCCAGTCTGGTGAAGAACCTCGACTCTCGCTGGGACTCGGCCATTCTCCGGTGCCTGGAGCGCGAGCCCCAGCGCCGGTTCCGGTCCGTGCTCGACGTCGTCCGTGCCGTCGGCCAGCAGACGCTCGACCCGCGCAAGGCGGTGGCCGTGCTCGGCTTCCGGAACCTGGCCGGCCGCCCGGACAGCGCCTGGCTGTCCATGGCGCTGGTGGAGATGCTCACCCGGGAGTTCCAGGAGGCGAGCCAGACGCTGCGCACGCTTCCCGCCGAGGAGGTGGCGCGCGCCCAGAGGGCGCTCTCGCTCGGCGCCCACGACACGCTCTCCAAGGAGGTGCTGGAGCGCCTCCGGGACAGCACCGGCGCCCACCTGGCGGTCCTCGGCTCCTACCTGTGCATGGGCAACGCCTCCTCGAGCGTCCTGAAGCTCGTCGTCCGAGTTCAGGACACCTCCACCGGCGAGGTGGCGGCGGCCTGGTCGGAGAAGGGGACGGTGGGCGAGCTCCAGGACCTGGCCTCGCGGACCGGGAGCGAGCTCAGGGCCACGCTCGCCGCCGCCGCGGCGAACGGCAAGCCTTGAGCGTGGCTCAGACCTGGTCGCGGGAAGCGAGGAAGCGCTCCCGCTCCGGGCCTGCGGGCACCTCCTCGGCCAGCGAGTCGTAGAGCTCGGCGACGCTCTTGGCGTTCTTGGCCGACCTGCGCACCAGCGCCCGGGCCATCGGGCCGAGCGAGCGGGCCAGGCTCTGCTCCGCCCGGGCCAGGACGTCCTCGGCGAGGTAGGGAGTGGCGGCCAGGGGCTGGGTTCCTCCCAGACCCTGGACGCGGGAGGGCCCCGACGCAGCGGCGCCCTTCGCCGCGGCCGGGGGGGCGGCGGTGCGTGGCGCGGCCGGGGCGGACTTCTTCCCCCCCGGCTGGATGAGGGTCAGGGTCTTGAGGAACGTCCGCCGCGATTCTCCATCCGGAACGGAATCGGCCAGCGTCTTGGAGGCGGAGGCCAGGTCAGGAGCCTCGTGCGCCACCCGCTCGACGAGCACCTTGGCGATGGGCCCGAGGTGGGGGGCGAGGGCGGCCTCGAGCTTGGCCTTTTCCTCGGGGGTGAGGCGGCTCGGGGCCTGCTGGGAGCTGGCCGCGGCCGGCGCCGGGGGAGAGCTCTTTCGCGCGGACTGCACCCAGCGCCGGGCGAAGGCTTCGAAGGCCCTCCGGTCATCGTCGTTGGTGATGGAATCCGCGAGCAGGTCGCAGAGCGCTCGGGGGTCCTCGGTCTGCCGGGACGTCCGCTTGACCAGGACCGGGGCCAGAGGGCCGAGGGCCCTGGCCAGCGCCGTGGACAGCGCGGCGAGCGCCTCGGGCTGCCAACCGCCCCCCGGGGTGGGGCTGGGAGGTGCCGCCGCCGGAGCGGGGGCAGGCGGAGCGGCGGCCGCCGGGGGCGGGGCAGAGCCTCCGGCGCCGCGGGGCGCAGCGGCCGGCTGAGGAGCCGGGGCGGCCGGGGTTCTTCCCGCCGGCCAGGTGGACTCGCTCATCGTGCGCGCCCCGCCGACCGGGGCGAGCTCGTACAGGTCGACGTCTCGGGCGCCCCCCAGCCGCCGGGTCCCGTGGTGCTGGAAGAGCTCCCGGTACTCGGAGGAGAGGCTGGACACCAGCTCGTAGAAGGACCGGGAGACGAGGATCTGCGAGGGGGCGGCGAACTCGAGCATCGCTTCCGCCCCGTGCATCCCCTCGCCGAGGAGCTGAGTTTCCCCCGGCCCCTGCTCCACCACCTTGACCGGGCCCAGGTTGACCCCCAGGCGCACCTCGAGGTCCGGAAAGGTCGCCGTCTCCTGCTGCAGGCTGTCCCGGATTCCGATGGCCACGAAGACGGCGTCCTCGGGGTCGCCCGGGAAGCAGACCACCGCGCCGTGGCCGGTATCGAGCAGGATCCGGTCGCTGGAGGGCAGATGCCCCACGGTGCGCGAGATGACCTCGCGCACCCGTTGCTGGAGCTCCGGCGGGGGGGACTGCTGGGCGGCCTGACCCAGGTCCAGGAACACGACCGTGCCCATGAAGGTCCTGTTCCCTTGGGTCTTCATCCCGGCGCTCTCGCGTCTCCTCCCCGAGGGGTCACTCCAGCAGCTTCATCGCCTTTTCCAGGCTGCGGCGGAGACGGTTGAAGGACGCGGCCAGCACCCCGATCTCGTCCTTGCTGGTCACCGCGAACTCGGGGATCTGCGTGTTGCCGGTGCTCACCTCGTCGGCGGCGCGCGACATCCGGACGATGGGACGGATGACCATCACCGTCAGGGTGAGGTTGAGGACGATGAAGGCGAGGAGGAATACCGCGCCGAGCGAGATCATGAACGTCTTGAAGGCGTCGTCGGCCTTGGCCAGCGGCACGGCCATGGGGACGGACACGATCTGTGCCCCGATGACCTCGTTCAGCTTCCAGCCGAACCCGTTGGCCGGCCCGTAGGAGGCGATCATCGTCTTCGGAGCGGCGTCGACGGTGCTGTGGCAGACTAGGCACTTCTCGTCGGTGATGCGCAGCGGCTGGGCGATGTACAGCGATGGTCCGGCCGGCGTGTCGCGCTCGCCGCTCAGCCGCTTGAGATCCGCAGTGTTGCGGAACTGGTTGACCACGTCCTGCTCCCACTCCACGGCCTTGTCGCGCGGGTTGGTGGGGTTGAGGGTGGCTTCCTTGTAAGCGAACTCGGAATGCGTCTTGCGCAGGTTGTTGAACACCTCGGTGGCCGCGTAGGCCGGGACGGACTGGGGGAGGAAGACGCGCATCAGCTGGAGCTCGAGCTGGGGCTTGACCTGGGCGACGGTGTAGCCGCGCACCGCCTGGGCGGCCTGCATGAGCAGCTCCGCGTTCCGGACGATCTCGTCCTTGGCGTTCTGCTGCAGGATGCGCCGGGAGATGTAACCGGAACAGGCGATGCCCACCGCGAACACCGCGATCAACACCAGGTTGAACTTCAGACGCAGGCCCATGGTGACCCTCCCTCCTCCCTACCTGCAGCTCCCGGACATCTCTTCGTACGTCTTGGTGAAGCCGATGAGGCTGAACTCGGCATCGTGGGTGCCGGTCACCGGCCAGGTGGGCCAGAAGCGCAGCTGCGCCCGGGCGCGCAGTCCGGCCTTGAACTGGGGGATGAGCGTCGCCGCCGCCTCGGTGAAGACGACCGTCTTCTCCCCCTGGAGCTTGTCCATCTTCACCAGCGGCCGGGTGTCCACCTGGATGCCGATGTCCCCCGAGCCGGCGTCGAAGGTCGACTCGCTGACGATCTGCACCACGCCGTCCGGGGTGACCAGGATGCGGGCGGATACGTTCTGGTAGCCGTCGTTGACCGGCGCCTTCTCCGATTCCATCCTGCACTTGACCGTTCCACCTTCGTTGGTCTTCGTGAGGCGCCAGGCGGAGGGGGGCTCCGGGGGCGCGAGCCCGAGCAGGACCGGACAGAGGATCAGGGTCCAGCTCAGCCTTCCCCGAGACTGCATCCCGCTGCCTCCCCGCGGGGGAACCCGGGGAACCCCGGGCCACCACCCCGACGCCGCCGCTGCGGCGGCCGGAAAAGCATAGGAGGGTCATACTTTTGAACACAAGGTGTTCGAGCGTGGTCCACCGTCGCAGCCGAGCCGGAGTACCTTCCGACCCCGGGGAACC
>Ga0187779_10002842_pt1 | contig 10532 bp, 9 predicted proteins | sample 1015_Q2_SP10_10__FD_132435 | JGI IMG/M metagenome (GOLD analysis project Ga0187779, IMG submission 132435) | Tropical peat soil microbial communities from peatlands in Department of Meta, Colombia - 1015_Q2_SP10_10_MG | ecosystem: Environmental > Terrestrial > Soil > Wetlands > Peat | place...
CATCGTGGAACTTTGGCCGGGATGTTCCCCCGCAGGAGCGATGGGTCGGTGCCACGGCCTCGTTCTTGGGACTGCACTCTTCTAAGTAATATTCATCTACAAAATGAAGCAGTCGGTCCTTTGAGAAGCTCCTCTCAATCCCCACGACGATGGAAGGTATCGAGAGCTTTCGCTGAAGGAATGTTGCAGCCACCTGAGCCCCCAAAATACCGTGGGGTTCTCCCGTATGGTGCGTGAAGATGATCATGTTTCTCCATCCTCGCATCCGTGTATTGTAACTATGTCACATCCGAGGGATGGCTTCAATAAGGGTTGAGAGGGACGTCGGGATCCTAAATCCAGGCTGGTTTCGGTCGGAAATTACGTTAGTCTTGAGGGAGATGAATCAGATCTGGAAACAGTGGGTGCTGTCTCTGTCCTGTTAAAGGGGTGGAGATGTTTTACCTTCGTTTGCAGGATCGAACGATCTTTTTCTTTTCTATTTTTTCGTAATAACTTCGAAGGATTCTAAGATCTTCTTAATATCTTCTCGGTCGTTTATCCCTGGTTTCTCCAGGATGATGTAAAGAATAAAAATCTGGTAAGGTTCCGTGAATGCATAAATCCATCCTTGCTCTCGTTTTGCCCCGCTAAAGGGAAAGGTAATGTATTTCTTCGCTGCATACTGGACACCCTTCAGGGAGATGGGTTCTGTGGGATCGGTCTCCACCTGTAGATCCTTTCCATAGTCTTCCTTGAATTCGGAAATCGTCCCCTCTGTCATCATGCTTGTGAGTGCCTCGATCATTGTCTGGCTAAATTTTGCATGCCTACCGGCCGGCTGGAAATCAACCTGAAGGTTCGAGTGAGTTAAGGGATTAAAAAGGAAGAGTTGCGACGATTTTAACCCATCTCTATTATACCCTAATTCCTCCATAAAGTCTGGAATCTCAGTGGTCATTTTCCAATGGGGAGGCGCTGAGATTTTAAATGGATACCTGATGCCAGTAAATTGATTTCCTGCTATCTGACCCACGGGAAGACTGCGATCAACCTTGACCTCCTCACGAACAGGTGATTTATCGCATCCCACCATGAGAATGAAAATTAGAATGATGAGCAGGCCTCTTCTCTTGACCATATTTCGCCTCCATGTATCAGGGGGGAAGTCCTAAAACTTTAACACCCCCCTTGACCTGACGCAAATGGCCTCGAATGATGGCGTTCGCGAAATATCATTTGACCTCCATACTTGATTATTGTATTTTACGTGATAAGTTTTACATGACAGGTTCGTCACCGCAGGACCGACGACGTTGACTCTTCCAAAGCAGCAAGATGAAGATCTGGAATCGTATCTATGTCTGGCTGAGCAATCGTGAAAACCTCCTTTTCCTTGTCCTCATTTTAGCCCACTTGGTTCCTGTTTGGGTATTCCAATGCTTTCCGTCTCAAGACGGACCCACCCACATTGAAAACGCTAATATTATTCTCGATTACTTCAACCCTGGCCGGTCTATTCTCAGGGATTACTATATCCTCAATGCGCATCTCGAACCTACTTGGCTTGGACATGCCGTCTTGGCGGGTCTGATGTGTATCGTGCCTATTTTTATCGTAGAAAAGATTTTCATAAGCGGTTATATCGTCTTCTTACCTCTGTCCATTCGTTATGCGCTGAGAGGGATTCGTCCCGATGCGGGATTCCTTACTTTCCTGATGTTCCCCTTTATTTACAATTATCCATTGCATATGGGTTTCTACTCCTTTTCTTATAGCCTTTCAGTCTTCTTTTTCTTAGTGGGCTATTGGATAAGAAACCATAACCAGCTTACGCTGCGAAAGGAGATAAAGCTGGCTTTCCTTTCGTTACTGCTTTACTTCTGCCACATTGTGTCGCTGGCGATGGCCTATGCAGGCATCGCCCTATTGACGGGATGGTTTATTTTGTTTGACCTGATCCAACATAAGCCAGAGCCGCGATTCGACTTCCGAGTGGTCTGGAAAACCTTCGGCAGGCGGGTCGTACCTCTCATTTTGGCATTTTTGCCGACAGTCATCGTCGTTCTGATGTTTCTTTCTTGGCGAGGAGTTGAATTCCCAGAGGTAGGGATAAGCCGGTCCTTCCATTGGCTACTCAAAGACTTGGTACAAATGGAATCACTGGTATCATTTCAGAGAGAGGAGTCTTTCTGTTCTATAGGACTGGGAGTTGCTTTTGCCGGTCTCTTCTTGTACCTGGTTGCATCGAAAATGAGGCGAAGACGGCCGGATCGTTGGGATGGTCTTCTCGTCGTCGTTCTCGGGTACCTTCTGATCTACCTTTTAGCCCCCAATGCAATCTCTGAAGGTTCCTTCATTACTGATCGGCTTAACCTCTTTCCCTTTTTTGGATTCGTTCTCTGGTTCGGAGTCCAGCCTTATCTGAGAAGCGTGAAACGAGGCATTGTGGTCGTTGCAATTGTTATTGCGGCGGCCTCATTAGGGCTGCATACGTTGAAATACTCGGAGCTTAATCATTATCTGACAGAATATCTCTCAGGAATAAACCTGATCGAGCCTAACAAAACTCTTTTGCCTCTCACTTTCGATTCCCGGGGGCACGGACCGGATGGAAGGGTTCTCTCACTGAAGGTCCGGCCTTTCCTCCATGCCTCTGGTTACATCGCAGCCCGGAGGCATGTCGTCGATTTCACCAATTACGAAGCTGGGGCATTCAACTGCTTCCCGGTACTTTTCCGGCCGAATCTTAATCCGTATGACCATATCGGGATTAAGGACAGATCCATCGTGTGGGAACCGCCTCAAGTCGATTTCCTCACATACGCGGGACGCACAGGGGGAAAGGTTGATTATGTCCTTGTCTGGGGGATTCAAGAACGTCAGAGAAACCATGAAGCAACGAAATCGATCGATCGACAGCTTAAGAAGGGTTATGAGTTGATCTATATCTCCCCAAAGACGGGATTGATGCAGTTATATAAACGTAAGCCTGGGTGAAACAAGCTCTCGCCCGGTGTGCCGCCGTTTTGCTCCAGGTCCCGGCTGCCGGAAGGCAGGCTTTCTCCGAAAAGGAAGAGGAATAGGGTGGATTACCTTCCTTGTCTTATAGAGTCAATAAACCTACCGGCAGACTCTCGCCTCCTGGACACGTTCGCCTTGTCTGCATCCAAAAAGGAGATGGCCTTGACGTCACAGAAGCGAACACACTGCGGATCGCCGTCACAGTGATCGCACTTCACCGTGACCCTTTCGCTGATATCGAAGAAAGGATGACCAAAAGGACAGGCGACGACGCAGGTTCGACATCCGATGCACAGCTTCTTGTCGATGGTCACGCGGTTATTGTTTTCGGGTTCTCGGTGACAGGCCTTTGTCGGGCATACCTCGACGCAATAGGCTTTTTCGCAGTGGTTGCAGGCCATCGGAAGGTAGAGCCCAACGTCCTCCCACTTGATCACCTTGATTCGGGAACGGCTCGGATTGCTTGCCCCCGTATGAAATACGGAACATACCATCTCGCACAAGCGACAGCCGGTACACTTTTGTTGGTCGACGACTAATACCTTTTCGTCCATTCAGGTCTCCTTTTTCTTAATCAAGACGTGACGCCTGAGCGTCAGCTCGCGAGTCGTCTAAGAGCCTAAGGATAAATTCCTTGGCCTTCGTGCTCCGAACTCCTTTGTTTTACCGGCGGCATTATACTGGATTTCCATCAAGCGATGCATGGGAATCTGCTCCCTGATTCCGGCATGAAGGATGCCCAACCGGAGGAAGAAGCCGCCGCAGAGGAGAAGGATGCCGGCGACGAAGATCCATGCCACGTTTCCGGGAAAGAAGGAGGCAATGTTCTCGAGGACAACGGGGAAGATGAAGCCCAGCACGACAACTCCTCCCCAGAAGATCATTTTCATCTCGCCGAATACAAGGAGGCGAACCGAATCCTTTCCCTGTTCCGCGGCCCGATACCTCCTGGAAAGGAGGAGATAGAGGACGATCGCTTCAATGATCACCAGGACCTGTTCTCCGACCATCAAGACCTTCAAGGCTCTGGCGTCATGTGAAAAAAAACCAGTGCCGAGAGTAGAGAGGATCATGGCCATAGACCCTGTAGAGAGTCCGGATACCAGGAAGAGAAGTGGAAGGAGGGCGGAATTCCATAAAGGGATCGATTTCGTGGCTTTCAGTAGAATTCCAGTGTAGAGAGCAGTCCCGAAAGCAAAGATGAAAGCGATGATCTCCGGAATCCGCCAGAGGACCGATTTCGGACGAAGCCATTCAAAAGGCAGAACAGACTTGGCAAGGAGAAGCAGACCGAGAACGATGAAGATAGAAAGAATGATAAACCCTCGAGCCACCCAGGAGGTTCTCGGGTTCAAGCAGGCGTAGAGGAACCTCCATTTGATTCCCAGGTCTAGAATAAGAAAGGGGGCACCGATGGCGACCACGACCGGTCCCCAGAGGATCGGGACGCTTGAAAGGTTTAGGGTGTGTCCGAGGAGATTGATGGAAGACAGGATGGGTGGATCTGGTTTGATATTGAACCAGCTGATCAGGGTGCCGATGATAAACGAACCGGCTCCCATCCCCGCCAGATAGAGGTAAATAGCGATAATCCCCTTCCATTCTTCTTGAGGTTTAAGATATTTTGTATTTCTTATGGGATGGGTATGTTCTGTCCGCATAGGGTCTTTGGTATCATAGGAAAAAAGGTTCTTTATACTGAACAGTTTTTTCTCAACTAATAGTATCATATCCAAACCTTTTGTCAATATTTTCCCCCGCCCAAATCCAGACCTAGGAAGTGGTCCTTGCGAGTAAGACCCCGCCTGCCGGCAGGCAGGGAAGCAATCCCGCTTTTTCTAATAAGATTGCCACGCCTTCGTGGCCCTGCATTGGCGGGGGTGGCTCCGCGCAGGCAGGAGAAACTCTTCCTTTTTAATGGCTTGCCGGACCACTTCGGCGCGCAGGCGCGCGCGTCTGAGGTGCTCGCAATGAGTGGATAGGGAGGGCGCTTTATTCTCTGAATTGGGATTAAGACTGGCAGGTTCCTGTTGACAAGAGCGAATGGAATCTGGTATTCTTCCAAAGAGTTCAATCTGGTGAACGCATGAAAAGAATCACTTACTCTGCTCCTTCGGTGAGAAAAGCGTTCAAGATTCTCTCCGCGGTTTCAGATGCTTCAAACGGTCTTGGCATTAGCGATCTCTCCAAGCAGCTTAAGATCGGGAAGAGCACGGTCCATGGCATCACCTCTGCCCTGGAGGAATTGGGAGTGTTGGTTCGCGACCCGGTATACAAACGGTATACCGTAGGCTATAGCCTTTTGGAACTCTGCAGGGCCGCCTATTCGAAGATTGAATTGAAGGATTTAGCACGGAAGCCGATGGAGAAATTGATGGAAAAAGTTGGTGAGACCGTTTTCTTAGGTGTCTTAAACGGAGATCACATCACCATAGTGGATGTGGTGGAATCGCGGAATGAGATGAAGATCACCTCTCCCCCTGGAACGAGGCTTCCCCTCTTCGCAGGGGCCGCTGGTCGCGTCCTTCTTTCCGAGATAGAGGAGGAAAAAGCAAAAGTGATTATCCAAAAGAAGGGTCTGGTCCGTTACACTCCGAAGACCGTGACTGACCACAGACAATTTCTTAGGGAGATCGAGAAAGCGAGGGAGCAAGGGTACACCGTGGATGATGAGGAATACATCGCCGGCGTCCGAGCGGTGGCTGCCCCCCTGCATTTCGCCTCTTCACCCCCGGCCGCCCTATGGGTCGTCGGGTTCACTTCTTCCATGGATGATCACAAAATAAAAGTAGTGATCCGAGAAATCCAGGAGGCAGTCCAGGACATTAAAGAATCCTTTGGAGGGACCGTTTAGAAAGGGCTTTTCGCCTGACCCCGGTGCGGTTCCGGGTGGATTCCTACTTCTGTTCTTTCCATTCTATCCCCCTTTGTTTTCCAGTCGTAGCCTCTCCTTTCCGATCATATCCGAAGCCAGAGACACGCCAGGGATTTCCACAGCGACTTTCATCGCGTCGCCTCCCTCCCCATATGGGAGCGGATTTCACGGGACTCAATTCATGATTTTAGTTTCTTGTGAGGAAGAAAACCGGTTGTTCCAACCGGAAGAAGAGAATCCGCTCAAGAACAATCCCCACGCCGCTGCTGACTGCAAGAACCGAAGCGAAGGGGACTAAACTTTTCGTGAAAAGGGGAGCCAAAGTTATGACCCCTGGAAGAAGAAGGACTGTCACGAGAAATCCCAGGGAGACCCTCCGGTCTTTGCCTGAATGGATCCGTTCCAGAGAAACCCAAGAAGTTTTGGACAAGTGATTCAAGTAAAGGAGGATGAGAAATCCCTCCGCGCAGAGGAGTGTAACGGTGATGAGACGGAAAAAGGGGTTCGGGTTGATGATGGAATAAAGGGCATAGCCTATCATGGAAGCCGAAGCCAAATAATATCCAGGGAGGATGTTGGACTTCCAGGCGGGGTGTGTATGAAATTGATAAGTCCATCCGGTTGAAATTAGAAAAAGGACGCTCAAGAAAAAACTGGTCCAGGGTAAGAGGATTCCAAAACGCGGAAGCATTCCTATGTGAGATAAGAGTTGCGCTCCGAGCGAGCCCGTGAGGGCCCCAGCAAGGCGGATTTCCCAGACGAGGGGTGATCGGTGATTAGTGACCATGGTGAGAAAACGCGAAGGAACAGTGAGATGAGTAATGGAAGCCACCGTCGCCAGGACCATGCAAGAAAATGCGGTACCGACCCAGAGAATGGAGGGTGGGAAAAAAACAGAGAGGATGGAAAGACCGACTGAGATTCTTGAAAAAAAGATAAAGAAAACTAAAGGCAAATCCGCAGCGTAAGCCGGAAAGACCATTCTCTGCTTCTGGTATTCGACGAGTCTCAAGTAGGTTGGCTTAGGAAGCGGTTCGGTCAGAGATGGATACATTGTGACGTTCCCCCTTTCTCAGAATCTGACTGACCTTCCCTTTCTCCAAATGGAGGAGGGTGGATTGATCATTCCAATGAAGTGTCTTATTTTGCAAACGAGATTCTGCTTGACGAATATTGGAAATGGTATCCTGAAGATTTTGAATCGTGAGGGCATACCCTGTGGCCCCGTGGATCAAGTCGATGATATTCGAAACCGTCATCAGATTAAGGCGGTTGACGACGATCATGCAGAACGAGACGATATCGGCCAGGATGTCGAGATCTTCGTTTTCAGAGACGGGAAGGGTTGACAGATGAAATTCTTTCTTGTCTCCGTCGATGATTCGGCGAAGGATAGCGTAGGCCCTTTCGCCTGGGTCGTCAATCTGATCCACCTGCGCCAGATCCTTCTCCGAGAGGAGCGCGGTCTCGACCCCTTCCATTATTTTGCTCAGCAGAGAAGCGGTTAAGAAAGGATCAAGGCCCTGAGCCTGGCAGAAACGGTGGAGTTTCACAGTCCACTTCCCGCTGGTCACCCCGATTTGGGGACCCAGGTGCCATGCCTTTTCAAGATGAATCCCGGCCAAGGCCCTCTCTTGATCTTGAACACTCCGGCCGCAATGGACGGGGCATGAGAAGCAGCTTTCCCGGCCCGAAAGATTAGCCCAAAGAGAAGCGGCCCATTGCTTCTCCGATTCGGGAGCAAGCCACCGATTGCCGATTCCCATTCCCGTTCTTTCCTCTCGGCCGAAGACAGAGAGTGCTCCAGCCTCCTTTAGCCTCCGTATCTTTTGCCCTTTGTGGATCTGGTCTTTTAGAGCTAGGCAAAGGTCCAGAAACTGCTTGGGATACTGAAGGCTTACTGGTTTCTCCCCGCGGATCGCGATGGCTTTGACCTGTTTAACCCCGAGAAGATACCCTAATCCAAGGTGGTCACCTGTCCAAGAAAGGCGGTGGATTGCATTGGCAAAGGGGAGCTGTCTTTCGCCGGCAGGACCGATGCAGAGCACCTCCACGCTTCGATCCGATTTTTCCTCTTGAATGGTTACAGTGGTTTCGGTCGTCTCTTTTCCCCAGAGGCGGTCTGCATTTTCGAATTTTACCTCTTCGCCGTCGATCCAAAGATAGACCGGCCGATCTGCCTTTCCCCGAAGGATACACTGATCGAAACCGGCTCCTTTCAACGAAGCCCCGAAATGGCCGGGCATTCGGGTAAAGTTGTAGCGAGGAGGGTCTGAAAGGGGCGAAAAAGATGCGATACTGGTCCATCCGGAACAGGGAGCTAGGGTTCCCACCAACGGCCCTACTGCAAAGGCTATCGGGTTTTCAGGGGAGGCCGGGGAGACGGGAGAGGAGAAGTGTTGTAAGAAAAAGGATGCATTCAGCCCTCTTCCACCGAACCATTGGCGCAGATCGCCCGGAGCGATGTCTTCCGCCCACGCCTTCCGAAGGCTGAGATCGATATGAAGCCTTTTCCCTGTCCAACCTTTCATCATATTCATGTCTCCTTATCTTGGCCTCATCGAACGAAGAAGAGTTTGTGCGACGGCTCTCCTCCTTTCATTCGAGACGTCTCCTTCGGGCTTATAAGAAAGGGCTCCCGCGGTGCAGACTTGCGTGCAAAGAGGCTGGCCATTACAGAGGTCGCACGTCATCGTCCGTTTGGTAACCGGGTGAAGCGCGGGCGCACTGTAAGGACACGCGTAAAGGCAGGACTTGCACCCGACGCATCGTTTTTCATCTGTCGTTACCGTATCGCATCCGGAGGCGCGCTTCCGGGCGCCTGTGGGACAGATATCAACGCACGGGGGCTTTTCACATTGTTGGCAGACGATGGGTATGAAGACGGTGATCTCTTCCCACTTCTTCATCCGTATCCGCGAAAGGGAAGGGCTGCAGGAGCCTTCATGGGAGAGACTGCATACCATTTCACAGGATTGGCACCCTGTGCAGCGTTCAGGAATGACGGAGATCGGGCTCACCTGGATAGCCTCCTTATGAGTTCTCTATAGTGAACGGCTCTATTTCTGGACATCATAACATTTTCTCCATTTTTGTCAAGCTTTTTTTAGATTTATCGGAAAATTATTCTGACAACTAAACTATATCGTTCAGCATAGAGAACTATTAAAGGAGGGATAAAGTTTCCCTATCCCGCCTTGTCGTTCAAACCATCTTATATTTAATAGTGTGAGGGAGAGGCGGATTTAACGGATGTTATTCCCTCTGTCCCTCACACTCTTGTCAGCGTGTTGGGACAGAAGCATTTCATGCATCTTTGGTCAAGTGTTATCAAAGGCTCACGGATGGGTGGGGTTTCGAAAAGACTTAAACGCCAAGGTAGGCTGTTTTGACATGCTCATCGTTGAGCAATGACGGACCCGTCCCCTGTTGAGTGATCCTGCCCGTTTCAAGCACATAGCCTCTATCGGCGACCAGAAGGGTCTGTCTTACATTCTGCTCCACGATGAGGATCGTTGTTCCTTCGCCGTTAATTTTTCGGATCGTATTGAAGACCTCTCTGACGAGAAGAGGGGCAAGCCCCAGAGAAGGTTCGTCAAACATCTGAAGCTTGGGCAACGACATCAATCCCCTTCCTATGGCAAGCATCTGTTGTTCTCCGCCGCTTAAGGTTCCGGCGAGCTGTCTCCTTCGCTCTCTCAGTCTCGGCAATAATTCGAAGACCATGGCTTTGGTCTTCTCCCGCTGAACTCTTGCTTGTCCTCTGAGGGATCCCATGTCCAAATTTTCCTCAACGCTCATCTCCACAAAGAGTCTTCGGGCTTCGGGCACGTGGGCGATTCCCATCTCGGTCAGCTTGAAGGGGTCTATTTTGTAAATGGGCTTGCCCTCGAATAGTATCTCCCCTCTTTTAGGTCTGAGAATACCGGAGATGGTTTTCAAAATCGTAGATTTTCCCGCCCCGTTGGCGCCGATCATGGCGACGATCTCTTTCGCCTTCACCTCAAACGAGACAGTCCAAAGGACCTGAACATCTCCGTAAAGGACGTCGATAGTTCTAATTTGAAGCACGTTCGGCCTCTCCAAGATAGGCTTCAATCACAAGAGCGTTATTCCCTATTTCCTTAGGAGTTCCTTCTGCTATTTTTTCGCCGTAGTTCAAGACGACCACGCGGTCGGAAAGGGACATAATCACTTTCATGTGATGTTCGATGATCATGATCGTTATGCCTTTGGCTTTCACTTTTCGGATGATGTCGATGAGTTCATTCTGCTCGTAAGGATTAAGCCCGGCAAAGGACTCGTCGAGAAGAAGCAATTCGGGTTGCGTGGCAAGGGCTCTCGCTATCTCAAGCTTTTTTCTCTTGCCCAGAGGAAGGCCTTTCGACACAAGCCCTCGGTCTTCAACAAGTCCGGTAAATTGGAGGACGTCGAGAGCGACCCTCTCAGCCCCTCCTTTATCCTTCGCCCTTAGAAAGGCCGATGCGATGACATTGTCAAACACCGTCATCCTTTGCAAGGGCCTGACGACCTGAAAGGTTCTTCCCACTCCCCGTTTGCATATCTGATAGGGTTGCAAATGAGAGATCTTTTCCCCCTTGAAGAGGACCTCCCCCTTTGTAGGCGGGTAGAATCCATTCACAACGTTAAAGAG
>Ga0187779_10002843_pt1 | contig 10532 bp, 10 predicted proteins | sample 1015_Q2_SP10_10__FD_132435 | JGI IMG/M metagenome (GOLD analysis project Ga0187779, IMG submission 132435) | Tropical peat soil microbial communities from peatlands in Department of Meta, Colombia - 1015_Q2_SP10_10_MG | ecosystem: Environmental > Terrestrial > Soil > Wetlands > Peat | place...
GTTTATCCGGCTACTCGCGAGGAGAAGTTAAGTTTCCGGCAGCTCCGAAAAAGCGACCTCAGTCCGATCAAATACAGAAAGGTGGCGGAAGCGGATATGAAAGAAGTCCCGGCCAACGAGATCGTCAAAGGTTTCGAATACGAGAAGGGACGATACATTGTCTTAAGCGATGATGATTTTGAAAAAGTCAAAATCGAATCGACCCACTCGATTGATATTACCGATTTTGTCGATCTCGATCAGGTCGACCCAAAATTTTTCTACAAGCCGTATTTTCTCGAGGCCCAGAAAGGCGGCGAAAAAGCCTATGCGCTGTTGCACAAGGCGCTGAGGGGTAGCGGCAAGATCGGGATCGCGAAAGTGGTGATTGCAAATCGCGAATACCTCGCGGCGGTAAAGCCGGACGGATTATTTCTCGTGCTCGAGCTGATGCATTTCGCGAGCGAAGTGTTGACGCCCGAGGAGTTGAACAGGCCGAAGACCGAATTAAACGACAAGGAATTGAAAATGGCGCAGACGCTGGTCGAGAGCATGTCGTCCGACTGGAAGCCGGAAAAATACCGCGATGAATATCGTGACGCGGTCATGGAAATGATCGAGCAAAAGGCCAAGAATCCCGCAAAGGCGGGACCTGCGCCGGCTCCGGCGGCGCCGCGCGCGACCAACGTTGTCGATTTGGTCAAAGTCTTGCAGGAAAGCATCAACCGCTCGCAATCTGTTCGGGTGAAACGCAGCGGCAATGGGGCAGCGGCCAAGCGAAGATCGACCTCGTCGCTCGTCAAGCAGAAGCGCCGCGCCGTGGCGTAGAAATCGTAATCGGAAATCAGCCCGGGCCGAAGGTTTGGGCGGTAGCGGTGGCTCTTTAGCCGCGGCCACTACCGCCACCTTAACCAGTCGAAATATTTTTCTCTAACGAATAGTTGTGCGTCTTTTTTCAAACGCCGCGTCGCGCCGCGTCTGCGGCCTGAGCCAATGATCTCAACACGTTGAAGAACGCCGGCGGTTGGCCGATAAAAAGCCCCATGTCGGTCAAGAAATTGACCACATTCATCGCGACCCCGGCCGTGTTTGTAGGGCGAACAACCGAACATGGCGGCAAATCTCGACTTAAAAACGGGCATGGTTCCGGCATAATCAGGTTGGTCGAAAACTCTTCTCCGCCAAAAGGAGGAGAATTCAGGTCCGGAAATGTCACCGACACACCGGTTACCGGATCGACCGCCGTTAACGGAGGCGCATCTCCCGCAATATCCGACCAAGTTTGGAAATGCATGTTTTCAGTCGGCCCGATGCTGATCAGAATTCGCAAGACTTCCACACTGGTGGCCCTTTGCGCCATCGCTGGATAGAGAGTGCTTCCACCCTGCTCGATTGTCGGAAAGTGGAACGCTGCCGTGTTTACGATCGCCTGAAGGAAGTTCGGGTCGGTTGTATCACTGTCGGTTCTCGGAATGGCCGTGTGCTGTCCAACATTTAGAGTGGGGATTGCCTGTGGAAAGACGAAATTGGGATCAAGGTCAGGGTTACGGTTCGCGCTGCGGTATCTCGTGTACCAACTCGTATCGAGAGTGAGCTGGGTGAGATTTGTCAGCCGTGGTCGCCCGCTGGAGCCTGTTGCCGTGCTGCCCGGCAAGGTACGAAACTGATCCAGATTAACGCCGCTGTGGCCCTTTGACAGCAGATAGGCGTTGAGAAAAGCCGCGTGGCTCTTCTCGTCGTCGGTGTTGTCGTGGATGTACTGAGGATTGTCGTCATCGAGCGCCGAAAGAGCGGCGGTGTAGGCTGGATTACCAGTTCCGTTCGGCTCCTCGCTGTCCTGGACTCCACCGAGTTCGTTGTATTGCACCCAGAAATCGGTCTCGATGAGTTCCGCTGCTGCCGCAAACCTGAGCATGGCGGCGTCGCCGTTTGTAATTGCCCCACTGTTGTTCCCAAACGCCCTGCGAGGAGTGCTCAGAAACGCGGCGCCGGGCGCCAGGAGAGCGGCGCCAAGTCCGACACGGCGCAGAAAGGATCGCCGCGGAAGAAGGTTTGATGATGAAGTTTCCTCCGTCGTGTGATTGGTTGCTGCACTGTTGATTACCTTTGCCGCGGATTTAATTGACGTTTTCATGCCGTAAACATCACGGTAAAACCGCGCGCCGCGCCACTTCGGAAAGGTAACACGCTTGTTACCTCCAAAGCCTGCTTGCCTAACGAACTGATTTCTAAATCACGATTTCGTTTGCGTGCATCGTCATGGCTCGCGGATTGTGTAACCGACGTGCCGGACGGTATGAATAACGGGCGGACTCCCGATTTTTTTTCGCAACCGCCCGATGAAGACCTCCACCAGTTTGGTGTCGTATTCGTGTTCGTGTTCCCAAACGCGCTCGCACAACTCGGTGCGAGTGAAAACGCGACCCGGTTCACGCATAAGCACTTTCAGTAGCATCAGCTCGCGGGTGGACAATTCGATCAATTGACTCCCGCGGTAAACCTGATGGCTTGCCAGATCGAATGTGAGATCGCCTATGCGCAACGTCAGAGCCGGTTCCTCGGCATAACGCCGCCCGAGGGCGCGCACTCGCGCAACCAATTCGGGCATGGCAAAGGGTTTGGGTAGATAATCATCCGCGCCAAGTTGCAAGCCGGTTACCCGATCTTTGACTTCAGAGCGGGCAGTGAGCATGAGAACACGGCTGGCAATGTGTCGGGCGCGCAAGCGATGCAGCACTTCGAAGCCGTCCATGCCCGGGAGGCCAACGTCGAGGACGATCAAATCGAAAGGTGTGTCAATCGCTTTGCCCAAAGCCGTTTCCCCATCGTGGATGACCACGGGGTCGTGACCGGCCTCGGTCAGGGCGGCGGAGATTTGCCGAGCCAGTCGGACTTCATCTTCGACGATCAGGATTCGCATGAGTTTGAAAGAAGGACGGAGAATTAGAAGCGCAACGTGAACTGTGCAGCCACGAGATGATTGTCAAGATGCGAACCTGTCGTTTCCTGTTGAAAACTGTATTGCAGTTTTACCTGGGTATGCGCGGTAAAACGATAGCCGGCGGACACATCGATCCGACCCAGGTCCTGACTCCATTGAACTTGACCACCCGTGCCGTCGCTGACATTGGCGAAGAGTTGCTGGTTCCAGCGGAGCGCACCAAAAAGCTGAGGTGTAAATTTGTATTTGGCCTCTAAATAGTATGCGAACGTGTCCGCGTCACCGACGCGTGGAACTTCAAAACGAGCCTCGTAAAATTCCGCCCAGATTTGCAGGTGATGCCAGGCGAAGCTGGCGTCTTGTCCAAGAACAAGCTCCCGGTAATCACCGGGATCGCGACCGCGCGGCAAGGTGGCGTCGGCCTCGGGCCGGAAATAGGCGCCGTCACTCGCCGACAATCCAAAATTCCACATCTGACTGGGACGGAAACCAAGACGCGCGTCAAAGCTTGGGTGAGCAAAAGCAATCGTGGTCACGTACCAAGATTCCGGTCGCGAAGAGAGAGACGAATTCTTCATTTCGGCAGCATAGTCAAATTGGCCAAGCTGGCCCGAGACCGAAATACCGCTGGCATAGCTGGGTCCCCAAATCACCGGGTTGAACTCGTATTTTCCTTGGTCAAATCGGCTGACAAAATCCATGGGTGACGCAGGCGCACTCTTATCGCTAACCGGAGTGACGTTTTCGTAGACCAACGGCGCATTGATGAACGGATTGTCCCACGACAAATGCCGGGGAACCCAATTGCCAACGACGGTGGAGAACTTGCCGATTTGAAGAGTGAAACGCCCGTCATCCCACGGCGTAATGCGAAACGCATATTCATCCAGACGGACTGCTGCGCCGTGATCGCTTGGGTCAAACCCACGATCAAGCCGTGACTGAGCAAAGAAATAAATCGACGACCCGAACTGCGCATCGAGAAAAAGCGTCAGGCGCGGATTGAAAAGATTGTCGATATTGCTGTCGATAAGTCCGGGAGCTGGTTGCTGGAAGTGATAGCCTTCGATGTCGAGCGTTCCGCTCAATCGTGCCCGAAGGTTGTCGTTCGCAGCGGCCACAGTGAGCGCGTTATCAAGGCGGTCCAGAATGTCATCGATCTCGAAAGCGCATGCCGAGCAGGCGAAAAGGCAGAAACTGAGAGCTCGAAGTGGCTTCATCCAGGCGGGTTGGCACAATTTTTTGCCAGCGACGAACCGCGAAGACATAATTCGAACTCGGTCCAGTCATCCTTGGAACAAACCAGCTTGAGATCGCCCCGATGCAGCAGAGCGAGTTCACGCGCCAAATTCAAGCCTAGCCCGTGACCGGAAGCATCCGAAGTGTGGTGGAACCGCTCGAAAATGTGCTCCTGTAAGTTGCGGACGATGGGCCTTCCGGTGTTCCCAATCTTGAGCCGCACCTCTTCCGCCAAACGGAACGCAACAACTCGGATCTGCCCTCCCGGTCGATTGTACTTCCAGGCGTTCTCGAGCAGATTTTGGACGATGAGTGACGTGTAGCGTTTTTCTCCAGTAACATAGAGATCCGGCGGAAGCTTCTTCTCAATTCTTACCTCGGGCGATTCAGGAAGAGCGCTGAGATCGTCGAGCCATTCCTCGACCAGTTGACTGAGATTTACCGGAGCCGACTCGATTTGAAGGTGACCGGCGTCCATGCGGGAGAGAAGGAGCAAATCATCGATCACGCCGGTCAGGCGGTGAGTCTGGTGGAGAAGCGCAGAAAGCTCCTCGTAAATCTCCGGCTTAAAATCTTCCCGCGCCAGCAGCATCTCGATTCCGGTCCGAAGAATCGTGACCGGACTTTTTAACTGATGGGAAGCATCAGCGGAATATTGGCTCGACCTTTTTAGCTCCTCACTGGCCGAAACGAGCGCAGCTTCCGCGCGCTCTCGCTCTGCGCGGTTGGTCGCCGAATCCATCTCCAGTTTCTCAACTGGGACGGAAAAACGGGCCGCTACCAAGTGGCTCGCGACAAAGCCGGCCAGCAAAAACAGAGCGCCGCCACCGCTAATTTGCCACTGCAGACGACGCAACCGCGTCATGTAATCCGCCAACGGATAGACACAGATTTCATATGCGGCCGAAAAGAGCGAGTGGGGATTGAGTCGCTTGTAAAACAACAGTTGCGGTGCGCCATCCACGCTGACCCTCAAGTTGCCCTGCGCATCATTCGATTTCATGATTGCTCTTGTTATTTCGCTGGCGAGGGCTGTCCCGACAGGTTGCGAAGGCGATGGCAAATGCAGATGGCCATCGACCCAAATACCACTTCTCATTCCGCTCACCCGCTCATTGCCAAACCTGAAGGGTTTGAATCCAACGACGAGAGTGGATATGAGCTCACCGGTTTCGCTGGAAAAAATCGGGACTGCAACGACTTCATCAACGACTTCCGGCGTAGCATCGGTATTTTCCGAGATGTATCCGATTTGCTGGATCTCGGGTAGTTTCTTGAAGCCCAATTGCGATTCCGCCCTTTTACTCAATTCACCGACGTCTTTTTGATTTGGCGGCGGCAGAATCCCTCCGCTGCGATCGAGAAAACGGTAAAATCTCGCGCGGAGGGAGATACCTGCTTGATCGGAGGACGGCTCCCCAACTTCCATCAGGTCGCGCAATTCATCTTTTGCGCTTGGATACAGCAAATCGAGAGCATTGTCCTCCAGCGCCGCGTGAATCCGTGGTTTGGACACCAACTGCCGGCAACGTTGCGCAAGCGCGGCGCGGCGCAATTCCAGGACTTTATCAACTGCGGAGAGTTCCGATTGAAAATTCTGCTGCAGGTAACGTTCGGCGTTCGCCGCGACCGTGCGCTGAGCAAGATAAAGTCCAAGACCTGTCAGCGCGGAAACGACTAACATCATTGCCAGCAGCAATTTCGTTCGAAAACTTAGGATGCCGTGTTGATTCGCCTGGTCCGCCCGGATCATGGGAAATCGACCCGTGCGGTCGCCCCTTTCTTGAGTTCCACCGGCTGTTCGCGGGTTGTCTTGCTGTCGATCCACGCCTTCAGGGTGTAGCGACCGGAAGGGAGACCGCTCAGTCGAAATCGCCCGTTGGCATCTGTCACGGTGAAATAAGGAGTGTTGAGAACGAGAATAAGTCCCCGCATATGCTCGTGAATATCGCAACGAAGCGTGACCAATCCCGGTGCATCAAAAACCTCCGATGGGATCGGTTTCTCGTTTGGACGATAACGGCCGAGATCAAACCGCTTGGCCGGTGAGTACGAGAAAACGCTGTGGTAGGTGTCGTCGAGATTTGGAAATTCCACCCTGGTGCCAACCTGCACTGGCAGGAGCGGTGGAAGAAAGGCCAGATCTTTTTGTGCAACCTGTTTGGGATTACGAGGCGCCGCTTTCGGAAATGTGCCTTCCAGATAAACGACCGCCAAGGGTGGCTCGGTCGCAAGGACGCCACCGGTCGTGACGATCTCATAGCGCTTTGCCATAACTGGCACCGGATGGGATTCCAATAGCTGCACTCGCCCTTCCACTGCGGTCTGCGACCGGAGCGGAACCGCCAGAAAAATCAAGATTGCCTGGAGTGAAACAATGCCTCGCGAGCACATTCCCTTTATTTTAACAATCGTTCCGTCTCTCGGAAAGTGTCCGCCTTTTTTATGGCTCCGACACTCCTTTCTTACTTCGCAAGGGGAGAACGAATATGCTCCGGCCGTACCCCAATTCCGATTAGGCGCGCGGGCAATGATTGCAACGCCGGGAACCATTGAAGGATTCGGACGAAGAGCGGGAGCGAATCTCCTTCTTTGGATTCGCGGCCGGTAACGACCCGCCGGTGAATAAACGTTTGGATGGATTGGATGACCTTTGCCGGCCACTCGCGACGTTTCTGAACCTCCTCAAGCTCTCCGAGGGAGACCGGTCTGTGCAGCAATTTTTCCGCGAGCAGATTTGCGGTCGCAACCGCATCCTGGACTGCGAGATTGATGCCGACCCCGCCGGCAGGCGACATGGCGTGGGCGGCGTCGCCAATGCAAAGCAATCCTTCACGCGCCCATTTTTTCAGGCGATTAATCTGGACCGTGAGCAATTTGATTTTCGACCAATCGTCGAGCTCGGCCACGCGATCGCGCAAAAAATCCGCCATGCTTACCAGTTCGCTGTGAAAGCTTGTTAGTCCGCGAGATTGAATCAGATCAAATCCACCCTTGGGGATGACGTAACCACATTGCCAGTAATCACCGCGATCCAGCAGGACGAAGAGGCGGCCGTGCCGGAAAAATCCAAGAGTCTGGCCTGGGTCTCCTTCGCGCTTGGAGATCCGCATCCACAGCACGTCAATCGGGACGCCAAACTCCTGCACCTCGAATCCAGCGCGCGTGCGAACAGTGGAACCTCGACCGTCGCAACCGATGACTAGATCCGCGTCCATTTTAGCTTCGCCGTCCGGCGTTTTTGCGAGAACTCCGGCAATGCGGTCGCCCTCAAAGATCAGATCGACCACTTCATGCTGCATGCGGAGGTGGAAGTTCGGAAATTGCTCTGCCTGTTTTGAAAGAAAATTCAGTAAGTCCCATTGCGGCATGAAGGCAATAAATTGGCAATGGGTAGGCAGATAGGAAAAATCGGCTAAAGGCGCCGCGTGACCGTTAAAAATGCCGGCCATTTTGCTCAGTTCCTGATGGGGAATTTGGAGGAACTGGTCGAGAATACCGAGCTCATACATCAGCTCGAGCGTGGATGGATGAACTGTATCGCCGCGAAAGTCGCGAAAAAAATCCGCGTGCTTTTCGAGCACGGTCACCTCTACACCCGCCCGACCAAGTAGAAATCCGAGCATCATCCCGGCCGGCCCCCCGCCGACAATCACACACCGTGCTCCAGTTTGTGATCCATTCATGCGACTCTACCCTCGATCGGGGACCGCAGCTTCCGCTTCGGCTTCTAGGCGATCCGTTACTTTGCGAAAAATCAGCCAAACTCCGGCCAGGACAAGTCCGCCGCCAACCAGCGACCAGAGCGGAAATCTTTCTCCGCCTAACGACCAACCGAGCATGACCGCGCCCGGCGGCGTGATCAGCGAAATCGTCTGAAGATTTGTGACCGACATGCGAGGCAGCAGCCAATAAAGGAGCAGAAAGGTAAGGGCGGAACCGATCACCGCGAGATACAACACGCAAAAAACAGACATCGCAGTCCAATGGAAGCGCACTGGGTTTCCATCAACGATCAGTCCAACGATGAGCAACGGCCCAGCCCCAAAAATCATTTGCCAGGCCGCGATCATTGCTGGTGGAAGCTCGATCGCGCGGGCTTTTAGAACAACGTTTGAGAACGCCGCGCTCGCTCCGCCGAAAACAATTCCAAGCCCGGCCCAAAATCCGATTATGCCACCGAAGCTTAGCAGCCGCGCACAAATGAGCGTGACTCCGCCCAACGCGACGCAGGCGCCGATGAGTTTTGAAATTCGTAACGGTTCATCCGGCAGCATCCAGTGCGCGAACAACATTCCGAAGATTGGGATTGTCGCCTGTAATACCGCGGCCAATCCGGACGAGATGTGGAGCTCGGCCCAGAAAACCAAAATGTAGTTGACCCCAAACATCAGAATTCCGGTGGCGCACAGGGTGATAAAGTCGGACAGCCTCTGCGGTAAGAGTCGAAAGCGCCCAACAGAAACGGCCACGAGAACGAGGATTGCAATCAAAAAGCGGATTGCGACAAACGAAATGAGCGGCAGATCGCGCAGACCGACCTTGATCGCCAGCCAGGTCGAACTCCAAACGATGCAAAGCGTCAACCAGGCAGCCGGAATTCGCCAGTTTAGCTTGGCAGTCGTTTTCATTCGCGCGACCTTCGTGCGGCTGGTTCGTTTCGTAAAGAAGCGACAATCTTATCAGGCGAAAAAGGTTGAATTTGTCGTTTCCGCGAACCCGCTAAATATTAGAGCGATGAAAGTGAACGTGATCGTAAAGCCGAAGGAAGCAGTGCTCGATCCGCAAGGGAGCGCCGTGCGTGATGCAATGCGGCATCTGGGTATGCCCGAAGTGCGGGGCGTTCGGATCGGCAAAATCATGGAAATCGATCTCGATGGAGAAGACTCCGATCTGGAAAAGCGATTGCATCAACTCTGCCGCGATCTGCTTTCGAATCCGGTGATCGAGGATTATGAGCTGCAAAAGAAATGAAAGCGTTGCGATTTTTCTTTTGCGTTGTTTGCCCTCCGATCGCGGTGCTGATGACTGGTCGGCTCGCCAGCTTTCTTCTTAGTCTCGTTTTGACGTTGTGTTTCTGGATTCCCGGCGTAATCCACGCCTGTCTGGTCGTAAATGATTACCACGCAGAACAACGCAGCCACGCCCATTAATTTGAGAATGAAATTCGCAGTCATCCAATTTCCCGGTTCCAATTGCGACCAGGATTGCCTCGCCGCAATCAACAGCGTCGACGGATTGGAGGCGGAATATGTCTGGCACAAAGAAAAGTCGTTAAGCAATTACGACGCCATCGTTCTGCCAGGAGGCTTCGCCTACGGTGATTATCTTCGCTGCGGCGCGATCGCGCGGTTTTCGCCGATCATGCCGGCCGTGATCGAGGACGCGCGAGCGGGCAAACTTGTGCTCGGCACTTGCAACGGTTTCCAGGTTTTGTGCGAAGCTGGTCTGCTTCCGGGCGCGCTGGTTCGCAACCGGGGATTGCGTTTCGTTTGCGACATGGTAACGATGCGAGTCGAAGTTCCTGATTCGGCCTTTACTCATGGTTGCCCGGAGGGAAGCTTGCTCCGGATGCCGATCGCGCACGGCGAAGGTTGCTATTTCGCAGATGAAAAAACCGTGCGGGAGTTAAACGAGAATCGCCAGGTAATCGTGCGCTATGCCGACAGCCGCGGCGAAGTTGTCGCGGACGCAAATCCAAATGGCTCGATCGAAAATATTGCCGGAATTTGTAATCGGGCCGGAAACGTTTTTGGATTGATGCCGCATCCCGATCGCGCTTCGGACGCGCGACTTGGTTCAGCCGATGGAAAGAAAATCTTTCGCTCGATGCTGCAAACGATCCAGGCTCAACGCGCGCAAGTCACCAGCAGGTTGGCCTGCCAGGTCGCGTGAATCTGTCCGGTCGAGGCCGGCTCAGGTGTTGGCTCAATAGACACAAGTGTAAATAAAAGCGACACGAATAGAGGGCATCAAGTCGCGTTTGCTGGGGAAAATGCCGCGGCATCGGCACTGCTAAACCTCCCGGCATCAACCTTATCATTTATGCTCCTTGAAAAAACGTTTCATATGAATCAACCTCTGGTGGAGTGCAAAGCGCGCTTGGCCAGTATTCACTCCCATCGCCGGCAGTTTTTAATGGTCACTAATGCAACGGTGACTTCTTCGAAGACGGTCGATTTTAGTTTTCGCGGCCCCTTCGGTTTTCAGGCCCAAACCGTCCTGATCGCACTCGAAAGCGAATCGCCTGACCAACTGGTGTTCGAATCATCGGGCGGAAATATTGAGTTGATGGGATTGGTGGATTTCACCGAGGTCCGACCGAACTTCATCGAAGTAACTTTGGCAGTGCATTACGAGATCAAAAACAAAC
>Ga0187779_10002844_pt1 | contig 10531 bp, 9 predicted proteins | sample 1015_Q2_SP10_10__FD_132435 | JGI IMG/M metagenome (GOLD analysis project Ga0187779, IMG submission 132435) | Tropical peat soil microbial communities from peatlands in Department of Meta, Colombia - 1015_Q2_SP10_10_MG | ecosystem: Environmental > Terrestrial > Soil > Wetlands > Peat | place...
GTCGCCGCGCAGTCGGGGTGTGTGGTGGTGGACAACTCCAGCCAGTGGAGAATGGACCCCGGTGTTCCCCTTGTAGTCCCGGAGGTCAATTCCCATGACCTTAAATGGCACAAGGGTATCATTGCAAATCCCAATTGCTCCACCATTCAGATGGTTGTGGTGCTGAAACCGATCCATGATGTGTCGAGAATCAAAAGGGTGGTGGTCACCACATTTCAATCAGTGTCCGGAACGGGCAAAAAAGCCATGGATGAGCTCCTCCAACAGACAACGGATCTCCTCAATTTCAGAGAAGTGAAATGCAATGTATATCCCCATCAGATTGCATTTAACTGTCTGCCCCATATAGATAAGTTCCTCGACAATGGCTATACAAAGGAAGAAATGAAGATGGTGAACGAGACCAGGAAAATTATCGGCGATAGCTCTATTAGGGTGACTGCCACTACGGTGCGGGTCCCCGTGTTTCGAGGCCATTCGGAGAGCATCAATATCGAGACAGAAAAGAAAATGACTGCGAACGAGGCCAGAGGGGTGCTCTCCTCGGCACAGGGAATCGTTGTCTTCGATGCCCCTGAAAAAAACGTCTATCCTCTTGCGATTGAAGTGGCGGGAAAGGATGAGACGTACGTGGGCCGCATCAGGGAGGATGAGTCCATAGACAATGGTCTCAATCTCTGGATCGTTGCAGATAATCTCAGGAAGGGGGCCGCTCTCAACGCGGTGCAGATAGCCGAAAAGCTTTCAGAAATGGCCAAATAGTGCAGGGAAACCGGAGATCGGGAAAAATGGAATGATGTCTTTCTCTATCTCCCTACCTCAATATTCCTCCGCGTCCCATGAACAAAGAGAAGGCTGACAGCATCGTACGTGCCGAATACCTCCTGCCGATGGATGCGCATCTGTCGGTGATACCCGATGGGGCTGTTGCGGTCAATGATGGAATGATCTCATGCGTGGGGAGATACAAAGAGGTTGCAGCAAGATACGACTCACGCACTGTACTTGGAGGAAATGGAAGAGTCATTATCCCCGGGCTAATCAATACCCACACTCATGCTGCCATGGTCTATTTCAGGGGACTTGCCGACGACCTCCCGCTCAAACGGTGGCTGGAGAACCATATCTGGCCTGCAGAATCACAATGGCTAAGTCCAGCGTTCGTCTCTGATGCGGTTGAGCTTGCCTGCCTTGAGATGGTGAAGGCGGGAATAACTACATATAATGACATGTATTTCTTCGGAGATGCGGCGGGTAATGCTACGAAGAAAGTGGGAATAAGGGCGGTCCTTGGCGCAGGGATTGTTGACTTCCCCACCGTAGCAGCGAAAACGGCAGACGAGTATTTGGAGAAGGCCGAAGATTTTATCGCGCGTTGGAAGGGTGATCCCCTTATTACCCCATGCATCGCACCCCATTCCCTCTATGCATGCAGTCAGGAGACCCTCAGAAGGGCAAAAGAATTGGCGGATCACGGTAACGTGCCTATTCACGTTCACCTTTCAGAGACCCAGTGGGAAGTCAAGCAGATAAGCTCGAGATATGGAAAAAGACCTGTGCGCTACCTGGAAAGCATCAATTTCCTGGACAGCAGGGTGCTTGCGGCACATTGTGTCTGGGTTGAAGACGATGAGATACAGCTTCTTGCACATTACGGAGTGGGGGTTTCCCACTGTGTGGAAAGTAACCTCAAGCTTGCCGCAGGGATAGCCCCGGTGACAAAGATGCTTGACTCAGGCGTCAAGGTCACTTTTGGGACTGATAGCGCCGCGAGCAATAATGACCTGAACATTTTAAGCGAACTGAGCACCGCTGCAAAACTCCACAAGGTTGTCTCTGATGACCCCACTGTCCTTGACGCGAAGAAGGCTCTCCTCATGGCGACGAGATGGGCTGGAGAAGTGCTCGGCCTTGGCAGTCTCACGGGGAGCATCGAAGAGGGCAAGGCCGCAGACCTTGTGGTGCTCAACCTTGAGAAGCCTCATCTGACGCCGATCTATGACATCTACTCCCACATCGTTTATGCCGCGAGGGCATCTGATGTTGAGTCGGTGATGGTGGGAGGAAGGGTGATTGTAAGTGAGGGGCAGTTCACTGGTGGCGACGAATCCGGGATAATGGCAAGAGCCAAAAAATGGGCGGGAAAGATACGTCAAGGCAGACAGATGCAGGATGCTCACTCATAGCCACATCAGGAACCTCTGGCCAAGGGACACCCGTTCTGCGAGGGCCATCCAGGACATTCTGAGCGTGAGGGTAAAGATCCTCCCCCTGCACGCAACACCGTCGTACGTGGCGGCAGTTGACGCGGCCTTCGCGGACAACACGGTCATTGCGGTTGCCTCTCTTTTTGCCTTTCCTTCATTGGTATGCATACAGGACGCAGTCCAGAGGGAAGAGCTACGGTTTCCCTACGTGCCAGGACTTCTCTCTTTCAGAGAGGGGCATGCCATGATCGGCGCGCTCAAGAAGCTCAGGACACCTCCGGACGTTGTCCTCGTTGATGGGCAGGGTATTGCGCATCCAAGGGGAATCGGAATAGCATCCCATATTGGGATTCTCCTCGGGAAACCTACTATCGGATGCGCGAAGTCAAGGCTTGTGGGGGAGTTCAGGGAGCCCACGTCACAAAAGGGACACTGGTCATATCTTTACTACAGAGGCAAGGAGGTAGGCGCAGTCTTGAGGACCAGAGATCACGTCAGACCGCTTTTCATATCGCCAGGATATCTAATTGACATTGCCTCTTCGTTGGAAATCGTCATGGGTTGCCTCTCCGCCTACAGGATTCCAGAACCTCTTAGGAGAGCCGATGCGCTTTCCAGAGAGTCAAGCCACCTTAGGAGAATTCGCCCGCGAAAAGAACCTGAGAACCCATGTTCATTGTCAAAAAAATAATAGGTCCCTTTCTCATGCCCCCGGGGGTCTTCGTTATGTTATTATTGTCGTCTTCTTTCTGGTTTCTCTACGGGAGGAACAGGAAAGCGTCCGCAGTTAACTTCTCCCTTGCCATGCTGGTGTGGCTTGTCTCCATATCGCCTGTCTCGGACGCCCTGTTGAGAGGGCTTGAGGCGGCTCATTCGATGCCGGGGAATCCCGAAGCGGATGTAATCGTACTTCTGGGAGGCGGGGCAAATGACGCGGCGCCCGATCTCTCGGGAATCGGCGCACCTTCTGAAGATATGCTTGGCAGGATTATCACTGCAGTGAGACTGCAGAAAAAACTTCAGGTGCCCGTCATAGTGTCAGGGGGCACTGCGTTCAAAGTCAAAAAGGCAGAGGCGCCTATAGTCAAGCGCTTCCTCATTGACCTCGGGGTTCCTGAAGAAAAGATTATTACTGAGAAAGAAAGCCGAGATACCATTGAAAATGCACGATACGTGGTGAAGCTGTGTAGCGCAATGGGATTTTATAAGCCTATCCTAGTGACCTCTGCCAGCCATATGAGGCGGGCGCTGCTGAGCTTCCGGAGTGCCGGCATGGAGGTGACGCCTTTCCCCTCAGGGTTTAAGAGCCTGGGGAAGAGGCGGTATGAATGGGAAGATTTTCTGCCTGATGCGGGCGAACTCAAGAAGACGTCGACTGCCATAAAAGAGTATGCAGGGTTGCTGTACTACTCGGTTGCTTATCCACGAGAGGGGTGATTGTTGAGGGCATATCCGGGGGCATTGTTCACGAGACATTTACCCTCCTTATGTAACTTTGCCCCTTCATTCCTGATCATCCTGCTTGCGATATTCTTTCCCAGATATGGTGAAATCGGTGTGTTCTGGTCAAAAGAAGGGTACACAATTCTAAAACCTGTGCCATCTACATTGTCATTTGCGGAGTTTGAAAATATGGATCAGCCTAGCAGGGATGCGGTGAACGCCTTGGTGACAAGATATATCGCAGAATGGCAAAGCTTCGCAGTGGCGGCACCTAACTTTATTCTCGTGCAGTGTGGTGCAGCGTCCTTTTTTTATGAGTTGACGGCCCTCGCGGATTGTTTTCAAATACAAGTTTCGTGTGTGTTCTGTTGGATTTACAGCCTGTGTAAAGTCCTGCTTGTCACACGAGGATCGAATGTGATAAGTTCAAAAATGGAGATTTGCTGGGTTGCGGTACCGGGTGGACATATAAGATGATAAAGCCCCGGATTTCTGGTTCCACGCGATGGCTCATGCGCTGCTTTATCCTTATAGTGTCAGGGACACTGTGCTATGTTGTCCTTCTCGCAGCATTGCCGATGCTATCTCCTGTGGAAAATGGTATCATCTGCGCGGCAGTGTTTCTGGCCGTCCTCATCCCTTCATTCTATATAGTTTCACGAACCGACCATCAAGGAAGCAAAATGAAAAGTAGTCTGATTCAGGCAATCTTGGAAAACAGTAATGAAGCGATACTCATTACGGATGCCGAGGGAACAATTCAATATGTAAACGCCTCATTCTCCAAGATTTCCGGGTATGAGAAGGAGGAAGTGCTCGGCAAGAATCCGAGGATCATGAGATCTGGTCATCACGACGCCGGGTTTTATGAAGAGATGTGGGGCTCCTTGAAAGATAGCGGTGAATGGCAGGGTGAGGTATGGGACAGGAGGAAAAACGGCGAGATCTTTCCGAAATGGCTCTCGATAAAAGCGGTAAAAGATAAGAGGGAGAGGACAGTAAACTATGTGGGCTTTTTTACCGATATCTCATCTCTTAAACAGACTGAGGAATACATTGAACACCTTGCGCATTATGATAGCCTTACCAATTTGCCTAACCGGATCTTATTACACGATCGACTGAAGCAGGCAATAATGTCCGCGAGCCGACAGAATCATTTGGCAGCTGTCATGCTCCTCGATGTGGACCAGTTCAAGTACGTCAATGATACTTTCGGACATGTTGCGGGAGATCAATTGCTCAATGAAGTTGCGGGGCGACTTGTTCGCTGCGTGACTGAGGGAGATACCGTCGCGCGTTTTGGGGGTGATGAATTTGCGATAGTGTTATCGGAATTCAAGAATGGCATGGCCGCCACCTTGCTCGCTAAGAAAATCATAGAAGCCCTATCCCTTCCCCATAAATTCAAAGGCCGAGAAATCTATATTACGGCAAGCATTGGTATCGCGTTGTATCCTTCAGATGGGGATAACGTTGACGTCCTAATCAAGAATGCCGATACCGCCATGCAACGCGCGAAAGAGCTGGGTGACCGAAAGTTTCAATTTTATGATTCCCAAATGAGCGATAAGGCGTTCGCTCGTCTCAGCGTTGAGGCAAATTTGCATAACGCCATTGAGCGCGGAGAGTTTGTCCTGCATTATCAGCCTCAGGTGGACTTGGGTAACGGACAAGTGACCGGTATGGAAGCGCTCATCCGGAGGAAGGAGCGCAATTGGCTTGTTCCGCCCTCCCAGTTTATCCATATCGCGGAAGAAACTGGCTTGATTATGCAGCTGTGTGAATGGACGCTGAAAACAGCATGTAAGCAAAATAAAGCATGGCAGGCAGAAGGGCTGCCTGCTTTGCGGGTTGCGGTGAATTTGACGGCCACTCACTTCGCGCAGCACACTATGGTGAAAATGGTTAGGGACGTCTTACAAGAGACCGGCTATGAATCGAAATATTTGGATCTGGAACTCACGGAAAGAATTATCATGAAGGACACTGAGGAAGCGATCAAAGCGATGCATCAATTGAAGGACATGGGGGTATTCCTGTCAATTGATGATTTTGGCACTGGATATTCATCTCTGAGCTACTTGCGGCAATTACCCATAGACAGACTCAAAATTGATCTTTCCTTTGTGAGCGGAATCGCTTCTTCCCCTAACAGTGATTCGATCGTAAAGTCAATCATCTCCCTCGGACACAACTTGGATCTCAAAGTGCTTGCAGAGGGCGTGGAAACCGAAAGGCAGTTGTCATTTTTGATAGAGAACAAGTGCGATGAAATACAGGGTTATTATTTCAGTGTTCCTCTGAGCACGGAGAAGTTCAGGGAATTGCTCCTGGAAGGCAGACGGCTAGCTGTATAAGATTGGCTTGGTTTAGACCATTTCTGCTTTGATCGGGAGGCGTTTTTATAAAGATAGCCAAGATTATTATTTGACATCCCCTCGTATCCGTGATACAAGTAAGCGGGGGGAAGAGGTACTGGAATGTCATCTGTATGTTGGTCAGAGCAAAGGAGAAAGGTCGGTCTAAGGTGCCTGATTTCAGGGGGGTGAAACATGATGTTTGAACAGAGGAAAAGTGAACGTTATGAACTCTCGAATAATAAGCTGGAGTACTCCCTGACTCCTTTCGCTAAAGATGAAATCTTTGAGGCAGATGTCGTCAATTTTAGCGAAACCGGACTATGCCTTCTGTCTTCGAATCGTCTCGCAGTTCGACAAGAAATAACAGTTAAGAATTTTATGGCTTCTTCTTCGCGGACGGCGGTGGTAGTTTGGGTTAAGAAATATGATGACCTTTTTTATCTCAATAAATCTGCTAAACTTTTATTTAAGACGGGATTGGCGTTCTCATAGTTGTTCTAGCGTCCATAAGGGTTTATTAAGTGCGATATCAAACCTTGCGTCACAGGTAAAAAACCCAGACATAAGAGTATTTTGGTGAGAATTGCGTCTTACAAAAGATGCATGTCTCGTTGTCGGCGCACATTGGAAGAAAGGTATGCCAACTGCAGGGATAACTAAGGGTGAACGGTGGGAAGAGGCATTTTCATCGCGACTGTTTTATTCAGCATCCCAGCATGTCAGTGATTTTAAATCCATGCGACAATTCTTCGACCGCATCCGTTCCTAGGCAATTAAAGCCATTGTAGGCAAATAGCTCACGCGGATCTCCGCGATTATTGCCACCTTAAAAGGTTGCCCATTTGTTTGCATGCGTTTCAGTCAACTCATGCATGAGCTTGAAAGTTTCGCTGTATGAGAAAGAGTTGCAGCCATCTTATTCACGGTCAACTGCTAAAACTGAAATGCCGGTATAGTCCCGCATCGTGAAGGGCCGGTATGTTTCACTTTTAAGGCTGACGGTCTTTGCCAGCAATCTGCCTGCAAATTGCGACAGTTTTGACACTCCATGATACTTTATGATACCCTATGATACTCTGTGGCACATTATAACTCGTTGGAAAATAGCGAAAATGTATCATGCCGGAGTGGCGGAATTGGCAGACGCAAGGGACTTAAAATCCCTCGGAACATAGTTCCGTGACGGTTCGAGTCCGTCCTTCGGCACTCATTATCCCATGGAAGACGAACATTTCATATCAAAACTAGAGAAAAGGCATAAGAGGAAGAGCTTCAAAAGAAGGTTCAAGAAGAAACTTGGCAAGCTCTTGAATACAAAAAACCTCATTTTTATGTTCGTCGCCGTTATCTTGGGCTACGTAGTTGGCAAGTGGCTTTTGGATTATTTGCTTAGCTTAGAATAACCAAAGTGATAGGTGCGTAGTTATAGTGCCGCGATTTATACTCGTCTTGCTGGAGACCATCCATTCTGCCTTGCCAACGCGTCCCATCCCTTGACTATTAGGGGTTTTTCCAATAAACTACAAAGGCTTTGAAAAATCGGCAGGGAACAGCTTGTGACTGCTGTTTTTTCAGCGGGCCCTGTTTTGCCTATTGTTAGTTGCGGTGAGGACATCATTGCGACAAAACGGACAAAATGAGACTTCCATGACGGAGAGACGGATAAAAAAAGCGATCTTGCCTGCAGCGGGTCTTGGTACGAGATTCCTGCCTGCGACAAAGGCGTCTCCGAAGGAGATGCTTCCCATTGTTGATAAGCCCATGATCCAGTATGCGGTGGAGGAAGCCATGTTTTGCGGTATCGAGGATTTCATCATCATCACCGGAAAACATAAGCGTGCTATTGAGGACCACTTTGATTCTGCATATGAGCTTGAAGAGAAATTGAAGAACGCCGGCAAGAAAAAGCTCTTGGAAGAAATAAACAAGCTGAGTCATATTAACTTCGCCTATATACGTCAGAAGATGGCGCTCGGCCTAGGACATGCAATACTCTGTGCAAAGCCCTTTGTCAAGGATGAAGCCTTTGCCGTGATCCTAAGTGATGATGTGATCGATCCCGATTATCCCCTCTTGCAGGAGATGATCAAGGTTTATGAAGAGTTGGACTGCCCGGTGATTGCGCTGGAGGCAGTGCCAAAGACTGAGGTTTCGAGATATGGCATCATCGATGGCATCGCAGAGGGGGACGTTTACAGGATCAGGGATCTAGTTGAGAAGCCAAAAGCGGAGGATGCCCCCTCAAATCTTGCGATCATAGGAAGATACATCCTTACCCCCGATGTGTTTACTATACTTGAAAAACAAAAGGCGGGAGCAGGAGGTGAGATCCAGCTTACTGACGCGCTACGGCAATTGCTCAAGAAAAGGTCCATTTATGGGTATGCCATTAGGGGTACTCGATACGATGCAGGTGATAAGACAGGATTTTTGAAAGCCACGGTAGATCTGGCATTGAAAAATCCAGAGGTGTCGGGAGCCTTTAAGAGCTATATTCTTGAGAAGGCAATGACTATGGAACGAAGCAATGTAAGTGGCAAAGGAGTTAAGGGATTTGGGGTTCCCCAGGATACCAGAGGCTGACGTGCCGTTGCGCAGCGGAATGTACTTTCACAAGGAGACTGCTGAGGATTTCCCTCTCCTCGACCTGTATGAGACGGACGACAGTCTCGTCCTGGAAGTTGACCTTCCTGGCATTGACCCCGAGGACGTGCTCATAAAGGTATATGACGATCTCCTTATTATTGAGGGAATAAAAAGGAAAACTGTTGAAGAAAAGGGGTTCAGATATCTCTGCATGGAACGTAGATTTGAGGGTTTCAGAAGAACGGTCAAGATTCCTATTCCCGTTAATTCAACTGCAGGAAAGGCATCGTATAGTGATGGCGTGGTCATCGTGATCTTTCCGAAGATAAAGGACAGGGTTATCAAAATAAAAGTGGAGAAATGAAGAAGAGGAGGAGTTCCCCGGCACTGCAGTCATCTATGGGGAAGGGACATTATGGCGGAAATAGAACAGAAGGATGAAAAGGAAGTCGAAATTCCTGATACTTTACCGGTGCTTCCTGTACGGGATATTGTGGTCTTTCCCTATATGATTCTGCCGCTCTTTGTGGGAAGGGAAATGTCAATCAAGTCCATTGACCAGGCGTTGAACACCAATCGTATGGTAATGCTAGTCACGCAAAAGGATCTCAATATGGAAAACCCTAGTCAGGAAGACCTCTATTCCATCGGCACAGTGGGAATCATCATGAGGATGCTTAAGCTTCCTGACGGGAGGGTGAAAATACTGGTTCAGGGGGTAAGCAAGGCGAGAGTCCATGGATTTACCCAGACAGAGCCTTTTTATACCGCCACCATTGAAAAGATCACTGATCAAAAGGTGGAAAAAATGACCATCGAAACAGAGGCCATCATGAGGACAGTGAAGGAGCAACTTGATAAGGCGGTTTCTCTGGGAAAGAGCATACTCCCTGACATTATGGTGGTCGTGGAGAATCTCGAAGACCCGGGGAGACTTGCTGATTTGGTTGCTTCAAATCTCGGCCTCAAAACAGAACTCGCTCAGGAGGTTCTGGAAATTATGGAGCCGGTCCAGAGGCTCAAGAAAGTCGGTGATATACTGGGCAGAGAAATCGAGCTCCTCATTGTCCAGCAGAAGATACAGACAGAGGCAAGGGGCGAGATTGATAAGACACAAAGGGAGTATTTTTTGAGGGAGCAGCTTAAGGCCATTCAGAAGGAGCTCGGCGAGATCGATGAGAGGGGAGAAGAAATCAATGAGCTGAGAAAAAAAATAGAAGAAGCCAAGATGCCTGAAAAGGTTCTGAAGGAAGCAGAAAAACAGCTGAAACGTCTTGGCAAAATGCATCCTGACAGCGCTGAGGCTGCGACAGTGAGGACCTACCTCGAATGGATGGTGGAAATCCCCTGGTCTAAGGCGACGAAAGATAAACTTGATATCAAGGCCGCAGAGAAGGTCCTAAACAAGGACCACTATGACCTCGAGAAGGTGAAGGAGCGGATCCTGGAATACCTCAGTGTAAGAAAATTAAAGGAAAAGATGAAAGGACCTATCCTCTGTTTTATCGGTCCCCCCGGGGTAGGCAAGACATCACTCGGAAAATCCATCGCAAGGTCTTTGGGGAGGGAATTCGTAAGAATGTCCCTTGGAGGAGTGAGGGATGAAGCGGAAATCCGTGGTCACAGGAGAACATATGTGGGGGCCCTTCCCGGGCGGATTATCCAGGGAATGAAGCAGGCGGGTACAAACAATCCGGTATTCATGCTTGATGAGGTGGACAAGATCGGAATGGACTTCAGGGGAGATCCCTCTTCCGCCTTGCTGGAGGTTCTCGATCCTGAGCAGAACAACGCTTTTGTCGACCACTATCTCGGAGTCCCCTTTGACCTCTCCCATGTGATGTTCATCACTACAGGAAATCTTGCAGATACTATCCCCGGTCCTTTAAGGGATAGAATGGAAGTTATCTACCTTTCCGGATATACCGCTGA
>Ga0187779_10002845_pt1 | contig 10528 bp, 8 predicted proteins | sample 1015_Q2_SP10_10__FD_132435 | JGI IMG/M metagenome (GOLD analysis project Ga0187779, IMG submission 132435) | Tropical peat soil microbial communities from peatlands in Department of Meta, Colombia - 1015_Q2_SP10_10_MG | ecosystem: Environmental > Terrestrial > Soil > Wetlands > Peat | place...
AGCCAAGGATACAGATCACCCAGTGTTCACTGGTGAAAGGCAACAGCAGAAAACCGGAAAGCAGGGGGCCGAGAATGCAGCCCACGACATTGGCCGCGTAGGCGCTGCCCGCGCGATGTGGGTTTCCCCCCGACCATCGATCGACCAGCATGGGTGTGATGAAGCCCAGAATCATCGAGAAGGGAACAATTCCGATGATGGGCCGCAGCATCATCGCGATGCGGAACTGCGGATCGCCGGCGGCCAACGACAAACATGCACAAAAGCCCAACCCGAGCCAGATCAGCGCCGGTTCGCCCCTGCCCTTTTTGTTCCAGGCGCGATACATCTTGGACCCGATCAACGTGGACACCAGATAGAGAGCCAGAATGGTCGCGAACGCGTACACCATGGTCCCCAAGTACGGCGTGAACTGCCGGATCCACACCACTTCGAGCCCCATGCTGGTCAGACCGGTGGCAAGTAAGAGAACCAGAGGCCGCCGGCTGTGCGCGAGGGATTCGCCTGAACTCTTGGGAAAAGCGTTGGATGGAGAGGCAGCCGGTTGCCCGATTCGAGCCCGCATGGAAAGCGCGAACGCCGATATGGCGAGTGCCGAGTTCAATGCAGCCCCGATTTTAAGGGTTCCGCGGAAGCCATACAGTTCGATCAGAAACAGCGGGATAATTGCGCCCGCGGTGGCACCGACAACGTTGGCGAGGTAGAGGAAGCTAAATGAGCTGGACGAATCCCCCTGAAAGTTGCTCCGGATCGCTGCCATCGCCAGGGGAATGGTTGCACCCATCGAAGCGCACCAGGGGACCAGCGTGAACCCGATCCAGACTGCGGACGCGAAGTAGTACGTCCCGGACGAAGGCAGTCCGATACGTTCCAGTAGTGCCCGCCCCCATCCCAGCTCCAGTGGCACGAGGAGTGCTGAGATTGCGATGAGCAACTCCGCCAGAGCATAGAGTCGCAAACCCACAGTTCCGGCCCGGTCCCGGTAGCGACGCGCCAGAAGGCCGCTTCCCCATGAGCCCAGACCCAATCCCGCCATGAACATGGAAAGGACAATCGACACAAGGGCATTGGTGACTCCGAACTGGGCGATCGATAACCGGAGCCAAACGATTTCGTAGAGGATCCCGCAAAATCCTGAGACGAAAAAGAAAAGAAAATACCAAATCATGCGAAAGCCTCCAGGGCACGTCGAGAACAGCAACACAACTGGCGATGGGTCAGTCCGGAAGCATCGATCACATCACAGGTTGCGCCCGGTCACAACGACCAAGCCCGGAGAGACACTAACTTTGGTAATTCACGAGTTCCCCTGAAGGGCCCGCATTGTAGTGTTCATTAAAGAATTGCAAATCACCCTGCCATGGAAGAGCGGGCCTCGGACAAGGCGGGAAGTAAGTGTCATCAGGGGAAAACGCAGACTGGTGGTTTTCCTGTTGGCGAGTCAAAAACAATACACCCTCTGCCCCAGAAGCGAGAGAAGGTAGCGGCTGTCTGTCATCAGGGTTAAGCAATTCTCCCAAACATTAATGAACGGGCGAGGTGACCATCGTAAGCTGACATATTTTGTCAGGTGATTTAACACTAGCTGTCAGTCGAAGTGAGTTTCGATGATGTGCTTCACGCTCTGCGATTGATAATCCACGCGGTTACGCGAGTGGCAAGAAGGCCATAAGCATGCAAGTGCAGAAGCATCTGCTCAATGTGAGCAAAAGGGGGAAATGAAATTGAAGCGCCAAAAAGGGTTTTCGTTAATCGAGCTTCTGATTGTGGTAGCGATCATCTTGATCATCGCTGCTATTGCTATTCCGAACTTGCTGCGCGCGCGTATTGCGGCTAACGAGTCGTCCGCGGTTCAGTCGGTTCGTACCGTCAACACCGCAGAGGTCACATATCAATCGCAGTTCCCGACCGTCGGCTATGCAGGTACGCTCTCAGCGTTAGGGCCGTCTGCCAGCACCGGTTGCGGCACCGCGACGCCGACCTCAGGCAATGCTTGTCTGCTTGACTGGGTATTGTCGAACGCGAAGACTACGCCCAAGAGCGGCTACTACTTCACGGATCCTGCGGTTACAGCTGCAGGCGGCATCAACGTCGACTATGAAGTGGAAGGCACTCCGGCAGCCAAAGGGCAAACCGGCAACCGCTCGTTCTGCTCGAACTCGGATGGTGTGATTCGATTCCAGGCTAGCGGCGCAGCGATCGGCGCAGCGAACTGCCCTAGCATGACCGCTCTTCAGTAAATTGGCGAAGTACCTGGGGGAGGGTACAAGCCGGGAGCAACGGAGCAATCCGTTGCTCCTTTGTTTTCTGGGCGAGCGCTTTTCGATCTGCCGCTCGCTTTCCAGCCCTTGCGCACCACGCCGACCGACGCGCATGACCATCCTGAAGTTTCACACAAGCGGTTACCTCCGTCATGTGGGAAAGGGCGCAATTTGCCGGGTTCGGCGGCTGGGCTGCAGAGAATTCCAGGTATGAGGCCCAGTCCGTCTCCAGCCAAGGTCTGTCCGGTGTGCGCAGGCCCGCTCGCGCTCCACATGTCAGCGGTATCGGATCCCATCACCGGCTTCCAGTTTGACATTCTGAAATGCGCGGTTTGCGGCCTGGGAGTTACGGATCCGAGCCCGGAGCAGCTCCAGCCTTACTATGCTCGTTACTACGGTTCGCGGCATGCCTTCACAACGGCCTATTGCGCCAAGCGCAGAATCGCGTTGGTGAGCAAGGTAACTCGGGAAGGCAGCGGCCGACGTCTCCTGGACGTTGGCTGCGGTGACGGAATGTTTCTGAAGGTTGCACGAACTCATGGATGGCAGGTGACGGGAACTGAACTGAACGCAGGCCCAGCTCGCCGCGCAGGGTTCGAGGTATATCAAACCCTGGATGAGTGCGCCTCCTTGGCACCCTTTGACTGCGTCACGTTTTGGCACAGTCTGGAGCACATGCGCGATCCCCGAGCCGTCATCTCCAAGGTCAGGAACCTGGTGGCGGATGATGGTTTTCTGTTCATTGCCGTGCCCGACTTCGGAGGGCTGCAATCCAAGACTTTTAAATCTCGCTGGCTGCATCTGGATGTACCACGGCATCTGTATCACTTCACTGCCTCATCGATCGACAAAATGCTGCAGCAGAGCGAATTCACGCCCTTGGCACAGTGGCACCAGGAAATTGAATACGACCTGATGGGGTGGTCGCAGAGTGCGTTAAATGTCATGCTACCGACCCAGAATGTGTTCTTTGATCTGCTCACCCGAAAGAAAGTCTCTGCCGCAGCCCTGCAAAAGGCGGTTAGCTGGATCTCAGGGCCGCTGCTTTCCTTTGCCTCACTTCCGCTGGTCTGGCTTGGATCGTTCGCGCGCAGCGGAGGTACTCTGTTGGTGGCAGCGCAGCGGGTTGGACCGAGCGCGCAAAGACGCCAAGCAGCCACAAACTAATTACCTCAACTAGACCTGTGACCCGCACCTTACTCCGGCGTCTCAGGTGTGAGATGTGTGAGTGGCTGGTCGCATCGTTTTGAGACGTATAGAGTCTGTCGGACAAACAGAACAAAGCCGCCTTCTTATTGCGAGGCTGATCTGGATAGATCCAACCCTAATAGGCGAGCAGAGTCGCCGCAGCCTGCTTCACGGCGGGTAGGTCCGAACTGAGATTTGAGGCGGTCGATTCAGCTGCCTGAGCATTCTCTGTGTAACCCGCGCGATAATCGGCTTGTGCCAATAAGAGATAGCCAATAGCAGTGGGTTCGTGGGACATCGCTTGTGAATAGTAGCTGATGGCCTGAGCGAAGTCGCCACTCTTTTGCGCAAGTAGACCCATTCCGACCAACGACATCGAGTGGTTCGGTTGAATTTTCAAAGCAGCGGCAAAACTTTTACTCGCGTCTTCGTCGTCGCGAATTTCCCGATATGCCGACCCGAGGTTGCCATAGGCGTCTGCAATCACTTTCGGATCCTTGGCCGAGTAGATGGCCGCCTTATATTCCTGAATTGCCTCCAACATGTGACCGTGCTTCTGATCGTACAGTCCAAATCCAATATGGATTAACGGTGCCTCGCGCCGATCCGTAGTCGGCTCCAGTGCAGCGCGAAGATGCGGTATTGCATCGTCGAACCGGCCGTGCTGATCGAGCGCAATTCCTAACTCGAGATGGATTACGTAAGGGCGTTGCGGGGTTACCTGAAGCGCGTAGGACCACAGCGTTAGATCGTCGTGCCAATATCCGATTTGGCGCTGGGTCAACAAGCTCAACGCCGCAAGAATCACAATCGAGACTATGGCCAGAGCGGCGCGGGGAAGTTTCCATGCTTCCGCGCATTCCGCCACTCCCCAGCAAATCATGACGAACAGGCCAACGAAGGCCTGATACGCATAGCGGTCAGCCATGGCTTGCTCGCCAACTTGTATGAGTCCAAGCATCGGTACCATTGCACCCAAGAACCAGAACCAGCCCACCGGCAAGTAGCGATGACGGCGGCAGGTCAGGACGAACAAGGTAACTAAGCCCAGTAACACCGCAGAAGCCGCGACTTGCCACATGCGAAGCAGGTCAAGGGGATGGGGGTACATTGGCGAGAGCCGGGTCGGCCAAACGGCGTTTTTCAGATAACGCACATAGGAGAATGCGGCGTTTCCCAAGCGAAGGCGGAGGGTGTAGACTGCGGGATTTTGAATTGCCTGCTGAGCCGCTTGCGCTTTGAGCGTGATCACTGAACTGATCAATGAAAGTGCCAGCAGAGGACATTTTTCCAACATCAACCAACGCGCGCTCCGCGCTGGCATGGGCTGACCAGCGGATTCCATCGAAGAATCCGGCCTATACCTGCCTAATGGCCAGTAATCCCAAAGTAAGAGCAGAAATGGCAAGGTGATGATTTGCGGCTTGCACATCAGGCCAAGTGCGAAAAGAAGAGCAACCAGCAGATAACGCCTTACGGCTGGCCTTCGCGCATACCAACCATAGGCCTGCAAAGCCAGCAGAAAAAATAACATGCTCAGCACGTTCTTCCGCTCCGCGGCCCAGGCTACAGATTCCACGTTGACCGGGTGAAGCGCGAATAAAGCGGCGACCATTAAGCTGCGCCATGTGAATCCTGTCGCCGACTGAAACAACAGGAAAAGCAGAACCGCATCCAGGGCGTGGAAAAGCACGCTGACATAGTGATGCCCAGCCGGCTTCGGACCGAACAGCTGGTAATCCAGAGCGTGCGACATCCAAGTCAGAGGATGCCAATTCGCGTCATAGTAATTGGTAAAGGACCAGCGAACCGTTTGCCACGTCAGCCCGGTAGGAATTTGAGGATTGTTGGTGATGTATTGCGGGTCGTCGTAGTTGATAAGGCCATTTCTTACGACAGGGTTGTAAACGAGCAGAGTGGCCACGACCAGCAACAGACACAGTACAAGCGTCCGTTTCTCCGGCGAGGAAAAGAGTTTGGAGAGGTTCTGACGCTCCTCTCGACGTGCCGGTTCCATGACAGCAAAGGGCAATTAAGGATCTCCCGGTGCTCGATTATAGTGAGGATTCATGCATGCTTAAGCATGCGAGTGGTCTCCAGAAATACTTTCGTAATGGGGCGTTTGGGAGGTCACCATCCGATTCCCGGCTGCAGTCGAGTCCTGTTTGCTGTCCAGAGCATCAATACCGGGCGGCCGCCCACTTTCCTATCGCTGCAAACCGGGCGTGTAATTTACCTTCGTAACCTCAGCAGAATGCCTGTATGTCCTTATAATCTTTAGTGCTGATCGAGTAAGAAATTTCTTTCCCCGATGCCTGCAATCTCAATTATTGAGCTTGAAAAAACCTACTCCGTTGGTTTTTGGCGGAAGCGGCCCAAAATTGCGTTGCGGCCTTTAACTCTGAACGTCGCAGAAGGCGAGATTTTCGGATTCCTCGGCCCCAATGGCGCAGGGAAAACTACAACCTTGAAGTTGCTGATGGGATTAATTTTTCCCACGGGCGGTTCGGCCCGAATTCTGGACATGGATATTTCGGACCTGCGGGTGAAAACCCAGATCGGTTTTTTGCCCGAGCAGCCGTATTTTTATGATTACCTGACGCCGAGTGAACTCCTGGAATATTACGCTCAATTGTCGGGAGTTCCGACGCCAGACCGGCGGCGCAAGGTTTCACAAGTCCTTTCACGCACTGGTCTTCAGGATGCTGCGGGAACCCAGTTGAGGAAGTTCTCCAAAGGGATGCTGCAGCGCGTGGGCATTGCGCAGGCCATCCTCCACGATCCCAAGGTCCTGTTCCTCGACGAACCAATGTCGGGTCTGGATCCGATCGGCCGCCGGGAAGTTCGCGATCTCATGGAAGAACTTAAGCAGCAGGGAAAAACAGTTTTCTTTTCCACCCATATCCTGTCGGATGCCGAGTCTCTTTGCGATCGGGTTGCCATCATTCATCAAGGCGAATTGCGCGGCGTCGGCGCCGTGGAAGACCTTACCTCGTCAGTAGAAGGCAAAGCAGAGATCGTTTGGCAGGGCAGTTCCATACCTGATTCCTTGAATTCGCTGGCAACCGAGTGCCACGTAGTTGGCGATACGGTACGGGCCGTGGTGCGTGAAGCGAATCAAGATGCAGCGATCGATGCATTGAGACGGGAAGGCCTGCGCATTATTTCCGTTACTCCGGTGCGAACATCCCTGGAAGAATACTTCGTGCGCAAAGTGCAGGTATCGCAGACTGCGACGGGGGTGATTTCGTGAGTGCCCGCGTCGGCTATATCGCCGCCAATACCTTCCGCGAAGCCGTTCGCGATCGTGTGCTCTACAACCTGATTGCGTTTGCTCTGCTGATGTCGGCAGCGGCGATCCTGGTAGGACAGATTTCCATCGGTATCGAGCGGTTGGTCGTGGTAAACCTGGGGCTCACCGCGATTTCTCTGTTTGGCGTAGTCATCGCCATATTCATCGGAATCAGTCTGGTGTCGAAAGAAATCGAGAAGCGCACACTCTACACCGTACTGTCCCGCCCGGTGCAGCGGTGGGAGTTCATCTTAGGGAAATTCCTGGGTCTTGCCGGCACGCTGGTCGTCAATACCTTCTTTATGGCGATTGGCATATTCGGCGCGTTGTTGTACGTGGCTCACGGCTTTCACACGGCAGACGGCTGGATTGTCGTTGCTTTGTACTTCATCATTCTGCAATTTTTGATGATCACAGCAGTCGCTCTGCTCTTTTCCTCGTTCTCGACGCCCCTGCTATCTGCGGTATTCGCTTTTTCGCTTTTCATTATCGGGAGCTTTGCGGCAGATCTCCGCGGATTCGCCGGAATGGCGCAAGGATTCGCGCACTGGCTGGTTACGGGTGCAGCTTACTTGCTGCCTAACCTGTCCTCGTTGAATGTCATCACTTCTGTAGCCCATCAGCAACCGATCAGCGCTCAACTGATCCTCTCCAACACGATCTACGCGCTGGTGTATGCCGGGATGGCGATCTGCGGCTCAGTACTGATTTTTGAGCGTAGAAATCTGAAATGAGACCGTCTGCGCGAACTACGAGAATCGCGGCTACCACGCTTTTGGTGTGCCTCGTAACATCGGGGTTTGCCTTGCATCACCTCGATCGTATTCAGACTCACGTCGCGACCGATGAGGTGCTCTTTATTTCGTCACCAAAAACCGTCAAGCGCCTCAGTCTCGGATACGACGGATTCCTGGCCGATGTGTATTGGACCCGCGCTGTCCAGTATTTCGGCACGAAGCATCATCAGGGTGCGCGAGAGTACAAACTGCTTGCCCCCTTACTCGAGATCACCACCGCTCTCGATCCTCATCTGACTGTGGCATACGAGTTCGGCGCCAACTTCCTCGCACCCCCGCCACCGTATGGCTCTGGAATGCCGCTGCGGGCGATTCAGCTAACAGAATTCGGCATTCGGAATAATCCTGATGAATGGAAGCTCTATTACAATCTTGGCTTCATCTACTACATGGAGCTGCAAGAATACGCGAAGGCGGCGGATGCGTTTGCGCGCGGCGCCAAAGTGCCCGGCTCCCACCCGGCGCTGAAAGTCATGGCTGCAGAGATGGCCCAGCACGCGGGGGAATCGCAAATGGCGCAAATCATGTGGACGACGGCCCTCCAAAGCGCGAGAGATCCCTACATCCGAGCCAATGCCATCACTCATCTCCGCGCCTTGCAGGTGGATGCCGACATCACCATCCTGGAGAAGCTGATTAGCGTCTACCAGCAGAAAACCAGTCACCTGCCGTCGAGCTTCACTGATTTACAAAGCGCAGGTCTGCTGCAAGTTCTGCCGCTGGATCCGTTCGGGCATGCTTACAGCTTAGTGGCGGGACGCGTCGAAGTCCGTGAGCCTGACGACTTCCCTTTTATAACCAAAGGCACACCTCCCGGTTATGTCGCTCCGGCGGTGCGATTCCGGCCCGAAGACCTTGGGGCCTCGTAGAGTTTCCAAGAGCAGTTTAGCTTGTCGCCACAAGACGCTACCGCCGATCTCAGTTTTCTCGAATGGTTCCGCGATCAGGTTCAGCAGCGCGGCTTCGTCAGCGCTGTCGCCGAATCTGCAAAATTGATCTGGCAATTCTTGCGCGAATCCATGCCTGATCGCCGCCGCCAGCGCTATGGTGACGCCGACTACGATTGGGACTACCGCGTCGACACCACTAGCGCCACAGTTAGCGCACGCAATCGGTTTCTGGGTCTTCTGCACTCGCCCTATCAGCCGACCGATCCCAGTTTGTTCCACGAGATGATGACCAAGCTCGACATTGATTTCAGCCAATTCGTCTTTCTCGACGTCGGCTCCGGGAAAGGGCGAGTACTGCTGATGGCCGCCGACTATCCCTTCCGAAAGATCGTCGGCATCGAACTATTGGCGGAACTCCATCGCATCGCTCAGGAAAACGTCCGTAACTACGTGAGCGATTCGCAACGATGCTTTGTAATCGAGACGGTGTGCGGTGATGCGTGTAACTTCGTTTTCCCCTCGGAGCCGCTGGTGTTGTACCTCTTCAATCCGCTACCTGGACCGGAGTTGGCTACCTTGGTTGCGAACCTCGAACGCTCTCTCAATGAGGAGCCCAGGCCTGTAGTCGTGCATTATCAAAATCCGTTGTTGGAGCAGACACTAAGCGGTCAAAAGTGGCTGCTCAGAGTGGCCGGGACACATCAGTATTCGATCTACGTCAACCGGCAGTTTGCAGAAACAAAAGAACTAGTTGGGTAAACTAGCTTACAGCAGGAGGGTACGTCTGAAGACGGTTGGAGCATTCGACGCCAAGACACACTTCAATGGGCTGCTGAAACGTGTATCTGAGGGAGAGACTATTCAGATCACCGTGCGGGGCGTACCTGTGGCCATGCTGGTTCCTCCCAATGATCGGAACAAAATCAATCCTCGTCAGCTAGTTCGGGAGATTCGAGAACTGCGCAACGGCGCTTCCTTGGGCAAGAGCACTATACGGGATTTGATCGATGAAGGTCGATCTGTTGGTACTCCTCGCAAAGTAGCCTTCGTTCGATAAACTGAGATCGTGCGCATCAGCCCCGTTCTGCTAAACCTAATCACCGTCCTGGTCGCCGGATCCCTTTCAGTGGCCCCTGCCACCGACGTCCATACCATCGCCGATGCCGTAGATCACCACTACAACCACCTGCATACCCTGGAATGCGAATTCACGGAGATCTATTCCGGGCCCGGAACTGAAAGAACCGAATCGGGGAGGCTTTGGCTCAAAAAACCCGGCAAGATGCGATGGGAATACCGTTCTCCTAGAGCAAAGCTGTTTGTAGGAGACGGCAAGGAAGCATGGTTCTACGTACCGGGCGAACGCCAGGTGCGGAGAACAGAAATGCGGAAGCTGGATGATTTGCGCTCGCCGCTGGCTTTCCTGCTCGGCAAGACCAAACTAGAGAAGGAGTTACGTGGATTATCTCCAGCTCCAGATGTGCAACCGTCAGATCCAGGCGACGTGGTTTTACGGGGTGTGCCAAAGTCTATGGAGGATCGGGTCAACCAGGTCCTTCTGGAAATCACGCCAACCAGCTGGATCAAGCGCATCGTAATAGAGGAGGCGGATGGCTCCACGACCGAGTACCGCTTTAGCGATCCCAGGGAGGACCCCAAAATCGTCGATGAGCAGTTCCAGTTCAAAGTCCCAGGCGGGGTCGAAGTCATTGATGAGAACTTTGGACAATAAGCCCTAAGCCGTTCGGATCAAGTAACTTCTGCCCGAATTGAGCAGATTACCGTCGGAACGCTTTTGACCCCCAATTAACACGGGCGTCGCACTTTTGAATGTTAGACTTGGGTGGGACGCAGAGTAACTGATTACCAGATGCCGGAATTCCTGATCAAAATCGCCGATGAGCGAGGCCACCTGCTGGAGCAGGTCGAGAACGGCTACTCCGAAGCCGAAATCCGCGACCGCTTTGTACAGCAAGGATTTCTGGTCTATTGGGTCAAGCCCCGCGGGGTCCTGTCTGGCGACTTCTCGCTGCGCCGCGGGAGGAAAGTCAAGCAAAGTCAATTTTTGATTTTCAACCAGCAGTTTTTGACCCTGATCAA
>Ga0187779_10002848_pt1 | contig 10524 bp, 10 predicted proteins | sample 1015_Q2_SP10_10__FD_132435 | JGI IMG/M metagenome (GOLD analysis project Ga0187779, IMG submission 132435) | Tropical peat soil microbial communities from peatlands in Department of Meta, Colombia - 1015_Q2_SP10_10_MG | ecosystem: Environmental > Terrestrial > Soil > Wetlands > Peat | place...
CGGCGCGGACATCATGATGGCCTTTGATGAATGCACCGAATATCCTGCCGAACGCGAGCGGGTGCGCGAATCCATGGAACTCACCCTGCGTTGGGCAGAGAGAAGCAAGAAATATTTTGAGGAGCATAAAAACGAAGTACCGTGGCGCGAAATTTCCAACTTCCAACTTCCGATTGCCGATTCCATTGACACTCGAAACCCGAAACTTGAAAATCGAAACGTTAACGAGACGCAGACGCTCTTCGGCATCGTGCAGGGAGGAATGGATCCGGCGTTACGCAAGCAATCCGCCGACCGCACAGTTGAGATCGGGTTCCCCGGGTATGCTATAGGCGGCTTGAGTGTCGGCGAGCCTCGCCAAGTCACGCGCGAGATAGTTGAAGCCACAATCGAGCACCTTCCCGCCGCCCAACCTCGTTACCTTATGGGCGTGGGCACACCCGAAGAAATCGTCGAATACGCCAATCTTGGAATCGATATGATGGATTGCGTGCTTCCCACCCGCGCAGCGCGTCATGGCCTGCTCTTTACGTCGGAAGGACGGATCTCAATTAAGCAAGCTCGGTATGCCGTCGATGAAAATCCGCTGGATCCCAACTGCCGCTGCAAGGTTTGCTCGCGCTACTCCCGCGCTTACTTGCGCCATTTGTACGCCGCCAATGAGATTCTTGCGCAGACACTCAACACCATCCACAATCTCAGCTTCTACCTTGACACCATGCGGGCGGTACGTCATTCTATTTCCCTAGGGAGAGGGGCCCGTTTTCTATCCGAGGTCTGGTCTCAAGCCAAGCCGTAGCTCGGCAACCCCTGAAGTCGTCCGAAGCTGAAGGAATCTCCGGCTGATAACATAGAAACTCCGGCGGTACATTCCCAATCAGCAGTGCGTCCACGGACACACTGGTACTCCCAGAAACGAAGTACGTCGATGAACTTGTTTGGATTACTGATGCTGCAAACAGGCGGCGGATCTGCCGGGTGGCTGGGCTTCGCCCCTCTGATCTTCATTTTCGCGATTTTCTATTTTTTATTGATCATGCCGCAGCAGCGTCGGCAAAAAAAGTGGCAGCAAATGCTGAACGAACTGAAACCCGGGGACAAGGTAGTCACAAGTGGTGGCATCCGAGGGACTATCCTCATGTTAAAGGACGATGCGGTTCAGTTGCGGGTCCCTCCCGACAATTTACGTCTGGAGGTCAGCCGCGGGTCGATCTCTTCAGTCAGTACACCAGAGGAACCGGCAAAAACGGCAAGTAAGTAGTCACGAGTTTTGACAGCAAAAGCGGTAAGCATCTTTCCTATGAATAAGAATCTGGGCTGGAAAGCTATTCTCATTGCAGTAACGCTGATCGTCTTCCTTTTTGGCATTTTTGGAGTGCCTGACAGCTGGTCTGGGAAGGGCTTGGTGTCAGCACTGCAAAATCGCATTCACCTGGGGCTGGATTTGAAGGGGGGGACCCACCTCATTCTGCAAGTGCAGGTTAATGACGCCGTTAACGTCGATTCTGACAACGCGCTGGAACGGATGAAAGCCGACATGCGCGCCCACAAAATCAACTATGCCGAGATTACAAAGCCTGATGTGGCTAATAACCCCGACAAGATTGTCATCAAGGGTGTCCCCCCGGAGCAGAGCTCTGACCTGCGTTCCATCGTGAGCGATCGCCTGCCCGAGTACACCCTGGCCTCCGGAACTGAGAATACCTGGACCGTTTCAATGAAGCCGCAGGCCTTGTCGGAACTGAAGCAGCGCGCCGTCACCCAGGCCATTGAGACGATTCGCAATCGGATCGATCAACTAGGTGTGAGTGAGCCCGTCATTGAGGAACACGGCCTCGGACAATATCAGATTCTGGTGCAACTGCCGGGCGTGGACGATCCCGCGCGCGTCAAGGAGATTATGCAGTCCACCGCGATGCTGGAAATCCGACAATCGCTCGGCGGTCCGTACTCCAGCGAGCAGCAGGCGCTCCAGGATCATGGTGGAGTCTTGCCCCCCGACGCTGTCTTGCTGCCCGGGAAAAGCATTGGTACCCGGCAGTCAGACGAAGGACCCGTCTGGTACCTGGTCTCTCGCGCATCGGCTGTCACCGGTCGCGACTTGCGGAATGCTGAACCGTCGCGAGATGAAAATGGCCAACCATCGGTTCAATTCAATTTGACAAATGAGGGCGGACGGCGCTTTGCTGCCTTCACCGGCGCCCATGTCGGAGACAATCTCGCTGTGGTCCTCGATAACAAGGTCCAGGAAGTCGCAGTCATCAAAGAGCAGATTCACGATACGGGCGTGATCAATGGGCGCTTCACCGAGCAGGAGGCCAAAGATCTGGGTATGATTCTCCGCTCAGGTGCTTTGCCCGCTGGAATCAAATACCTCGAAGAGCGGACCGTTGGTCCGTCGCTGGGAAGTGATTCGATCCGTGCCGGCGTCACCGCCGCGGTCATCGGCATGTTAGCCGTACTGATCTTCATGTTGTTCTACTATCATGCCGCGGGCATAAATGCAGACGTCGCGCTCATCCTCAACCTGATTATTCTGCTTGGCTTTCTCGGCTTCAGCGGCGCAACCCTGACTCTGCCGGGAATCGCCGGAGTGATACTGACGGTCGGCATGGGTGTGGACTCCAATGTGCTGATTTTTGAGCGCATCCGCGAAGAATTGAGAAATGGAAAGACTCCACCTTCAGCGGTGGAACAAGGGTTCAGCCACGCCTGGATCACGATTGTGGATACGCACGTTACAACTATCGTTTCGGCCATCATTCTGTTCATCTTTGGAACCGGCCCGGTGCGTGGTTTTGCTGTTACGCTCAGCTTCGGTCTTTTTGCCAATCTGTTCACCGCCGTGTTTGTGTCGCGCGTGATCTTCGATTGGATCTTGTCTCGCAAGCAGCGTGGTGAAGCGCTAAGCATCGGATAGTAGCTAGTGGCGAGTAGCTAGTAGCTGGAAAGGTCCTAAGCACTTGGAATTTTTTCGTAACCCGAATATCGATTTCCTCGGCAAGAAGTGGTATTTCCTCGCGTTTTCACTGATCTTCAGCGTGGCCGGAGTCATTTCAATGTTGTTCTGGCACGGCATTCCGCTGGGCGTCGATTTCCGCGGCGGTACGCTGGTCTATGTGAAATTCGCCCAGAATCCAAATGACAATGCGATCCGCGGCGCTATGGACCGCGCCGGGCTTCACAATGCCCGCATCCAGCGCTATGGTCCGCCCGCTAACCATGAAGTCTTAATTGACGTCTCCGAAAAGGAAACCAACGAACAGGCTCTGGATCGCGCCAAGACTCAAATCATCAACGCATTGGAGACGAATGCGCCGCTTGACAAGCAGGACCTGAATAACGCCAGCGTCCTCACCCTGAAAGATTATCTTTTACAGAAAGATCCATTGCACCTGGGCACCGATGCCGACCAGCACTACGGTCAAATCGCGCAAGCCATTGTTGATTTTCGTGACAAATCCAAAGGCGGCGTGCTGAGTTCGCTGGACGAATTGAAAACTGCAAGCGACCCCACAGTGGTTGCGTCTCTCAAGGACGGTTTTTTTCTTTCAGACTTCGGGGTGCGAAACGTCGAAATTGTCGGCCCCCAGGTTGGACAGCAGCTTCAAACCCAGGCGAAATTAGCCGTTCTCTATTCGCTGGCGGGAATGCTGGTCTATCTCGCCGTTCGTTTTGAATGGATTTACGGTGTCGCGGCAGTAATCACCGTATTTCACGATACATTGATCACGGTGGGGGCCTTCTCCCTGATGAACAAAGAGATGTCTTTGACGGTGATCGCCGCCATCCTGACCCTTATCGGCTACTCCAACAATGACACCATCGTGGTTTTCGACCGCATTCGTGAAAACCTGAAGCTGATGCGACGCGAGAAGCTGTCCGACATCGTCAACCGTAGCATCAATCAGACCTTGAGCCGAACCATCCTGACCGCCGGTCTGACCTTCTTGACCGTTCTAGCTTTGTTCCTATTCGGCGGCGAGGTGCTGCATGGATTCTCCTTTGCCTTAGTCATAGGCATTTTGATCGGTACCTATTCTTCAATCGCAATCGCCGCGCCCATCTTGGTGGCTTATCAGGATTGGCGGGCAAATCGGGGCAAGCAGCCGGTCATGGTTGCTCCCGGCAAAGCCAGTGGCCCACGGGCCAAGGTGAAGGCAAAAGCCTGATCCCAACAACTTACACCGCCCATAGGGGCGGAATGTTTGTGAATACTTGACATTTGCGTTAGTATCATCCGGTTTTCAGTTCGCCGTTGGGATGCACATGATCGGGAGCAATTGCCTGCGTGTCGGTGTCTAACATCAGTTAGGGACAGTGTAGGAGAACCTTCATGTTTGAAGACAGCCTAATTGAATCGGGTGGGAGACTGAGTACCAAGCGGGGAATGACCACGACAATCTCCTTCGCTCTGCAGGTGGTTCTCGTGGGCATTCTGGTGTTAATCCCCCTGCTGTTCACCGAGGCCTTACCCAAGACCCAGCTGATGACCTTTTTAGTTGCGCCGCCTCCGCCGCCTCCGCCCCCTCCACCCCCGGCGGCTGCTCCAGTCAAGATCGTGAAACAGGTGCAAACCGACATCGTTAACGGACAGCTCCGTACGCCGACGAAGATTCCAGAGAAAGTTCAAATGATTAAGGAAGATGAGGCGCCACCGCCAGTCATGTCGGCAGCCGGTGTCGTCGGTGGAGTTCCGGGTGGCGTTCCGGGCGGCTCGATGGGCGGCGTGATCGGCGGCATCATCAGCTCTACTCCGGTTGCTGTCCCTAAGGTCGCAACCCCCCAGCGGGTACGTGTTTCTCAGGGTGTTACACAGGGGCTGTTGATCCGTAAAGTGCAACCCACCTATCCACCCCTTGCGCGGCAAGCACGCATCCAAGGAAGTGTGCTGCTGCAGGCGGAGATCAGCAAAGAGGGGACCATTGAGAATTTGCGCTTGATCAGCGGCCATCCAATGCTCGCTCCAGCGGCCATCGAAGCCGTCAAGCAATGGAGATACAAACCCTACATCTTGAATGGCGAGCCAGTGGAAGTAGAAACACAAATCACAGTGAACTTTACGTTGTCCGGTGGTTAGAGTTCGTACCCGCCGAGTCGACTACCAATCGGCGGGGCCGCAATTCCGGCTTCTCTTAAGCCTTAAGCAGGTCGACGATTTCTGAGGAGGAAAAGCAACTCATGTTCGTAGCCAACTTAGCACCACACGCACTAAGTCATGTTTCCATGGCTGCCACCTGGCTTTTTCAGGAGCAGCCCATCGGTTGGGACCCAATTTCTCTCTGGCATCAGATGGGGTGGATGGCAAGATCGGTGGTTATTATTTTGTTCATCATGTCTGGCTGGTCCATCGGCGTGATGATCGATCGCTGGATGGCTTTCAGCGCTGCTCGAAAGCAGTCCCGGGCATTTGCCCCGGCAGTAGCGGGCGCATTGCGCGACGGCAAAATTGATGAGGCGATCAAGGTCGCCGAGCGCAACAAGAAAAGCCACTTGGCCAAGGTTGTCACCGCCGGATTGATGGAGTTCCGCGCTCACCAGGAGAGCGGCGAGATCCCGGGCGAAACCATCGAAGCTTCCAAGCGCGCATTAGAGCGTACAGAAGCCATTGTCCACGCTGAATTAAAGCGCGGCCTCGGCGGTCTGGCCACGATTGGCTCAACCGCTCCGTTCGTCGGGCTGTTCGGCACGGTGATGGGTATTTTGAACGCCTTTAAAGGCATCTCCGAGCAGAAGGCTACCGGCTTGGGCGCTGTCGCTGGGGGTATCGCCGAAGCGCTGGTGACCACAGCCATCGGCTTGTTTGTGGCCATCCCGGCCGTGATGATGTTCAACTATCTTACTGGCCGCGTGGAAGCTTTCGATGTGGAAATGGACAACTCGTCCAGCGAACTCATCGACTACTTCCTGAAGCGGCGAGGCGTGCGCCGTTAGTAGCCAACCGAATTGGCTGCAATTCTGAGTTGCTCGCAGGCGCCGGGAAATTCCCGGCGCCTCGGTCGCACGATCCTCAGAGCAATGACGACGGCAAATAAGGCGAGGAGAGCAGGTTATGTCGCTGGCGAAACGAAACGAAGGAGCCAAGGTCAACTCCGATATCAACGTCACCCCAATGGTGGACGTGATGCTGGTACTGCTGATCATCTTCATGGTGATCACGCCCATGTTGCAGAAGGGCGTGAGCGTGGACTTGGCCAAAGTCAACAATCCCGAGCAGATGCCTGACGCGGATAAAGAAGATGCGCTGGTCGTCGCGGTAATGCGTGACGGCAAGGTTTTCTTCGGCAACGATCGTACTGATCCCGACCAACTGACCCAGAAGGTGAAAGACCGGCTCGCCAATCGAGTGGACAAGAGGGTCTTCATACGCGCCGATGCCCGGGCGAAGTTTGGCGCCGTAGTGCAGGTGGTGGATAACGTCCGCGCTGCCGGTGTCGATCAGTTGGGCTTACTGACCGATCAGAGGAAGAGTACAAACGCCCCACCGGCTCCGGCACCTAGCGGTGAGTAGAGGAGAATTTTATGGGAATGGCAGTCGGCCCTAGCGGGGGCCAAAATGCAAACATCAATGTAACTCCGCTCATTGACGTTCTTCTGGTGCTGTTGATCATCTTCATGGTCATCACGCCCTTGACCCCAAAAGGTCTTGACGCGCTGGTTCCCCAGCCACCACCGCCGAACCAGCCGAAAACCAATACTCCGGATCGCACCGTGGTGGTGCAGTTGATTGATCGCGGACCAGGTCAGGCGCCGGGGCTCAAAATTAACCAGGAAGACACGACCTGGGATGGACTGCAAGGCCGCTTGACTGATATTTTCAAGACCCGCGCTGAGAAGGTGATGTTTGTCAAAGGTGATGACAATGTGCCTTTCGCCGATGTCGCCAACGTGATTGACATCGCGCATGCCTCCGGCGTTGACAAAGTGGGCTTGATCACAGCCAAGATCGAGGCGGGCGGCTAAGATTTTATCGTCTCAGACCTTTCGGCGGTTCGCAGCGCCAGATCTGTGACCCGAGTTTCGTAATTATAAGTACGAGTACGGTCTCACTATTTCTTCGCGAGGGAGACTTATAACGCAATGAAAAAGAGCATACGTGTGCTGGCACTCGTCGGTCTCGGCTTGTTGCTGCTTTCGACCACTGCCTGCAGTAAGTTGAGGGCACGAGATCAATTGAACAAAGGCGTTTCCTCCTACAAGAACGCCCGTTACGAGCAGGCCATTGACCATTTCCAGCAGGCAGTTTCTTTAGACCCTAGCCTCATCAACGCTCGTCTCTATCTGGCAACGGCTTACGCACAGCAATACATCCCCGGCGTAGACGCGGAGGACAACGTGCGGATGGCTAACCAAGCCATCGACCAGTACAAAGCGGTGTTGGAACGCGATCACAAGAACATCAACAGCGTCAAGGGTATCGCTTACCTTTACCTGCAGATGAAGAAGTTCGAGGATGCCAAATCTTATTACCGTAAAGCGATCGAGATGGATCCTAATGATCCCGAGCCTTACTACTCCATTGGCGTGATCGACTGGACGCAGTGCTATCAGCCTCGAATGGAAAAACGGGCCCAGCTTGGGCTCAAACCAGAAGAAATGCTGAATGTAAAAAACAAAGACCAAAAGAACCTTTGCGAACAGCTGAACCAAAGCAATGGCCCACTTATTCAGGACGGGATTGATGTCCTCAACAAAGCACTGCAATTACGCGAGAACTACGACGACGCCATGGCTTATATGAACCTTATGTACCGCGAGAAGGCGGACACCGACTGTGATGATCCCGCCACACGCGCCGCCGACCTGAAAACAGCCGACGACTGGGTAGACAAGACGATGGCGGCCAAGAAGGCCAAGGCAGAGAAACAGCCAGGGGCCCAAGGCATCACCATGGATCAAGCCAAATAGGCCTTGGATGTCCGACTGGAGCCTGATTTCGAAGATGTATCCCAAAGCCCCTTCCCTTGAAGGGGCTTTAGCTTTCTTTCACTAACACTAAATGCGTTGAGCGGAGCTTGCCTGTGAACGCCCAAGATGGGCCGGTATCGATTTCGCGAATCCTGGTTGCCACCGATTTCTCTCCCCAGGCCGAATTGGCTTCGCGGTGGGCAATTCGCATGGCCGATCAGTTCAACGCGCAACTTTTGCTGCTACACGTGATCGATATTTTTAGTCTTGCCGAGCTAAGCTGCCGTGCAGTTGGAGGTGATCCGCTACTTCCCGTGCTTCGTGAAGAAGCCAGACAAAATATGCAAAGGTGGCAGGCACGCATCGCCAACTCGCAAACTTTCATTCGAGAGGGATCCCCTCGGCCGGTGATCGTCGAAGCGGCACTCGAACTTCAATGCCAAATCATCGTCATGGGGACGCACGGCCGATCCGGTCTCGCGCACTTGCTCTTGGGCAGTGTGGCCGAATACGTTGTGCGGTACAGCAAAGTTCCGGTGCTTACGGTTCGCCTGCATGTTTAAAAAGATCCTGATTGCCAATCGAGGGGAGATCGCGGTACGGGTCATTCGCGCCTGTCGCGAACTCGGAATCGCCTCTGTTGCCGTCTACTCGGATGTCGATCGAGCCTCCTTGCACGTTCGAAAAGCGGACGAGGCCTATCATCTCGGTCGCGCCGCCGCAGCGGAGTCTTACCTCAATATCGAGAAGATCCTCGAGGCGGCAAAGGCAAGCGGCGCCGAGGCGATTCATCCCGGCTACGGATTTCTCTCGGAAAACCCCGTGTTCGCGCGCGCATGCGCCGAGGCGAGATTGAAGTTCATTGGCCCCCCTGCATCTGCCATGCAGATGATGGGATCTAAGACTCACGCCCGTGAACAGATGGCCAAAGCAGGCCTGCCAATCGTCCCCGGAACTTCGCGGCCACTGCAATCACCAGAAGAGGCGCACGAGGTCGCTGCCAGTATCGGCTATCCGATCATGCTGAAAGCCGCAGCGGGCGGAGGCGGAAAAGGGATGCGGCTGGTGCATGAGCCGGCGGAGCTGAATTCCGCTCTGCAATCCGCCACCAGTGAAGCTCAGCGGGCTTTTGGAGATGGCTCTGTCTACATCGAAAAAGCCATATTAAACCCTCGCCATATCGAGATGCAGGTGCTCGCCGACGAGCAAGGCCACACTGTCTATCTAGGGGAGCGAGAATGTTCGCTGCAACGACGCCACCAGAAGGTTCTTGAAGAAGCTCCTTCCCCAATTGTCGACATTGAAATGCGCCGTCGCATGGGCGAGGTAGCCGTGCGGGTTGCTCAAGCAGCGGGCTATACGAACGCGGGTACCGTCGAGTTTCTTGTCGACCCGAAAAAAAATTTCTACTTCCTCGAAATGAATACTCGTCTTCAGGTGGAGCACCCCGTCACTGAACTTGTCACCGGGCTCGATCTGGTTCACCTGCAGATTCGCATCGCCGCCGGAGAGAAGTTGGCGTTCACTCAGGATGATGTTCGCATCCGCGGCCATGCCATCGAATGTCGCATCTACGCCGAAGATCCGGACAACAATTATCTTCCGAGCCCGGGGAAAATCACTCTGCTCCTGGCTCCCTCTGGACCTGGCATTCGGCGGGATAGCGGCATGTATGAAGGCTGGACCGTACCAATCGATTACGATCCCTTATTGGCGAAGCTGATCGGATACGGAACCGACCGCGAGCAGGCGATTTCGCGGCTGGTTCGCGCGCTGAACGAATATTTTGTCGGAGGCATCAAGACCAATATCTCGCTCTTTCGCCGAATTCTGCAGGACGAAGACTTTCAGCGAGGGCGCGTGGACACGAGTTTCCTTGATCGTCTACTGGGCTCCCCAGGCTCTGGATTCCAGGAAAGGGACAGCCAAATCGCCGCTATTGCGGCGGGAGTTTTTGCGCATTTGGACGCCGGAAGTGCTTCCACAAATGGCAGGTCCCATACCCCGACAACGGAGTCATTCTCGACCTGGAAGAAACTCGCGAGACTCGAGATACTAAAGGAAAGTAGTCAGTAGTCAGTGTGATTTGCTGACTCCTGACTACTAGCTACTGACTCCTGATTTTTATGCTTTACGACATCACCATCGACGGGAAGAATTATCGGCTGGAATTGGAGCGCTCCGAGGGCCGCTGGCGGTGCTACCTCGATGGCTCGGAGCTCCAAGTCGACGCCGTACTCGCTCGCCCAGACGTGCTTTCGATTCTGATTGGCGGCAAAGCCTACGAAATCAAACGCGAGCGCGTGGCCAATGACACCCATCTTTGGGTCGGTAGCTTGCGGTACGCCGTCGACGTGCGCGATCCTCGTTCTCTTCGCAGCCGCCGCGCCGGGCTTTCGAGTGATGAAGGACCAAAGCGCTTGCTGGCTTCCATGCCCGGCAAAGTGGTTCGCGTGCTCCTGCGCGAAACTGCTTCCGTCGAGGCGGGACAGGGCGTGCTGGTGGTGGAAGCCATGAAGATGCAGAACGAAATTAGGTCGCCAAAGAAGGGAATCGTGCAGAAGATCGTTGCGGATGAGGGCACGGCAGTCAACGCTGGCGATTTACTCGCAATTA
>Ga0187779_10002850_pt1 | contig 10520 bp, 6 predicted proteins | sample 1015_Q2_SP10_10__FD_132435 | JGI IMG/M metagenome (GOLD analysis project Ga0187779, IMG submission 132435) | Tropical peat soil microbial communities from peatlands in Department of Meta, Colombia - 1015_Q2_SP10_10_MG | ecosystem: Environmental > Terrestrial > Soil > Wetlands > Peat | place...
GTGAGCGAGCGGTACCGCACGCCGTTCTTCGCCGCGCTGCGCGACTACAGCCACCGGCCGACCGGGGTCTTCCATGCCCTGCCGATATCCCGCGGCGCCTCGGTCGCCACCTCCCACTGGATACCGGAAATGGCCGACTTCTACGGGATGAACATCTTCCTGGCCGAGAGCTCGGCCACCTCCGGCGGACTGGACTCGCTGCTCGAGCCGACCGGCCCGTTGCGGGAAGCGCAGGAACTGGCGGCGCAGACGTTCGGCTCCCGTCACACGTTCTTCGTCACCAACGGCACCTCGACGGCCAACAAGATCGTCGTGCAGGCCCTGATCCGGCCCGGCGACATCGTCCTGGTGGACCGCAACTGCCACAAGTCCCACCACTACGGGCTGGTGCTCGCCGGCGCCCACGTCGTCTACCTGAACGCCTATCCGCTCGACCAGTACGGGATGTACGGCGCGGTTCCGGTGGCGGAGCTCAAGCGGACGCTGCTGGCCTACCGCCAGGCCGGGAAGCTCAACCGGGTCAAGCTCATCATGCTCACCAACTGCACCTTTGACGGGATCGTCTACGACCCCGCCCGGGTCATGGAGGAATGCCTGGCGCTCAAGCCTGACCTGGTGTTCCTGTGGGACGAGGCCTGGTTCGCCTTCGCCCGTTTCCACCCGGTCTATCGGCGTCGCACCGCGATGGCCGCGGCACGCCAGCTGCTGGACCGGTACCGCAGCGCCGATTACCGAGCCAGCTACGCCAAGCACCGCAGGCACCTCGGCGCCCGGCCTGCCGACGCTACCCTGCTCGGCCAGCGGCTGCTCCCCGACCCGGACGCGGCCCGGATCCGGGTCTACGTGACCCAGTCGACGCACAAGACGCTGACCTCGCTGCGCCAGGGTTCGATGATCCACGTCTTCGACCAGGACTTCAACCACAAAGTCGAGGAAACCTTCCGCGAGGCCTACATGACCCACACCTCGACCTCGCCCAACTACCAGATCCTCGCCTCGCTCGACCTCGGTCGCCGCCAGGCCGAACTGGAAGGCTTCGAGCTGGTGCAAAAACAGGTCGAGCAGGCGGGCATGCTGCGCGACGCGATAGAGGAACATCCCCTGCTGCACCGCTACCTTCGTTTCCTCACCACCCCTGATCTCATCCCCGAGCAGTTCCGCCCCTCCGGCATCGGCCAGCCGCTGCGGACCGGGCTGGCGAGAATGGCTGTCGCATGGGAAAGCGATGAATTCGTGCTCGACCCCACCCGGGCGACGCTGCACATCGGGTCAACCGGGATCGACGGAGACACCTTCAAGCACCGGTACCTGATGGACAGGCACGGCGTTCAGGTCAACAAGACCACCCGCAACACCCTGCTGTTCATGACCACCATCGGCACCACCCGCAGCGCGGTGTCCTACCTCATCGAGGTCCTGGTCAAGCTCGTCCGCGATCACGAGGAGCACCTCGCCGAGATGAGCCCGCGCGAACGCGCCGCCCACCGGGCCAGGGTGGACGCCCTTACCGGCGATTCTGTCCCGCTGCCGGATTTCAGCGCCTTCCATCAGGCCTTCCGCCCCGGCCGGGACACCCCAGAAGGGGCGATGCGGGAAGCCTTCTATCTCGCCTATGACGACAGCTCCTGTGACTTCCTCACCGCGGAGGACATCGGCGGGCTGATTTCCGACGGGCGCGAACCGGTGTCGGCCACCTTCGTGACGCCTTATCCCCCCGGCTTCCCCGTCCTGGTGCCCGGCCAGGTGATCAGCCCGCAGGTGGTGGCGTACATGGGCGCGCTCGACACCCGGGAAATCCACGGCTACCGGCCCGAGCTCGGCTACCAGGTCTTTACCGAAGCAGCGCTCATGGCACCCAGCCCGCACTAGGCCCTGCCTTAGGCCAGCGGCCCGGTCACCGATTCCGCGGCCGATCGGGCGCCGCCGCTGGCGACGAACTGCACCGCCTCCGCGATCTCCGGCGCCAGGAACCGGTCGGTGCCCGGTCCCGGCGTGGTCTCGCGGAGCGCCGCGATGACAGCGCCCGTGGCGGGAGCCGGCCTGAGCGGCATGCGCTGCTGGATGCCGCGTGCCGCCGTCAGCAGCTCGATCGCCAGTACGCGGGTGAGTCCGTCGACGGCCGTCCGCAGCTTCCGCCCGGCCGACCAGCCCATCGACACGTGGTCCTCCTGCATGGCCGAACTCGGGATCGAGTCCACGCTCGCCGGGACCGCGAGCCGCTTCATCTCCGAGACGATCGCCGCCTGGGTGTACTGGGCGATCATGTAACCAGAGTCAACTCCCGGATCGTCGGCGAGGAAGGCGTTCAGCCCGTGGTTGCGGGAGATGTCGAGAAATCGGTCGGTTCGGCGCTCTGACATGCTCGCGACATCGGCGGCGGCGATGGCCAGGAAATCCAGCACGTAGGCAACCGGCGCGCCGTGGAAGTTACCGTTGGACCGCAGTCGGCCGTCGGGCGTGATGACCGGGTTGTCGATGGCCGAGGCGAGCTCCCGGGACGCGACCAGCGCGGCGTGCTCGACGGTGTCGCGAGCGGCTCCGGCGACGGCTGGGGCGCAGCGCAACGAGTACGCGTCCTGGACACGGGTGTCCTCCGGGCCCCGGTGACTGGCCACGATGGCGCTGCCTGCCAGGACCGCCCGCATGTTCGCCGCCGCCGCGGCCTGGCCGGCCTGCGGGCGGAGCTGCTGCAGGTCGTCATCGAAGGCGGCGTCGGTGCCGAGCAGGCCCTCCACGCTCATCGCCGCCGTGATGTCCGCCGTGGCGAGAAGGTCGCGGAGGTCAGCGATCGCGAGGACCAGCATGCCCAGCATGCCGTCGGTCCCGTTGATCAGCGCCAGCCCTTCTTTCTCCTGAAGCGCGACGGGCAAGATCCCAGCTTCGTGCAGCGCATCCGCCGTGTCCCGAAGTTGACCTGCCGCGTCGCGCACCTGGCCCTCTCCTGTCACCGTCAGCGCGCAGTACGCGAGCGGGGCGAGATCTCCCGAGCAGCCCAGGGAGCCGTACTGCGGGATCACCGGGGTGATTCCCGCGGACAACGTCGCGGCGTAGGCCGCGGCAGTAGCCGTCCGGACTCCGGTTCGCCCGGTCGCCATGGTCGATAGGCGCAACAGCATCATCGCCCGGACGACCTCCCGCTCTACCTCGGCGCCCGAGCCCGCGGCGTGGCTGCGGACCACGCCGCGCTGAAGCTGAACCCGGCGCTCAGGCGGGATGTGCTTGGTGGCCAGAGCCCCGAACCCCGTGGACACCCCGTAATGCGGCCGGCTGTCCCTCGCCAGCGCGTCGATGACGCTCCGGCCCTCCTCGATCTTGGCCAGGGCCTCGTCGGAGAGCTCGACCCTGGCGCCTCGCCTGGCGACCGCGAGCACCTCATCCGGGCTGACCGGACCAACACCGACAATGACGAGGTCCGCAGGGTTCATCTCCGTATCCCTCCAGGATCGTGGATCGCCCGGTCATCCTGATCAGCGGCCTGTTCGCGGACCCGACACCAACTGGCGTCGGCGCGCGGCGCACAACCTGATGCTTCTCTCATGGCGCTCATCATGCCGGATCACCGAGCGTAGGCAACCCGCAGATGCACGCCAGGCACATTCCGCGGCAGACGGGAGGCACCGCGGACCCAAGCATGTCACCAGCCCAATGGGCAGACGCCTGGCAGGACCCCGACCCGGTCTCCGGCCTGTCGTCATTGAGGGCGAGGGCCTGCTAGCCCGCTGGGAACGCCATCCTGCGGGCGACGAGGTGGTCGTCGCGCTCTCCGGCCACCAGACCCTCATCCAAGAGGTGGATGGCCGGCAACACCGAATCGAGCTGCATGCGGGCCAGGCTGTGATCAACCCTCGCGGGGTCTGGCATACCGCGGACATCCACGAGCCTGGCTCAGCCCTGTTCATCACTCCGGGGCGGGGCACCGAGCACCGCCCACGGTAGACGAGCACGGGACCGGACTTGCCAAGCTCGGTTTTCCTGCCAGCGACGACGCACGTGGTCTTGCTGCGGACCATGTGACCTGATTCGCTGAATCACAGCACCGTCGCATCAAGGGCGGCACGACCGGAGGCCAGCATGGCTGCACGCGCGAGCTTCGCCAGTGGCACAGCAGCTGAAACAACCGAAGGGCGCATCCCGCCGTTCGCATCAGCATGGCGGCGGTCCCACCTGACGGTGGATGAGCGAATGGCCAGGGGCAAAGCCGCTCGCCTGCAGGCACCACGGTCGGCCCACGGTCGGTGGGTGCCCGCACCCGACCGACCGGACCCGGTCACCCTGCTTGAGCAGCAGGCATCATCACGGGTGCCGCAGCTGGTCCCGATCCGGTACGGGCGGATGCTGGTCTCGCCGTTCGCCTTCTACCGAGGCGCCGCCCTGATCATGGCATCCGACCTGGCAGGCACGCCCGTGTCGGGGGTAACGGTGCAGTTGTGCGGTGATGCGCACCTATCGAACTTCGGCCTGTTCGGAACGCCCGAGCGGCAGATGATCTTCGATATCAACGACTTCGACGAGACGTTGCCAGGCCCGTGGGAGTGGGATGTCAAGCGCCTGGCCGCCAGCTTCGAGGTCATGGGCCGTGACCGGGGCTTCTCCCCGGCTGACCGGCGCGCTGTCGTAACGGCCGGGATGGCCGAGTACCGGTACAAGATGCGCCAGGCCGCCGGGATGGGGACCATGGAGGCCTGGTATGACCGTCTGGAAGCCGGGATGCTGCTCAAACTGGTCCGCCAGGAGGTCCGTGTCAAGCGGGTCACCAAGGCGGAGGGCCGGGCTTTCGAGCGGGATGTGGCCAAGGCGCATGCCCACGACAACACGAGCGTGTTCACCAGGCGCGCGGCCGAGGTCGACGGTGAGCCGCGGATCGTTGCCGATTGGCCGCTGATCATCCCGATCGACGATGTCATCCCGGAGGGGTCGCAGTGGGAGGACCCGGCGCCGCTCATCAACAAGCTACTCAGCACATACCGGCGCACCCTAGGGAACCAGCATCATCCGCTGGAGGAGTACCGATATGTCCACGCGGCCTACAAGATGGTTGGTGTGGGCAGTGTGGGGACGCGCTGCTTCATCATGCTGATGTTGGGACGCGACCACAACGACCCGCTGTTCTTGCAGGCCAAGGAAGCGGGAGCCTCTGTACTCGAGCAGTTCGTCGGCAAGAGCACCTATCCTCACCACGGCCAGCGCGCCGTGATGGGCCAGCGCCTGATGCAGGCAGCGACCGACATCTTCCTAGGGTGGATCCGCATCAAGGGGCTCGACGGCGTGAGCCGTGACTATTACGTCCGGCAGTTCCAGGACTGGAAGGGCAGCGCCGACGTCGACAACATGCTCGTGCCCGGCGCAACACTGTACGCGCGGATCTGCGCCGCAACCCTGGCGCGCGCGCATGCCCGCTGGGGCGACCGCATCGCGATCGCCTCCTATATGGGTAAGGGGGATACCTTCGACCGGGCAATCGCCGACTTCTCTGCCGCCTATGCTGACCAGAATGAAAAGGACTATGAGGCGTTCACGGCGGCCGTGGATTCAGGACGGCTTACCGTCCGGACCGGCGTGTAACGGCCGCAGGCGTGGTGGCCCCCAGTCGCGCGGACCATCAGTTCTTTTATCGTTTGGCGTGCCCGGTTGTTGGCAAGCCCATTGGGCGCGCGCCCGAACCACGCCCCAGAGGCGGCGGGACCGCACGGCGGATCGGATCTGAGCCGGCCACCGGTACCGGCCACCCTCGGATTAGCCTCGGAGAAGCTGGCCGAGGGTGACCGGCGCTTCCGCGCGTCCGGTTCGTGCGCCAAACCCCACGGCGCCCACGGGCGCCATGCGACGTGGAGGCCTGGCCTGATCGCCGCGGGTGCTCGGTGACCGCCATCATCAGCCTCCTCGCGGGCCGAAGGTCGATGCCTCGCTCCGGCAGTGGTAGCTGATCTCCATCTGATGGGACCGCGACGCAGGTCCGGTGCTGGTGATGTGACGGCCGCATGGAGACAGATGCGGCTGTCGCCCCTGTCGTGATCCGCGGGCTGCTGTGAGCCGCAGGAGCATCGTCGTCTACGCCGTCTCCATCGCTAGCGCATCGCAGGTTCATGACTCCCGGCTGAAATACAGCTGCGCGGAGGACCACCACGACCCGCCGTACTACACCAGCCCAGCGTGCAGGGGGGACAATGACCACCACGCTCACAACAACGATGCCGAACGTGCTCAGCGTCGGCGACAAGGCCAAGCCGCGACCGGCGAATGCCCGTCTGGCGCCTGGTGGGCAGGACCCGGCACGCGAGCGCGCCGGGTCCGCCCAGAACCTGCAGGCAGACGACGCAGCGCGTTGGCAGCCCATCCTCGATCTGCTAGACCCGGGTAAACGCTGCGGAGCGTGGTGTCCAGCTCCCTTCGAGGGCCGCCCGGTGGTGTGCACCCGCGCCCCGCACGACGGGCGTGAGCAGCACTCGGATGCCGAAACCGGCTGGCGCTGGTACGACGTGGAGTCCCTACGCAGTGAGGCGGACTGACGCCGGAACCGCCGAACGCCGTGTCAGGGCCACCCGCTGGCGTCGCTGATCGCTTGGTCGAGTATCGCCAGGCCGAGCGAAAGCTCGTCCTCGGTGACGGTCAGCGGTGGGGCGATCCGGAAAACGCCGCCCATTCCGGGCAGCTGCACGATGTTCATGTGCAGGCCCAGTTCAAGGCAGCGTTTGGTGACGAGCGCGCCCAGCTCGTCGGAACTGCGTTTGGTCTGGCGGTCGACGACCAGTTCGAGGCCGGTCAGCAGGCCACGTCCCCGGATGTCGCCGACGATCTCGTGCCGGTGCGCGATCCGCTCAAGACCATCGCGGAGGATGCCGCCAAGATGGAGGGCTCGCTCGTCGAGCCGGTTACGCTGCAGCACGTCGATGACGGTAGTGCCGACAGCGGCCGGCAGCGGGTCGGCGACGTGGGTGGTGAAGAACAGGAACCCGCGGTCGTGCGCCGCCTTTTCGATTTCGGCGCTGGTCAGTACGGCGGCCAGCGGAAGGCCGGCGCCGAGTGTCTTTGACAGGGTGAGGATGTCGGGGACGACGCCGTCGCGCTCGAAGGCATACCAGGTACCGGTGCGGCAGAGCCCGGTCTGGGCCTCGTCGAGGATCAGCAGCATCCCGCGTTCCCGGCACTTGTCCCGCAACGCTGGGAAGTAGCCGGGCGGCGGTTCGATTATTCCGCCGGAGCTGAGGATCGGCTCGACGATGCAGGCGGCCAGGCTGCCGACCGACTGCGCGTCGATCAGGTCGAAACCGAAGTCCAGCTGCCGCCGCCAGTCGAGCTCGCCGTCGGCGGTGGTGAAATCAGGACGGTAGCGGTAGGGGGCAGGGATGGCGAAGTTGCCGGGCGCGGCCGGGCCGTAGCCCTTTCTGCCAGCGCTGTAGGTGGCGGCCGCGGCGGCTTGGGTCATGCCGTGCCAGGAGCGGGCGAACGAGACGATCTCGTGCTTGCCCGTGACGAGTTTTGCCATCCGGATGGCCGCTTCGTTCGCCTCGGCGCCGGTGGTCAGGAGCAGCGCCTTATCCAACGGTTCTGGCAGTGTCTCGGCCAGACGGCGGGCCAGGTCGACGACAGGGCGACTGAGCATGCCGCTGAAGAGGTGGTCGAGCTTGGCCGCCTGTCGCGTGACGGTGGCGACTATCTCCGGGTGCGAGTGGCCGAGGATCGCGCTCATCTGGCCGGAGGTGAAGTCGAGGATCTTTCGGCCGTCCTCGGTGAACAGGAAGCTCCCTGCGGCGTGGTCGATGATCTCGTGAGTGAACACGGCTGCGCCGGCGTAGCGGATCAGGTGCCGGTCGGCGTCGGCCCAGAAGGTGTCATGGGCGGAAAGCGGGGCGGAGGTCGGAGCGGCCATGGCTCCGACGTTACGTCCGGCCCGGGCGACCAGTCCATCGCGTGGTGTCGGCAGCCCTGTTCGGCCGAACCGGCCGGTCGATGGCCGCGTTGTCTCGGATCAGCGCCGCGGAGCCCGCGCGCCGTATCAGCCTGCCCGCCGCACCGGCCGCATCGCGGCCGCCCAGTCGGTTTGATCTCGCAACTGCCGCTTGAGCAGCTTGCCGCCGGGATTGCGTGGCAGGGGCTCCGCGCTGACCGCGATGTATTGCGGGATCTTGAAGTCGGCGATATGACCGCCGAGATAATCGACCACCGCCGTCACGTCGAACTTTGCGCCCGGCGTGGGTACGATCACGGCGCCCACCTTCTCGCCCATCATCTCGTCGGGCACCCCCAGCACCGCCGCCTCGTAGACCCCGGGCGCCCCGGCCAGGGCATTCTCGACCTCGACGCAGTACACGTTCTCGCCGCCACGGTTGATCATGTCCTTCCTGCGGTCCACCAGGTAGACGAGGCCCTCGTCGTCGATCCTGGCCAAGTCCCCGCTGTAGAGCCAGCCGTCGGCGAAGGCCTGGGCGGTGGCCTCGGGCTTGTTCCAGTAGCCCGAGACGACGTTCGGCCCGCGGATCAGCAGTTCGCCCGTGCCGTCGGGCAGCACGGCGTCGAGGCGGAGGTCGCATACCGGGGCCGGGAAACCCACCGAGTCGGCATGGGCTACGAACTCGTGCGGCAGGAACGTGGACACGCTCGAGGTCTCGGTCAGGCCGAACCCGTTGCCCAGCCGCGCCTGCGGGAATGCCTTGGCCAGCCGGACGACCAGGTCCGGCGCGATGGGCGCCCCGCCGTAGGAGACCGAGCGCACCCGGGAGATGTCGGTGCCGGCGAAGGCAGGCTGGTTGATCGCCAGCCAGTAAATGGCCGGCACCGTGACCATGGTGTCGATGCGCTCCTCCTCGATGGCGCGCAGGAAGGCGCCGACCTCGAAGGCGGGCATGATCACCGCGGTGCCGCCTACGTACATGGCCACCAGCAGCTGGCTGTTGCAGCCGGTCACGTGGAACAGCGGGACAGAGATCAGGGTACGCAGGCCCTCGGGCATCACCCCGAGCGCGCGGCGGCAGGTCTCGGCGTTGGATAGGAAGTTCTCGTGGCTGGTCACGGCGCCCTTGGGGAAGCCGGTGGTGCCGCTGGTGTAGAAGATCGCGGCCGGGTCAGCCGGGGCCTGATCGTCGACGGCGAGCGGGCCGCCGTCGGGCAGCGCGGCTCCCGGCGTGAAAACGTACCTCGCGCCGGAGTCGGTCACCACGTAGGAGGCTTCCTCCTCGGTGAAGCGGGTGTTGACCGGCACGACAATGGCGTCGGCCAGCACCGCGCCGAAGAAGGCCAGCACCCAGTCGACGCCGTTGCCTAGGCGAATGGCCACCCGGTCACCGCGCTGGACGCCGAGGGCGCGCAGCCCGCCCGCCACCTTGGCGGCGTGATCCCACAGCGAGGCGTAGCTCAGCCGCGGGCCGCCGCCGGTCTCGGCCACGGCCTCCGCGGCGCCCTGTCCTGCCACGGCCGTGCGCAGCATGTGCACCAGGTTGGGGGGCAGGCCCGCGTAACGCTTGATACCGTCCGGCCCGCGGGTGACGCCGGTCATGTCGAAGATGCCACCCAGGCCGCTCCGGTCGCCCGGGCCGCTCATGCCGCACCGCCCTGCATGGGGGTCGGGCCAAGAATGCCCAGATCGACTGGGCCGCGCACTGTCTCCACGCTTGCCATGAGTCCTCTTTCCGTCTACGCCGGCGTCGGGATCAGGATCGGACATTCACGGCAGCGACTCAAGGGCCCGGCACAGGGGATGGCAGTGGCTGGTAGCCGACCGCGACCAGGCTAACCCGGACATCCAGGCCGGCCAGGCCGGCGGCGTCCAGATCCTGGCTGCCGGCGCGAGCTGAGGACTGTACACCCGCCTGGGCGGGTCCCGAGGAGATAGCTCACCGGCGGGCGTAATGCGCGATGATGACCCCCTTGGTGGTCGACGCTGCCTGCCGCGTGACACCGATGAGGGGTCTTTGGTCCCTGGGCGGTGCGGCCAGCTGCCGGTACCGTGCGCTCATGGCGGCTGCGAAACAGTGCCGGCTGGCCGATGGGCGCATGGTCGCGCTGCGCCTCGCCGGCCCAGACGACGTTCCGGCCATTACCGCGTTTTACCTGGGACTATCCTCGGAGTCCTTCTATCGCCGTTTCTACTCCGCCCGGCCGGCGCCTGAGCTGGTGACACGGTTCGCCAGCTTCGGGAGCGGGACTGCCTGCCTGGTGGCCTATACACCGGCCGACCCCGGCAGCCTGGTCGCCGAAGCCCGCTATATGCCTATCGCTCCCGGGACGGCTGAGTTGGCCCTGGCCGTGCGGGACGGCTACCAGGGCGCCGGGCTGGGGCGCCTGCTGCTGGATGCGCTCGTGGAGCGAGCCCACGAGGACGGGCTGGACCGCCTGCGTGCCGTGGTCCTTCTCGAAAACACGCCGATGCTGCGCCTTCTACAGCGCTACGGGTGGGTACTGGCCGCCCCGATCGAGGATTTCTCCGTGGCCTACCTGGAGATTTCTGCCATCGGCGGGATGCCGGGCTGGCCCGCGGACTCGGCCGGCCGGCGGGTTCTGGTGGAACGGCGCAGCTGGTTCGATGA
>Ga0187779_10002851_pt1 | contig 10520 bp, 7 predicted proteins | sample 1015_Q2_SP10_10__FD_132435 | JGI IMG/M metagenome (GOLD analysis project Ga0187779, IMG submission 132435) | Tropical peat soil microbial communities from peatlands in Department of Meta, Colombia - 1015_Q2_SP10_10_MG | ecosystem: Environmental > Terrestrial > Soil > Wetlands > Peat | place...
CCGTGTCGCTCTACGTCGTCCCCCTCTCTCCCGACCGCACGCTCCTCAGGTCCTTCTGGATGGTCGCCAAGGATGCGGTGGAGGGCGTCGACTACGATGTCGAGAACCTCACGCGAGTCTGGACGTCGACGAATGCGGAGGACGCGGTGTTGGTGAAGCGCACGCAGCTCGGGATCGAGAGCCCCGCGTACCAGCCGGGGCCATACTCGACGCGTGTCGAGTCGTACGTCGAGAACTTCACCAGCTGGTACGTCGAGCGGCTGCGGGCCCACGGCTATTGAGCGGATCGGCGGCGGGCGTGCCGGCAGGTGAGCGCGAGCACGTGGGTGGCCGTGCCTCGGTGGTCGAGGAGGCGGCGCTCACGCCATTTCTGAAGCGGCTCACCCTCTATTCCAGCGGTGGACCCTTTCTCGACGGCTACATCCTCGTCATCATCGGCATCGCCCTCATCCAGCTAGGCCCGCAGCTCTCGCTCGGCGATGTCTGGACGGGGCTGATCGGCGCGGCGGCGTTGGTCGGCCTTCTCCTCGGCGGCATTGTCTTCGGCTACGTCACCGATCTGATGGGCCGCCAGCTGATGTATCAGATCGACCTGATCGCGATCGTGGTGCTCTCCATTGCGCAGGTCTTCGTGACCGCCGCCTGGCAGCTCGCGCTGCTGCGATTCCTCATCGGGATCGCCGTCGGCGCCGATTACCCGATCGCCACGTCGCTGCTGACCGAGTTCGCGCCGCGCAGGCAACGCGGACTGCTCCTTGGTTTGCTCATCTGCATGTGGTATCTCGGGGCGATGACGGCGGCGATCGTCGGCTACGCGTTGCTGGCGACGGGGCCGACGGGGTGGCGGTGGATGCTGGGAAGCGCGGCGCTGCCGGCGCTCCTCCTCGTGATCGGCCGATGGGCCACGCCGGAGTCGCCGCGCTGGCTGCTGAGCAAGGGGCGCGCAGAGGAGGCCCTGGCAGTCGTGAGGACGGTCTGGGGGCCGAGCGCGGAGTTGGGCGACCTCGAGGTCGCGGGCGGTGCGAGAACCGAGTTTCTCAAGATTTTTCGTCCGGGCTATCTCGGCCGAACCGCCTTCGTCTGCCTCTTCTGGACCTTCCAGATCGTGCCCGTCTTCGCCATCTACACCTTCGGACCGCTCATCCTCGACGCGTTCCATCTGGGCCGGGGAAATCTCTCGGTCGTCGGCTATGGCCTCATCAACGCCTTCTTCCTCATCGGCTGCATACCGGCGCTCTACCTGGTGAACGCGATTGGACGGCGCCCGCTCATCATTTGGAGCTTCTTCTTCATGACACTCGGGCTGGGGGTCATCGGCCTCTACCCGAACGCGCCGGCGGGGGTCGTGATCGCAGGCTTCCTCGTCTACGCCTTCTTCTCCGGTGGGCCGAGCATTCTCGATTGGATCTACCCTAACGAGCTCTTTCCGACGGACGTGCGCGCGACGGCGGTCGGCTTCGCCACCGGCGTGAGCCGGATCGGCGCGGCGATCGGCACGTTCTTCCTCCCGATGGCGCTCAAGGCCTTTGGTGCCGGGCCGACGATGCTGGCGAGCACGGGGATCACGCTGCTCGGCTTCATCGTCTGCCTGCTCTGGGCGCCGGAGACGAAGGGCCTCACGCTGCGGGAGAGCAGCGACCTCCGAGCGGCGACGGCATGAGCGACCCCCTCTTCCAGCCTTTCCAGCTCAAGCACCTCCGGCTCCGGAATCGTATTCTCAGCACGAGCCACGAGCCGTCGTACGCCGAGAACGCGAAGCCGAAGCTGCGCTATCAGCTCTACCATGAGGAGAAGGCGAAGGGGGGCATCGCGCTGACGATGTTCGGCGGCTCCTCGAACGTCGCTGTCGACTCGCCGTCGGCGTTCGGGCAGATCTACGCCGGCGACGACTCGATCATCCCGTACTTTCGGGAGCTGGCGGAGCGAGTGCACCGGCATGGCGCGGCCCTGATGTGCCAGATCACCCACATGGGGCGGCGCACGTACTGGGACACGGACCACTGGCTCCCGACGATCGCGCCGTCGCCGGTGCGCGAGCCGGCCCACCGATCGATCCCGAAGGAGATGGAGCCGTCGGACATCCGCCGCGTGATCCGGGCGTACGCTGCCGCGGCGCGCCGCTGCCGAGACGGGGGCTTGGACGGCGTGGAGGTCGAGGCCTACGGGCATCTCTTCGACAGCTTCTGGACGCCGTTGGTCAATCGTCGCGCCGACTGTTACGGCGGAAGCCTCGACAATCGGATGCGCTTCAGCCTCGACGCGTTAGGCGCGGTCCGCAAAGCGGTGGGAGACGACTTCATCGTCGGGCTTCGCATGTCGGTCGATGAGAGCACCGAGGGTGGGCTCACCGCCGACGAATGTACGGAGATCGCGCGCCGGCTCGTGGCCACGGGGACGCTCGACTTTCTCAGCTTGGTGAAGGGGAACGTGGCCACCGACGAAGCGCTGTCGCACATGATCCCGAACATGGGGACACCGACCGCGCCCCACCTGTCGGCGCTGGCGTCGATCCGTCGGGCGGTGAGCATCCCGATCTTTCACGCCGCCCGGATCGTCGACGTGGCGACGGCACGCCACGCGGTGAGCTCGGGGCTGGTCGACATGGTCGGGATGACACGCGCCCAGATGGCCGATCCGTATCTCCCGGCGAAGATCGAGCGCGGAGAGGAGGATCGGATCCGCCCGTGCATCGGGATGGGCTACTGCATCGATCGCATCTACACCGGGCGCGACTCCCTCTGCATCCACAACGCGGCCACGGGGCGCGAGGGGACGATGCCGCACATCGTGCCGCGAGCAACCGGGCGTCGCCGGCGCGTGGTGATTGTCGGCGCCGGGCCGGCCGGGCTGGAGGCGGCGCGGGTGTCGGCGGAGCGGGGGCACGAGGTCGTGCTCTTCGAGGCGGCGGCGAAGGTCGGCGGCCAGCTCCGGTTGGCGGCTCGGGCTCCGCGCCGGCGAGAGATCCTCGGCGTGGCCGATTGGCTCTCCGCCGAGATCTCGAGGCTCGGCGTCGACCTCCGGCTCCATCGCCTCGCCGAGGGGGCCGACGTTCTGGCGGAGAGGCCCGACGTGGTCATCATCGCCACCGGCGGCGTTCCCAGCCCGCATTTCCTGTCCGACGGAGCCGAGCTGGTGGTGAGCTCGTGGGACATCCTCCGCGGCGGCGTCGCGCCGGCGAAGAGGATTCTCTTCTTCGACGACCGGGGGAACCACGAGAGCTACTCGTGCGTCGAGCTGCTGGCGATGGGCGGGTCGACGGTGGAGCTCGTGTCGCCGGACCGCGCGGTAGCGCAAGAGATCGGCGGCACGAACTACCCGGCCTACTTCAAGACCTTCTACGAGCGCGGGGTCACCATCACGCTCAATCACCGTCTGACGGCGGTGCGGCGCACGGAGGCGGGCCTGGTGGCGTCATTGTACAACGAGTACACCAAGTCGCTCACCGAACGCACCGTCGATCAGGTGGTGTTCGAGAACGGCACGCTGCCGACGGCCGATGTGTACTTCGCTCTGCAGGAGCGCTCGTCGAACGGCGGCGAAGTCGACCTCGATGCCCTCATCTCCGGTCGGCCGCAGGGAGATCGGGGCGGCGGCGACGGCCGTTATCAGCTCTTTCGCATCGGGGACGCGGTGGCGAGCCGCAACGTGCACGCCGCGATGTACGATGCGCTGCGACTCTGTAAGGATCTCTAGGCGCGCCCGCGCGGAGAACGGGGAGGTTGGGGTCCTAACGCATTGATTCCCAACTACTTGCGCCCTTGAATTCCACCTCGGGGTCGCTTACTTTTCGTTGTCTCTCCCCAGGCCTCCACAACTCAACCTTGTAGCCATGACCGCTCCAAACAATCGGGAACGGATCGTCTCGCGCTTGATCGACGAGGAGATCAAAGAGTCGTTCATCAACTACTCGATGAGCGTCATCGTGTCGCGCGCGCTGCCGGATGTGCGCGACGGGCTCAAGCCGGTGCACCGTCGAGTGCTCTACGCGATGAACGAGCTCGGGTTGGTTCCCGGGCGGCCGTACAAGAAGTCGGCGACGGTCGTAGGAGATGTCCTCGGCAAGTACCACCCGCACGGCGATTCGAGCGTCTACGACGCCCTCGTGCGCATGGTGCAGGACTTCTCGCTGCGCTATCCGCTGGTGGATGGGCAGGGGAACTTCGGGTCGAGCGATCCTGATCCGGCCGCCGCGTACCGATATACCGAGGCGCGCCTGGCGGCGATCGCCATGGAGCTTCTCGCCGACATCGACAAGAACACCGTCGACTTCGCGCCGAACTTCGATGACCGCCTGCTCGAGCCGAAGGTGCTCCCGTCGGGCATTCCGAACCTCCTGGTCAACGGCTCGTCAGGGATCGCCGTGGGCATGGCCACCAACATGCCGCCGCACAACCTGCGCGAAGTGATCAATGCCATCGTGCACCTCGTGGAGGAGCCCGACGCGAGCGCGGCCGACCTGCGGAAGCTGATCAAGGGCCCCGACTTTCCGACGGGCGGATACATCTACGGTCGCCAGGGGATCAAGGACTACTTCGAGACGGGCCGCGGACGGATCATCATGCGCGCCCGGGCCGTGATCGAGGAGAAGGAATCGTCGGGCCGGGCGCAAATCGTGGTGACCGAGATCCCCTATCAGGTGAGCATCAAGCCGCTCATCGATTCGATCGTGCAGTTGGTCACCGACAAGAAGATCGACGGGATCAGCGATCTCCGGAACGAGTCCGATCGCGACGGCATCCGCATCGTCATCGAGCTCAAGCGGGACGCCATTCCGCGCGTGGTGCTCAACCAGCTGTACAAGCACACGGCGATGCAGAGCACCTTCGGCGTGATCAACCTGGCGCTGGTGCCCGACCCGGGCACCGGTCAGCTGGTGCCGAAGATCATGCCGGTGAAGGAGCTGCTGGAGCACTACATCACGCACCGCCACGCCGTCATCGTCAGGCGGACGCAGTTCGACCTCGACAAGGCGCTCGACCGCGAGCACATCCTCGAGGGACTCAAGATCGCCGTCGACAACATCGACGAGGTGATCAAGCTCATTCGCAAGGCCGAGGACACTCCCCAGGCGAGCGAGCGGCTGCAGAAGCGCTTCAAGCTCACCGAGCGCCAGGCCGAAGCGATCCTCAACATGCGCCTGGCCAAGCTCACCGGCCTCGAGATCGAGAAGCTGGACGAGGAGCTGAAGGAAGTGAGGGGCCAGATCAAGGAGCTGAAGGCGATCCTCGGCTCGCGCGATCGCCGGATGAAGATCCTCACCCAGGAGCTGCAGCAGGTCGCCACCAAGTTCGGCGACGAGCGGCGGACCGAGATCACGAGCGACGAGGGCGACTTCACCATCGAGGACCTGATCGCCGAGGAGGACATGGTCGTCACCGTGTCACACTCGGGCTACATCAAGCGGACCTCGGTGTCGACGTACAAGAAGCAGCGCCGCGGCGGGCGCGGGCTCAACGGCACGGGGCTCAAGGATGAGGACTTCGTCGAGCACCTCTTCATCGCCTCGACGCACGACTACATCCTCTTCTTCACCCACGACGGCCGCTGCTACTGGCTCAAGGTACACGAGATCCCCCAGGCGGGACGCGCCGCCAAGGGGAAGCCGGTGGTCAACCTGATCAACGTGAGCGCCGACACCACCATCTCGGCGATGGTGCCGGTGCGCGAGTTCAGCGAGAACGAGTTTCTGCTCTTCGCCACCAAGCTCGGCACGGTGAAGAAGACCGCCCTGAGCCAATACGCCAATCCGCGGTCGACCGGGATCAAGGCGATCAAGATCGAGGACACCGATGCCCTGATCGACGTGCAGATCACCACCGGGTCGAACGACGTCGTGCTCGCCACCAAGCACGGCCTGTCGATCCGGTTCCACGAGCAGGACGTCCGCGAAATGGGGCGGGACACGACCGGCGTGAAGGGGGTCGAGCTCCGAGAGGGCGACCTGGTGAAGGGAATGGTGGTGATCAAGCGCGACGCCACGCTGCTCGTCGTCACCGAGCGAGGGATGGGCAAGTGCTCGCCGATCGAGGAATACCGGGTCCAGAAGCGCGGTGGGAAGGGGATCATCACCCTGAACCGGACCGACAAGACCGGCGACGTGGTGGCCCTGAAGGAGGTCCTGCCTGACGACGAGCTGATGCTGATCACCAAGCATGGCATCGTCATCCGGATGCCGGTGAAGGGGATCCGAGTGAGCGGCCGGAACACTCAGGGCGTGAAGCTGGTGAACCTCGACGAGGGTGATCTGGTGTGCGACGTCGCCCGGGTGGTGGTGGAGGACGACGAGCACGGCGGAGAGGAAGGAGCCGACGAGCCGGCCGGCATCGCGCCCGAAGAGGCCGAGTGAGCATCGGCTAGCATTCACCGCCCTTTCGCCTTTCCGTCTCTGGCGAGGGGGCGGCACGGCGGCGCACCTTTCAGCATGACGACCGCCGCCCCATCGCCACGAGCCTCCGCCCTCGTCTCGCTCGCCGACATCCGGGCCGCGGCCGGGATCCTGCGCGGGGCCGCCGTTCGCACGCCCCTCCTCCCCGCTCCCGACGTGGCGAGGGAGGCGGGCATCGAGAGGCTCTTCCTCAAGCCCGAGATGCTGCAGCGTGGCGGGGCCTTCAAGTTCCGGGGCGCCTACACATTCCTCTCCCGCATCGAGCCTGCGGCCCGCGCGCGCGGCGTCGTGGCCCCGTCGTCAGGGAATCACGCGCAGGCGGTGGCGCTGGCGGCCCAGATGTTCGGCGTCCCTGCGGTCGTGGTCATGCCGACGACGGTCACGGCCGCCAAGCGCTCGGGCGCGGAGCGACTGGGCGCGCGGGTGGAGCTGGCGGGTACGACCACCGCGCACCGGATGGACCGGGCGCTCGAGATGGTGCGCGAGGAGGGGCTGGTCCTGGTCCCGCCGTACGACGATCCGACGATCATTGCGGGGCAGGGGACCGTGGGGCTCGAAATCGCCGAAGACATGCCCGATGTCGAGACGGTACTCGTCCCGGTGGGGGGTGGAGGGCTGAGCGCCGGGGTGGCGACGGCGATCAAGCTCGCTGCTCCGATGGCGCGCGTGGTCGGTGTGGAGCCGGCGAGCGCTCCCAAGCTCTCGCGCGCGCGGGCCGCCGGCGAGCCGGTGACCCTCGAGCATACCGGCGGACTCGCCGACGGACTTCTCGCCGTCCGGATCGGCGCCCTCCCCTTCGCGCATCACCAGGCCTACATCGACGAGGTGGTGCTGGTGGAGGACCGAGCGCTCCGCGGAGCGGTGCGCTGGCTGCTCGACCGGATGAAGATCGTGGCCGAGCCCAGCGGCGCGATCACCGTCGCCGCGCTCCGGGAGAGATTGGTGCGCGTTACCGGGCCCACGGTGGCCGTGCTGAGCGGCGGGAACATCGAATGGGATGGGCTTCGGGAGCTGCTGGAGGATGGCTAAGGCGCGGATCCTGATTGCCGACGACGACGACGCGTACACGGGCGTCGTGTCGTGGCTACTCAAGGAACAGGGATACGACGTGGCGGTCTCCCCGGGCGGCGCCCATCTGCTCGAGCAGATGATCCGCACGCCGCCGGATCTCTTGCTGCTCGATGTGGCGATGCGAGCGGGCGGTGGCTATCCCTTGCTCGAGCGGATCAACGGCGATGAGCGCTGGCGCGACATGCCCGTCCTGGTCGTCTCTGCCCTGTCGGTCGAGGACTCCACCACGCAGCTCATCGGAATGGGCGCGAGCGATGTGATCCGCAAGCCGTTCGAGGCCCGCGAGCTGTTGACGCGTATTCGTGTCCAGCTCCGCGTGCGGCAGGAGCTCGCCGACGCGCGCACCGCGCTCCGGACCACCGAAGACGAGCTTCGTCGTGTCAGGCACGAGGTGGAGAGCGGGCGGCAGCTGGTCGACATCCTCCACGAGGTGACGGGCGATTTCTCACCGGAAGAGTTGTATCACATCCTCGTCAGGCGCGTCGCCCGTGCAGTCTCGATCACCCACTGCTCCCTGATACTCGCTCGCCCGGGTGATGCCACGGGAGTGGTGATCGCGGCGTACGAGACCCCGGGGCTCCGGCACCTCGAGATCCAGATCTCTCGGTACCCCGAGATCAAGGCGGCGCTCGAGAGCGCGCAACCGGTGCTCATCGAGGACGTCTCGACGAGCCCGCTCTACTCCGACGTGCGGCGCGAGTGGGCCGCGGCCGGGACAGCGATCCCCTTCCGATCGGTGATCACGCTCCCCTTCCGCCTGGATGGCGAGACGGCCGGCGTGGTTTTCCTGCGGACGATCGAGGGCGAGGCGCCTCTGGGGCGCGGGGACGTGGAGTTCGCCGACACGGTGGTCAGTGCCGCCGTCGGCGCCATTCGCCGGGCGCGGACGATCGAGAGCACGCGCGCCGACAAGGCGAGACTGGAGGTGTTGGCCCTCACTGATCCGCTCACCCAGGCCCACAACCGTCGGGCGCTCATGGAGCGACTCGCCTCCGAGGTGGAGCGCGTGAAACGCTACAGCCTCTCTCTCTCGGTCCTGATGGTCGACCTCGACCACTTCAAGGCGGTGAACGACAGCTACGGACACCTGGTCGGAGACGAGGTGCTTCGCGGGGTCGCCCACGTGCTGCAACGGGAGGCGCGCGCCGTCGACGTCGTCGCCCGTTACGGGGGGGAGGAGTTCGTGGTCGTTCTACCAGAGACCGGCACCGAGGGAGCGATCGCCGTCGCCGAACGCATTCGGGCGCGGATCGCGGAGCACGCGCCGATCTCGGGACCGGCGTACGAATGGCTTCGTGTCACTGTCAGCATCGGGGTGGCGATCCTCCCCTCTCCTCGAGCGTCGACGCCCGAGGAATTGATCGCCCTGGCCGACGAGGCGCTCTATCGCGCCAAGGCCGAGGGTCGGAACAGAGTCTGCTCATGAGTACGCGCTGCCCAAAATGCGGGAGCACCTTCGGCGATCAGGCCCGCTACTGCCCGAAGGATGGATGGAAGCTCCTCACCGTAGCGACCGATCCGAGGCCGAAGGCTCCGACCGGCGGAGTCGATGCGTCGCGCACCCACGCGCGCGTCATGGAGGCGATCTCCACCAAGGGGCGGGGTGGCAGTGGGCTTCCCCCCGCTCCTCCCGGCCTCGGTGACCTGACGGGCGAGCTGCTCGACGGGCGGTATCGGGTGGCGAAGAAGATCGGGGAGGGGGGGATGTCGTTCGTCTACCTCGCGCACGACACGGCGGGGGGCGAGAGAGTGGCGATAAAAATTCTCTCTCCCAGCCTCCTCAGGGAGCAGAACGCGATGGCCAGGCTTCGGCGCGAGGCAGAGCTGGCCGGGAAGCTCGCCCACCCTAACGTCTGCCACATCATTCGCCTCGGCGAGACGGACGGCGGCCTGGTGTACGTCGTCATGCCGTTCGTGGAGGGAGAGCTGCTCTGCGATCGGACGCTGCGCGACGATCATCTCTCGCTCGATCTGACCGTGTCCTTCGTGCACGACATCGCGGCCGGACTTGAGGTGGCGCATCGGCTGGGGATCATTCACCGCGATCTCAAGCCGGAGAACATCATGATTTGCCGGCGCCCCGACGGCGGGGAGCGGGCGGTCGTGATGGACTTCGGGCTCGCCAAGGAGCGGCGGGTCGATCCGGAGGTTCAAAAGTTGACAGCCACCGGTGTCGTTCTCGGAACGCCAGAGTTCATGAGCCCCGAACAGCTGCGCGGCAAGCCGCTCGACGCGCGAAGCGACCTGTATGCGCTCGCGCTCATGACCTACGAGATGCTCACGGGCAAGCTCCCCTTCAGCGGTCGGACGCAGCAAGAAATCATGATCGCCCGCCTGAAGAGTGAGCCGATGCCCCTCCGGGCCATCCGCCCGGAACTCTCTCTCTCGGCGGCCGTGGAGAAAGTCCTCCTGCGCGCCCTCGCGCGCGATCCCGGTGGGCGCTTTCCGAGCGCCGTGGACTACGCCACCGAGCTGGCGCGCGCGGCACGCGACGGGGACGCGCCGGCGAGCGATGGTGGGCGCCTCACGAGGGGTTCGGGGGGCAGCTTCATCGACCGGTTGCTCGGTCGCCGCTGAGAGTTCTTCGCGCGACGGCGCGTTGCCGCTGATTCGGCCACTACCCAGATTGACGTCATGAAACGCTATGCCGCCTTCGATCCGCCCGAATACGTGGCGTGGATGCGTGACGAGGCACTGGTGCGCGAATTTCGCGCGACTGTCGAGCGCGACCGGGAGCGGGCGGCGGTGGTGGCGCGCCTGACGACCGAGCAGCTGCTCGACATGTACCGGGGCCTTCTCCGAACGCGGCTCACCGACATCGCGCTGAAGCGCTTCGTGAGGCAGGGGGTCATCTCCAAGGCCTGGCTGGGCACGGGCGAGGAGGCGACGACCGTAGGCCCCGTCCACGCTCTTCGGCGGCCTGCCGGTCCCCTGCGGGACGACCGCCCACGGCACGGCGCACGACATCGCCGGCCGGGGGATCGCGGAGCCCGGTAGCCTGGTCGACGCCCTGAGCTACACGATCTCGCTGGCTGGCGCGGAGTCCGAGTCGTGAGGCTGGCCG
>Ga0187779_10002853_pt1 | contig 10518 bp, 7 predicted proteins | sample 1015_Q2_SP10_10__FD_132435 | JGI IMG/M metagenome (GOLD analysis project Ga0187779, IMG submission 132435) | Tropical peat soil microbial communities from peatlands in Department of Meta, Colombia - 1015_Q2_SP10_10_MG | ecosystem: Environmental > Terrestrial > Soil > Wetlands > Peat | place...
ATACTGGGCGAGCGCCTGCGAAAGGCGCAAGCCGCCCTGGATGCTTTCGATCACGCCGGAGATCACCTCGCGAAAACGCGTGTTTTCTATGCTGTCGCGCAGGTCGATCAGGGATTCGATGAGAGGCACCCCCGCTCCGGTCAGCTGCTCCATGTGAAAGCAGAAGTTGATGAGCTCGGCGCGCTTGATCGAGCCCACGCGCAGCCAGGCGCCGCCCGCGCGAGCCGGCCCGCCCCGGATCAGATCCAGGCCCATGCGCTTGAGGCGCTGCTCGAGGTCGACGATGTTGACCGCCTCGATCTGCCCGAGCATGGTCTTTCCGCGGGTGTCGATCGCCTTGTAGGTGAACAATGCCATGACGGTGGGCGGCGCCGGACGCGCCGCGCTACATGCGGTCGGTCAGGTCGACGACGCGCATCAACTCTTCGACCGACGTCGACCCGTCCAGGACGCGCCGGATGCCGTCGTCGGCCAGCGTGCGGAATCCCTTTCCGATTGCGGTCTTCTGCATCTCGCGGCCGGTGGCACGGTGCGCGACCAACTCGTCGAGGTCGCCGTCCATTTTCAGGATCTCGATGATGGCCATCCGGCCCCGGTAACCCTGGTAGTCGCACTGGTCGCAGCCCACGGCGCGGTAGAGCGTGGGGACCTTGTCCCCCTTCGCCCCGGTCATGGCGCGCTCGCTGGGATTCGCCTGGTAGGCTTGCTTGCAGTGCTTGCACAGGCGGCGCACCAGGCGCTGCGCCACGACTCCGATGATGTTCCCGGCGAGTATGTCCGGGACGATACCGATGTCGAGGAGGCGAGGAATCGCCCCCACGGCCGAATTGGTGTGGAGCGTCGAATAGACCTGGTGGCCGGTCATCGCCGCGCGGAACGCCATAGTCGCCGTATCCTCGTCGCGGATCTCGCCGACGAGGATCACGTCCGGGTCCTGGCGCATCAACGAGCGGATGCCGTTCGCGAAATCCATCTTCGCGGCTTCGTTGATCGAGGTCTGCCGGATGAGGGTCATGGGATACTCGACCGGGTCCTCCAGCGTCATGATGTTGAGGCCGTCGTTGTTGATGTGGTTCAGCACCGAGTACAGCGTCGTCGTCTTGCCGCTGCCGGTCGGCCCGGTAAGCAGGATGATGCCCTCGGGCCGCGCGATCATGCGCTTGAGGAGCTGCAGCTGCCCGGCCTCGAGGCCCAGGCCGTCCAGCGGGACGATGCCCTTCTGGCGGTCGAGGATGCGCAGCACGATGTTCTCGCCGTGGGAGGTCGCCTGCGACGAGACGCGGAAATCCACCGCCCGCCCCGTCAGCATCAGCGAGATGCGTCCGTCCTGAGGCGCGCGCGTCTCGGCGATGTTCATCTTCGCCATCACCTTGATCCGGACGGCCATCGCCGGCCAGTACGTCTTGTGCAGGGAGCGGATCTGGCGCAGCACGCCGTCGATGCGGTAGCGGATGCGCAGGAAGCTCTGCTCGGGCTCGAAGTGGATGTCCGAGGCGCCGCGCTCGACGGCGTCCGCGAACAGCGCCGAGATGAGGCGCACCACCGGCTGCGAATACGCATCCCCGGAGGCCTGCAAGCTCTGATAGTCGATCTCTCCGGTCTCGATCTCGTGAAGGATGCCGTCGATCGAGAAGTCGTGGCCGTAGTACTGGTCGATCGCACGGCCGATCTCGCCCTCGCCGGCGAGCCTCGGCTCCAGAGAAAACTCGCCCCGCAACTGCGCACGGAGCTGGTCGAGCGCGACGATGTTGTTCGTGTCGGCCAGCGCGACGATCAGCTTGCGCGCTTCGCGGTCCAGGGCGACCGGGAACACCGTGTGGCGCTTGGAGAAATCCCTCGGTACGAGCTTCAGCGCCATCGAGTCGACGACGATCTGGGTGAGATCGACGCTCTGCAGCCCGAGCTTCTCCGATAAGGCGTCGCGCAGCGTCGCCTCGGACACGAAGCCGAGGTTGACCAGGAGCTTGCCGACCGGCTGATGCGTCTTGAGCTGCTCGAGCAGGGCTATGCGCAGCTGATCCTCGGTGAGGATCCCCTGCGAGATGAGGATCTGCCCGATATGGCGCTTTGCCTGGGGCGAGACCTGCTGGGTGGAGAGACGCGGCGAATTCATGGAGCGGGCTATTTGTTGAGCTCCTGCACGCGCGCCCGCGCCTGCGCGAGGTCGAAGGACGGTGTACGCTTTCCTGCCAGCGCGAGCGCGCGCTGGTAGTAGTCCAGGGCGGACTTGGGCTGGTGCATCTGGTCCAGGCTTACGGCGAGATTGAACGCGTAATCGGCGTTTTCGGGATCGATCGAGAACGCCTTGAAGTAGGCGGCCTGGGCCTCGGTCCAGCGCGATTGCTGGGCGTACTGGTTGCCCAGCGCGAATTGCAGGTGTGCGGACTCGGGCTGGTTGGCGATCAGCGTCTTCAGCCGGCTTTCCGACGCCGCCGGGTCAAGGCGGCCACGCAGCGCGACGAGCCCCGCGACCGCCTGGCTGTCGCGCGGGTCCGATTCGAGCAGCCTGAGGTATCGCGCTTCCGCCGATTCGAGCTGACCCCGCCTTACGTCGATCGCGGCGAGTCCGAGCAGGGCGTCGCGGTTGTTCGGCTCGCGAGCAAGCGCCTTCTGGTAGCTGTCGCTGGCTGCCGTCAGGTCGTTTCTCTGAAAGGCCTGGTAGCCCTGTTGGACGTACGGATCGACGGCCAGGATGGCCGCGTTGACCTCGATCGGCGCGACAGCGGGCTGCTCGGGCGCAGCGGCGGGCCGGACGGGCTCGGTGGCCTGGGGCCTGACGCGAGGACGCACCGGCTGTATGGGCGGGATCACTGCGACGGTCGCGCTCGGCGCCTTGGCCGCCCGCGGAACGGCGGCCGCAGCAACAGGGATCTGGGGAGGCGTCGCTTCCACGGCGGGCGCAGCCGCGACCTGCGACGTTTGCGCGCCCGGAGCAGCCTGCCCTCCGGCGATCGCATAATGCGGCTGCATCTGCCACCACACGTACCCGCCGTACGCTACCGCGACCACCCCGAGCGCAGCCAGGGTCAGGTAGAAAGGCCGGCGCGGGTTGTAGTCCATTTCCTTCACCTGGAACAGCCGCTCCGCTTGTGCCCGGCCGCCGACGGGCACGGTCTCGACCGGGGCCGGCGAGGCGCGCGCGGGCTCGAGAGCCTCCGGTTCTTCCAGAGCCAGTTCGCGCCTGGGAGCCGCAGGCTCCGCGGGCCTCTGATCGGCCGGAGAAGGCACGTCGTCGCTGAGGATTTCGATCGGCTGCGTGATGTCGGGCAGCTTCTCGCGCGTGGTGATCGCGCGCGGCGCCGGCTCGGGTTGCGCAGCCTGCGCGCTCTCGGGCCCCTCCTGTCCCGATGACTCCGCCTTGGCGACCTGCTTGGCGAGTTCGGCTTTTTTCAAGGCGTCGAGGAGCAGGCTCATTTCATTCCACTTAGAGGCGCGGTCTTGCCGGGGTTGGGCTGAGACGTGAAGTTCTCCCCGGGTATCAGCGCGCGGTACGCGCGATAGTCGCCGTCGATGCTCGCGTCCTTGATCACGACAGGGCGCAGGAACACGACCAGCTCCGTCTTGGTGTTCGAGCGGTTGCGCGAGCTGAACAGCGAACCGAGGATGGGGATGCTGTTGATGATCGGCACGGTGTCCTCGACGTCGTTGACCGAATCTTCGATCAGGCCGCCCAGCACCGCCATCTGCCCGCTATTGACCTTGATCAGCGACTCCATCTCCCGCATGCGCAGCTGCGGCACCAGATTCTGCGTTCCCGCAACCGCCAGCGCCGGATTTGGGTCAGGAATGAACTTCACCAGCCGGGTCGTCGTCGGTTTCAAGTTGAGCAGCACAGTGTCATCGTCGCTGATTTGAGGCGTGATGTTCATCACGAATCCCACCGGAACCGTGACGGGGCTGGTATTGACGGCGGTGGTCGGGGCCGAAATATTGGTCGCGGCCGCCAAGCTCACCTGCACGTTGAAGTAGACGATGTTGTCGACCACCCGAAGGAGAGCCGTCTGATTGTTAAGGACCGAGAGCCTCGGGCTCGAAAGGACGCGCACGTTGCCGAACGACTCGAGGAGCTGCAACGCCGCGGCGAAATTTGCTCCGTACGCACCTGCGATCGTGAAAACGTTGGGAACCGTGGGCGAGCTGGGAAGGCCCGTCTTCGGGATCGTGCCGGCGATGGGGGACGGCGGAACGACAGGAAGGAGCGGCCCGGTCGTCAGGCTTCCTCCCGAAACCTGGTTGCCCGAATACGAGACCAATCCACGGGTTCGCAGGGCCGTCCAATCGATTCCCTGCTGGTACTGATTGTTCAGCGACACTTCGGCGATGGTCGCCTCAATCAGCACCTGACGCTTGACGTTCGTGAGCACCAGATCGAGGAATTCCTGGATCTTCTCGTGCTGCCTGGAAGTCGCGCGCACGATCACGACGCTCGCTTCGGGATTGACGATCACCGACGCCGCCTCCCGGAATGTTGGGGTGGGTTCCACAGCAACCGGGGTGGGCGAGCCAGGCGTCCCTTGCGGGGCCGGAACTAAGACGACCGGTTGCGGAGCTGACCCTGTCGGCAAGATCTTGTCGGTCTCGCGGAGAATGTCTTTGATGTTCCTTTCCAGCGTCGACCAGAACTTGTTGTCGGAGGTGTTGCGCACCGTCGTGATGGAACCGTTCGCGCCTGCAGCCCCGGCAATCCCGCCGCCTCCGGCGCCTCCTGTGCCGCTGATGCTGCCGATCTGCGACGACACACCGGTCCCGCCCGACGTGAGACGCTCCATATTCACGTAATCGATTTTATAGATGTGCAGGTACGGCGAATCCGGCATGACCGCCAGGTTCGGGCCGTCGAGCTCCCACCGCATGTCCACCTGCTTCGCGATCCGCGACAGGAGCTGCGGCAAGGTCTGGTCGATCGCGTTCAGGGTAACCACGCCGGTGATCCCGGAGTGGATGTCGACATTGACCTTGGCGTCGCGCGCGAGCGCGAAGAGCAGCTCCTGGACTCTTACGCCGTTCACCACGACGGTGTAGGTCTCGGGCTTCAGGCGCGGCTTGGGTTCGGGCAGAATCGTCGAAATCTGAACCGGCGGCGGAACGTTTCCGGAAGGTGCCGCTTCCGCCGGCTTTTTCAGATGCCCCTGCGACTCGGGGCTAGGCGCGTGGGCGCAGGCGCTCGCCGCTAGAGCAAGAACCGCCAGCGCAATGCGTCGCAAGGTGCCCTCCGATTCCCTTTTTGACCCGATTGGGCCCGGTTTTCCAACCTCAGTATAACAGTACCAGGTAAGAAACTGATTTAACAAACCAAACGACGACAGCGACTGACGCTTATTTCACGAATCCCTCGCCGGAGCGTCCTTGGACCACGCGGGGAGCGGCTACTGGCGGTTCTGACTGCGCATCCGCTCGACGCTGCGGGGATAGGGCTCATACGCGGCGAGAAGCGGCGGAAGCCCTTTTATCGCATCGAGCGCCTCGGACATGCTGGGAAAGGATCCATAGGCGACGCGATAGTGCTGCTGGCCATCGATCTTGACGCTGTAGACGAACAGCTCGTCACCCGGAAGGGCTGTGCCTGCTTTTCTCAGAAAATCCTCGAGTTGCGTCAGCTCCTGCTCGCTGACCGTGGCGAGCTGAATGGCATACCGATCCCCAGGGGTGTCGCGCAGCCAGGCCTGCGCGGCGTCGAAGCGCTGGCGAGCGACTTCGCCTCGCACAGGGGCGATCGGTTTTTTCTCGGCCGCTTCGGGTGGCCCCGGGTTCGCAATGCCCGGATCGGATGCTGTAGCAGCCTGGACCGGCATTGCCGGAGGGGTCACGGGCTCGGGGGGCGGCGCAACGGGAACAGGGTGGGCGACGGCCGCAGCGACGGGAGCGGCGCTGGACCCCGAGGAGACGGGCGGAGCCGGTGAAACCGGGCGAGTCTGGGGCTGCGGAGCGGCTGCGGGCGTAAGCAGCGTATGCATCGCCCAGCCGAGAACGAGGCCCGCGGCCAGCGCCGCTGCTCCGATGCCGACCTTCCGCGCCCCGCTCCTTGCGCGATAGAACTCCGAGTCGCGCACCGCTCGCTTGACTTCGGCCGCGGTGATGGCGTGCGTGCCCGCCGCAAAGGCGGCGAGCAGCGCCTTGTCCGCGAGGATGTTGATCCTGCGAGTCAGTCCTTCCGACGCGCGCGCGATGTCGCCGATGGCTTCGCGCGTGAAAACATTGGGGCCGCGGTAGCCGGCCGCTCTCATGCGAAAGTCGATGTAGCTCTCGATGTCGCTGCGCACCAGCGGCTCGAGACGAAAGCTGTGCGTGATGCGCTCCTTCAACTGGCGCATCTCCGCGGTGTCGAGATGCTCGTCGAGCTCGGGCTGCCCGAACAGCACGATCTGCAGCAGCTTGTGGCGGTTGGATTCGAGATTCGACAGCAGCCGGATCTCCTCGAGGGATTCCTCGGGCATCGCGTGGGCCTCGTCGATCAGAACCACCACGCGCCGTCCCTCGCTGTACAGGCGCAGCAGGCGCTCCTGCAGCGCGCGGATCACGCGGGTCGGGCGGCCTTGCTCGATCTGCAGCTTCAGCTCGTCGCCGATCGCGAAAAGTATCTCGTCGCGCGACAGGGACGGATTGGCCAGGTAGATGGTTTCGACCGTCGCGGGCAGCCGCTCCATCAGCACGCGGCACAGCATGGTCTTTCCGCTGCCCACCTCGCCCGAGACCTTGACGATCCCCTCGTCGTTCGTGATCGCGTACAAGAGGGCGTCGAGCGTCGCTCCGCGGTTCGCGCCCTGGAAGAAGAAATCCGTGTGCGGGGTGATGCGAAACGGGGGCTCTTTCAGCCCGAAATGTTCGAGATACATCGAGTCACCTCCCGCGGACCCGGAACCTCACTCCTGCTTCTGCGCGGATTCCATGCGGGAGTAAAGCGTCGTGCGGTTGATACCCAGCATTTTCGCGGCCTGGCTGACGTTGCCCCGCGTGAGCTTCATCGCCGCCTCGATGTAGCCCTGCTCCCAGGCCTTGAGCATCTGGTCGAGGTTGAAGCTGCGCTCTCGCTGAAGGTGCCGCTGCGCCTGCTCGACGAGCGTGCCCGGGTCGGCGGGCATTCCCGGGCCGCTTCCATCGGTCTGGGATTCCAGGTCGAACTCGGGCTCGAGCTCGGCAAGGGACAGTTTCTGGCCGGCGTACTTGGTCGTCAGCCGTATGACGACGTTGCGCAGCTCGCGCACGTTGCCCGGGAAATGGTACGCGCGCCACGCTTTCTGCGAGCCCTCGTCGAGGGTGAAAGCCGGAAGCTTCGCCTGCTCGGCGTAGAACTTGCGATAGTGGTCGAGCAGCAGGGCCTTGTCCTCGTCCATCTCGCGCAGCGCCGGAACCTGGATCGAGAACACGGAGAGACGATGATAGAGGTCGGCGCGGAAATTCCCCTTGCGCACCTCCTGGCGCAGGTCGCGATTCGTTGCCGCGATGACGCGCGCGCGGGAGAACCGCTGCTGGGTCTCGCCCACGCGCTGGAACTCGCCGTTCTCGAGGACCCGCAGGAGCTTGGCCTGCAGCTCGAGCGGCAGCTCGCCGATCTCGTCGAGAAACAGGGTTCCGTCGCTCGCGTCCTCGAAATACCCCGACTTGTTCTGCGTGGCCCCGGTGAACGCGCCCTTGGCGTAGCCGAACAGCGTCGGCTCGACCAGCGTGGGCGCGATCGCGGCGCAATTGAGGGCGAACCACGGCTTCACGCGCCTCCACGACAGGCGGTGGAGCAGATTCGCGACCAGCTCCTTCCCGGTCCCCGACTCGCCCTCGATAAGCGCGGGGAAAGGCGAGTCAGCATACTGGCTGATCTGGCTCTTCAGCTTCTGCAGTGCCGGGCTCTTGCCGACCAGCGGATCGGTCTCGGCGATGCCCTGCCCGGAGATCTCGGCGGCGCGGAACTGAAGAGCGTGCAGCAGGATCTTCTTCAAGTTCTCGGGATCGCAGGGCTTGGCGACGAACTCGGCGGCGCCCAGCGTGCGCGCGTGCCGCGCGTTGGCGGCGTCGTTCTGTCCCGACAGGACCAGGATCTTCATCGACGGAGAGTGCGCGAGCAGATCGCTGATCAGCTGGAATCCCTCGTCGGGCCGGTGGGGCACCGGCGGGAGCCCTAGGTCGACCAGAGCGAGCTGCGGCGCCTCGTCGGCCTGGCGCAGGAGGCTCACGGCGTGCTGGCGGGAGTCGCTCACCGTAACCTCGAAATCCTTTCCGAGAGCGTAGGAGAGGGTTTCCGTGATCAGCGGGTCGTCGTCGACGATGAGCAGGCTGGGCTTGGCGTTATCAGGCATGGGCTTCGATGCATTTCAGGAAGGCGCGTTCCAGGGAAGATTCCTCGAAACGCTCCCGCAGTCCGTCCGGCGTTCCGGTGTAGGCGAGCGTTCCCTTGTGCAGCACGGTGACCTGGTCGCAGACATCCTCGACGTCGGCGAGCGAATGCGACGTGATCAGCAGAGCGCGGCCCTCCGCTTTCAGCTTGAGCAGAAGTTCCTTGGCGCGGGCGCGGGCCGCCGGATCGAGCCCGCTCATCGGCTCGTCGAGCACGTACAGCTCCCGCTGAGAAAGCAGGCAGGCTGCGAGGCCGAGCTTCTGCGTCATGCCCTTGGAGTACTCGCGCACCGGCTTTTCGAGAGCCGCGTCTTCCAGTTCGAGCGCAGCAAACATCGCGAGCACGGACTCTTCCTCATAGCGCACGCCGAAGAGCTCGAGCATCATCCTGATGAATTCGCGTCCGGTCAGAAAGTAAGGAGCGGTGAAGCGCTCGGGCAGAAAGGCGAGACGCGCGCGCGCCTGCGGCCGTCGATGCTCCAAACCATGCACCTCGATCGCTCCCGAGTCGAGATCGCAGAAATCCAGCAGGCATTTTATGAGCGTCGTCTTCCCGGCGCCGTTCACTCCGGTCAGCGCCACGCATGCGCCCGGTGCGAGGTCGAGATCGATTCCGCGCAGGACTTCGGCGCGCCCGAAGCGCTTGTTCACGCCGCGGAATCGAAGCAAGGGCTCGGGCATCGGACGGCCTTTGTCGGATGCGCCGATGATAGCGCAAAGACCGCGCCCTTTCAGCTAGAATCCGCTCTTCGCTACTCCGAGCACCACGCCGTGGCGACTAGCAATCTCGTCGAAGTCCAGGACGTCACGTTCAGCTACGATCAGCGCCAGGTTCTCAAGGACATCAACCTGGTCGTTCCCAGGGGCAAGGTGGTCGCCATCATGGGCCTGTCGGGCTGCGGCAAGACGACGCTGCTGCGTCTCATCGGCGGAGCGCTCAAGCCGGACCGCGGCGAGGTCCGAGTCGCAGGCGAGGTGGTCAACCAGCTCGCCGACGATGAGCTCTTCGCACTGCGCCGCAAGATCGGCATGCTTTTTCAGTTTGGGGCCCTGTTTACCGACTTGTCCGCGTTCGACAACGTCGCGTTCCAGATGCGCGAGCACACGCGGCTCCCGGATTCCATGATCCACGACCTTGCGCTGCTCAAGCTCCAGGCCGTGGGCCTGCGCGGTGCTGCCGATCTGATGCCCTCGGAGCTCTCCGGAGGAATGGCGCGGCGCGTGGCGCTCGCGCGATCCATCGCGCTCGACCCGATGCTGATGCTCTACGACGAGCCGTTTACCGGGCTGGACCCGATTTCCCTGGGCGTCATCGGGCAACTGATCAGGACGCTGAACGACGCGCTGGGCGCCACGTCGATCGTCGTAACGCATGACGTCGCCGAGGCGCTCGACCTGGTCGACTACGTGTACTACATGTCGGCGGGGAAGGTCGAATTCCACGGCACTCCCGACGAGGTGCGGGCCGGGCGCCTGCCGTCGCTGCGGCAGTTCGTATACGGCGAGCCCGACGGGCCCGTGCCCTTCCATTATCCGGCGCCGGAATACCGGCACGATCTCCTAGCAGAATGATCAAGCGCATCACGGAACTGGTGCGCGCTCTCGGCGCCCGCATCGTCGACGGCTGGGTCTGGCGGCTCGGATTCGCCTGCCGTTTCCTGTGGCTCACGCTCCTGGCGTCGGGGCCGAGCTTCCGGCGCTTCCACCTCACCATCCGCGAGATCTACTTCGCCGGGGTGCTCTCGCTCGTCATCATCCTGGTCTCGGGCCTTTTCGTGGGCATGGTGCTCGGGCTGCAGGGCTACGACACGCTCGTCCGGTACGGCTCGTCCGAGGCGCTCGGCGTCCTCGTCAGCCTGTCGCTGGTGCGCGAGCTCGGGCCCGTGGTCGCCGGGTTGCTCTTCGCGAGCAGGGCGGGCAGCGCGATCACGGCCGAGATCGGCCTGATGAAGGCGACCGAGCAGCTCTCCGCGATGGAAATGATGGCAGTGGACCCGATCGCCCGGGTCGTCGCTCCCCGGTTCTGGGGCGGCGTGCTCTCCATGCCGCTGCTCGCAGCGTTGTTCTCGGCGATGGGCGTGTTCGGCGGCTACCTCGTGGGCGTGCGCCTCATCGGCGTGGACGAAGGCTCGTTCTGGTCGCAGATGCAGGCGGCCGTGGATTTCCGCGAGGACATAGTGAACGGCGTCATCA
>Ga0187779_10002854_pt1 | contig 10517 bp, 12 predicted proteins | sample 1015_Q2_SP10_10__FD_132435 | JGI IMG/M metagenome (GOLD analysis project Ga0187779, IMG submission 132435) | Tropical peat soil microbial communities from peatlands in Department of Meta, Colombia - 1015_Q2_SP10_10_MG | ecosystem: Environmental > Terrestrial > Soil > Wetlands > Peat | place...
ACCGGCGGCAGCATCGAGGTCGCGGGCGGAACTGGTGCGTTCGCGGCCAGCGGGATGACGGGTGGCGTGATCCGGATCGCGGGCAACGCCGGGGACTTCCTCGCCGCCGCCTTGCCGGGCGACCACCAAGGCATGAAGGGCGGCACCGTCCTGGTGGCGGGCAATGCCGGGGACCGGGTTGGCGACCGGATGCGGCGCGGCACGGTCCTGATCGACGGCAATACCGGTGATTACTGCGCCTCCCGCATGGTGGCCGGTACCATAGGCGTGTGGGGCAAGGTGGGTCGGTTCCCAGCGGCGGCGATGCGTCGGGGGACTCTTCTGCTCCGCCAGGCGCCGGACGCGCTGAGTCCCACTTTCAGCGATTGTGGCGTACACCCCTTCAGCTTCCTCCCGCTCCTGGCGCGGTCCTGGCGCAACCACCCTGGCAAGTTCGCGACCCTGCCCGACAGCGGACTCCGGCTCCGCCGTTGGATGGGCGACCTCGCGAACGGCGGCCGCGGCGAGATCCTGATCCGGGCCTGAACCCGGCGGCGGACCGCGCCCCGCCTCCTCCCCGTACCGGCGGCCCTGAGTTCCGCTTATCTTGTCGCCCCGGTGCCCGGCAGCCCGCCACCATCCGGCTCCCACCAACGATAGGGACATGACCAGCCTCAACATGAATGAGCGCGCCCGGGACATCGCCTCCGCGATGTCCGAGGAAAGCGCGGGCCTCAGGGTCGAGGTCACCACGCTTCCCGGGGGCGCCTGTGTCATCGATGCGGGCGTGAAGGTGGATGGCGGCCTGAACGCCGGCATCCTGATCGGCGAGATCTGCATGGGAGGCCTCGGGGACGTGGACTGCTGCCCGCTGGCGCTCGGCGGCGAGAACTGGCCCGGCGTGCAGGTGCGCACGGACCACCCGGCCATCGCCTGCATGGCCTCGCAGTACGCCGGGTGGGCCATTCAGGTCGACAAGTACTTCGCCATGGGGTCGGGGCCGATCCGTGCGCATGTGCGGGTGGAGAAGGAGCTGTTCGAGAAGCTCCAATACGCGGAAGCGGCGACCTGCGGAGTGCTGGTGCTCGAGGGACGGGACCTGCCGACCGACGCGGTGGCGGACTATGTAGCCCGGAAGGCTGGCATGTCTCCCGGGCAGCTCACCTTTGTCATCGCGCCGACCGCCAGCCTCGCGGGAGGGACCCAGATCTCGGCCCGCATCCTGGAGACCGGGCTTCACAAGATGGAAACGTTAGGGTTTGACGTGCGACAGATCGTCAATGGCGTTGGCACGGCTCCGGTCGCGACGGTGGCCAAGAACGACCTGCGCGCGATCGGCCGCACCAACGACTGCATCCTGTACGGCGGCCAGGCGCACTATACCGTCCGCGCGAGCGACACCGAGCTCATGGACCTCGCCGCAAAGCTGCCGGCCAGCACGTGCAAGGACTACGGCACGCCGTTCTACGAGATTTTCGAGCGCTACGACAAGGACTTCTACAAGATCGACCCGCTGCTGTTCAGCCCCGGCGAGGTGTGGCTGACCAGCGTGACGTCGGGGAAGACCTACCACGCGGGACGCGTCAATCCCGAGGTGTTGAAGCGCTCACTGTACCCGGAGTAGGACGGTCTTCGCATACCGCGTACCGAGCCCCGGGCTCGGTGCCTGTTCCTCACCCCCTCCAAGGACCTACTGATGCGTCGCCTTGCCCTGCTCTCTACGCTCGGTCTGCTCGCGCTGGCCGCCTGCGCCAAGCCAGCGGAAAAGCCCGCGGCGGACACCACCGCCGCCAAGCCCGCTCCACCGCCCAAGCCCGAGCCCATGGCTTTCGTCGCGGTGATCTATAACCAGCCGAAGAGTGCCGCGGCCTTCGAGAAGTACTACTGGGAGAAGCACGTCCCCCTGGTGGGGGACAAGCAGGCCGAGGTCGGGTTTGTGGGTGCGGAGCTGACCAAGTTCGACGCGACGCTCGATGGCAAGAAGCCCACCTACTACCGGCAGGCCGTGCTCTGGTTCAAGAACATGGCCGCGCTCGAGACTGGGATCGCCACACCGGGGTTCAAGGCCATCGGCGATGATCTCAAGAACTTCGCCACCGGTGGACTGACCGGCATGATCGGGGAGCAGACCAACGAGGCTTCGCCGCTCCTGACGGGCGATACGGTCGCATTCGTCACGGTCATCTACAACAACCCGAAGGACCCCAATGCCTTCGAGTCGTACTACGCCGCGACCCACCTGCCCCTCGTAGGCCAGGGCGCAGCCGAGATCGGGTTCAACCGGGCAGAGCTGGGCAAGTTCTCCAAGAATCTTGATGGTTCACCGGCAGCGCTCTACCGCCAGGCCAAGCTGTACTTCCCCAACGCGGCCGCCCTCAAGAAGGGAACGGCTACCCCGGCGTTCAAGGCGGTGGGCGACGACCTGCCGAAGTTCGCGGACGGCGGCCTCACCGCGCTGGTGGGGCACCTGACGAGCAAGAAGTAGCGTTGTCCAGGCCGATCGTCATCCTCGCAGCAACGACCGGCTGGCATACCGACGAGCTCGTGCGCGCGGTGAGCGCGCACGGGCTCGTCCCGCTCCTGCTCCCCTGGGAAGGGAATGTCGGCCGCATGGGGACCGGAGCCGGGGTGACCAACAGCGGCCAGAAGCTGGCCGAGGCGGGCGCAGTGCTGGCCCGCATCATTCCGAGTGGCTCGCTGGAGCAGATCATCTACCGAGTCGACACACTGCACCGCCTCGAAGAGGAGGGCGTCCGGGTAATGAACCGGGCGTCGGCCATCGAGCGCACGGTGGACAAGGCATGGACGTCGGCGATCCTCGACCGGGCCGGCCTCCCCACACCGGAGACCGTGGCCTGTGAAACCGCCGAGGACGCGTTCACCGCGTTCCGGGCCATGGGTGACGTCGTCGTCAAGCCGCTTTTCGGGTCCATGGGCCTTGGCATGTCACGGGTGAGCGACGAGGACATGGCGTGGCGCGTGTTCCGGGTGATCGAGACGATTCGGGGCGTGTATTACCTCCAGCGCTTCGTCCCTCACGAGGGCAGGGACATCCGCGCCTTCGTGGTCGGGGATCAGGTGGTCGGCGCGATGGAACGGAGTGCTCCGGGCTGGCGCACCAACTTCTCCCGTGGCGGAGCGGTGCAGGCGTTCACCCTGCCACCGGCATGGGCCGACCTGGCTGTCCGTGCCGCGGCCGCGGTCGGTGCCGACTACGCCGGCGTGGATCTGCTGCCAGGAACCGATGGCACCGTCTACGTCCTCGAAGTGAACGGCATCCCAGGCTGGGAAGGACTGCAGCGAACCACCGGGGTGGACGTGGCGGGGAAGATTGTCGAGAGGCTCATCGTGAGTGGCTAGTAGCGAGTCGCGAGTACGGAGTACAGGGTACGAGGTACGAGGTACGCGGTACTTATTCTGAGTGAGGATTCCCTGGACCAGGCCGATCTCTCCGCTCTCGCGACGCTCGCGGCGATCCTCGAAGCCAGCGCGCCCAAGCCCGGGAACGTTTCCCCGGGCCGGCCCTTCCGAGACATGCGGTACGAGGACTTCGTCGCGAGCGCGATCGCCGCCGGCCCGGAGCTGGGCGCCGCCGGTGCGCGCCCTCTCGGCGAGACCATCCTGGCAGCGGTGCACGCTACTCGACGCTGGACGGCGGCCAATACCAATCTGGGGATCATCCTCCTGTTTGCGCCGATTGCCGCCGCCCAAGAGCTGGGCGAAGTGGTCGGGCGGCCGGGACTCCGCCGGCGACTCGGCCAGGTCCTGCGGCAGACCACGGTCGACGATGCGATCCGGGTGTACGCGGCGATTCGAGAGGCGGGGCCAGGCGGGATGGGAACCAGTGCGGAACAAGACCTGTCGGCCGCACCTACGGTGACCCTGGTCGAGGCCATGCGGCTCGCCGCGGAGCGGGATCTGGTGGCCAGGGAGTACACGACCGACTTCGCGCTCACCTTCGAATGCGGGCTGCCCGCCCTTCGCGGGGCGAGGGTTTCGGGGCTCGCCTGGCCGGACGCGATCGTGGAGACCTTTCTCACCTTGCTGGCCCAGGAGCCCGATACACTGATCGCCCGGAAGCTGGGGCGCGACGTGGCGGAGTCTATCAGCTTTCGCGCCGCGCAACTGCTGCGTACCGGCGGTCCGCGGAGTCCGCACGGACGTGAAGCGATCGCGGCGTTTGACGCGGAACTCCGCGACGCGCAGAATTCACGCAACCCCGGCACCACCGCGGACCTCACCGCCGCCGCCCTCTTCGTCAGTCTGATCGAAGACGGGTGGGATACCGATCGCTCGAGGACGGCCCGTGCGCAGTGATTTCAAGGTCACCGTCAGCAAGGACTATCTGGTCTTCAGCTCGGCCCATTTCATCACCTTCCGGGGCCACCAGTGCGAGACCCTGCACGGGCATAATTATCGGGTGGGGGTGACGGTCGAGGGCAGCGTGGACGCCGAGACGATGTTCGTGGTGGATTTCTCGATCCTCAAGAAGACGGTGCGCAAGCTCGTCGACGAGGTCGATCACAAGGTGCTCCTGCCCCTCAAGAATCCGAAGCTCGGCTTCCGGGAGCAGGGCAAGCACCGGCTGGTGGACTACTTCGGGGAGCACACCTACACCTTCCCGGTGGTGGACTGCGCCATGGTGCCGATCGAGAACACCACTGCCGAGATGCTGGCCCAGCACTTCGCGCATCGGACGCGGGAGGAGCTGCTCGCGATGGGAATCCGGAACCTGACTGCCATCGAGATGGAAGTGGAGGAGAGCTTCGGCCAGTCCGCGACGTTCCGGCTGGCGGTCGGAGCCTAGCTTCCTGACGGGGCCGCTAGTAGCGGCCTCGTCCTCGGGTGCGGGGGTCGGCGTCCTGTCCGGGCGGGCCGATCGCCCCATTGTGGATGGCCGAGCCGACCAGGACAGCATCACATCCGACCTGTTCGAGCAGTTCCAGATCCTCCTGTGAACGGACCCCGCCGCCCGCGTAGACCGGCACCCCGAGCATCCGCTTGAGACCGTCAATGAGCTCCAGGTGCCGAGGCCCGGTTTCCGCCCCGACCTGGGCCAGATCGAGTACCAGCACCGCGGCGACCCCCGCGTCCGCTGCCCGCGCGGCCAGCTCGATGACGACCGCCTCCTCGCTCGCCACGCGCCCGGTCCGGCGCTGGATGGGGCGGCCGTCCAGCAGGTCGAGGCTGAAGATCACCCGCTCGCCACCTACCGCCTTCACGATCGACCGCAGCTCCGTGAACCCGCGCAGGGTTTCCAGGCCGACCGCGATCATGCTGGCCCCAGAGGCCAGCACCACTTCGGCGGCGCGCGGTGTCGTCACGCCTCCGTCCACGATCAGCCCCTCCCCGAAGCCGTGGTCCGGATCGGCGAGCCTCTGGATCAGCTTGCTCTGCGGGGCCCAGCCTTCGATCGCATCGAGGTCCGCCACGTAGCAGCGCCACGAGCCCATCATGGTGTGATAGGCGCGGGCCAGCGCGACGGCGTCCCCGGAGCGTCCGGGGAGGAGGGCCGAGTCGACGGGCTGATACTTCTGCCGGGCGCCGCGGCGGGCATGCACCGCCTGCCCGCGCAGCAGATCCAGGACGGGGATGAGTTCCATCGGCAGGAAAGGTACCATGGTCCCTGTGAAGCAAGACACCTCTCCGTATCCGTCGAGCCGACTGCTGGCCGTGAAGGTCGGGGGTGGCCTGCTGGCGTTCCCGGGAATGCTGGATCGGGTGGGGGAGGCACTCGCTCGGGCCGCCGCGCGTCGACCGCTGGTCGTCATCCCCGGCGGAGGCCCCTTCGCCGATCAGGTCCGCGAGTTTGAGAGCCGCCACGGCCTCTCCCCCTCGGCGGCGCACTGGATGGCGATCCTGGGCATGGACCAGTATGCGGAGGCGATTGCGGACCACACCCCGGCGGGGCTGGTGATCCGCGAACTGGCGGGCGTCCGGAGGCGCACGCGGCGGGTGCGGTGCCGGTACTGGCGCCGCATCGTTGGCTGCGCGCGGCAGACGAGCTGCCACATAGTTGGGATGTCACCAGCGACAGCCTGGCCGCCTATCTGGCCACTCTGATGGGTGCGGAGGAACTGGTCCTGATCAAGCCGGTATCGGGAGGAGTGGAACTGGCCGACCCGCATTTCTCGAGGGCCCTCGGCGCGGGCATGCGCTGGCGGGTCGTCAGCGCGACTGGTCCCCTGGACGAAGCGCTGGGCTAGGACGGCGCCGAGGCCCGCTCCCGGCGCACCGCCTCGGCGAGGCGGCGGACCAGGTCCTCGTCCACTTCACCGGCGCGTCCACCGCGGCAGACCGCCCCGCGGACGCCGAACACCGTTGCCCCGGTTTCCGCCGCCATCCGCACCTGATCGACTCCCAGACTCCCGCCCAGTGCGAAGGTTGCCTCGTCCGCCTCGAGGGCGGAGCCTATGGCCGCAAGGTCAGCGGGGCTCATCGCCGCGAAGAGATCACCCCTGTCCTTGAAGCAAGTGTCGATCAGCAGCCCGTCCGCGCCAGCGTCCGAGAGCACATATGGAAAGGCGCTGGGTGAGAGGGACCCGGCCCTGTGGTGATCGGCATAGGCAACGGCAACCACGGCGGGACGGGCCTGGTGCCGAGCCGCGTGGTCCACCGCGCCACGCAGGAGAGAGCCAATCCGCTTCGCGTCGTCTATCCCACGAAAGCCGAGCTTCACAAAGGACAGACGTGGCGGCAGATCTCCGAAGGCGCGCTCAAGATCCTCCGCCGAGGCGACATCGCCGAGCGCCGTACTGAGCCGGTGCGAGTCGGGCACTGCGGCAGCGATCGCCCGCAGGGTTGTCGCGTCGACCGGCGCGATCGAACCCCGCGTGGGCTCCTTCGCGTCGATGATCTCCGCCCCGCCTGCAACAGCCCGTGCTGCCTCGCGCGCGTCCCGTACGCTGACCAGTAATCGCACCGCCCGGCTCCCTTGAATGGATGGTCTGGCCCCGTATGTTACGCGGGGCCATGACCGCCGACAATCGTGTTCCGGATTCGCCGTTCAGCCTGCGGGGCAAGCACGTCCTCGTCACTGGCGCGTCGAGCGGGATCGGCCGGGCGATCGCGATCGCGGCGGCTCGCGCAGGGGCGGATGTGGCCATCACGTACCGGGCCAACGAGGCCGGCGCCAACGCCGTGGCGAGCGACATCCGGGGCACCGGACAGCGGGCGGTGATCATCCGCGCCGAATTGGCTTCGCCGGACGACATCGACCGAACCGGCACCATGGTTGTAGAGGCGTTCAGAACGATCGATGTCTGGGTCAATAACGCCGGGGTCGACATTCTCACGGGCGATGGCGCCAGGCTGTCCCGCCGGGAGAAGCTCGACCGGCTCATCAGCGTGGACCTTAAAGGAACGATGCTCGGTTCGTGGACCGCGGCTGAGCTGATGCGGTCGCAGCCGGGCGGCGGCGCCATCATCAATGTGTCGTGGGACCGGGTCCTTCAGGGCATGGAAGGAGAGAACCCGGAGCTGTTTTCCGCCGTGAAGGGTGGGGTGCTGAGCTTCAGCCGTTCGCTGGCCCGGTCGCTCGCTCCTACGATCCGCGTCAATGTGCTGGCGCCCGGGTGGATTGAAACGGCGTTTGGCAGCGACGCACCGGCGGCCTTCAAGGCAAGGATCGCCGCGGAGATCCCGCTCCGCCGGTGGGGGACTCCGGAAGACGTCGGCTCGGCCGCAGTCTACCTCGCCTCAGACGCGGCGCGGTACCTCACCGGACAGATACTGATGGTGAATGGCGGGGACGTGATGTAGGTGGCGTCGCAAGCCACCCCGCCCTTTCAATCAGAGGAGAATCACCATGGCCCCCGAACGCACCTACACCGAAGCCGAGATCGCCGAGCGGCTCAAGACCCTGCCCGGCTGGTATTACGAGGATGGCTGGATCCGCCGCCAGTACAAGACCGATGGGTGGCTCTCGACCCTCCCCCTCGTCAACACGATCGGATACCTGGCCGAAGCGGCCTACCATCACCCCGACCTCACCGTCACCTGGGCCAAGGTCTGGGTGAAGCTGCAGACCCATTCGGCCGGCGGTATCACCGACAAGGACTGGGAGCTGGCCAGAAAGATCGAAGACACGGTCCTCTGGAAGCCCTCGGGCGGCGCCCTCGAGGGCACGCCCAACAAGTGGGTGCGCGGGGGCGACCCGAAGTAGTGCCCAGCCTGCGCGTCCTCTTCGTCACCGGCAAGCTCGCCGAGCCAGCGCTGCGCCGGGTACTGGAGGAGATTCCACGGGAGATCCAGCCGGAGGTGGCGGTCCTCAAGATCACGGTGGCGGCCCTGATGACCACCCCGTGGATCGCACGTTTCCTGCGGGTTCCCCAGCACACCGATCTGATCCTCCTGCCGGGCCTGGTCGAAGGCGACACTGCTCCGCTGGCGGAGCGGTTCAACGTCCGTGTAGACAAGGGCCCGAAGGACCTGCGCGAAATCCCGGAGTATTTCGGACAGGCGGCGCGTGCGCGCGACTACGGCGCGCACGACATCGAAATCCTGGCCGAGATCAACAACGCCCCGAAGCGGTCCCGGACTCAGGTGCGGGCCGAGGCGGACTACTACCGCGCGTCGGGCGCCGACGTCATCGACATCGGATGCACGCCGGGTGTCGCGTTCCCCGATCTGGCCGAAGTGGTGCGGGAGCTGCGCGGAGCGGGAATGCGGGTGAGCGTCGATTCTCTGGACCCGGCCGAGATTCGGACCGCCGTAGAGGCCGGCGCTGAGTATGTCCTGAGCGTCAACGGTTCGAACCTCGAGGTGCTCGAGGACCTCAAGGGCACCGGGGCACGCGTCGTTGCCATCCCGGACACGGGCGCCGGCCTGGAAACCCTCGAGCCGACGCTGAGCGCGCTGGAGCGGGCCCGGCTCTCTTACCTGATCGACCCGATTGTGGAGCCCATCGGCTTCGGCTTCATGGCATCGCTGGAGCGATACGCCGAGACGCATCGGCGCTATCCGACGATAGGGCAGTTCATGGGAGTAGGGAACATCACCGAGCTCACCAGCGCCGATACCACCGGGGTGAACGCCCTGCTGCTCGCGATCTGCCAGGAAGTGGGTGTGAAGGCGGTTCTGACCACCGAGGTGATTCCGTGGTCGCGCGGTGCGGTGCGCGAGATCGACATCGCCCGGCGGCTGATGTATTACGCCGTCACCGAGCGTACCCTCCCCAAGAACGTCGACCAACGGCTGGTGACGCTCAAGGATCCGAAGATCCTGCGCTACACCGAAGCCGAGTTGCGCGAACTGCAGTCCCAGGTCCGGGACCCGAACTACCGGATCTTCGCCGACGGAGAGGCGATCACCGTGTTCAACCACGAGCGCTTCATTCGCGGGGCGGACATCCAGGAGATCTTCGACCAGCTCGGCGTCGAGGAGGCATCCCACGCGTTCTATCTTGGCAAGGAGCTCGCGAGGGCAAAGCTGTCGATTCTCCTCGGCAAGACCTACCGTCAGGAGGGACAGCTCGCCTGGGGTTACCTCACGCCGCCGGACGAACCGCGGCGCGAGCACCTGAAACTCACCATGCGGAAGCGACACGATGGCTGAGCTTCCCCTGGTGGAGCCGCTGGTTCCGACACCCGATCCGGCCGCCACCGCGGAACGGCTGCTGGGTCAGCCGCACCTGATCTTCCTCGACAGTGCCGCCGATCCTGAGCGCCTGGGACGATACTCGTTCCTCACCGCCGCCCCCGCCGCCGTGATTCGCACCAAGGGGCGGGGCGGCACCCCAGCCCTGGAACAGGCTCGCCTGCTGCTCGAGTCACACGAGGCCAACCCGGTTCCCGGGCTCCCGCCGTTTCAGGGGGGGATCGCGGGCTATCTGGCGTACGACTATGGGGCGGTGCTGGAACGACTCCCGGCACCACGCTACGATGACCTCGCGCTTCCCGATGCGGTGCTCGGCCTCTACGACTGGGTCATCGCCTGGGATCACGCCACCGACCAGGCGTGGCTCATCTCCACCGGCGTGCCGGCCGCTGGGGTACGGCGCGAGCAGCGCGCCGCGGAGCGCCTGGCCTGGGTAAAGCGATTGCTCAGCGGCCCCGCTGCTGGAGCAGCCGGCCGGCCGATCGTCAGGCGGCCGCACGGAGCCGCGGCGCCGACGTATCCGCTCAGCGGGACCGACAGCGGGGTCGGAATCGGACTCCGATCGACCTTCACCCGTCGCGGATACCTCGACGCCGTGACCCGGGTGCGCGATTACATCGTGGCAGGCGACATCTTTCAGGCCAACCTCTCCCAACGCCTCGAGGCGCCGTTGGAGGAAGATCCCTGGCACCTGTACCGGCGACTTCGGGAGGTCAATCCGGCACCGTTCGCCGCCTACCTGGAGTTCGACGGTGTGGGGGTCGCCAGTGCGTCACCGGAGCGATTCCTCCGGATGGACGAGCGGGGGCAGGTGGAGACCCGGCCGATCAAAGGGACCCGGCCTCGGGGGCTCTCGCCGCTTCACGATGCGGCGCTGTCCCGGTCGCTGCATGACAGCGAGAAGGACCGAGCCGAGAACCTGATGATCGTCGATCTGCTGC
>Ga0187779_10002855_pt1 | contig 10517 bp, 9 predicted proteins | sample 1015_Q2_SP10_10__FD_132435 | JGI IMG/M metagenome (GOLD analysis project Ga0187779, IMG submission 132435) | Tropical peat soil microbial communities from peatlands in Department of Meta, Colombia - 1015_Q2_SP10_10_MG | ecosystem: Environmental > Terrestrial > Soil > Wetlands > Peat | place...
CTCCTGATCAAGGCGTACGTCGTGAACCCGTACCGGATCCCGTCGTCGTCGATGGAGCCGACGCTGCACTGCGCGCGGCCGGCAGCCGACTGTGAGGCGCGCTTCTCCGACCGCGTGCTCGCGAACCGCTTCATCTACCACTTCCGCAACCCGCGGCGCGGCGAGATCGTCGTCTTCAAGACGCCGCCGCTCGCGAAGGTCAAGTGCGGCGCGGGCGGGACCTTCGTCAAGCGGATCATCGGGCTTCCCGGCGATCGCGTCGCAGTGCGCGTGATCCACGGCGACGGCTACGTCTTCATCAACGGGCGGGAGCTCAACGAGCCGTACATCCAGGAGTCGAGACGGTCGCCGGCGACCCCGTTCGGCCCGGTCACGGTCCCGAAGGACAACTACTTCATGATGGGCGACAACCGGTCGCAGTCCTGCGATTCCCGCTACTGGGGCACGGTGCCGCGGAAGAACATCATCGGCAAGGTCTTCATGACCTACTGGCCGCCGAACCGTATTTCGTTCCATTAGCCCGTCCCGGGCTAATGGAACTGTTCGCTCCGCACCGCTCCGCTTTCCTGCTCGCTCACGCTCTCGGGCAGCGGTGGTGGGCCGCGCCCGCCCGTGCCGGGCGCGGCCGCGCGTAGGTGCGCCCCGGGGTAGCGGCGGTTCGCTACCATGCCGGCTCGGTTTCCGACCGCCTTTTTCCATGAGCTCGATCATCCAGAGCATCGAGCAGCGTCAGCTGCGCGGCGACGTCCCTCGCTTCAAGGCCGGGGACACGGTCGCCGTCCACTTCAAGGTGATCGAGGGCAGCCGCCAGCGGATCCAGGTCTTCGAGGGGATCGTGATCAAGCGGCAGGGCGCCGGCGCGCGCGAGACGTTCACGGTGCGCAAGCAGTCGTCGGGTGTCGGCGTCGAGCGGACGTTCCCGCTCCACTCGCCGAAGATCGAGAAGATCGACGTCAAGGCGATCGGCGACGTCAACCGGGCGAAGCTCTACTACCTCCGCGACCGCGTCGGCAAGAAAGCCCGCGTCCGCGAAGTCCGCCAGAGCTAGCGCCTCCGCGGACATGCGCTCCGCGCGAGCGCTCGTCGTCGGAGTGGCAGCCGCGCTGCTTCTCGCGGGCCGCGAGGACGTGCAGCAGCAGAGCGCGCTGGAGGCGCTGCAGCCGTATCTCCGCTCGCTGCCCGCCGACGCCGGCTACGTGTCGGCGCGACCCAGTGCATGTCGAGCCCGCGCCTCGGGTTCGTGAACGTCCTGCCCAACTCGACGTTCTCTGCGCGGGCCACCGCCGGGACGGGCTCTGCGACCAGTTCGTCGTCACGTTGCGCAAGCACGGGCCGGCCACGGTCGCCCTGCGCCGCCGCGACTCCGGGTGCGTCCTGCCTCCCGGCTGAACCGGCTTCCGGCACGCACTCGACACACGGTCGCGACGAAGGCGGCCGAGCGCAGAGCTATCCTCGCCCGATGGCCGGAACGGGTCAGCGGCTCCTCCGGTTCGACCGCAGGCTCGGCGTCCGCTACGTCGCGGGAGCCGACGAAGCAGGTCGCGGCTCGCTCGCGGGCCCGCTCGTCGTCGCCGGCGTCCTCCTCGACTACGGCGCGCTCCGCGGGCACAAGGTGCGGCCGCTCGCGGAGCTCAACGACTCCAAGCAGGTCTCGCCAGACGATCGAGAGAAGCTGTTCCAGGCGGTGCTGGCGGCGGCGACGCGCGTCTCGGTGCGCGTGATCCCGTCCGGCGACATCGACCGGAACGGTCTGCACCGCTCGAACCTCGCGGGACTCCGCGGCGTCCTCGCCGACCTCCGTCCGCCTGCGGAGGTCTGTCTCGTGGACGGCTTTCGGCTCGGTCCGGCCGCTCCGCCGCATCTGGCCGTCATCGACGGCGACACGAAGAGCGCCGCCGTCGCCGCCGCGTCGATCGTCGCGAAGGTCGTGCGCGACAGGACGATGCGCCGCCTCGACGCGCTCTACCCCCGCTACGGCTTCTCCTCCCACGTCGGCTACATCACCCCGGGTCACTCGCGCGCCGTGCGGATCCACGGGCCGTGCGAGCAGCATCGCCGGTCGTTCAACGCGAAGGCGTACGCGGCCGACCTCGAGCTCGCAGCGGCGTCGTAGAGCTCGTGAACTCGGGCGAGCAACACGCCGCTCGTCACTACCTGCTTCGTGGCTGGCGCGTGCTCGACGCGAACGCGCGCGTCGGCGGCCGGTACGAGCTCGACCTCGTCGTGCGCCGCGGTCGCAGGCTTCTCTTCGTCGAGGTGAAGGAGAAGCGCGGCGACGGCTACGGGAGCCCGCTCGAGATGGTCGACGCCGAGAAGCTCCGCCGTATCCGCCGCGCCGCTCAGGGCTGGCTCGCCGTGCACCCGGAGGCCGCGGGCCTGGACGTCGGCTTCGAGGTCGTCGGCGTCTCCCCGGGTCGTCTGGAGCGGGTCGCGGTCGAGCCGGGAGACGACACCTAGCGCTATCGTGGCTGCGTGCCCAGTTCGAGCAGGAGGCCCCCTCGGCGCTCTCTCTGGAAGCGGCTCGGCCGGCTCCTCGGGATCGGGTCAGAGCCTCCGCCGGCTCCGGATCCGCCCGACGAGGAGCCGGCTCTCGTCCCCGTCGGGCCGCCGCGAGCGCCGCGACCGGCCGGCGCCGTCGCGCTCGACCTGCCGGAGGAGCCGGACGACGTGGACGCGCGCGCATCCAGCTAGAGCACACCGAGCCGAGGACCCCGGCCGCCGCCGTCGAACGGAGCGGGGATGGCGGCCACACAGGAAGCCCTCTACGTCGAGCTCGGGCGCAGCGAGCTCGGTCTGGCGCTCTCCTGGTCCGAGCGGGAGCTGCCCGAGCGCGAGCGGACGAAGCACGTCCACCGCCTGCACCCGTATCTCGGCAAGTTCGTGCCGCAGCTCGCGGAGGCGCTCCTGACCCGCTACGTGCCGGCCGGCGGCCGGGTGCTCGACCCGTTCGCCGGGTCGGGCACGACCCTCGTGCAGGCGCTCGAGTCCGGCTACGACGCCGCCGGCGCCGACGTCGCGGGCTTCAACGCGCTGCTGATGCGGACGAAGCTCCGTCGCTACAACCTCGACGCCCTCCGGCGCGACCTCCGGTGGGCGCACGAGCAGGTCGAGGCCTTCACTCCCACGGGGCGCCAGCCGGCCGAGGCGACCGAGTACGTGCGTGCGTGGTTCGCGCCGGCCGCCGCCGAGGAGCTTCTCCACTTCCGGTCGCTCGTCGACCAGGTCGGGCATGCCGACGTGCTCCGGGTCGTGCTCGCCCGCGCAGCTCGCTCGGCCCGCCGGACGACGCACTTCGACCTCGACTTCCCGCGCGAGCCGCAGACGGAGGAGTACTGGTGCTTCAAGCATCGCCGGACGTGTCGTCCGGTGGACGTGGCACGCCGCTTCCTGCTCCGCTACACGACCGACACGCTCGACCGGATCGAGGCGTTCGCAGCCGTTCGCGACGAGGGGCGAGTCGCCGAGGTGCTCCACGGCGACGCGCGTCAGCTCGAGCTGCGCGGGCCGTACGACGGCGTCGTCACGTCTCCGCCGTACCCGGGTCTGATCGACTACCACGAGCAGCACCGCTACGCGTACGAGCTCCTCGGGCTCGAGGACCACCACGACGTGGAGCTCGGCCGTCCGGAGCGCGGGACGGGTCGCGCCGCGATCGTCGACTACGTGGACGGCATCGTCGACGTCCTGCGCAACGTCGGGTCGACGCTGAAGCTCGGCGCTCCCATGTGCATCGTCGTCAACGATCGGCGCAACCTCTACCCGGAGATCCTCGTGCGGGCAGGCTTCCGCCTCGTGGAGCGCCACGAGCGCCACGTGAACCGCCGCACGGGCCGCCGCGCCGGTGAGTACTTCGAGTCGATCCTGGTCGCCGTCGCGAACTGAGACGGTTCCGGCACAAACGCGTCTGAGTTCTCCGCGTAGCGTCGGTGCGTGGTCGCTCGCGCACTCACGCATGCGCTCGTCGGGCTCGACGCGCGCAGGGTGGAGGTCGAGGCCCACCTGCAGGCGGGGATTCCCGGCTTCGCGATCGTCGGCCTCGCGGATCGCGCCTGCCAGGAGGCGAAGCACCGTGTCCGCAGCGGGATCACGTCGGCCTCGCTCGAGTGGCCGAACAAGCGGATAACCGTCAACCTCGCGCCGGCTGCGCTCCGCAAGGAGGGCTCGGGTTTCGACCTCTCGATCGCATTGGCCGTGCTCGCGGCGTCCGGGCAGGTTCCGGCCGTCAGGCTCTGGGAGCACGCGGTCGTCGGCGAGCTCGCCCTCGACGGGCGCGTGCGACCGGTCGGCGGGACGATCGCGCTCGCTGAGGGAGCCCGGCGAAACGGCTTCGAGAGGGTGTTGTGCGCAGCCGAGTCGGCACCGGAGGCCGGACTGGCGGGCGTGGAGGCCGTTCCCGTGCGGCACCTCGCAGAGGCGGTCGCGTACCTGCGTGGGGAGGAGGCGATCGATCCGGCCCAACCGCCCGAGCTCGAGGAGTCCGCGCTCGAGACGCCCGACCTTGCAGACGTTCGAGGTCAGGAGCGCGGCAGGCGCGCACTGGAGCTCGCCGCCGCCGGCAGTCACAACCTGCTCCTCGTCGGCCCGCCGGGCACCGGCAAGACGATGCTCGCGCGGCGGCTTCCCGGGATCCTTCCTCCGCTGACGCGCGACGAGGCCCTCGAGGTGACGCGGATCCATTCCGTCGCGGGCGTTCTGCCGGCGAGCCGGCCACTCGTCACGAACCCGCCGTTTCGCGCCCCTCACCACGGCGTCTCGGCCGCGGCCGTCGTCGGCGGTGGAACCGTGCCGCGCCCGGGCGAGGCGTCGCTCGCGCATCGAGGAGTGCTACTGCTCGACGAGATGCCGGAGTTTCCGCGAAACGTCCTCGAAGCGCTCCGGCAGCCGCTCGAGGAGGGCTTCGTCGCTGTCTCGCGCGTCGGCGGTGCCGCGATCTTCCCGGCCCGCTTCGCCCTGATCGGGACGATGAACATGTGCCCGTGCGGCGGTCGCGGTGATCCTGCCGTCGAGTGCAGGTGCTCGGCGCAGCGGATCGTGGCGTACCGGGAGCGGCTCTCCCGCGCGCTGCTCGACCGCTTCGATCTCGTCGTCGCCATGCCGCGTCCGCGCGCGACCGAGCTCGCGGCGGCGCCGGGCGAGCCTTCGAGAGCCGTCCGCGAGCGCGTCGTCGCGGCCCGTCGGCGCCTGAACGAGCAGCCCGCGGGACGGACGGCAGCGGCCTCCGAGCTGCTCGACCGGGCGGTCGAGCGGCTTCCGCTGTCGGGCCGGGGTCGCGCGCGGGTGGCGCGAGTCGCCCGGACGGTCGCCGCCCTGGCGGGTTCAGACGCCGTCGAGTCGGAGCATCTGGCGGAAGCTCTGAGCTACCGCTCGCCGCGCGACTTGCCGGAAGCATGATCCGGCGCCTCCACCGCGGCGAACCGAGCTATCCGCCGTTCCTCGCCTCGATCCACGATCCACCCGAGTCGCTGTGGATTCGGGGGCCGGCGGAGCTCGAGCTGCTGTCGCGCCCGGCGGTCGCCGTCGTCGGCGCACGGGCCTGCTCGTCGTACGGCCGCTCGGTCGCGCGCTCGCTCTCGCGCGAGCTCGCCCTCGCCGGCGTGGTGGTCGTGAGCGGGATGGCGCGCGGGGTGGACGGCGAGGCGCATCGGGGCTCTCTCGAGGCCGGCGGCCTCACCGTCGCCGTGCTCGGTTGCGGCATCGACCGCGACTATCCGGCGGCGCACGGCGAGCTCGCGCGACGCATCTGCGAGCACGGCCTGATCGTCTCGGAGTACGAGCCGGGGGTCGAGCCCGCGCCGTGGCGGTTCCCGGCCCGGAACCGAATCATCGCCGGGCTCTCCAGAGCCGTGGTCGTCGTCGAGGCGCGCGAGCGAAGCGGCGCGCTGATCACCGTCGACTTCGCCCTCGAGCAAGGGCGGGACGTGCTCGTCGTCCCCGGTGAGATCACGTCGGCGCTGTCGGCGGGCTCGAACGCCCTCCTGCGCCTCGGCGCGGCGCCCGCGCTCACCGTGGACGACGTCCTCGTGGCGATCGGCATCGTCGTCGAGCGTCGGGCGCCCCCCGAGCCGGAGGGTGACGGGGCGCGCCTCCTGGCTGCGCTGCGCGACGCGCCGGCAACGGCGGACGAGCTCGCGCGCGCCACCGGTCTCGCTGCCGCCGACGTCGCCTCGTTGCTGGTCGAGCTGGAGCTCGCCGGCCGCGTGGCGGCCGGCGACGGCGTGTACCGGGTTACGATCGCGGCGTGACTCGGCTCTCCGGGCCCGTCTGAGCACGGCGATGAGACGCCTCTCGTGGGCGGTTGCGCTCGCCCTCGTCGCTGCCGCCATGGCGGGCTCGCCGGCCGCGGCGGCAGCGCCGCGCCTCCGTGTCGCGGTCGTCGTCGTTCCCCGCCTCGACTCGCAGGCGTATGCCAAGCGCGGGGCCGTCGGGTTGCTCGTACCCGGGGCTGGCTCGACCGTGACGCGGGCCGGTGCCCTGTCGTCGCTCGTCCACGGGCGCACGGTCACGTCGCTGCTCGGAGGCATCGCGAGCGGTGCGCCGACCATCCGCCTCTCGAAGCGTCCGGCCGCGATCACGATCTACGTGACGCTTCCGCCGGCGGGGCGCAGCCGGAACCGAACGCGCTACCCGATCGCGGTCGTCGGCGGCGGCTATCACGGTCTGCTGACGTCCACGTCGATCCGGATCCCCGGGCTCGTCTCGATCGCCGACGTCGCACCGACTGCGGTCGCGCTCGCCGCAGGGAAGATGCCGAGAATCGCATGGCAGGCAGCCCGCGACCCGGCGGGCGGGCTCGCGCGGCTCGACGCGCGGCTCCGGCGCGCTCACGACGCGCGGAACGCGGCGACGGTCGTCCTGGTCGCGACGGTCCTGTTTCTCGCCGGGGTCGCGCTGCTGCTCCGCTCGGCGCTCGTGGCACGGGCCGCCCTGCTCGGGATCCCGGCCGCGTTGACCATCTCGTTCCTGCTGTCCGTCGCGCGGGTGGACGATCTCCGCGCCACGACGGCGCTCCTCACGGTCGGGATCGTCGCCCTCGGCTTCCTGGGTGCGCGGAGCGGGCGCTTCCTGCTGCCGCTGCTCGTCGGCTTCCTCGTCGCGTCGGCGCTCGTGCTGGCCGTCTGGCCCGAGACGAATGCGCTTTCCGTCATCGGCCCACACCCGGATGGAGGCGGTCGCTTCTTCGGCGTGACGAACGAGGTCGAGACGTTGCTGCTGACGCCGATCCTCGCGGCAGGTGGGCTCGTCGCGCCGCGAATGCTCCCGCTCCTGGGTGTGCTCGGGGTCGTCGTGGTCGGCTGGAGCCGCACCGGGGCGGACGGCGGAGGGGTGCTCGTCGTCCTCGCCGCCTTGCTCGCGCTCTGGAGTTTCCGGACCGGCGCCCGGTGGACGGCGAGTCGCGTCGTGCTCGCAGGTGTCGCGCTCGTGGCTCTTGGCCTGCTGGCGGTCGGGCTCGATGCCGCGACCGGAGGCTCCAGTCACGTGACGCAGGCAGTGGGCCACCATCCCTGGTCGCTGGCGGGTGACCTCGCACATCGCTGGCACGTCTCGTGGAACGGCCTGACGGCGACCACGCAATCCATGGTCTCCGCGGGCCTCACCCTCCTCGGCCTCGTCTTCGTGGCCGTCCTGCGGCCTCGATCGGACGTCGTGGACGCACTGTTCGTCGCGCTCGCGGTCTCGCTCGTCGTCAACGACTCGCCGACCGACGTGATCGCGTGGGGAGCGCTCGTCTGCGCCGCGCTCAGGACGTGGGAAGCGCTCGATCCGGTTGCGCCGCTTCGCCGCAGCCTTGCGGCTGCCGCCCCACGAGTGCTCCCAGCGCCGCGCTCGCGGTGACGTCGAACTCGAGCCGTACCGTCCCCGGCCTCCGTGCGACGAGTCGTGTCATGCCGTCCCCGTTCGGCTCGACGCAGGCGCCGCGAGCATGCCAGTACGGCGACCAGCTCGTTGCGACGCGATAGAGGCCCGGGCGATCGACGCGGACGACGAGGCCGTCGTGCGTCATGGACTCGACGTCCGCCGCGCCGGGGCCCGTGACGATGGGCTGCGCGTCGGGCACGTCGAAGATCGTCGTGTGGGGAGACCTGAACGCAACGCGAAGGCCCGAGGCTCCCGAGCGGAGCAGCGCGGCCTCCCTGCGTGCGCTGTAGTCGAGCTGCGCGTCGGGAAGCACGACGTACCGCACGCCGAGCGAGCGCAGCCACGCGATGTAGGCGGCTCCGGTCAGAGTTCCACCGTAGAGGATCGAGTTGACCGGGAAGTCGTCCTGGCGGAACCAGCCGCGCACGATGGGGATTCCGGCCTCCGGCAGATAGACGGCAGGCCAGTGATCGGCCGTGTCGACTGCCTCGACCCGATACGAGGGGGTGAGGTGCGAATGGAGGAAGTCGATCGCCGGCCGCCAGTAGGCGGCGCTGTCCGACGTGTCGCTTTCCCCCTTGCGATAGCTGCCGATGAGCGGCGTGACGTTCCACATCGTCGCGAGCACGAGTGCCGTGACGCAGACCGCGGGCGGGCGCCAGCGTCGAAGCGACACTGCGAGAAGCATCAGCGGCGCGGCGGCGAAGCGCAGCCGCGCGACGTTCTCTCCGACCGCAGAAGGCACGAGATAGGTAGCGACGCAGGCTGCGAGATAGACGACGAACATCCACGAGAGGATCCGGGCCCTGGGCACGCGCCACGTCACTGCGGCGCCGCCGACGCAGAAGGCCACGGCGGCGCCGAGCTCGGCCGCCGAGAACGGGAACCGGCCATGCGACGGGAACAGACGCCAGAGCACGACCTCGACCAGGGCGAGAGAGGCCATCGAGCCCGCGACGAACACGTCCCGACTGGTCCACCGCCGGCCGAGGACGTAGCCGGCGAGGACGATCGCGAGGAGGAGGAACGCGACCGGGCTCGCCGCGAGGGTCGACGCGGCCAGAAGGGCGAAGCGACCGCGACGGCCGCTCTGCAGCGGCCACAGGGCGAACAGAGCGAGCGCGGCACCGAGCGCGAACGGAAAGGCGCCGGAGAGCACCATTCCCGCCCACACGACGCCGAACGTACGCGACGACCAGCGCCCCTGCGGGCCCCATTCCCGGGTGACGACGACGCTGAACGCCAGAGCTGCTGCTGCGATGCTGAGCACCGCGAGGGGCTTGACACCGATCAGCCAGGCGAACGGGTAGTAGAGCAGGCTGTAGGTGACGAAGCTGTAGCGGCCCGCATACCAGTAGTCGTTCCAGAGCGCGAGGCCGTCGTGTCCGAGGAACGACGTCTGATAGCCGTGCGCGGCGAGGTCCGAGCCTGCCGGACCGAACAGGAAGAGAAGCGTCGCCAGGGTGGCTGCGACCGCTCCGGCGAGGAGCGCCTCCACGGCGACGGGACTGGGGCGGGTCAGCGGGCGCAGGAGCAAGGCCGATCCTACTCGGCGCCGCGCGACAGGTCTCGGCGATCGCTCTCGCCCGTGCGTCTAGCATCGCGCCGTGACCTCGTACTGGCTTGCCGAGCCGCGTTCGCCGCTGCTCGTGAACGCGCTCGACGGCACGCCCGATGTCGTGGTCGTCGGAGGAGGCGTCACGGGGTGCTCGGCCGCTCTCACCCTGGCGCAGGCCGGTCGGAAGGTGCGGCTGTACGAGGCGAGGGAGATCGCTGCCGGTGCGAGCGGCCGGAACGGCGGCTTCGCTCTCCGCGGCGGGGCTGCGCCGTACGACGTGATCGCGGAGTCGATCGGGCGGGAGCGCGCGGCCGAGCTCTGGCGGGCGACCGAGCGCGCCGTCGACGAGATCTGCTCGCTCGCCGGCGACGCGGCCCGGCGTCTCGGCAGCCTGCGGCTCGCCAACGACGAGGAGGAGCGCGACGAGCTGCGGCGGGAGTTCGAGGCGCTGCGCGAGGACGGGTTCGCCGTCGAGTGGCGCGAGAGCTCCGAGGTCGGCGGGCCCGTCGCAGGGCGCTTCACGGGCGCGATCTTCCATCCGGCGGACGCCGTTCTCCAGCCGGCGCGCTGGGTGCGCAGGCTGGCGGCGCTGGCGGCGCGCGCGGGCGTGGAGATCAGGGAGTTCAGCCGCGTCTCGTCACTGGAAGAGCTGGACGAGCTGGACGCGCCGGTCGTGGTCGTCGCGACGGACGGCTACCCGAGCGGCCTGCTCGGCGAGCTCGAGGGGCTGATCGTGCCGACGCGCGGGCAGATGATCGCGACCGAGCCGCTGGAGGAACGGTGGTTCGAGGTGCCGCACTACGGCCGCCACGGGTTCGACTACTGGCACCAGACCCCGGACGGGCGGATTCTCGCCGGAGGCTTCCGGGACGTCTCGATGGACTCGGAGTTCACATCGGTCGAAGAGACGACTCCGGCGGTGCAGGGCGCGCTCGCGTCGTTCGTCGAGAGCCTCGCCGGACGCCCGCTCCGCGTGGACTACCGCTGGGCGGGGATCTTCGGCCTCGTGCTGGACTTCCTCCCGGTCGTCGGGCCTGTTCCCGGTGCCGACGGGCTGTGGACGGCGGGCGGGTACTCCGGGCACGGCAACGTGCTCGGCTTC
>Ga0187779_10002856_pt1 | contig 10515 bp, 6 predicted proteins | sample 1015_Q2_SP10_10__FD_132435 | JGI IMG/M metagenome (GOLD analysis project Ga0187779, IMG submission 132435) | Tropical peat soil microbial communities from peatlands in Department of Meta, Colombia - 1015_Q2_SP10_10_MG | ecosystem: Environmental > Terrestrial > Soil > Wetlands > Peat | place...
AAGAGACTCCCGATGATAATTGAGACGAGAGAGCCTGATACTCCTGTGACAATCGGATGGGGATTGGGTGACTCGAGTATCGCCTTGAATGCCGGGAGAGCTTCGATCCTTTTCTTCAGTTTTCCTATCATTGATCCCTTCGAGCTTTATTTCATCCCTCCGGGCTGAACATGTGATCCATAAGCAAGATTCATCCATTGTATCGCTGCCTACGCGAGAGATCTTCCGCGGAGCGTCAATGAGTTTGCGATCAAGGGGATTTCGAGACCCCAGGATATTGCTTGCCCTGCTGCGAAAGAGCATTTCGCACAAACCCTCCTGCCTGCTCCAACCGCTGTCTGGCTTCTTCTGCGGAGACTCCCAGCGCGCTCATTACGATCCCTGTTTTGACATGCCCTCCTGAGCTTTTGAGTACCCGGGAGGCTTCATCATAAGAAACTCCGGTTGACAGCATAATGATCCGCTTTGCTCTTTCAGTTAGTTTCCGATTGGTCAGTTGGAGATCCACCATCATGTTTTGAAACACTTTACCCAGTTTGATCATGGCGGTGGTTGTAAGCATATTTAGCACGAGCTTCTGGGCTGTACCGGATTTCATTCTCGTCGAACCCATAAGTATTTCCGGCCCCACTTCCGGACATATCGAAACGTCGACAGTCAGGTCGAATTCCGATCGGGGATTTGTCGTAATGAATATTGTCTTGGCTCCAAGCTCCCGTGCCCGTGCAATTGCTGCGACCACATACGGTGTTTGTCGACTCGCAGCAATCCCGCATACGACATCGTTTGCATTCACAGATTGACTCTGGACGTCCTTCTTGCCTTGCTCGGTATCGTCCTCTGCACCTTCCTGTGAACGAAACATCGCGGGATGGCCGCCAGCCATGATTCCTCGGATCATATCGGGACTCGTGCCAAAGGTCGGCGGGCACTCTGCTGCATCGACAACTCCCAGCCGGCCGCTTGTGCCTGCGCCAAAGTACAGAAGACGACCTCCTTTCTTCAGCGCGTCGACGATCAACTCCACGGCTTGTGCAATCGCCGGGAGTTCACGTTCAACTGCCAACGGTACTAGTTTGTCTTGGGAATTAATTAAACGGAGCACCTCTTCCGTACCAAGGGCATCGAGATCTTGGGACTCCGGATTGCGCTGTTCCGTGAGAAGTTTCTCAAGCTTGGAATAGAGTTCACGTTCTGTAATCATTTTTTTTGATCGAGATTCATCATTGTCGGAGTTCAACCGTGACCACTTTCTTGTCTTCCAGACCTATTTCTAGACTCCCGTCAAAGGTCATATTTATAACCGTTATTGCGATGCCCGGAAACGATCTTCGCGCATCCTCAATTTCGCTACTAAGATCTCCACCTTTTAGCGCAACCAGCGATCCGGAACGGAGCATCGGCCGTTTCGAACTCAGCGTCGGATCGGAGGAACGAACCGAGTGATTCAGTAACGGTCTGCTCCACCGAATGAGGTCAACCAGGGGTCCTACGGCACGCGCGACAACAAAGTCAAAATGATTTACTGCAGTGATATCATGTGCTAATGCCTCTACCCTTGCTGTTACTACCGAGACCCCGGATAGTCCTAGTCGTTCGACGAGGTCCTCAATTACAGCCGTCTTCTTTTTAATCGAATCAACGAGAACAATTCTCAGATCTGGACGGATGATCGCTAATGGAAGTCCAGGCAAACCTCCCCCTGAGCCGAGATCAAGCACCCCTGCATAATGTGGAATGTCGATGTAAAACAGAGGTGCGACGCAGTGCAAGAGATGAACAAACCACGGATTTCCGTGATCACGCCTTGAAATGACATTGACTTTTGAATTCCACTCGAGAAGGCCATCAACTAACGTCTGGAAGCGACGGATCTGAAGTTCATCTAACGACAGGCCGTTAATACGGCAAATTCGCGCGAACTCGACGATTGGCTCAGGTGCCACAATCACACGCCTTACACATGTTTCACGTGAAACTACTTGATGAGCGAGATTAGGAGTATTGAAATATCAGCCGATGTCACCCCGCTTATTCGGGCTGCCTGTCCGAGCGAGCGGGGCCTGACTTTACACAGTCGTTCCTTTCCTTCGTTGCTCAACGACCGTAGTGAAGTGAAGTCAAACCTTTCGGGTATCTCTATCCCCTCGTTTTTTTCGAACTGTCGGATTTGCTCTTCTTGACGCTTCAGATACCCTTCATACTTTATTTGTATCTGGACGCGTTCGCAGACTTCTCGATCTTGAAGGAGAGCCATGAACCTGCTGTGGGTGGTGAACTTGGGGATGCTCAGAAGGGGGAGAAGTTCGACCTCGGATCTTTTCAGGAGATGCCCGAGTGAATCGCTCTCTGAGAGGGGCTCAGATCCGCAGCTTACCAGATATTCACTGACATCAGCGGGAGATACCCTTTCACTGTTAATGAGATTGACCGCTTCTAAAGCGCGGGTTTCCTTGCCGACCAGTTTGTTCATTGCAGACCAAGGAATTAATCCCAGCTCATACCCTTTTCTCATTAGCCTCGAATCAGCATTGTCTTGCCTCAGCATAAGTCTGTATTCAGCGCGCGAGGTAAATATTCTATACGGCTCTTCGGTTCCCTTATTTATCAGGTCGTCGATCATCACCCCAATGTATGCGTCGCTCCGCTGAAGAATCAGCGGCGGTCTGTGCTGAGCCTTGAGAGCGGCGTTGATTCCTGCAATCAACCCTTGTGCCGCTGCTTCCTCGTACCCACTCGTCCCGTTGATTTGACCAGCGAAGTATATGCCTCTGATGTGCTTCGATTCAAGCGTATGTTCTATCTGATGGGGAGGAAAGAAATCGTACTCAACGGCGTATCCTGGTCGGGTCATTTCGCAGGCTCTGAGACCGGGAATGGTCTTCAAAGCTTCGTACTGAATATCCTCGGGAAGACTGGTGGAAAACCCATTCACATAAACGATGTCCGATTTGTAACCTTCCGGTTCAAGAAAGATTTGATGACGGTCTTTGTCGGCAAACCGATTGATCTTGTCTTCAATTGAGGGACAATACCTTGGCCCGATACCCTTGATTCTCCCCGTGAACATGGGTGACCGGTCAAATCCAGTCCGGAGGATGGCATGCGTATCCTCGTTGGTGTGGGTGAGATACATTGAGATTTGAGGATTCTCGATCCTCGAGGTTTGATATGAAAAGGGTACCGGATCAATATCCGGCAATTGCTCCTCTGTCTCTCCGAAATCGATCGTGCTGATCCTTAATCGAGGGGGTGTCCCAGTTTTTAGTCTTCCCGTGCGCAGCCCATGGCTTGCGAGTCGCTCCGATATTCCGCAGGAAGCAGGCTCGTTGAATCTCCCCCCTTTGGTGCTATGCGTGCCCGTATGCATTTGCGCATTTAGAAACGTTCCAGTGCAAAGCACCAGACAAGAACAGTCCACCGTGTCGCCGTTTGAAAGGACGACACTTCTCACTTCCCCTTGCTCTATGACCACATCGGTCAAGGTAGCCGTGCAAATCTGCAACGACTTTTGATTCAGGATTCTCCGCTGAGCTTCTCGGCCGTACCAGTCCCGATCACTCTGACAACGAGGCGACCATACGGCTGGCCCCTTGGATCTATTTAGCATCTTAAAGTGAATCCCTGTTGCATCGGCGATTTTTCCCATCTCTCCGCCCAATGCATCGATTTCTCTGACCAGGTGCCCTTTTGCTGACCCTCCTATTGCCGGGTTGCACGACATGCGACCAATTGCATCAACGTCCATGGTCACCAGCATAGTAGCACACCCCATCCTACTTGAGGCGAGTGCGGCTTCAATCCCCGCATGGCCACCACCCACGACGACTATGTCCGCCCTGGCCACACCATTTCTCACGAGCGACACCTCATGTTCCACGTGAAACAAGCACGTTATTTTCCAATGCAGAAATGAGCAAAAACTTCATTCAAGATTTCCTCGCTCGTCACCTCACCTGTTATTTCACCAAGGGCAAGGGCTGCCGATCTCACATCGAATGCTATAAACTCATTTGTCACGCCCTTAAGGAGGCCTTCTCGAGCGATATTCAAAAACTGTAGTGACTCCTGCAGAATTTCCCAGTGCCTTTGCATCGTTATCTGGATCGATTCGTTAGACGAATTCGCCGACATCTCAACCAAACGGACCAGTTCATCCGTCAAGAGCTTCATTCCTTCCCCAGTTTTCGAAGAGAGCCAAACCTCCGACCGCCTGAGGTAATCCCCCGCCAGGGCGCGCCGGGCGGGAGATCTGCCTTCAACCAAGTCGATCTTGTTTTTCACAATCACAAGCGCTTGTTCATTCGACACTGTAATCAGCCGCGAAGGCACGTCATGCCCTTCGTTGCCCTCGCCATCCACCTCGACAAGTACTACAATGTCTGCCTTTTCAATCGACTGGCGGCTTCGAACTATTCCTTCGGCTTCAATTGCATCTCCCGATTCCCTCAGTCCGGCTGTGTCTGTGAGACGGAACAGGATCCCATCGATCGTGATGCTCTCCTCAAGGTAGTCACGAGTCGTACCTGCAATGGGAGTGACGATCGCACGGCTTTCGTGCAGGAGGGCATTGAACAGACTTGATTTACCTACATTCGGACGTCCAACAATAGCTACCGATACTCCATCACGATAAACTCTTCCGGATTTGAACGTGTCAGCGATGGATTGAATCCGCCCGGCGATCTCATTGATCTTTCGTTCGATGGCATCCGTTCCGACAACCGTGAGGCCTTCTTGAGAGAAATCCAGATCAAGTTCCAATAACGCACATAAGTTTACCACTTGACTACGGATATCATCGATCGTCCACCCGAGCCTTCCCCGTAGCTGTTCGAGCGATGCTCTGTGCCCCTTGGCGCTCGTAGAAGCGATTAAGCTTGCAACAGCCTCTGCTTGAGTCAGGTCCATCTTGCCATTTAGGAACGCCCGCCGGGTAAACTCACCTGGCTGAGCGGGCCGCGCACCAGCGGAAATGACGGAAGTAAGGACGGCATTGGGAACATACACACCGCCGTGACAGCTCAGCTCCACTGAATCCTCACCCGTATACGAGTGCGGCGCGCGAAATACGGTGACGAGTCCATCATCTACGACCGAACCCGCCTGATCCACAAACGTCCCATAATGCACCGTGTACCCGTCCACAGAATTGAGCGGTATCCGTGAACGGAACGTACGCGCCACGACCGGGATGGCATCCGGGCCACTCACTCGAATGATAGCTATCGCACCTTCACCGGGAGGCGTTGCAATTGCGGCAATAGTATCGTTTGCGGCAAGGTTCTTCACCAGATCTCTCGGCTTTGATTCTAAACTACCATTTTCCATTGTGAGTATCAACGCACACGTATTGCCTCCCGCCCTTTGGAATTGCTCAGGATCCGCACCAGCATGTTCAACCTCGCCCTCGCTTGCACTGCTCGAGATGCTCCACAAAATCAAACGCCCCGTCAACTTCGACGGGGCGTCTCGGGTTTTCGTTCTTGCCTGATCGCTATTTGAGTTTCGGAAGGTCCTTTGCGATTCGCGCCATGATCCCCCCCGTCGACTTCTTGGGGTCAACCTTTCGAAGGGGAACGTCTTCTGCGTTCCTGTTGAACCAGACCTGCTGAGCGATGGCCAAGAGATTAAACACGAAGTAATACAGATTTAGCCCTGACGGAAGGCTATTAAACATTAACGTCATCAGAAGAGGCATCATCCATACCATTGCTTTCTGCCGCGGATCGGTCACTGTCATCTTCTGTTGTAAGAACATCGTCACGCCCATGGCAAGGGCAAGCCCACTCACATCCGTGATTCCAAATATCGGAATGGTAAATGGAAGTCTCACGATCGTGTCGGGAATAGAGAGATCCCTTATCCAAAACATGAACGCCGATTGCCTGAGCTCAATGGACGATCGAAACACTGCGTACAGCGCAAACAATATGGGCATTTGGAGCAACATGGGAAGGCACCCGGCGGCGGGGTTGACTCCGTATTCCTTGTACAGGTTCATTATTGCTTGGTTTTGCTTATTCGGGTCCTCCTTATATTTTTCCCGAATTTCATTCATGAGGGGAGTCAATGCTTGCATGCGCTTCATCGATTTCATGCTTGAACGCGTGAGCGGCTGAAGCGCAAACTTGATTATGATCGAGAAGACGATGATCACCCACCCGTAGTTGGGAATAAACATGCGGAGGAATTGGAATAGGGGAATCATTACATACTCGGAGATCGGCCGAATAATCCATGCAGAACCCAGGCTCATTATTTGCTCGAGCCCCCGTTGGTACCCCTTGACAAGATCAAAGTCCAACGGCCCAAGATAGACCGTGACTGCCGCCGTCTCATCACTACTCTTGAGCGGCATTTTTACGCCGAGTGTGTAGGTTTTTTTCACACCATTTTCCGGAGCCTGGGCACGTGAACCCTCCAGATACGCCCCTTGGCTGATCCCTTTCTCCGGCATGAACGCGACAGCGAAATATTTGTTCCTCGTCGCCACCCACTCTGTACTGCCATTGATATCCCGCTTTGCTACATCGCCGTTCTTCCCCGCATCGAGCTCGATTAACTCACCCCCGGAGAAAGCGTATGCCAGAGCGAAGTTCGATTCATCAACGCTGTTTCGCTCGGCATATCGGAGACCGTTTTCCCACACGATTTGGTACTCATAGTTGGATATTGCTTGCTCCATTCCGACGAATTGAAGCTGTGTGCTGAACGAATATTTTCCGTTGGTAAAGGTCATTCGCTTTGCCAGCCAGCATCGTTCGGAGACAGGAAGGCGAAGCTCGATGGTGACGGAGTGATCCCCCTCCAATGTGTACGTGGTCCATGGTGATTCGTGAGCCTGAAAGAAGAGGCTGCGTGTGTCCACAAGCTTGCCGTCGCCAGAGGTAAACAGCAGACTGTAGTCACCCCCTTTGTCGAAATCCACCAACTGGACAGGATGGCCGTCCCAAGACTTGTACTTTGTGAGCTCCCATTTCCGAATGAGTCCACCTTTGGTTGTGATCTCGGCAGTGTAGAGATCGGTCTTCACGATAATGACTTTTTCCACACCCACTGCACAAGATGCAAAGTACTTTCCAAAGAGGGCCTCCGCGCTCGCAGGGATTGAGTCACGTGGAACGGGTGGCGGTTCCGGTTTGGGTACCTCTTTTGCAGCAACCGGCTTTTGACGAAGGCTGTCGAGTCCTGCCAATCGCTGGCTCGAGGGAGTGGGGGATTGTAGCCACATCCAGACGACCAACACGACCCCTATAAGGATGAACCCTATAGTCGCTTTTCTATCCATAAAGAGAGTGCTTTCGTTTCAAATGACACGCTTCACGCTGGATCATATCCCCCAGGATGGAATGGATGGCACCTGCCAATTCTTTTCAGTGATCGCCATGTTCCCTGTATCACGCCATATTTCGTCAAGGCATCGATTGCATACTCAGAACACGTAGGTGAGAATCGGCAGGTGTTCAATGGGAGAATCGGGGAGACCAGGAGTTTGTATCCCCGGATAAGAAAAATCAACGTCTGTCTCATGGTCGAAGTCTTACCCCATCTTAATTCTGGAACAGAGCTCTGCCATTTCCTGCAGCACGTCGCTGAGCCTCAGTCGGTTGGGGAGTAGGCTTGGGGAACCTTTGTAGACGAACAACATTTCCAAGTCACACCCCGAAGCCTCGGCTCGTGCTTTCACCTTCGGGCCTTCCACCTCAAACGCGCGGCGCAGGAGGCGTCTAACTCGATTGCGTGACACCGCATTAAACAACCGCGCAGATACGGAAAAGCCGGCACGCACTTGCGTCCCGGCTCCTCGTACAGAACGGAAGAACAACCGCAGCAGATCCCCTTCTAACCGCATCCCATCCCTGTACAACGAAGCAAAGGCTCCACGACCACGCAGCGTTTGCTCCCTTTTCACCTATCGTTCGTCACTAATCGTCAGCTTCTTTCTTCCGCGAGAACGTCTCCGCGCTAGCACTTTTCTGCCGTTTTTCGACGCCATCCGCGCCCGGAAACCATGGGTGTTTCGCCGCTTCCTCTTATGAGGTTGGAACGTGATACTCATTTTTGATCTCCAGGAGTGGTTGGGTGCAATCTCATCGGCTGTGCATCGTGCCGGAGAGAACTAATCAATACATCCAAGGTATAAAAATTATGCCACAGTTACAACAAATTCAGGCCATTTTGCAAATAATGCCCTTGCGTAGCCTAGCTCGAAGTAGTATAATCATTATGACGAGTTAGGACCTCGAGGTGTGTACAAGATGTTGACAACTTCTCCCGTCACTTCCTTCCCTCGTAATATCAACCGTTCGCTGTTCCGACGCTGATCGCATTCTGTGGACAACGTGACCGAAGGTTTGGTATTCCAAGCAAACTCCAGCGCGGAGATTTCCACAACGCTGTTGATATGTTATGAATATTTACGAGATGTATGGGCTTATTTTGAGGATGTTCGTAACTATGTGGATAAGAATCGTCAATCAGTGGATATCGAGCTAAGGAATTGATCGGCCCATGGATACAAGCGCGCAGCTCTTACTGAGCCCGTCGGAACAGGAACAGGCAAGAGACGTTTGGAATGCCTGCTTAGAACAGATCCGTGAGAGCGTTAACACCCAAAGCTTCAAGACTTGGTTCGAGCCAGTCCTTCCGCTGCACCTGCAGGGAGGAAAGCTTACGGTTCAAGTTCCAAGCCAATTCTTTTACGACTGGCTTGAAGAGCATTACTATGCCGTCATAAGTCGAACGATCGAGAACGTCCTCGGGAAGGACGCGCACCTCGAATACTCGATCCGGACCGATGAACCACAACTTGAAGTCGACTACCAGATCACACCAGTTTTACCGACACGCCAAGATCGTCGCGAGTACCCCGCACAGCCAACATCATTCACCTCCTCACTTCCCGCCCAATCAGTCCAAGGCAAATCAGAGAGCGCGTCGACCGGGTTTCAGACCTTTCTTAACCCCCGTTACACATTCGACAATTTCATCAAGGGGGACAGCAACCAGCTTGCCCGCGCCGCCGCTTCGGCCGTAGCCAACAACCCCGGGGGGACGTCGTTCAATCCACTGGTGATCTACGGTGGAACTGGTTTGGGGAAAACGCATCTTATCCAGGCCATTGGCAATCATGCCATAGAACAGGGCAAAGCGCACCGGGTAATCTACGTGTCGAGCGAGCGCTTTACGGTCGAATTCGTCGAGGCAATTCAACGCGATACGACAAGCGAATTTGCCGCTTTCTACCGCAGCATGGATGTTCTGATTGTTGACGACATACAGTTTTTTGCAGGTAAAGAACGCACGCAGGATCACTTCTTCCATACATTCAACGAACTTCATCAACTTGGGCGACAAATTGTCCTTTCCTCTGACAGACCGCCAAAGGAGCTTAAGGGGCTTGATGATCGGCTTCTCTCGCGCTTTCAGTGGGGCTTAACCTCTGATATTCAACCTCCTGATCTCGAGACCAGAATTGCTATCCTTAGGAAAAAAAGTGAAAACGAGAAAATTGAGCTGCCGCAAGAAGTTGTGGAATGCATCGCTGCGAATGTGACGTCAAACATTCGAGAGTTGGAAGGCTGCTTGATCAGCCTCATGGCAAAGGCCTCTCTTGAAGGGCGAGACATCACAGTCGACCTTGCTCGTGAAGTCCTCAAAGTTGTAGTAGGGGATGTTCGATCACCTCTTACGATTGAGACGATCCAGCATACCGTGTGTGAATACTTTAACGTTCCCGACGACCTGATACGCGCGAAAACCCGAAAGCAAGAGGTCGTGAACGCAAGACAAATTGCCATGTATCTTGCTAAGGAGCTTACGAACTGCTCCTTGAAGACAATTGGTCTCCACTTTGGAGGCAGAGATCATAGCACGGTGATTCATGCGTATCAGTCAGTAGAAGATCAAATGCGACTTGATAACAAATACCAATCGAGCGTCGTTCAGCTGAAGCGACGCCTCCAACTCGTTGGACGTGTTTAATCCCATGAGCAACACTTGTTAATAGGCTTGTTGAACACTTGTGAATCCCTGTTCTCTGATCGTAGATAACCAACATCCTGCTCCGCCCGCCCGAACTCCTTCCTGATAAACGTGCACAGTGCTTAATCTTGTGCACCAGATTTTCCCTCAACAAAACTCTTACCACAACGCTCGATGTCTCTTAATAATTTATCCTTAGCCGGTTTATCCGTACTAGTGTCAACATATGAACAGCTATTATAAATCATCATCTATTTCTTTGATACTTCTATTAAGATAAATATTACAGCGGAAGCGGATTTTTTTCAGTCGGATTGGTCGCGAGACAGCCGCGGATTCACGAATGTTGGACTGAGCTGGAAAGACAATCATGAGGAGACTGGAACTGGAACTTCTTAGTAAGAAAATGGACGCGTATGGGTACCAAGTGGATAAGAGGGAATGACGTTCAGCGGATCATGACGCTGATGACAGGGTCAAATGGGGTAATCCGAAGGCTCAACGATGATATGGACGCTCGCACCCCTC
>Ga0187779_10002858_pt1 | contig 10513 bp, 8 predicted proteins | sample 1015_Q2_SP10_10__FD_132435 | JGI IMG/M metagenome (GOLD analysis project Ga0187779, IMG submission 132435) | Tropical peat soil microbial communities from peatlands in Department of Meta, Colombia - 1015_Q2_SP10_10_MG | ecosystem: Environmental > Terrestrial > Soil > Wetlands > Peat | place...
ATACATATAATCTCACAGCCCATTGCAGGTATCACTGCCCCGATGTCCTTGGCAGGGGTGCTTCTCCTTCAAAATGTGGAGGAATTAACCGGCGTCGTGATGACGCAACTGGTAAGGCGCGGTACACACGTCATTTACGGGTTTGTTCCGACTATTCTCGACATGAGAGAGGCGAGCTCTATCATCGCTTCCCCAGAAGGCTCCATCATGCGAATGGCAAGCTGTCAGGTTGCAAGGTATTATGGCCTCCCCAACCTCTCGGCAGGACCTGACTCCGATTCACATATTCACGATGAACAGACCGCCTGGGAGAAGGCAATAACAGGCTTGTCCATCTACTTGGGAGGAGCAGATCTCATGCTAAACCCTGGCATGTTCTCGAGCGGTATGATCGCCACCTTCGAGCAGCTCGTCATCGACAACGAAATCTTGGGATACTTGGACCGAGTGGTACGCGGAATGGAAGTGAACAATGAGACTTTGGCGGTAAATCTCATCCGAAGGGTCGGTCACGGCGGCCAGTTTCTGAAAGAACCACATACACTGAGAGAATTTAGGAATGAGTTATGGATGCCTGATATCTCATGTAGATCTGCTTTTGGCCGCTGGGTCAAGCGAGGAGGTCATGATGTTATTGCAACAGCGAGAGAAAAGGCGCGAAAAATCTTGAGTGATCATCGAGTTGAAGAGCTGGACCCTGCCGCCAAGTCATCACTAGCTAAGATAGTTGATGACTTTCAGGCCGCGCATCCGAGTTGAAGTCTAAGCGATAATCAGTCTCTTGAAGACCTCGACCGCTTCGGCCGCATTGTCGCTATATCCGTCAGCGCCGATTTGGTTTGCCCAATCGGATGTTACCGCTGCGCCACCGACTACTACCTTGACGTGTTGCCTAACTCCTTCCTTACTGAGCGCGTCGATCGAGTTCTTCTGCTCAGGGGTGGTGACCGTGAGAAGAGTTGACATGGCGACGATTTTTGCCGTCGTTTCCTTTGCTTTCGTGGCAAATTGCTCTGGGGCAACATCTGTTCCTAAATCGATTACATTGAATCCAGCTGCCTCGGAAATTACTGCCACAATGTTCTTTCCAATGTCGTGGATGTCTCCGCGAACTGTTCCGATGACTAACGTTCCGACACTTGGTCGGTGCAGTTTCCTATCTAACATGAGCGGTCGGAGTATTTCTACTCCTGCTTTCATCGCCTCGGCGGCCATAATTAATTCGGGGAGAAACACCTCGCCGTCAGCAAACTTCTTCCCAACGACTTGGACACCCTTAGAGAGTCCGTCTTCTATTGCGTCGACCGGATCGATACCCAACGAGACAGCCTGCGCTGCGGCGGCTCTGGCACTGTCAATATTGAACTCTTCAACAGCAGTTCTGAGATGGATCATAACTTCGGACTTCGAGCTCATCTCGAAACATCAATTGGGTGAGGTTTGCGCCTCCGTATTATTGTCTTGCGATTGATTATCCGTCTTCGAGTAGTACACATGGTGATGGGGCGGGTTTCCGCCCATCACATTCTATTCGGGTGGGATGGTTTGGAATATCAGCCGAACATCTATGCCTTGGCTCTTCCGTATGGCGGCAATGATCCAGTATAGGATGAATGGAACAAGGAATGTCAGGACTAAAACAAGCGTTGATGGGAGACCAAAGCCGAGCAGTGGTGTAAATGTAAATGCGTAAACTGCGAGGCCGTTGTAGAAGACACCGATAATTCCACCGATGCTCACGACAGGTATTCCAGCTATCTTGAAGTTTCTGACAGGCGAAGTAGCCCACAGATCCTTCCTCAGCGGCAGAAAGACTGCTGCTAAGCATAGGATTGTAACTGTTACTAATGTAGTATCCCAAGCTGCGGTTGTAAAGAAGCCTAGGTATGACGCGTAGAGAGTGAATATGATGAATACGATGAAGCCGAGTAACCAGTTAATGAAGATGCTCAATACAGGGGTGTGGAATCTGTCGCTTACGTTGGCGAACTTAGCAGGCAGGAGACGGTCGAAAGACCAGGCAAACCATTCTCTGCTAAGAATTAGCATCGTGGCAGGGACGTATGCGAAGGTCGCTGCGACAACACTCGCCATTATGATGAATTGGACGACTATGTTGTTTGATAGAATCATCGGTACGAGTATCATTACAATGGAGCCGGAAAAGCCGGTTATTGCAGGGATGTTAAAGTAACTCGAACCGAATGACAAAATCTCTGTGAGAGCGATCAGAATGTCATTGCCGACAGTATATTTGGCTACCATCAAGACAATTCCGACGATGATCGCGATTAGTGTGCTTGGGATAATCATTGCCAGCAGATGAGTTTTCGCGTCGCTTGCTTTCCTTACTTCACCAGATGCGTACGCATTCCAATATGTGTTGAAGGAGCCTGCGGTGAACCCTAATGAGAAAAGCAGCGGTACAGCGGCGAATGCGACTGGCTGGTAGCCAGCCGGGTATGTCGTCTGTGCGTATGAAATTATGGTAGCGGAATCCTTGCCCAAATATGTGGGAAGGAGGCTGTTCAATTGTGCGGGACTGCTTCCAACCCAGAGAGCAATTATTGCAATGACCCCGATGAACATGATTATAGTCATGGGCAGTTGGAAGCTCCTTACGAGTCTTCGCGTCCCTAGGATCGTAACCAGGAGGCAAATAACCATGAAAACAACGCCGACAGCGATCACGTACATTGGCTGAGTGAGTGCTATCGCGGCGTTTACCAAACCTTGATTTCCGGAAGAGATGCCCATAGTGTAAAGACCTGGGACTAATCCCCAAGTGGTCATGAAGCTTGGGTACAGTGCGAGCGCGAGAATCCAACCCACCCACATCAGAGCTTCAGCGGGCCAGCCTATTGCTGGGTGGAGTACGCGACTTGTGGCGACGTACGGTGCTGCAGATCGGGGGAATGTTGCAGACAGCAATGCGTAGGATACGATCGTTCCCGCCACGCTGCAAATGAATCCGGTGATAGTTGCAATGAGCGGGTCACCACCTGGCACTGCAAACCAGATCCACCACGGTGTCAGCGCAAGAGCTGCGAGGGGAACTACCCCGTTCATGTTCGTGATCAAGTGGTCAAATAAACTGATTTCACGTACTAAACCGGTTGCGTCTCTGACGAAACTTTTTGCGGCCAATGACCAGACTTCCAACTATACGCCTGCGTGGTTGGTTTATAATACTTGGCACATGGAAGTATCGTTTCGCTGCTACAACGACCGAATTTCGGACGTTGATGGATCGGGATCGTTTATTGCTGAAACGTCGAGTCACTTACCTTCTAGTCGCCGCAGTTTTCATTGACTAAAATTTAGAGTTTGAAAATACGACGGTTGTTAGACCCGCATTTCGCGCACTTTTCCGAGCCCACCTTGTATTGCAGTTGAGATCCTGTTAATGTCTTCTCGATCGTGAGCAGCCACCAAGCCGTGGTGGAACAGTGGAATTGGGAGCGTATATACTCCTGAACGGAGTAGTTCTCCTTGAAATACTCTAAATTTAGTTGGATCTGCTTTGCACGCAGTTCTGTAATCAGTGATTTTCTTGTCAGTGAAGTATACTTGGAATTGTCCCCCAAGTCCCGCGAGTTGAGCTCGCACCCCTACTTCTCGCGCTAACTCGGAGAACCTCTTCTCGAGCAGTTCACATTTCTGGTTAAGGTTTCTTTGAACGTCTCCGTTTGCCAATTGTTCCAATGTTGCGTGCGATGCTGCAAGACAAACTTGGCTCCCGTTGTAAACGCCCGCCCATCCGGCCTTGCCTTCAGGGGCGGTGGTGCTCATAATGTCTGCTCTCCCAGCAACTGCACTCATTGGAAAACCATTTGCGATTGCTTTCGCGAACGTTGCTAGATCTGGGACTACCCCGTAATACTCCTGCGCTCCACCTGGCGCGATTCTGAATCCTGAAATGACCTCGTCGAAAATCAGGATGACGTCATTACGGTCGGTAATCTCCTTCAAGCCCTTCAAGTATCCATCCTTGGGACGAACGCAGCCAAGATTGAACATTATCGGTTCAATTATTACGGCGGCAAGATCTTTCCTGTGCTTCTTGATCAGTCTCTCTGCAATTTCGAGATCATTGAAGGGCATCACTAACGTTGCGTCGACTGCTGCCTTGAGCAACCCTAGATTTTCCGGTACTGAAGCAGGTTTGCTCCTAGATCCCGCCTTCCTCAGGATCGGCTTGCTGCTTACTGCAACCGAGTCCTGCCAACCATTATAACCTCCCTCAAGTTTGAGTATCTTCTGTTTTCCAGAATAGGCTCGAGCAATCATAAGCGCTTTCACCACTGCTTCTGTGCCAGAGTTCGAGAATTTCACAGATTCGGCGCACGGTACCATTCGGGATACTTGTTCCGCCACCTTGACGCTAAGTTCGGTCTCCACTCCACACGTTAGACCCGATTCGATCTGCTCTTTAACCGCACGCGTAACGGATTCGTCGCCATGCCCGAGAATGAGTGCAGACATGTTAATGACACAATCGACATACTCGTTTCCGTCAACATCCCAGATTCTTCCACCTCTCGCTCGTGAGAACCAGAGCGGATATGGGTACATGTATCGTATGTTGGAGTGGATTCCACCTGGTACTCGAGAACTAATGTTATCGTAATATGACTTCGATTGTGATGTGCTGAGGTCCAAGCGTTCTAACACTCGATGTTCGACGGAGGCAAGGGCTCTTATCAACTTTTTAGACGACTACGAACTCCGCAAACCAAACGCCCGGTCTCAGAATTCAGATCTTATTGACGCGGAGTGAGTTTTCAAGGAAACTGGCTAATTTATACAATGGCGTTGTTCTTTGATCGCTATTTCCGTTTGGTCTCTCTATAGACAGAATCTAAATACACCCTGACTTGATTTCTCACTGCGCATTGTGATTCAAATGACCAGCAGCCCTAAGGTCTTCATTCGTGACGCAACCGGACTTGTAAGGGAATTTGGCTCATGGGACAGCTTTGCATTCAATTTCGGAGGAATCGTTACCGTAGTCGGACTTTCGGCCCTGTTCGTTTCGTTCAACGTTTTGACCGGAGCTAACCTACTTGTCGCGTTGCTACTCATCTTGCCGATTCTTGTAGCATATTATGTGGCCGACACGCAGCTTGGCGTAGCGATGCCGCGATCTGGAGGTGACTACGTATACGTAAGCCGAATTCTCCACCCTGCAATTGGCTTGGCAGCGAGCATCGTGCTCGTATTCCTACTGATTCTGAATCCAGCAATCTTCTCAGAACTAATCGTAACAGGCTACGTACCAGGTTTACTCAACGCTTTCGGACTAAGCGGCCCAGCAACAATGCTGTCAGACACAACGGTTCGCCTCGTACTCGACAACATAATTATCGCGGTCTCGATAATGCTGGTAATAATACCTGTGCGATTCTACTCTAAACTCCAGACATTTTTCGTCGGATTAGCACTTATAGGATCAATTCTCGTTCCATTGGCTCTCGGCGCAATGGGTCACGACGGGTTCATCTCTATATTCAACGCCAAGTCAGCTGTCTCCTACACCGATATTATGGCAAAAGCCCAATCGCTAGGGTACACCCCACACTTCAGCTGGACAGATACGATCCTTACCCTTCCCGGTCTATCCTTCTTCTTGGTAACGAACTGGCCGTGCGTAGTCGGAGGGGAGTTGAAGAACGCTAAGAAATCGATGACGGTGGGAGTCGTTGGAGCAGGCCTGTTCGCTTGGTTAATTTTCTTCGTCACTGCCGGACTATACTACTTGGTGCTTGGTTCTGATTTCGCCGGCAGCGTAGGCTACTTGGTTGCAAACAGTCCATCAGACGCACCCTTCGGCGGAACTAACCTCCTCACTTCAGTCCTGCAATACATGTACGGAACAGACACGGCAATGGGTGTCACAGTCACAGTTCTAATCGCTGCAAGCTTGATCGCAGCATGCTTCATAGTGATTGCCCAATCAATTCTACTCTCAACACGACACATATTCGCATGGGGATTTGACAACGTAGTCCCAAGCAAATTCGCGAGTATTAGCGAGAGATTTGGAACTCCCGTCTTCACAACCCTTGTTCTATGGGTCATCTCAGAAATCGTACTGTGGATTACGATCTTTCAAAGCAGCGCCATAGGTGTCCTAACCAACGCGGGTCTTGCAGAAGCAGTCGGATATGGTCCTGCCCTCGTCGCAGCAATGGTCTTTTCAAGACGACGTAAGGACCTGTTCGAACGGTCGCCAAGCACCACCCGCTTCAAGGTCGGAGGAGCATACCTAATTACGATCCTCGGAGCAATCGGATCAATCGGTTTCGCAGCAATAGTCGTCTTCGTTTACGCGTTCCCACAGATCGGATTTCCGATAACTGCAACCAACATCGGATTCATAATCGCAGTGTTTCTGTGCGGCGGAATATTGTATTACGCAGCCAAATACTATCGCAAAGGACAGGGAATAGATTTAGACATGGCTTTCAAACAAATTCCGCCAGAATAAACGCGACGTAAAGTACGCCAACAAATATCCCAGATCGTCGTATCGCAGGAACGACCGATGAAACTCACGTTAGGCTACTATTCCGATATAACACAGCGCGCTCTATCGGAAGCAATAGACTATGCAGTCCTAGCGGAGAAGCAAGGTTTCGACTCAGTTTGGACCGGAGATCATTTTCACCCCTGGGTCCACACTGGCGCGAACTGCGGATTCGCCTGGGTTTGGCTGGGGGCCCTAGGCCAGAGAACAAGTAAAGTAATGATGGGAACCGGTTTAACCGCTCCAACAATCCGCTACCACCCCGCAATCGTTGCGCAAGCCTACGCTACCTTGGGAGATATGTACCCTGGCAGAGCCTTCATCGCCGTAGGAACTGGAGAAGCAATGAACGAGTTACCCGTAGGACTCAAGTGGCCATCATTCAAAGAGCGAAGAGATCGACTGGAAGAATCCGTCAAGATCATGCAGATGCTCTGGACGAGAGATTTCGTTAATTTTCGGGGGAAATACTACAAACTTCGTAGCGCCAACCTATACACGAAACCCAAGAAACCGATTCCCCTCTACATCGCTGCGAACGGTCCAACCGTAGCAGAGCTAGCTGGAAGATATGCTGACGGATTTCTCACATTACCATTTCCTGACCAACAGTACACCGACGTCCTGTTCCCGGCAGTGAATAAGGGTGCCAAAGCGGCCGGACGTGACCCTGAGAAGATTGAGAAACTCATGGAATTACAGATGTCTTACGACGAAGACTATGATAAGGCAGTTAAGAGCGCAAAATGGTGGGCGCCCACCGTCATGCCGATCTTCTTCAAAGCACCTATCGCTGATCCGCGTGAGATTGAAGCTCACGGAAAATTGGTTAGCGAAGACGGATTGTTAACTGGCTGGTTCATCTCGAATGACTTAGACGCGCACATCAAGAATATTGAGAGATACATTAAACTCGGCTTCACGAATATACACTTACAGAGCAGCAGCCCAGACGAACGAAAGTTCATCCGTGAGTTCGGAACGCGAGTACTTCCCTATCTTAAAGAAACCTATGGGCTCTGATCCGGGAAAATCAGGACGCACTTTTGGTCTCAGATGCAGTTCCGTAGATGCGAGAATCAACCACTTCTTTATCTCGCTCGGGCAATTCATACCACTGCTTCTTCTCCCCGATCTTGGCCCGCATCTTCCACCCCATAGACTTTGGCTGGGTCTCGATTTTGGATTGAAGTCCTTCGATTCGCTTCTTTACGAGATCACGATCAGATGGAGATAGATCAAAATCGCCCAGAGCGGACAGAATATTGCCGAGTGTGATTGAGAAAGTTTTGTAAATGCCCCAATCATCTCCGCACATCTTCGCAAGGTATGCGCCATTAATTGCATCACTGACGTCGGTATCTGTTACCTCATGGTCATGGAATAATGCGATTATGTCCCTATACTCTCGGTCAGTAATCTCAACAACCTGAAGCTTAGTGGCTAGGAGGTCGGCTAATGGGATAGTTGGTTTGTCGAGAGATAGCCGATTCTTGAAGTCAAATCGGTGACACATCTCAAATACGTCAAGGAAGATATCAACGCGCCTCTCTTGCTCTATATCATTGAAGATGAGTCGTCTGTTTCCTTGCATTGCATTGAAGATTTGCCTAGGAGTGTACCCGAGATCGATGAAGAGTTTCTTTATGTCTTTCGACTGTTTGCTTAATCCCATAACGTCGATATCAGCATATTTTCGCTGAAGTCCTCTATGAGTGGCGCTGGGGCAACGAAATCGAATTGCCATCCCGCCGAACAGTCGAAGTGTGATCCCTCGTTTTTCTGCCTCGTCAATAATTCTTTGAGCTTCTTGGATAATGTCTTGAAGAGGTGTAGATGCCACAGTAATCAACCGACCCGTTTCAGATTAGGGATAAAAAGCATGAGTTTAGATATCATCCTTATTTACTTTGGGCCGGCTCTTCCATCAACTCGATAGCTACGCTATCGGTAGATTGAGGAACAGAGAATATTATTCGCGTCCCATGAGCTCCGACCGTTGGTTTCTCGCGATCAAAAAGTACGCCCAACTTCCTCAATCGGGCGACGTCCGCGTCGATATTGTCAGTTGTGAGTGATATGTGATGAATCCCTTTGCCATGTGACTTTAGAAACTCCATCAAGGGCACGTTTTCATCGATTGGTTGGAGAAGTTCAATTTCTCCGTCGCCGACGGGCAAAAATGCGGCTCTCACTTTCCCTCCTAAGGCGTTGACCACAGCAGTTGGTTTCAAGTCGAATAATCTCGCATACTCTCCCAGACTCTGCTCCATATCCTCGACAACGACACCCACATGGCCAAGTCGCTTAATCATCCACATTCCTTCTATTAATCAGGCGCAAACGGCGTGTTCGAATTAAGCTTATCATGTATTTGAGATTGGTTTCCTGAACCCATCTTCATATCCAAATGCAAGTGAGTAACTCCAACCATAAACGAACGTTTTCGCGAGGTATGCGTCGTGAAGCTAAGTTGTCTACCCGTTTCGTATTTCCAGGACATAATCGGTGGGAGAATGAGCATCAAAGAGTGGGCTGAACAGGGAGTGGAGGTAGGCTTAGAGGGGATTGATCTCAGCATCCTCTTCCTAAAGGCGAAGGACGATCTGTACCTAGAAAGTTTACGTCATGAGATTGAAAACGCTGGAATAAGAGTAGCTATGATAACCACATACCCAGACTTCACACATCCTGATGCAGGCGAACGTGCGCGTGAACAATCAAAACTTGAAGAGAACATCGCCGTGGCTTCCAAACTAGGTGCTGATCTCATTCGTGTGACAGCCGGCCAAGGTCACCCAACTGTCAAACGGAACGAAGGCATTGAATGGGCCGTACAGGGACTGAAAAGGGCGGTGGAATTCGCCAAGAAGTATCCTATCCGCCTAGCCTATGAAAACCACGCTAAACCGGGAGCCTGGAAATATACTGACTTCTCTCATCCAACCGACATTTTTCTCGAGATCGTGGAGAGAACTGAAGACGTCGGGTTAGGAGTCAACTGGGACACTGCAAACGTAATTGCGTACGGTGACGACCCCATACCTGTTCTCAAGAAAATAGTCAACCGAGTAGTTAGTGTCCATGCTGCAGATACATCAACTCGCGGCCAACTTAATCATGTTCTCTTAGGGACAGGACTAGCCCCATTCAAGCAAATGTTCGAGATACTCCATGAATCAAACTTTGACGATTGGATTTGTATGGAAGAAGCAAGTTTTACTGGAAAGGCAGGAGTGAAAGCTGCGGCCGACTTCGTTCGTCGAGTTTGGAAAGAAACGCTGAGGAGTTAAACACAACCATTCTCAGGCTCGACTGTGTAGCACGAGATTTATCTGTGGTCAATACGTCACACGCTGACGGTTGAATTCCATGGAAGTCGACAAAAAGACGCTTCTTCAAATGTACAGAAACATGCTTCGCATCAGATATTTCGAGGAGCGACTTGCAGAAGAGAGCGCTCAAGGAAATATCCCTGGCTTGCTACACCTCTACGTTGGCGAAGAAGCGGTTGCTGTCGGAGCGTGCACGCCTTTGAGTAAAGAGGATTACATCACCAGCACGCACAGAGGCCATGGACATTGCATAGCGAAGGGAGGCGATTTGGGAAAAATGATGGCGGAACTATTTGCAAAAGAGACCGGCTACTGCAAGGGGCGAGGCGGCTCAATGCACATCGCGGCACCAGAAATAGGCATAGTAGGTTGCAGTGCGATCGCTGGCGCCGGGATACCTATAGCAGCCGGCGTGGGGCTTTCAATAAAGATGAGAGGAAGTAGTCAAGTCTGTGTCTCGTTCTTCGGCGATGGAGCTTCTAACACAGGAGCATTTCATGAAGGAATGAACATGGCAGCAGTATGGAAGCTGCCAGTTATCTACGTTCTCGAGAATAATATGTACGCAATCTCTGTAGCATCGGCAAGATCGACAAAACTGAAGAACATCTCCGAACGCGCATCCGCATACGGAATGGCAAGCGCAGTA
>Ga0187779_10002859_pt1 | contig 10512 bp, 7 predicted proteins | sample 1015_Q2_SP10_10__FD_132435 | JGI IMG/M metagenome (GOLD analysis project Ga0187779, IMG submission 132435) | Tropical peat soil microbial communities from peatlands in Department of Meta, Colombia - 1015_Q2_SP10_10_MG | ecosystem: Environmental > Terrestrial > Soil > Wetlands > Peat | place...
AAAAAAACAGCTGAAAATTACCGGGCGGCCCGGGGGAATATTCCTAGGATTACTTTTTTTATTTTTCTATATCGTTCTTTTTTACTTTTATCAACTATTGAATTGTCCGATGTTGCTTTTAAGAAAAACCATTATATATCCAGGAAAAAACCAGTATATATAATGGTTTTTTAAAAAATAATTCTCTATATAATTTAGAAACTCTTATTATTTGGGTCCAATACCGGTTAAAAAGGGTGTTTTCCCCGATTCGGGGGGAAAAGGAGGTGCGTAGTTTAGAGACTTCCGGAAACACCTGGAAAATCTGACTAATGAATAATAAGGAGATCAACACTTAATATGAAGAAACCTTTTATGATTGTCGCCGTTTCCATTATTCTGGTCCTTTTACTGACTTCCTGCACCCAAAAAATTGTCACTACCACTTCAACTGTAACGACAAGCTCTTCCACCACTACCACTACTACAAAGGCTGCACCAACTTATAAAGTCCCAACCATTCCAATCGTAAACGGCCCGATTGCATCCCCCAGCAATGCCAACCATGCCCTGGGTATGTTCCAGGTCAACGGCGTACCCTCAGGACCAACCGATTTTGCCTATCCTAAATTACCGGCAGGCTACTCAGAGGCTGAGTATTTTATTTCCGATACTGCCAGTATCTATGAATGGGCTGACCCCAATGACCCCAATACCACCATCAGGCCCGTGACCGGGTACACCGATATCCCTTACACCACCCGCATGATGGTTATTTATCCTACCGATGCCAAGAATTTCAGCGGCAATGTGTTTATTAACCCGATGAACCCGAGTACCGGCCACGACTTGTTTGTCCCGTGGGAACGGTCATCGGATTATTTTATCCGCAGTGGCGATGCCTATGTAGGCTGGACATGCAAATCGGTTTGTGTGGCGGCTCTTCAGGCATGGAATCCTACGAGGTATGCCTCTCTGGATTGGCCTTACAAACCTTTTACTCCGGGCAATAACAGCGCTAAATACGACGGTTTGACCTATGAAATGACTTATCAAATCGGCGCCCTTTTTAAGACGAACGCCACCGGCAGCCCGCTTCAAAGCTATAATGTGAAACGGATTTACGAGCCGGGCTTCTCCCAGGACGGCGGCTTTATCAGTAATCAAATTGTTGGTTTCCAGCACTATTTCCGTCTGTCTGATGGCAGCTCCGTCTATGATGGTTACTCACCTCAGGGCAATACTGGAGCATCAGGGTTTGGCGCCATGTCCAGTTTGAACATGGGTTTAACTGCCAACGGCACAATCTCAACTACCAATCCGAAAGGCACGGTTTCAGGCAGCGATGTTCCGGTAATCTTCATTGATACGGAAAATGAAGGAAAATGGGCCACGATTTCTACAAATGCACAGTATAATCCGTTGTTTAATCGTGCTGACAGTGACAATCCTAACGATTTGTTCCGCCTGTGGGAAGTACCCGGTGACGGTCATGTTGACTATGATACCGGCAGCTCTACCTGTATCGACATCATGATTGGATGGGAACTTACAGGGCAGGTGAAGATGGCGCCTCGTGGCTGCGCCCACTATACAGATGATCAATGGATTAACCGCCAATTCCCGGTTGACCACTTTGGGTTTGTTTGTTCCGCCGCTTATGATGCCATGAAGAAATGGCGGGTTAACGGCACTCCGGCACCCAAGGCAGACCGCATAACGGAGAGCGGTACGCCATTGGCAGTCGTGCAGGACAAATACGGGAATGCGCTGGGTGGCATCCGTACTCCTTATATGGTTGTGCCAACCGCGCTGTGGGGTTCATCTGAAACAGGCACTCCCGGTCCGTGCAGCAGTTACATGTATATGATTCCGTTCACCTCAGATGTGTTGAAAGGACTCTATACGGACCACAACGACTACGTGACTAAATTCACCGCAGCGGCAAATGCCCTGGTAACCAGCGGCTTCTGGTTGAAGGAAGACGCACAAAATGCGATTGCCGAAGCGACAAGTGCCAAGATTCCGTAGCCGGAGTTCCATACAGTTAAATAAATAAAATAACACCATTTCTCTCTCTTAACGGGTATGGCGGTATCCGGGGAGGTTGAAGCCGGGTACCGTCATACCCAAGAAAATTATTTGTATAATTAATCAATCGAAATATTTCATTATTAAGGGGCGTTACTTGAAATCAATACAACCGGTCGTACACCGTGTCCTTTTCCAGTCAGGTCTAATCGTTTTAACCGGGCTAGTCTTATTCACTGCAGGCTGTGCCGGTTCCCGGGACAAGAATGAAGCCACAACTCAGGATAGCAAAACTAACTATTACAGCCTTGCCGTGTCAATCGTTCCTGCAAGCACCGGAACAGTCGAGATGAGTCCATCGGGCAGTTCTTTTATATATGGCACAAGAATAACATTGAATCCTACCGCTTCGGCGGGGTACGAATTCTGCCGTTGGGGCATCAGCCTTTCGGCCGATACTCAAATAAATTCCGGTGGAGTTGATAGTCCACTGAAAATCGATATGAACTCGAATAAAGTTGTTACAGCATTTTTCGGCATCAGTCCTGCCGTTGCCAAATCCATGCTAAGCAGTGATGCTGCCATTAAGCTCATTGACGTCCGTCCCAAGGCGAATTATGACCAGGAACATCTCCCCGGGGCGATTTCAATTCCTTTTGAATACATTTCGACGAGAGCTTCAGAAATCGGGTCAAAGGATAGCAGGGTAATAGTCAGTTCGGATTGTTACTGCCCGGACGATGACGAGGGCGCTCTCGCGGCACAAATATTGATTCAACAAGGATTTGTTAATACCGTAGAACTTCACGGCGGGCTCGCGGGGTGGGTAGAAGCCGATTACTCGACTGTAAAAGGAAAATAGAGGAAATTCGGAAATATCCCCGCATCCGAGGGCTATTCTATGCTTTTTTTAATGGGCTTTCTTCTTAAGAAAAGAACCCAGCCAAAGGAATTTACTTTCGAGCAGACTGAGGTGAACTGCTAGCACCAGCAGCACGAAATCGATTATCCAGCTATAAATTGATAGTAAAGGCACCGCCGGGCCGAAGCAGCCGCAAATATGAATATCCAATCCCCTGGCAACAGCCGTTATCTTGGCAATTAAAAAACTAAGCGTTAGTAATCCCGTGAGCGCGGCGCTTATCCTCTGTAATAATCCGGCTAAAATCAAAGCACCGAGAATTATTTCCGCAAACGGAAGAAGATAGCCGTAGGCTGTAGCCAAACCACCGCCGATTATTTGATATTGTTTAATTTCCCAGATTAATGTAGTGATATTCGAGACTTTGGCGATCCCGGCGAAAATAAAAGTTCCTCCCAGGAGCAAGCGGCTGGCCAGCAGAGTAACGGGATGTGAGATAAAACGGCTGAACTTACCTTTTGGACTGCAGTTATTGTTCATGAGCATCGATTGTGTCTGAGACATAATTGACATATTACCGGTTAAAAACAAGGAAGTAAAGGTTTTTTAATACCACGATAGCGGGATTAAACGCGAAAACAGAAAAGCAGCCCTGCCTTTTCAACATCAGGCGGGGCTGCTTTTTTTACATCACTAAATAGTCCGGCCGATTTTCGAGCCTTCTCCAATGGCATCAACAATCAGGCGGGGCTCCTTGCCATCGCCTATCTGGTAAACTTCACGCACTGCAGCTTTAAATTCAGCAAGGTATTCCTCGTTACGTTTCGGCGGTACGGTAATCAGGATGGTATCAGCTTTGAGAAGCTGTTTCTGCCCGTTCTTGCTGACCACCAATCCTGCGCCGGTTATTTCTTCATACTTTACGCCGGTCATCATGGTTGTTCCTTTTTTCTTTAACCAGGCGAGCAGTTTGGGAAGATGGCTTTCCAGAATGCCGGTTCCAAGTTTATCGGTTTCCTCAACGATAGTGACCTTTCGTCCGCGCTTAATGAGAAACTCGGCAGCTTCGAGTCCGTATATAAGGCCACCGACGATGACTACATTCTTGCCAATCGGGAGATAGAATTTGGTCGCCCAATTGAGAAATTCCGGGCCGAAGAGGTTTAAGAAGAATGATGACTGTTTTTTCAAGGCATTAGTGGTCATCACGATTTTGCTCTCGACGCCCGGTATCGAAGGGACGACCGGGATGGCACCGTTAGCCACGATAAGCACATCGGGTTTGATTTCACGCGCCAGGGCCGGAGTAAATTTGGTGCCGAGGTTAACTTTCACGCCCTGTTTGCGGATTTGTTTTTCCAGATATTTGCTAATGGCGGGGATTTCTTCAATTTCCGTGCCTTTAATCAACGCTGCCAGGGGCAGCACGCCACCGAGTTTACTTTCCTTTTCGTAGAGGGTCACATCATGCCCGCGCAGAGATGCAATCCTGGCGGCTTCCATACCGGCAGGTCCGCCGCCGACCACGACCACTTTCTTTTTCAGTGTCGCCGGTTTAATTTCATACGCTTTTTCAAGTCCGATGGCTGCATTAATACGGCATTTCACATCGGAACCGCCACGGGTCGTTTCCGAGCAGGTGATGCAGGTCGTGCAGGGAGAAATGTCTTCGTAAGTTCCGGTGGCCAGTTTATGAGGCAGTTCCGGGTCGGCCAGAATTTTACGTCCCATGCAGATAGCGTCGGCCATGTTTTTACGTAACATATATTCGCCGAGGACGGGGTCGATTCTCCCGGCAGCAAAGACGGGGATGGAGACCACCTTTTTAATGCCGGCCGCAAGCGGCACCAGTGTCCCTTTAGGAGAGTGGTTCAATTCGGGGGTAAAAGGCTCCGGAGGCTCCGGATAAAAAATCTGTTCAGGCAGATTTGCCCGCTGGTATTCGGCATAACCCCAGGCAGTGACGCTGATGTAGTCCGCCCCGGCGGCCTGGAGGAATTTGGCAAATTCCCTGACCTCGGCGGCTGTGGAGCCGCTCTTGTGGCCGTATTCTCCGCCGTTGATTCTGATGCCAACAACGAAATCATTACCCACGCGTTTCCTGATGGCTTGCAGGATATCGGTCGCAAAACGCGCCCGGTTTTCCAGACTCTCGCTGCCGTATTTATCAGTGCGTTTGTTCCAAACTCTGGAGAAGAAGGTAGCGACCAGATAGGCGTGGGCGCCGTGAATTTCGATGCCGTCAAATCCGGCTTTTTTGGCACGTTCCGCGGCATCGGCAAATTTTACAATCAACTGTTCGATTTCAGGGAGAGTTAAAGCCCTCGCTACGGTGACATGCACCAGTGAGTCACCGGGATACAATTCCTTGACTTCTTCATTATTCAATACTGAAGGTGCCAGAGGAGTCTGCCCACCGGATACCTTAACATCATGGTCCGGGCCTGAATGACCCATCTGTAAAATAATCGGGCAATCCTGGGCGTGAACGGCACCGGTCAATTTCGTCAACTGGGGGAGGCTCTTATCATCCGCAATCGAAATCTGGCGGATTTTTACACCCATGGGAAAGTCAACAAAGGCGAAATCTACAATGACTAAACCGACGCCGCCTTTGGCGACGTTTTCGTAAAAATCGATACCCTGTTGTGTAACGTGGTAATCCTGGTCCACAAAACCAAGTCTTTGGGGCGCTTTAACAATGCGGTTCTTCAACCGGATTTGTTTTAACTGCATCGGCTCGAGCAGCCGGCGGAATTTTGTTGGGCTTGCCATTAGTTATTGTTTCCTCCGTTATTTCTTACACAATCTCATTCAATCAAAAAATGTTGGGGTATGCAGACACCGTTTCTATTTTACCAATTCGTGCTTACCCACCACAACTCAAGTAAGGAGGAATCCCCTTCTTTTGAATCTGGCAGGATCCGGGCATTTGCGGAAAAACAGGGTAATTACGCGGGCTAAGCGGTTTGCCCTCCGTCAACATCAAGCGTGGTTCCGGTTACAAATTTGGCTTCGTCCGAAACGAGATATAATGCGCCCAGTGCAATGTCTTCCGTATCAGCTAAATGTCCCAATGGTATAGAAGAAGATGTTCGTTTTTCAAAAGCCACAGGGTCTTCGGTATTAGGGTCTCTCGTTTTAAATGCTTCCCAAAGCCCGGTTTTGCAAGGACCGGGAGAAATGCAGTTCACGCGGATGTTGTCCGCGGCATATTGTCTCGCTAAAACCCTGGCTAAAATCGCCAGGCTGGCCTTGGCCATGGAATAGCTGGGCGAAGCTGAAAGAGCCCGATATCCAGCGGAAGACGTTGTAAATAAAACGGCCCCGCCCCCCACCTTTTTCATTTCAGGGATAGCATATTTAGCCCCGAATAATCCGCCTTTTACATGTACGTCCATACACCGGTCATAGGCATCTTCTTTTATTCCTTCGAGGCGGCCCGGCCCCGCTACCCCGGCGTTATGCCAGAAAACGTTTAATTTGCCATAGGTTTCCACCGCGGTCTTGACCATTTTCTCGAGGTCGGCAACAACCCCGCAATCGGTGTGTGAATAGGTCGCTTCACCGCCGGACTCTTTTATTTGTCGGACCAGTTTTTTGCCAAGTTCATCATTAACATCGCAAACCAAAACCCTGGCGCCTTCCCTGGCAAACAGCAGGGAAGCGGAGGCGCCAAAACCGGAAGCTGCCCCTGTGATAATACAGACCTTATCCTTGAGCCTCATGAATTAACTTGCCTCCTTAACAAATATATTTTTAACTATCTCGGAATTATTTTCACCTCACCTTAAGGCATTGAAGTTGATTAGGGATTTTATTAAGGAACCAGCAATTTAACCATCTCATTCGTATCGCGAATGTTTTCGAGGTTCATAATTGCATCGATTGCCGCCGCCAGTTTCTTACCTTTCAGTACGTTTTCCGCATTTGTGCGGAATTTGGCTTTCAGGTCATCGTCGGTGGCTTTGTAGCCGGGTGTTTCGACAGACAGCCACTTGACGTAGTCATTTTCCTGTGCGAATACTTTGCCCCTGGCCGTGACCTCAACGCGGGATGGGCGGCGGTTGATGTAAGGCTTGCCCTGAACTTCAATTTCCTGGCGTCGGGATTCTTCCGCTACCGGATATACCTCGAATTTGACCTTTTTCATAAAATTCAGGATAGACTGGTTGGTGAAAGTGCTGCGCATTTGCCAGGTCGGCCCAACCTTGATGCGATGCGCCACGACTGCGATATTATAAGCGAAGCTCATGGAGGCATCGACATTGTTCTCGATTGTTTGAATCATAAACTGCGGTACCATGCCGATTAGTTCGGTTTTCACGATTACCCGGTCAATTTCTTCGGGTTTCAGGTCATTGTCCTCCACCAGTTTCATAAGCGCAATACAAGGCGACTGGAAAACGCCATCACAGGGCAAACTCTTGTACTTTGCCTGCAACAAATTCCATTCTTTGCCCAGGTTCCGGGTAATCGATTCGAAATTACAGGATTGGGAGCCGTTCATTGCCCAGAAACCGTATTCGCCGTCGAGTACCGACCTGTCTCCGCGTTCACCCATCTCCGCCAGCATTGCCGCAGTCACGCCACCCTGCGCCGTCCAGCCGGCGGCCCCGAATTTCATGGCGCCGTTGTTGGCGGTATTCATATATTTTGTGTGACACGGTACGGGAGCAAAGTATCCGGCCAGTCCCAGAGCGTCCGACATTTTGATGCTGTCCAGCCCCATGATTTTGCCGGCGCCTGCGGCAGCCCCGAAGGTATCGAAACCGACCCCATAGCTGCGTATCGGGGCACCTGCGCGGGACCGGAAGCTGCCGAGTGAAACACCGATACGCGAGGCAATCTCATTAGCGACCGCCACGGCGGTAATCAGGGTTTTTCCGGAGGCTTTCCGCGACTCTGCGAGGGCAATAGTACCGGGAGTAACATAAGGCCCGATATACATTGGCGGCAAGATGGCATTGTAATCCATGCTGTGCATCAGTTCGCCGTTGGCAAAAGCCGCAGCGGGGACAGCCACCTTTTCACCGGTCCCTAATATCGATGCTTCCTGTGTTCCCTTTATTCCACGGGAGAACTCCACCGCAATCCTGCCTTTGTCCAGTTCCAGTGAGCCGAGCGCCAAACCCGCCAGGTCCAGGATACCCCGTTTGGTTTCATGGACAACCTCTGCCGGCAGGTCTTCATATTTCAGGTTTGCCGCAAATTTAGCCAGTGTTCCCGTAATATTTTCCGCCATCAAAAATCTCTCTTTTCGATACGTATTTGTTAACCGTATATGATAGAAGAAACCTCTTCTGGCTGCAACTAAATGACAGTAAAGAAAAACAGCACAGTTGAAAGAAAAATCATTGAAACGCTTGAACTTTCAGGTTTTTTTAGAATCGGTCCCAGGCGATATCTTCCAGTTTTTCGCGCAGGGTTTTAAGGTTGACGACATCTTCCTTGTTATAGTGAAGAAGAGTATCAAGTGCATGTTTGTCATTATGGTTTACATAACGTTGCCATAGAAGGACGGCATCAAGGCCGTTTAATCCTTGCAGTTCGCGGGAAATATTGAGCATAACTTCGACGCGTTTCAGTCCGCCCTTTAAATTGCAGCTCCAGCAGTCATACATCAGGTCGCGGTGGTCAAACAGCGCTTCAATATTAGTGCCCAGGACAGACTGGATAAAAGGTAGGTCGAAGCGAGAGCCGTTGTAAGTATAAACGGTATCGACGCCGGATAGGGCTGCCAGTAAATTGTCCTCAGTGATGTCGCTGCCGACCAGCTGCACCACGCGGGTTTCTAATTCATCCACCAGGAAAATCCCCACCACAGTGATGCTGTCCGGCCCGGCGGATAGACCGGTGGTTTCGATATCAAGGTATGCGTCCACACCAGCATTATATAACAATTAGCAGTTCGGGAATTCAGCTCAGACTTGATTCTCAAACCCTGATGATTGGACGGCTTGATAAATACTTGATTTCGTGCCTTCTTTCTTGACATATTCTTGACGCCGTATTGATTATGATATTTCTTGATGAGTGACATAATCTTTTTACTGGTTACTTTCTCATTCATACTATTAACCTGGGGACTTACAATAATTCTCCAGCGCTTGATGAACTGAAAAATGAATTTTCTTTATATTTTTGTGGGCGGCATTTCGATATGCTTACTGGTTTATCTCGTTATCGCACTGCTCAAACCGGAGTGGTTTAAATGACGATTTACGACTGGCTACAAATAGGGTTATATGTCGTCATCCTGTTAGTGCTGGTTAAGCCACTCGGCGGGTTCATGGCGCGGGTACTTCAGGGAGAACGCACTTTTTTAACCCCGGTTGTTGGCCCTGCCGAACGAGTCATTTATCGCATTTTGGGTATACGAACCGATGAAGAAATGGACTGGAAGCAATATGCGATTGCGTTGCTCATTTTTACAGCGCTGGGCATAATCACTCTATATGGTTTACAAAGGCTCCAGTCGGTATTACCGCTGAATCCTCAAAAATTAGGCGCCGTGCCGTCCGGCCTGGCATTCAATACTTCAATCAGCTTCAACACCAACACTAACTGGCAAAGTTATGGCGGTGAGACCACGATGAGTTATCTCACGCAAATGCTGGGCATGGCAGTCCACAATTTTCTTTCAGCAGCCATCGGGATTACGATACTGGCGGCCCTGATACGCGGTTTTGTACGGCATTCAGCCAGGACAATCGGAAATTTCTGGGTGGACATGACGAGGAGCACGCTTTACATTCTTTTACCGCTCTCATTGATTCTGGCGATTGTGCTTGTTTCGCAGGGCGTGGTACAGACATTCAGTGGCCCGCATCAAGTAAACCTCCTGCAAGCCACTCAGGATGCCAGCGGGCAGGTTATAAGTCAGCAAACAATTGCCGTGGGGCCCGTGGCTTCACAGGAAGCGATAAAACAGCTGGGTACGAATGGCGGAGGTTTTTTCAATACCAATTCGGCGCACCCGTTTGAAAACCCAACGCCGTTAACCAATTTTTTAGAAATGCTGGCGATACTGCTCATACCCGCATCATTGTGTTACACCTTCGGCAAAATGGCAGGGGATACCAGAAAAGGTTGGGCCATTCTGACGGTAATGACTATCATCTTCCTGGTTATGCTGTCGGTCTGCGTCTGGGCCGAACAGAGAGGAAACCCGGCGATGACCGATTCAGGTGTTAATCAACAGGCGACTGCTTTGCAGTCCGGCGGCAACATGGAGGGGAAAGAGGTGCGTTTTGGTTCCGCCAATTCGTCTCTATGGGCCACGGCTACCACTGCCGCATCAAACGGCTCGGTGGATGCGATGCACGATTCCTTTACGCCCCTTGGCGGCCTGGTGCCGATGTGGCTGATGCAACTTGGTGAAGTGGTTTACGGCGGTGTGGGTTCCGGGCTCTACGGGATGCTGGCTTTCGTTATAATAGCTGTATTCGTTGCAGGCCTGATGATAGGCCGTACACCTGAGTACCTCGGGAAAAAAATAGAATCCTACGAAATGAAGATGGCGTCCATTATCGTGCTGGTTCCTGTGGTGCTGGTACTTTTTGGCACAGCAATCGCAGTCGTCGCCAGCGCAGGCAAGTCGGCGGTATTAAATTCGGGGGCCCATGGCTTTAGCGAAA
>Ga0187779_10002860_pt1 | contig 10510 bp, 11 predicted proteins | sample 1015_Q2_SP10_10__FD_132435 | JGI IMG/M metagenome (GOLD analysis project Ga0187779, IMG submission 132435) | Tropical peat soil microbial communities from peatlands in Department of Meta, Colombia - 1015_Q2_SP10_10_MG | ecosystem: Environmental > Terrestrial > Soil > Wetlands > Peat | place...
ATCGACGGTGAAGCCGCCCTTGACTTGATTGAAGATGACGCCCTGAACCTTTTCCTGGGCGTTGAACGCTTTTTCCAGCTTGCCCCAGCTCTCCTCGCGGCGTGCCTTATCGCGTGACAGCACCGCTTCGCCGAGCGCATTCTCGACGCGCTCGAGATAGACCTCGACCTCGTCACCGACCTTGATCGTCGACTGGCGTCCCGGGCCTGCGAATTCGCGCACCGCGACGCGGCCCTCGGTCTTGGCGCCGACGTCGATGACGGCCATGTCCTTTTCGATGCCGACGACCTTGCCCTTGACGACGGTGCCTTCCGATGGCGTACCGCCCTGAGAAAAGGACTCTTCGAGCATCTTGGCGAAGTCTTCACGCGAGGGTGCTGCAGCTGTGGCCATGTGGTCTCCTGTAAGCGGGCGCCGGTAGGTTGAATGTGGCGTTCGAAAGCGCGGGCCGAAGCTCCCGCAAGAGCATCGGCGGCCTCCGGGAATCCCGGATGGCCGGCGCTAAGACCGTGCTTTAGAACGATGGTTCGTTTCAGGCTGCCTTACGCAGAGACGCGAGCGGGGCTTTGTTCCTCCAACAGCGAGGGGCGGTCAGCCGCGCCCTCGGCCCGCTCGGGTAGCCTCGACGATGTTGATGGCGGCCCGGATGGCGGCGTCTATATCCAAATGCGTGGTATCGAGCAAGTGCGCGTCTTTGGCCTGTTTTAGTGGCGCAGTGGCACGTCCCATGTCGCGTTCATCGCGCTTTTTGATGTCGGCAAGGACGGCCATTTCGTCGATTTGGCGTCCGGCGGCGCGGTATTCCAGCGCACGGCGCCGCGCGCGCACCTCCGGGGTTGCGGTGACATAAATCTTAACGTCGGCATCCGGACAAATGACGGTACCGATGTCGCGGCCATCGAGTACCGCGCCCGGCGGCGCGGCGGCGAAACTCCGTTGCAGGGCGACCAGCACGGCGCGGACATCCGGAAAAGCGGAGACGATCGAGGCGGCGTCGCCGACGGTCGGCGATTTGAGCACCGCTTCCTCGAAACGCGTCGCGTTGAGGCACTTGGCGGCGGCAACCGCGGCGGTTGCGTCACCAGGGTTCTTGCCGGCATCGAGCACGCTCTTGGCGACTGCCCGATACAACAACCCGGTATCGAGATGGCGCAAGCCGTAGTGCGTAGCCAGCTTCTTACCGAGCGTGCCTTTGCCGGACGCCGCAGGCCCGTCGATGGCAATGATCATGTCAGATCCGCGCCGAGCGTGCGCATCAGTTCAACGAAGCCCGGAAAGCTCGTGGCGATGAAGGCACTATCGTCGATCCGCACCGGATTTTCGGTCGCGAGCCCCATGACCACGGCGGCCATTGCAATGCGGTGATCCATGTGCGTGGTGACGTCGCCGCCGCCGGCGACGGTGGTGTTGCCCGTGACGGTCATGTCGTCGCCGTCGATGTCGACCTTGACGCCGTTGGCGCGCAGCATGGCAGCGGTCGCCTCCAGACGGTCGCTCTCCTTTACGCGCAGTTCCTTCAGGCCCCGCATGCGCGTCGTGCCTTCGGCAAATGACGCAGCAACCGCCAGGATCGGATATTCGTCGATCATCGACGGCGCACGCTCGGACGGAACGTCGACGCCTTTCAGCGTGCAGGCGGTGACCCGCAGATCGGCAACTTCTTCGCCACCGTCATCGCGTGTCGCAATTGTCTCGACCTTTGCGCCCATCTCCTTCAGCGTTGCGAACAGCCCGGTGCGCAGCGGATTGGTCATTACCGCTTCGAATGTGACATCGGAGCCGGGCACCAAGAGCGCCGCGACGAGGGGGAACGCGGCCGACGATGGATCGGCTGGCACGACGACATTGGCCGACTCGAGCTCCGGCTGCCCGACCAAGGTGATGCGGCGGCCGTGGTCGCCCATCGGCTTGCTCGTGATCTTGGCGCCAAAATGCTTGAGCATGCGCTCGGTGTGATCGCGCGTTGCTTCCGCTTCGATCACCGTGGTCTCGCCGGGCGCGGCGAGGCCGGCGAGCAGCACAGCCGATTTGAGCTGCGCCGACGGCACCGGCGACTCGTATTCGATCGGCAGCGGGTCGCGCGCGCCCTGTAGCGTCAGGGGCAGCCGACCGCCTTCGGCCTGCTCGATGACGCGCGCGCCCATCTTTTCCAGAGGGTCGAGAATTCGCCGCATCGGCCGCTTGCGCAGTGACGCGTCGCCGTCAAATGTCGTCCGGATCGGGCAGCCGGCCACGGCGCCGAACATCAGCCTTACGCCTGTTCCGGAATTGCCGAAGTCGAGAGCGCTCGCGGGGGAGGTAAATCCGCCGACGCCGACACCGTGGACGCGCCAGATGCCGTCGCTGCCCCGCTCGACCTTGGCACCGAGTGCCTGCGTGGCGTCGGCGGTATGGAGGACATCCTCGCCTTCGAGCAGCCCCGCAATGGTCGTTTCGCCGACGGTCATTGCGCCCAGGATGAGTGCCCGGTGCGAGATCGACTTGTCGCCCGGCACCCGGGCGCGACCCTGCAAGGGCCCGCCGCGGCGAGCGGTCAAGGGCGTCAAAACGGCGGTGTCCAAGGGCTCAAATCCTTAACGAAGAAGGCCGTCCTACCACGCGTCCGCGCGGCCCGTCATCCCGCGGTTACGGACGATTGCCGCTATTGACAGGACCCGCGCGGGTCGCCAAGTGAAGCACCGATTTAGCGGCATTTCCGAGGAACCGATGGCGAAAGCAGATCTCGGCACAAAACGCGTGTGCCCCGACACCGGGCGCAAATTCTACGACCTGAACAAGAACCCGGTGATCTCGCCTTATACGGGCAAGGTGGTCCCGATTGCGGTGACCCCGACGCGCGCCAAGCCCGAACCCGCGCCGCGTCCGGCGCCGGTCCAGGAAGAGGCTGCGATCGCGCCGGAAAGCGCAGAGGTCGAGATGGTTTCCCTCGAGGACGCGGAAGCCGAGCAGCAGGGCAAGAAGCCGGCAGCTCAAGGCGAGGCAGCGGCCGCCGCGGGCGAGGAAGAAGAAGTCGAGATGGGCGACGAGAGCATGGACGACGCCGCCTTCATCGAGGAACAAGAAGAAGGCGATGCCGACGTCAGCGACATCATCGGCGAAGGCGTCGAGAAGGAAGAGGAGACCTGATTTCGAGGATCGGCGGTCATTAACGAATGGCGGCTATCGATCCACGTTTCCAAATGGGGCCATAGCTCAGCTGGGAGAGCGCCTGCATGGCATGCAGGAGGTCGGCGGTTCGATCCCGCCTGGCTCCACCAAATTCAAATCAGCCGCCCTTCATTGGGCGGCTTTTTTGTTGCGCGCTTGATGTGCAACGACTGCGCATAGCATGATGCGCGAAAAAATCGGGAGAGAACGCTGATGGAAGGAAAGATCGCGCTCGAAGAACACTTCGCCACGCAGACCACGCTTGGCGATTCAAAAGTCTTCGGCGCCGAGGTCTGGGACAAGCTCGGCCCGCGACTACTCGACATCCAGGACCTGCGGCTCAAGGAAATGGACAAGCATGGGGTCGAGATGATGATCCTGTCGCTCAACGCTCCGGCCGTGCAGGCGATCCACGACGTCAAGCGCGCCATCGCGGTCGCGCGCGAAGCAAACGACATCCTCGCCGCCGAAATCCAAAAACGCCCCGCGCGTTTCTCCGGCTTTGCCGCGCTGCCGATGCAGCACCCGGAGGCGGCCGCCACCGAACTCACCCGTTGCATCAAGGAGCTCGGCTTCGTCGGCGCGCTGGTAAACGGCTTTTCACAGGCCGGAACGCTGGACACCGTGCTCTATTACGACCTGCCGCAATACCGTCCATTCTGGAAGACAGTCGAAACACTCGACGTGCCGTTCTATCTGCACCCGCGCAATCCGCTGCCGAGCTGGACGCGTCAGTACGAAGGCCACAACTGGCTGCTGGGGCCGAACTGGGCCTTCCACGCGGAAACTTCGGTCCACGCGTTGCGGCTGATCGGCAGCGGGCTCTTGGACGAATGCCCCAAGCTAAAGATCGTGCTCGGCCATCTCGGCGAAGGCATCCCGGTCTATCTTTGGCGTATCGACGGCCGCAACGGCTGGATGAAGGCGCCGCACAAATATGCTGCCAACAACGGGGTCGGACACTATTTCCGCAAGCACTTCCACGTCACGACGTCGGGCAACTTCAGCACGCCCGCGCTGGTCAACAGCATCACCGAACTCGGCGCCGACCGCGTGATGTTCTCCGTCGACTGGCCGTTCGAGGCGGTCGACGAAGGCGCGCAGTGGTTCGACAAAGCGGACATCAGCGCGGCCGATCGTGCAAAGATCGGCCGCGACAACGCCATCAAGCTATTCCGGCTGAAGCTCTAGTTGATTTTCTTCTTGGTATTCGACGCGACTTGAGCGCGTGACCACACCGGCTCATCGGAGCCGTTGCCCCAGGCGATCGGCCGATAGAACAGGTGGATGCCTTCGCGCGCAAACCGGTGCATCTCATGCACCCAGTTCGGATGCACGTAAGTTGCGTGATAGTGCGTCGAGGTACCGACCGCCTGCACATAGAGCTGGCCGTCGAGCGTCTCGCGGGCGATACGGCGCGCCCGCGCCCAGGAGCCGAACTCGTTGATCGTCTTGCGCTTGCCATCGCACGCGAACGTGAACTGGCAGGCGAGATGACGGTTGGCATTCTGGTAGATCACGCCGCAGACGTCGTGCGGATAGACGCCGGAAAAGACGCGATTGATCACGACCTGCGCGACCGCGACTTGGCCCTGATATGGTTGGTCGCGCGCTTCGAAATAGATCGCGTTCGCGAGGCAACGCTCGGCCTTTGCGCGATCGGCGCCTTCAAGGTGCAGGCGCTGTGCCGGTGACTGCGGCGGCACACCTGGCGCGGGCGGCGGCAGCACGGCGATCCGTTCCGGCAGCGGGATCGACATCACGGCAGGCTGCGGCGCGACGGTCTGTGGCAGCACGTCAGGATTGACGCTGGCAAGCTGCATCGTGCCGCGCGTGGGCGCGGGTGACGGAATTTCTGACGCCGGTGCCGACGCATTCGCTTCGATCGCTTCGTTCGCAGCCATATCGCGCGACTGCTGCAACATGTCGGTTGCCTGCCGCGCCATGTCGGTGGCGCTCGCCTTGGCAAGAATCGTCGGTTGGCTCATCGCCACATCGACCGCATCCTGATGGCGCGCGGACGCAAGTTCATCGACGAGAGAGCCATCACGCTTGATGCTGGCGAGAATCGGAGCCGGGCCGGAGGGCGCGCGCTTAGCGGCGAATTCCTGGGGAATTGCAACGACGACTGAGGGCGGCGGCGCCAGCGAAATTTCCTGGATGCCCGTGCGGATGACCGCAGGCCACTCGGCGATGCGCGTGCCGCGATGCGCTTGCGCGAATTCAGCGGCAGCCTCGAGCGGACGGATGCCAACGAGATCGAGGCCGCTGATCGACAATGCCGTCAGCGCGAAATAGACGCAAAGGCGCTTGGCGTTGAAGAAGAGTTTTTCCTCGAACGACAGATCGAACGGATCGTTCAACTCGATGCTGCGCGTCAACACGTGAAGCTCCCCCGATATCGGCGCGTGAATCTTTTTTGTTCAGCGCGCGGTGATCATATCGAGGGCTAGCGCAAACGTTACCGGTGTTAAGAAGTTTTTGACCAATCAAGGCAAACACGCATGATTAATTTTAACCATGCACCCACCGCAATGTCCGGAAAAAATAAGTTAACGCGCGTCAGCCAAATCGATAACGTGCGACCGCATCCGCGTTCCACACCAAGCCGTTTCCCGGGCGATCCGGCACGAGCGCATGGCCGTCCGCGAGACGCATCGGCTCTTGCAGCAACACATCCGCCCAATCGACGTATTCGAGGTAGTGGCAGGTCGGTGTCGCCGCAAGCAGATGCGCGCTCACCTCCGGAAAGAGATGTGACGACATCGGGGCACGGTTAACAGCGGCAAGCTGCGCTGCTTCGCGCCAGCCCGTGACGCCGCCAATGCGTTCGAGATCCGGCATGACGTATTTTGGCTTCGCATGCTCGATCGCCGCCGCCATGCTGGTCGGCAGCGAGAAGTTCTCGCCGATTTGCAGCGGCGTTTTCAGCTCGCGGCCGATGCGGGCTGCGCCGGCGTAGTCGTCGTGGCGGATCGGCTCCTCCAGCCAGTAGATGTCTTCAGCATCGAGCGCGCGCCCGCGCACAAGCGCCTCGTCGAGCGAAAGCGCCTGGTTGTAATCGACCATCAGCGCGACGTCGTTGCCGATGCGCTTGCGCACCGCTTGCACGGCATCGACATCCTCGCGCAGCGTCGGATAGCCGAGCCGCAATTTGACGGCGCGGAATTTGCCGATGGCGAGCAGCTTTTCGGCCTCGCCGGCAAGCGCGCCGAGATCTTGCCTCGGGCCGAGCCCGCAACTGTTGTAGGCCGGAATCGGACGCGGCTCCGCGCCGAGGAGACGGCAAAGCGGTTGTTTAGCCGCCTGCGCGGTCGCATCCCAGAAAGCCACATCAAAGCTCGAAATTGCCATTCGCAGCACGCCCTGCACGCCGATGAGCGTGAAGCGTCTCATCAGCTTCGCCCACAGAGCCGGCGGATGGGCTTTGTCGCCTTTGACGACACGCTCGACGTCGCCGAGCAGCGCCGCAACCGCCATCGCAACGGAGCGCATGTGGCAGAACATGTACGAGCGCCCGGTCACTCCCTCATCGGTCTCAACGTCGACGAGCAGCAGGGGCACCTGACGGATCGAGCCTACCGACGTCCCGAGAATAAAGTTCGGCGGTACCTCGACCGGCGTGGCGCGGATCGCCTGCACAGTGAGCGACGGCATTGGCCGATTGTTAGGCATGGAAACCCTGCAATGACAGGCACTATAGCGCCGCCGCGAGCGAAAAAGGCCGTGTTCTTGAACCTTTAACCCCCGCCGCCCATATTAGGTGGGCTGGCGGACAGGTGTCTGGCAGCAGGGGTGCCTTTCAGGACCCCGGAGTCAAAGTCGCTTACACGAGGACTTTGAGGACCATGTCACGCGTTCCGTCACTCTCCAGCCCGTTCCTTTTGGGCTTCGACGAGATCGAGCGCTTGCTCGACCGTGTTGCCAAGGGCGCAGACGGTTATCCGCCCTACAACATCGAACGTCTGGCGCGCGACACCGAAAATCCGGAGCGCTTGCGCATCACGCTGGCGGTTGCCGGCTTCACTCGCGATCAACTCGACGTCTCGGTTGAGGAAAATCAGCTGGTGATTCGGGGACGTCAACAGGACGACAAGGCCCGGCAGTACATCCACCGCGGCATCGCCGCGCGTCAGTTCCAGCGCATCTTTGTGCTGGCGGATGGAATGGAAGTGCGGGGTGCCGACTTGAAGAACGGCCTTTTGTCGATCGACCTCGCCCGGCCACAACCGGAGCGGATCGTGAAGACAATTGCGATCAACGACCAGGAATGACGAATTCGTGAAAACAGGACTCGACCGCGTCAAGCGTTACATCAATAGGAGTCGAGGACCATGACCAACGACAAGACAATCGAACTGAACGAAACACATCCCGCGATCACGCAAGAGGCGCTCGCGCATCTTGGCGACGGCGAGATTGCGTATGTGAAGCCGATTAAGTCCGAAGACGTCGCCAAACAGTTTCCGCAGGCGCCGGAGATGGCGCCCGGCATCATGCTGTTCGCGCTACATGCCGCCGACGGCACGCCAATCATGCTGACCGATACCCGCGAGGCGGCGGTCGCAAATGCCTGGAGCCAGGAGCTCGAGGCCGTGAGCGTGCACTGACTAGTATTCGCAATCCAGAAACAGAAAGGGGCCAGCAATGGCCGCTTTTATTTCTGCCAAGCCGATCGATCAGGCGGCCGACGATGCCGGCGGCATCTGCAGCACGGCATAAAGCGCGTCGGCGTCGCGCGACTCGCGCAGCTTGCGCGCGATTTCGGGATCGCGCAGCAAACGCGCGACGCGTGCCAACGCCTTGAGATGATCGGCGCCCGCGCCTTCCGGCGCCAGCAGCAGAAACACCAGGTCGACGGGTTGCGAATCGAGCGCCTCGAAATCAACCGGCCGCGCCAGCCGCGCGAACAAACCAAACAGACGTCCGAGCTTGGGCAGCTTGCCGTGCGGAATTGCGACGCCATTGCCCACCGCAGTGGAACCGAGCTTCTCGCGTTGCAGCAGAATTTCGAGAATGGCGCGCTCGTTCTGGCCGCTGAGTTCGGCCGCACGGGCGGCAAGTTCCTGCAGGACCTGCTTTTTGTTGTTGACCTTCAGCGCGGGCAGAATCGCGTTCGGCGCAACGAGATCGGTGAGCGTCATGGTCGACATGTCCGAAGATCGGATTTGCAGGCGCCGGGTTGCGAGGGGTGTTGAAGGCCGCGGACCATATTGAGACAGGGTTCACCCGTCAATGGCCGGGCTGTACCCCTTCCCACCGAATCCTCCAGTATTTTCAGCGGCCGCGCTGGGCTTGGTGGCCTTTTCGACGGCGTTTGTAACGACGCAACCGTTTTTCGATATTGGTCGCAGCCTGATCCGCGCTGTCATACGCGTCGGCGGCCATGCCTTCCGCTTCGAGCAACGCGCCGGAATCCAGATGCAGCACGCATTCAGTTCGGAACCCGAAGCCATCCTTGCCGACGGTGGCATGTCCTGAATAGCCGCCGCGGAAATACTTCAAAGTCGCTTGTTCGACGCGCTCGCTGATTCGCTCCCGCAGTGCAGAGCCGACGTTGATGTTTTTACCCGAAACGCGCAAAGGCATATTCGCCTCCATGGACCGCCCCGGCTAACGCTTGAATGTTAGGATTGTTGCACCAAAGGTCAATGCGCCGAAACCGGCGCGTAGGCAGGCGATTCTATTCAACCGGCGGCCGCCTGTTTCTCGCGCCGGCGCTGCACCGAGGACGGGATGCGCATGGCTTCCCGGTATTTCGCAACGGTGCGCCGTGCAATATCGATGCCCACGTCGCGTAGCTTGTCGACGATCGTGTCGTCGGAGAGCACGTCGTCGGACGTCTCGCCGTCGATCATCTGACGGATGCGGTGACGCACGGCTTCGGCGGAGTGTGCTTCGCCGCCGTCGGCTGCGGCAATCGCCGAGGTGAAGAAATACTTTAATTCGAAAATGCCGCGCGGCGTCGCCATGTACTTATTGGCGGTGACGCGAGACACCGTCGACTCGTGCATGCTGATCGCATCGGCGACGGTCTTCAGATTGAGCGGGCGGAGATGCTGCACGCCCTTGTCGAAGAATGCGTCCTGCTGGCGCACGATCTCGCTCGATACCTTGAGAATGGTCTTGGCCCGCTGATCGAGTGCGCGCACGAGCCAGGTCGCGGTCTGCAGGCAGTCTGCGAGATAGGTCTTTTCCTTGTCGCTGCGCGAGCCTTTGCAGACCTCAGTGTAATAACGCTGGTTGATGAGCACTTTCGGCAGCGTGTCGGAATTGAGCTCGACCCGCCAAGTCCCGTCCGGCGCCGAACGTACCAGCACATCCGGCACGATTGGCTGCACCGTCGTCGAGCCGAAGGCGAGACCAGGTTTCGGATTGAGGTTGCGGATCTCGGCGATCATGTCGGCAAGATCCTCGTCGCCAACGCCGCAGACCCGGCGCAGGCCCGCGAGATCGCGCTTGGCGAGGAGGTCGAGGTGTTCGACCAGCGCCTGCATCGCAGGATCGAAACGGTCGCGATCCCTGAGCTGGATCGCCAGGCATTCCGTTAGGCTGCGCGCGAAGACTCCGGGCGGATCGAGTGTCTGCAGTTCAGCGAGCACCGCTTCGACGTCGGCAATGGATGCGCCGAGCTTTTCCGCGACGGTCGCGAGATCACCGGTGAGGTAGCCCGCCTCGTCGACCATATCGATGAGGTAACGGCCGATCATGCGTTGCGCCGGATCGGAAACCGCGAGCACCATTTGTTCGGCTAGATGGTCGGCGAGTGTGGTTTCAGCCGAGACGAAGGCTTCGAGATTGTAATCGTCGCCGCCGGCAGAGCCGGCACCCGACCATTCGGCATAGGCGGGTTCTGGCGCCTGCGCCACCGCAGTCGCCTTTGGCGCGGCATCGTCCGGGAAAACGTTTTCGAGTTCAGTGCCGAGGCCTTGCTCCATCGAACTGCGGCTGGTCTCGAGGTCGTCGCCGATCCAGTCGGAGTTTGGGGCGCCGTCATCCTCCACGGATTCACCCGAGGACGCGTCAGCTTCGGCGGGAGCCGCCGGCCCCTCCTCGTCATCGGCGCGCTCCAAAAGCGGATTACGCTCGAGCTCACCTTCGACATAGGCCACCAGATCAAGGCTGGAGAGCTGCAGCAGCTTGATGGCTTGCATCAGCTGCGGCGTCATCACCAGCGCCTGGCTCTGGCGGAACTCGAGGCGTTGAGACAGTGCCATACGTCGTGGTCTCGGTGTTGTCGTCGTTGCCGGGCCGAATCTGGTCCGATTCTTGCTTGTTATTATTTATAGCAGATTCCTGGAGCGGAGATATGCGCTTCCGCGTCGCAGCATGCTCAAGTTTTGGGCGGCAGGCTTAACGGGGA
>Ga0187779_10002862_pt1 | contig 10509 bp, 5 predicted proteins | sample 1015_Q2_SP10_10__FD_132435 | JGI IMG/M metagenome (GOLD analysis project Ga0187779, IMG submission 132435) | Tropical peat soil microbial communities from peatlands in Department of Meta, Colombia - 1015_Q2_SP10_10_MG | ecosystem: Environmental > Terrestrial > Soil > Wetlands > Peat | place...
AGGCGGTCGATGAGATGCATGAAATCTTGGGGCGATCCGTAGCGGCTCGTGGGGGCAAAATAGCCAGTAACCTGATATCCCCATGATCCATAAAAGGGGTGTTCCATTACCGGCATGAACTCCACGTGGGTGAATCCCATGTCCTTGAGGTACGCAGGGAGAATGTCCGCGAGCTCGCGATATGTTAGGGAGCGATTATTCTCCTCAGGAACCCTGCGCCATGATCCGGGGTGGAGTTCATACACCGAGATCGGCGAGTTCAACGCATTTTTTCTGTGGCGGTCCTTCATCCATTCCGAGTCGCCCCATACATACGATATGTTCCACACGATGGATGCAGTTCTTGGCGGCACCTCCCACGAGAATGCAAAGGGGTCGCCCTTTGCCACCTCGTGGTTGTGCGCGCGGGAGCGGATGTGAAACTTATACAGCGAACCGCTGGACACACCGGGAATGAAGCCCTCCCAGATGCCCGAGCCGTCGTCCCGTACGCGAAGCGCGTGAGCGTTCTTGTCCCACTCATTGAAGTCCCCGATCACAGACACCTTTGCCGCGTTCGGCGCCCAGACTGCAAAGAGCGCCCCTTCTGCATCGCCTGCGGTCACGACGTGGGAACCGAGCTTCTCATAGAGCTTGAAGTGGTTTCCCTGTTTGAACAGGTATATATCGTGGTCCGTCAGGAGGCTCACGTTGTGGAGTACTCGATTTTTCTCTCTCCCGGCCTTACCCTTCATGCAGCCCTCCCTTGCTTATGCTATTATAGAGCAATCTCACCATACAAAAAACATCCGAAACGGACTCACGCTCGAGACAAGAAGAGACCCAGAATTTTTTGAGTGGCTGAAAGCACGTGAAGGACGGAAAACAAAGGACTGAGATGGAAGGGAGCATCACGGTTGCGTTTTTTTCGGTGAGCTCTCGTTGTTCTCCTCCTTCTTCTCTTTTTTCTCCTCCCCTTTCTCCTCGCCTTTCTGCTTCTTTGACATTTCCTTGAGCTTTTTGTCAACGAGGTCGTTGACTGTGCCTTCGGGGTAGGTTCCGTCTGCCTTTCGATCTCCGGCCGGCATGCCGGTCATAATCTCTATTGCCTCGCCAACGGTCGTGACCGCATAGATATTGAACTTTCCTTCCCTGACCGCTTCGATCACATCCTTTTTGAGCATGAGGTTCTTCACATTGATCTTCGGGATGACAACGCCCTGGTCGCCGGTAAGTCCGCGGTTCCTGCACACGGCGAAAAACCCCTCGATCTTTTCGTTCACACCGCCGATGGGCTGTATCTCGCCTTTCTGGTTGATCGATCCAGTGATGGCAAGTCCCTGCTTCACCGGCACCTCGGCGATTCCCGAGATGAGTGCGATAAGCTCAGCTGCGGAGGCGCTGTCACCCTCCACCTCGCCGTAGCTCTGCTCGAACGTCAGGCTCGCGGAAAGGGAAAGCGGCTTGTCCTGCGCATAGGTGCCTCCGAGGTAGCCCGAGAGGATGAGCACGCCCTTGTTGTAAATGCGGCCCGAGAGTTTTGCCTCGCGCTCGATGTCGAGAATGCCTCCTTTGCCCAGGTACACTCGGGCCGTGATGCGAGACGGCTTGCCGAAAGAGAAATCCCCGATATCGTAGACCGACAGACCATTCACCTGTGCCGGTACCGCGCCCGTCACGTCCACCATGAGCGTTCCGTCGGTGAAAAGCTCCTGGATACGCTCATCGATGAGGTTCGCCCGGTAGACCTTCTCATCGAGCGCTTTGTCCACGTGCTCGCCGGATACCACTGCGCCTCCGGCCTTTGACGCCCAGTACGCTGCCTCGCGCACAAGGTCAGTAAGGTCGCTGAAGCGGAGCGAAAGTTTACCCTTTTTCTCGGTCATGCGCACGGCATAGTCCACGACGGCCGCTACCGCGGTCCGGTCGAAGGGAATGAGCTTTTCGTTCTTCACCATATTGCCGATGAAGTTCGCATAACGCGATTTCTCGTCGGGGGAGCTCGCAGTCTGGGTATCGAAGTCGGACTTGACCTTGAAGATGTCGCGGAAGTCCTCATCGTAGTAATAGAGGAGGTAATAGAGCCAAGGGCTCCCGAGCATGATGATCTTGAGCGAGACCGGGATAGGTTCGGGCTTGATGCCGCCTGTTGTGAAGCCATAGAGCTCAGCCACGTCCTCGATTTTCACCTCGTTCTTCTTGATTATCCGCTTCAGCGCATCCCAGGAGAAGGGACTCCGCAGCACGTCGAGTGCGTTCATCACGAGGTAGCCGCCGTTGGCCTGGAGCACGGAGCCAGACCGGATCATGGAGAAGTTGGTGTAGAATGCTCCGAAACGCGCCTTGCGCTCGATGCGGCCCACGAGGTTGTTATAGGTGGGGTTGGCCTCGTCCACCACCGGCCCCCCTTTGGTCTCCGCATTATCCACGATCACGTTCACCTTGTAGCGCTCAAGGAAGCTCGCCTTGTCCATTCCCTCGATCTGGAAGGGCATCTCCGAGGTCTGGCCGAGGAACTCGCGCAGGTTGTTCAGGATGTCTTCCTCGACCTCGGCGAGATAGTCGGGGATGCGCTTGTTCACGCCGTACTTTTCTTTGAGATCTTCAAGCTGATGACCCATGGCGAAGTGGGCGATGCGACGGTTCAACTCGTGAATCTTCTCATGTGCCTCCTTGTCGAGCTGACGGGCCTTGGCCAGGAAATCGCGGATCTCGACGTCCACTTTCTTTTCGCGTTCTTCGAGCTCGAGCCGCTGCTCGGGCGTAAGGCTATCTAATTCCTGCTGCTGCAGCGGCTTCCCCTTCCACAGCGGTACCTTTACGATGCCCGTGCGGGTAATCGAGAGCTGGAACCCAAGCTCCAGCGCCCGCTGGCCTGCCTCGCCGAAGAGAACTTCCTTCGCCTTTTCCTCTTCCTCCGTGATGCGGGACTTCTGCTCCTCATACTCCTTGGATTCGAAGACTTTCGGAATCTCGCTTTGCATGAACGCAATGAACGCATCCACGTCACGCCGGAAATCGCGTCCCTTTCCCGGCGGGAGATTGATGGCACGCGGCCGGTCGGGGTCCTTGAAATTGTTGATGTAGCACCAGTCGTCTGGGACCGGACGGTCGAGGGAGATGCGTCTCACGATGGACTTGACAATGGTATTCCTACCCGTGCCAGGTACGCCGGACACGAAGATATTGTACCCGTGGTTATTGATGGAGAGACCGAACTCGATGGACTTTACGGCACGGACCTGACCAATAACCTCGTCCTTGAGCGAGAGCTCGGCTGTGGTCTGGAATGGGAATTCCGCTGGATCTGTTGTATGCCGGAGTTCTGACAACGGCACTTCAAAATCCTTGATGTTCACAGCACCTCCTTCAAAAGTATTCCTCCTCTATAGTGTAGGCGTAGATGCGGGCATTGTCAAGGCAGGCTGAAACGGCGCTGTGGAGAAAAGCGAGGAAGCGGCATCAAGGTATACTTGGAAGCTAAGACATGACTTCGCAACATGTAAAACCTCAAATGTGCAGGTGCACGAGTGAAGGTTCGGCTTAGGAGGGGACAGAGAGATGAAACACGAGCGACTTCGAAACGATTCAGGGATTGCAACTCCGCTTATTCAATGAAAAAGGGTGCAATTCAAGAATTCGGTGTGAAGGTCGAAACCATCGATTTCATCATGATGCTTCATTTTCCTCCATAGGCTCTGCTCACTCTCTGGAGACCAATGAGACACATCTACTTCTTTCGCATTAAGAAAAACAGCTCCCCTTCCTGTTGCATGTACCCGGCCCCTATCTCAGCCTCGAGCCCCTTGCCCCAGAACAGGTCCGCTCTGCCCGGCCCCTTGATGGCTCCGCCAGTGTCCTGATTCAGCACGAACCTTGTGAATGGCGCCCACTCCCTGATAACACCGTTCTCGATCACCGGCTTCTGCGTTGAAATGAGCGCAAGTGCGCCTTTGGGAAAGAGCTTGCTGTCCGTAGCAATGGAACGGCCGGGGGTGAGAGGCACACCGATGTTTCCTATCGACGGGCCCATGTCCATACGGAAGAAGACATAGCTCGGATTCTGGTTCAGAATCTGAAACATCTCTTCAGGATGGCTGTGCAGGTATTCACGAATCGCCTGCATGGACATGTTCTCCTGCGTCATTACACCGTTGTCGATGAGATATTTGCCGATACTCTTGTAGAGCCTTCCGTTCTGGCCGTCATAAAGCACGCTCACAACGTTCCCGTCGCCCAGATCCACCCTGCCCGAGCCCTGCACCTGGAGGAAATAGATAGCTACGGGATCGTGGCACCAAAGTATCTCCAGCCCCTTGTTCGCAATAGCCTGATTATGGTCGATCTCTTCACGCGAGTAGTAGGGGACGACCTTATTATTGTCCAGCCTGCCGAAAAGCTTGTTCCTCGGGAAGTTTTCTCCGAACTGCGTCAGGTCGATCTCAATGATGTCGTCTGGCCGCCGGTACAGGGGATATCTGTACGTTTCATCGGCATTCAGCCTGCACGAAAGCAAGGGCTCATAGTATCCGGTGAACAGCACTCTTCCGTTGCCACGAGATCCGACAGCACGATAGGCGACGAATTCATTCTTGATCTGCTTGACCTTTTGGTCATAGGTGAGCGAATCGTTCTCAATTATTAGCAGGAAGTTCTGGAGCGTCAAGACCATCTCGAGGGCTGTTACCCGTTCAGGCCCGAAGTAAAAAAGGCTGTCCGGCGGAAGTTTCCGGTAATACTCCAAGCTCTGACGCACGGCAACAGAGATGTCCTTGAACGCTTGGTCATCGCGAGGTGCCACCGCCCGCCACCACGATCTCCGCTCAAGCGCGTCTTCGGGTCTCGTCACCGGCATCGGAGGACGGGCGCAGGCGAACAGGGCAAAAAGAAGAACCCCTATTTTGAAGATCCGTTTCATCTCCAGAAACCTCGTGTTGCCGCCTTCTTCTCTTCATCAAGCAGTCATCGCTCACCGAAACCATTGATCATCGCCGATTGCCATTTCCGTTCCGGCTTGGATCTTGCATCCCTGATAGTTTGTACCAGAGACGGCCTGCAGAAACACTTCGAAATGTCCAATCGGCCAGTTTCACATGATCCATGCTTACTGTACCGCTGTCAGCGCATTACATGCTTTTTCGTCCCCTAAAGCACATGCTTTTCGGAAATCCTGGATAGCGGACTCTCTTTTGCCCATTCGAAGATAAACAGTTCCACGATTACGATACGTGACAGCGATATTTTGATCTAACTCAATTGCTTTATTAAAGTCCTCCAGGGCCCTCTCATCCTGACCAATGTATGCATAGGATAGACCACGGTTGTTGTAAGATTCAGCATGCTTTGGGTTTATGGCAATGTACCGACTAAAATACGCTATCGCTTTATCGAACGAACCGGTCTTGCCATATAATTTGCCTCCCGCATGATAAGCTTCATAGCGAGACGGGTCTAAAGCGATTGCCTTATCATAGTCTGAAATTGCTTTATCGAGCAGCCCCATCTTTTCAAAAGTAATCCCTCGATTGAAATAGGCTTCATACGAAGGCCCCAATGCAATCGCTTTATCGAAGCTCTCGATCGCCTCATCTAACATGCCTTTTTTTTCAAAAGCAGTGCCTCGATTTAAGAATGCATCGCGAAAATATGGATCCAAGGCAATTGCCCTATCGAAATCCCCGATGGCATTATCAAACTGATCGGTATTCAGAAAGGCTAGGCCACGAAAATAATATACGAGATGGGCTCTTTGCGGTTGTTTTTCGATAACGTAGCTCCACAGCCGAATGCTATTGTTCCATATTCCTATCTGTCTGAGGGTCAAATATGACATGAAAAAAACCATAACAAAAGCTATGGCGACGCCTAAAGGTTTCATGATCAAGCCCCGCCGGGGGAATGTATTCGTCTCTTTCGAAGCCCACGCGATTCCTAATCCGATAATAAGAAATGGTCCGAGACTGGGCAAATAAGTATACCTGTCTGCCATAGCTTGTCTTCCCACCTGAACGATACCGATCACGGGAATCAAGGTTATGACATAATAACTCCAGACAGACAACCATAATCGCTGTCTTTTGGCGCCGACTATACAGACTATCGTGATCCCGATGACGAAAGCAATTGTGAGAAGATACTCCAAGGATATGAACGATGCACCTATAGGATATGGATAAAAAGGCGTTAGATTCAAAGGCCAAACCATCTCCCAAAGATAGGCGACAAGAGACCTGGCGCCTACGAGCACTCGTGTCGGGAGCGGTGCAGACTCCATCGACATTAAAGCTCCTCCCGCCCGCTGTGCCAGAACAGTCAGGACCGATGAAATAAGGCTCAAGGCAATAAGCGGGATTTTCTCGATGAATGCGGCCCGAAATGTCTTCGGGGACTGGATCCTTTCGAACGGATACCAGTCTAAAATCAGCAGGACGAATGGGAGGGTAACCGCCATTGGTTTACTTAACAACGCAAGTACAAAAAATACAAAAAAAGCCGTAGAGTATCGGTTATCGAAAAATCGCAGCGATGATCTTTCCTGAGCCGGTTCGTTACAGGTACTGGTTACGTATTTCGTATACAGGGTGACACTCAGCAGGAAGAACAAGGCACACAGAAGATCTTTCCGTTCCGCAACCCAGGCAACTGATTCAACATGTAGAGGATGAAGACCGAACAAAAGACCGGTTGCTCCTCCTGTTATTAGTATCGTCCGATCATCTAAGAAAGGCGGCCGCCTCTTTTTTAAAGCAGTCTCTCTCGCTGCGGTGAGAAGGCTCATTATGAGCAAAACCACGATGAAGGAATTGACGGCATGGAGAATAACATTCGTCAGATGATGCCCAAGCGGATTCAGTCCCCAGATGGCATAATCGATGGCGTGAGATATCCATGTCAGGGGATGCCAATTGCCTGCATGGAAATCGGTAAATGCCCATTTGATGAGGGCGACATCAATTGATCGGATATGGAGATTCTCGACAACGTACTGTGCATCATCCCACTCAACGAATTCATGGTGAAGAGATGAGAGATAGACAGCAAATGTTAATAGTGAAACTAAAGCTGCGAGATAGTAGCTATAGTTCTTCGGTCGCTTCACCTTCAATCTCCAAAATCCCGCGGGATGCTATTTCTGTCCGGATGTGACTAGTCCCTCGATCATCCCATCCCCCGGGTGTTTCCAAATATCGATTATAGATTGAATGAAATCGCCATCTTGACATCACGATGATGCCGGCCCCCGGTAGGGCGAATACATCGTCCCTAAGAATGGCTACGATACCACACTTCTTTTATGCATGATTGCAGGGCAACTGACATTGAGATGAATTGTTGTGGTGAACTTGCAGCCAGAACAGCACCGATGATTCCGGAGGCCAAATAATGTTTCTTCAAATGCATATTCTCGAGAGCCGCCCCATGGATCCATCGCGGTTTCTCGACTCCGTAATGTATGCTTTTCCCTCGTGCTTGTCAATCGTGAAAAAAAGACGGGAACAAGGAACGCAGCGGAGAAGCGCCATGGAATTCCAGCCCGTTTTTCTTCTTTCGCAATGACATGCCATGCACCTCATTTGATACAGGGAAATGCACCCTTCCACCTTTAATCACCCTAGTTCCTTCTCATTTATCTGCATATCAAGAGCATTCCATTCAGGATGATGCCGCTGCTGCGCCGCTTCGGCCTTGTCTTTATCGGTGTTCGCATAGCAATACACGCACCCATGCGCGCAGGTGTCATATGCCCCGATGTCAACACTCTTCGTGCAGGCACACCCTTTCCGTATTTTCGCCAATCTGGTATCGACAGGTATCTTAAATATTTCCGAAAGATATTGCCCGTCTATGCACGTTGCCTTATGCATACCATCCAACAAAACATGATCATTGCAGCATACGTGGAGCCGAATGCCGAAAGCTGCCGCTCGCCTAACCAGACGACGGGCATGTCCCTGTTGCCGCTCCGATGACAATTCTGCTAATGTGTGATCAGTATACTTCCGCATATTGCCTAAAACCTTCCTATACGGATGCACAAAGCTGAGGATGCATCTCCGTGCATGCCCTGTCAACATTTCCGCGCAGTACATGAAGCGTTCCTCATGCTTTTCGAATGACAGCTTATCAGTAATACAGATGGGGTCATACCGCCAGACTATCTGTTCCGGTGAATACCTCCGGGCGATAAAGATATAATCCTTTATTGCATCTTTGTAGTCGGGAGTATTGAACTCGAGCTCTCTGTTTGCCGTGATCGTAAAATGGAAGAAAAGGTTCTTTGTGGTCTTCTCGATCGCCTCGAGCCTGTCGAGCAGAGGCGCGTAATTCTTGGACCAGAAGACGATGGCATTTACATCCCCCGGCTTGAGCGAGACGCATTTCAGCTTTTTCGTATACGGCTGCCGGACGTGGACAGAGCCTGCCTTCAGCCTGTTAACGAACCAGTCCGCGTAAAAGGCGGGAATGTCGGTCCTTCTGCTTGCGGATATTACGTGCGGCATGCTTTCACGGCCCCTGTCAATTCCAATCCGTGGCTATACTATAATTCACCCTAAAAGATATGTGAAGCAAAATATTGGCCTAAAAGAATTTTTTTCAAGAATATACAAGACTCTTCCCTTTTTTCCGATTTTATCGTATTATAGTGCTCACTTACATTTTTAAGGTCATCTTCGAGGTATTGCCATGAGGCGATTTCAGATTTTATTATTTTTGTGCCTGCTCCTCTTCCCTCATGTTGGCCGAGCTCTTACTCTGGAAGAAGGCCTCAAGATCGTTGCCGAGACGGGGCGTGATATAAAAATAGCCCGGTCCGACGAAGAGGTTGCACGGGACTCCGTGTCGCTCGCCCGTTCCCCCTGGCTGCCCCAGGTGAATATCTACGGTAACGAGACATTGCTTCGATATCAGCCAACTGCAAGATTCAACACTGTGATCGCTCCAACGTCCCAGGACCAGTTCTTTACCTACGGCGTTACGGCGAACCAGCTGCTCTATGACTTCGGGAAGACCTCATCATCGATCGATGCGGCCAAATATAATCTCAAGGCCAGGGAAATTGCAACTCAGCGGACACGGAACCAGTCCGCCCTCGATTTCATTCTCGCCTACTACGATCTCCTGGAGGCAGACAAGCTCCTTCAAGTTGCCACTGAGGAGGTCAAGCAGTACGAAGAGCATAAGCGGGATGCCGAATTGCGGTACGGTGCTGGTGTGGTTACAAAGAATGAGGTGCTCCAGGCAGATGTGACGCTCGCCGATTCACGTCAGCGGTACCTGGTCTCCGATAATCTTCGCTCCCTCAGGGCGTCGCGGATCAACAGCCTCCTTCTACGCCACTTGAACGACCCCGTACAGCCCGAAGAGGTTAAGACACGTCCATCAGCAGGTATTACGCTCGAAGCGGCCTGGGCCACCGCAGAGGCGGAAAGCCCGGAGATCCAGGTGCTCGAAGCGGGCATCCGCTCCAAGGAAGAAGACATCAATTCGACCCGAGCTGAGTATTTACCGACGTTCTACCTTTCGGGAGGATACCAGTACCAGGAAAACGAATTCCAGGTCTATCCCCGAAACTGGTCGCTCATTGCGGGCATGAACATCAACCTCTTTGACGGAGGCGCTACCAGCGCCAAGATGCATATCGGCAAAAGCGAGCTTGCTTCGCTCAAAACGACCCGTGACAAGATCGTCGACGCGGTCCGGCTCGATGTGAAGAATGCATACCTCAATCTTCAGAGCTCGGCACAGCAGATCGAAGTATCGAAGACGGCCGTTGCACAGGCCGAAGAAAACCTCCGGCTCCAGCGGCTCCGGTACCAGGAAGGCGTAGGGACCGCTCTTGAGGTGCTCGATGCCGTAACGCTTTTGAGCACGACGCAGTCCAATACATGGAAGGCGCTTTACGGGTTTGCGCGCGCCGAAGCAGGCCTCCTCTATTCAATGGGAGGCGACCTCATGAGCGTGTACGGGAAGTAAATTGCAGGAGCATGGAGCAAAGAGCATGGAGGGAAAGGGCCGCGTTACATTATTGCTTGGCCTTATGCCCCAGCTCTCTGCCCGTTGCCATAACCATGAAGGAGATCCAGAATGGCGGAAGCACAGACGGAGAATAGCAGTAACAATCAGAAAAAGAAAAAAACCTTCATGATCGTCGGGGTTATTATCATCATCGGCCTGATCGCTGGTTATTTCTACTCAGGTTACCGCAAGACGCACGTCTCCACCGACGATGCTTTCATCGATGGGGACATCCATACGATCGCGGCAAAGATCAACGGCACAGTGAAGGCGATCTATGTCACGGACAACCAGTCCGTGAATAAAGGCGATCTTCTCCTCGAGATCGATCCTGCCGATTATAGCGCGCGGTTCCGCGAGGCTTCATCTTCTGTCAGCGCAGAGAAAGCGAAGCTGAACGAGGCCGAGACGCGCATTGCGGCAGCCAGGGCAAACCTTGAACTTCAGCGTGCTAACCTCAAACTGGCAGAGATCGAGAAGACCCGGGCCGAGCGTTTGGCGAAGGCGCCGGAC
>Ga0187779_10002863_pt1 | contig 10508 bp, 10 predicted proteins | sample 1015_Q2_SP10_10__FD_132435 | JGI IMG/M metagenome (GOLD analysis project Ga0187779, IMG submission 132435) | Tropical peat soil microbial communities from peatlands in Department of Meta, Colombia - 1015_Q2_SP10_10_MG | ecosystem: Environmental > Terrestrial > Soil > Wetlands > Peat | place...
AATGTCTTCTTTGGATCTAGTTTTCCGTAAAAGTGGACTGAATGAAAACATTCGATTTGCTCAGGTTGGGAGCAAAGGCTCTACTTGACAGGAAGGTTCGGAGTGCACTTACAATTTTAGGTATTATGATTGGCTCCGCGATCATCCTGGCGTTGGTCGCAAGCACTAGCGGCTTAAGCGCAGGAGTTCAAGCAAACATTGCTAAGATAGGTGCAAACACGCTGATCGTGAGAGCGGGAGGAGCTAATTTCGTGTCAGGGTCAACCTCGTCATATCAATTGAGCTCGTTAGACCTACCTATACTCAGTAGAATCCCCGACGTCGTAAGCGCAATCCCTGTCGAAACCAAAGGGGTTTCTATTTCGGTGGGCGGACAAACTCTCTCCGGACAACTCTTCGGGGTGGACCTGTCACTCCTGCCCAGTGTGTTCCATGGAATAACACTTTCCGAAGGATCATACCCACAATTGGGTGACCCCACGTCAGCAGTGATTGGGAACGGCGTTGCTTTTCCTGTGCTAGCAGGAGGCTCTCAGCTGGTTGGAGTCAATCAAGCCGTATCCATGACGATCGGAACCAGCAAGACGAGCCTCAGCTTCTTGGTGAGAGGAATCTTAGCTGCTTACGGCTCAGCATTGTTCGCTAATGTCGACAACGATGTTTTCGTGTCTCTGCAAGCGGCACAAATACTTCTAAAGACGCCATACTACTCGTCAATTTACATTGCGGTGGATTCAACCGATAACGTGGCTGCGGTTCAAAGCGCGATTCAAGCCATCTACGGCACTCAAATCAACATAATCAACGCAGGATCCATTGCAAGCAGCATATCAGCCGTAACAACCCAACTCACAATCTTTCTAGGCAGCGTTGGGAGCGTAGTACTATTTGTGGCAGCAATAGGCATCGCTAACACAATGTATGTAGCAGTAATGGAAAGAACCAGAGAGATTGGAATACTCAAAGCGTTAGGATTCAAAGGGTCGCAAATCATGAGTATGTTCCTTACTGAGGCGGGAATCACTGGGGTGGTTGGTGGAATCCTGGGAACGGGACTAGGATTCATTTTAGCGTATGGTATGGGAGGCTCGCTCTCTTTTGGCGGAGGTCCCCGCTTTGGCGGAGGAGGCCCAGGTGCGTCAACAGCCCCATCTCCCCCAATTTTTTCAGTACAGCTCATAGTCTTCAGTTTACTCTTTCCGGTAGGCATGTCCGTACTCGCGGGATTATATCCTGCTTGGCGCGCATCAAAAATGAATATTGTAAGCGCCCTCAAGTACGAGTGATTGGTAAATCGCCGATTTCTAAAGAGGATCTAACGCACTCTGAACTTTGCCTTTCAGCGATTTGATGGCATTTGAGGCGCAAGGCGTAAATCAATCAACTAAGCTGCGTAGTTAGAAGAACATTGTCACGCTCACTCAAGAAAGCTGCCGCGGTTCAAATTGTCGACGTCACGAAGGTGTATCGTGTAGGTCATCAAGAATATCCGGCTCTGCGCGGAGTAAGTTTCAGCATACAACGCGGCGAATTAACCTCAATCATGGGACCTTCAGGCAGTGGCAAGTCAACACTGCTTAACATAATCGGGGCCCTTGACCGGGCAACTTCTGGGCGAGTATTCATAGACGGAGTCAACATCACCAAGCTGAATGAGAATCAGCTGGCCTTGCTCCGAAATAGACGAATAGGATTCGTGTATCAATCGTTCAATTTAATTCAACGGCTCACCGCTATCGAAAACGTTGAATTGCCCCTAATTTCGAGAGGAACCCCAGAAGTGACCCGAAAGCAAAGTTCTCTCAAATTACTAAGCGCAGTAGGATTAGCATCGAAACGTAACAAACGTCCGACTGAACTAAGTGGAGGAGAACAACAGCGCGTAGCTATAGCGCGGGCCCTTGTCACGAAACCCGCGCTGGTTATTGCAGATGAACCAACTGGGAATCTCGATTCGAAGTCAACGAGTGAGGTACTGGACTATGTGGTTAATGTGAATAAGGCTTCAGGCACTACGTTTGTTATTGTAACTCACAACCCAGAAGTTTCCGAAAGGACTCACAGAGTCATCTCCATAAAAGACGGCTTGATAGAAAAGGACCAGTATATTGGAAGAATAGACATGTACTCAACCTCATCAGAGCTTGACAACTGGAACGCACCTGGTTCGGTGAACCAAAAAGAACAACATGGATAAGTCAGTGAGCGTCCGCTTGAAATCAAGACATAAGAGCCTATGGCACGGCTCCCAAACTTTGACGCGCTCACTTATAGCGTCGCCTATTGTATGAATTTCATAAGATCGAAAGATTGTACATTAATCAATACGACAACTTAGGAAGTTAATTCTTGTCAAAGAGCTACGCGAAACAGCTATCGACGACAAGTGCTTTTCTTGTTTCTTCTCCTCTCTACGTCTCAATCTTCCTGATGCGTTTCAGCTTCGGACTTGTACTATTTACACTGCCGATATATCTTCCGAGAAGAGAATTCTCGTACTTAGCAGTTGGAATAATCGCGGCGGCATACCCCGCAGCTGAAACGGTCTGTAGCCCTATAATTGGAATACTCGCAGACAGATTCGGAAGAAAGAGATGGATTTGGTTAGGTTTGTGTATTTCCACAATAGCCTTGTTTGCTTTTACTCTGCGTACTGACATAGCGTACTTAGTGTTCATCCATACCATTCAAGGCATAGCTGCCGCGATGATCGTTGTGAGCACTCTTACCATGGCCACTGATATCAGCACCGTTTCTACACGAGGACGTGAAATGGGAATCTATGATTTCGCTAACTTGGGAGGGTATATGGTTGGAATTTTCACGGCAGGCATCATTGCGAGAACTCATTCCTTGCTGGCACCATTCTATCTAGGGTCTGGGCTAGCGGCAATTGGGGTCGTATATGCATATTTCAGGATAAAGGAGAAAGGGGGTCATAAGAGAACTGTTCTATCTCCGATTGAAACCATACGGCTCTTGATTGGTGACAAGCGGGCAGCCGCCATGTTTCCCATCTGGTTGTCAGTTACAACATTCATTGGGATGGCATTGACCTTCGGCCCGCGTATGGGTCCATCCCCCATGATTACTAGCTTTGTGATAGCTGGACTGATCTTGATCTTGGCCTTTACCCAGCCGTTCTTCGGACAACTTTCAGATAACTATGGACGCGGTCGACTTATGATGCTCGGAATGCTATCGTTGATAGGAATATTCGCAACGGTGATCGCCATGTTCAGATGGCATATAGACGTACTCTATTTGACGCCCTTCTTCACTATCTTTGGACTGGGCAGCTTCGCTTTCGCTCCAGCCGCACTTGCTTCACTAGGTGACATCGCTCCAAAACATGGTCGAGGAACAACTATGGGAGTTTACAGCGTAGTCATGAGTTTAGGCACAATAATCGGTCCATTGCTCGGCGGATATCTTCTTGATAGATATGGATTAACGAGCCTATTCTATGCGGGACTTTTGATACTCATCTCGGCACTAGGACTTGCAATCATAATAGCGGGTCCCGGTTTCGGGGAACTCAAACCGCTCACTCTAAAGCGGTAGTCAGCAGCCCCATGAAGACACGATCTTCCTTGCTCTATGTACCAGAGGCTTGACGGAATTCACGTCCATAAAGTCATTTGGAGACTAGACTTTGCCATAACTCCAATCACAAGTGCGTAACCAATAAAAGTCCCGAATCCACTGCGCGATGCATGGAAGCAGTATTTCTAGTTCAACCCTGGGTCCAAGCCCGTACAGCAATCGACTGTTGCAAACTATGCTATCAAGAGAGGCAAAACAAGAGCCATTTGGAATGTAAACGAGCACATCTCGCCGCTTGCAACGCACTAGTTGCCGTTCTCAAGCTAGAGAAGGGTGCAAACTTTGAGGAAGTTTTGCGCATGATTGAGGAGGCACAGGAGAAGTGCGTTAGCACTCCACAGCCCGACGAGCATTGTTACGGAAAGTCGCAAGAGGCGTTGCATCACGCCCTGATAATCTACGACAAGATCCTCGCTGATTACAAGAAACGACTGCCAAATCGATCAACGCCAACTCCTGCCGTCTAGCACCTTTTCCGGATTTGGAGGTCGAGGTGAATGGCTCATGAAACTGGCATTAAATGGCTTGACTGGACAAATGAGGCGTTCCAACGGGCTAAGATCGAGAATAAGCCAATCCTACTCGACATTAGCGCGGTATGGTGTCACTGGTGCCACAGGCTCGATCAGGATACGTACTCCGTACCTGAAATCGCTGAATATGTCGAATCACATTTCATACCGATTCGCATTGATACAGACAAGCGACCTGACATAAACAGACGCTATAATATGGGAGGATGGCCGACAACAGCGTTCCTAACACCGAACGGCATCGTCATGAGCGGAGGCACGTATTTCCCACCAGATCAGATGCGGCAAATACTACGCGATGTTTATTCATTTTGGGAGAAGACGAAGGAAAAACCAACTTCTCTTCCCTTGCCTGAACCTGAAAACATAGCTATTGGGGAGATTTCTATATCGATAGTCGATGAAGTGGTAGGAGATATAGCGAATAATTTCGACTCAATCTACGGAGGATTCGGCTCACAGCCCAAATTCCCAAGTACAGACGCACATGAACTTGCTCTTCTGAAATATCATTACACTGGAAATCGTGAAATCCTGAAAATTCCCACGTTAACCCTTCACAACGTTGGAAGAAGCCGCCTATTTGATAGTCAGATGGGGGGATTCTTCAGATATTCGACTATTAGGGATTGGAGTATTCCTCACTTTGAAAAAATGTGTGAAGATAACGCAAAATGGCTCTCGCTATATGTGCACGCGTATCAGAAAACTGGGGAAGATTTCTACGCAACTATCGCGAAAGGCATATTGGAATACGTTTTGACGTGGCTGAGCGATCAAGAGAATGGTTGTTTTTACGGTAGTCAAGACGCAGATGAGGAATATTACAATCTCACCAGAAGTGAACGTGTAAAGAGGATAGCACCGTACGTGGACAAACAAATCTACACCAACTGGAATGCGCTCATGATCTCATCACTCTTGGAAGCGTCAACTGCCCTAGCAGACAGATCGATCATGGACTTCGCTATGAAGAGTCTGGATAGGCTAATGTCATTGAATTATAACGGAAAAGAGATGAATCACTTCGATAAGAAGCCACACCTACCTACACTACTTGATGACCAAATGCAAACGGTTAGAACGCTGTGTCACGCTTACGAGCTAAGCGGCGACAAGGAATTCATACTAAAAGCTGAATCCCTGACACAAGCTGCAGTCGAGAAGTTATACGATAAAGAACATGGGGGATTTTTCGATACGACCGTTGATCCCAATGGGCAGGGACTCCTTAGCAAACCTGTAAAACCATTGGACGAAAACAGCGGCGCAAGTAGGGCGCTGGTCAAATTATACTATCTGACAGGCAAGGAGATATATCATAAGATGGCTCGAGAGACACTCAATCGATTCGTCGAGATATTTCCTCAGTTCGGCCTTATGGCGGCAGACTATGCCTTAGCAGTCGACGCATTCCTCAACGAGCCGACTATCATCAGAATAATCGGCCCGTTAGAGAAGGAGCAAACTCTAAGGCTATTGACTGAGGCGAACCGGATTTACGAGCCAAGAAAGGTAATTCAAGTGTTTGATCCAAATAGAGATATAAAGCAAATCGACGAATTGGGTTATCCTAGCTCGGATCAGCCAACCGCATATGTGTGCTGGGGAAGAGTCTGTAAACTTCCGATTACAGATCCTCGAAATATCGCTACGGAGTTAGCAAAACTGAATCGGTCTAGGTAACTCGGGCATCGATTTCAAGATCGCTCACGTGAAGCTTCTCACGAAGCTCAACCATTTCATCTGGCTTAACCAACTTTCTTGCAGTGAAGCCTGCACTGTCATTCCGGCTGCGCGGAATGATATGCACATGGACGTGAGGAATCAGCTGATTCGCAGCCGCACCATCATTAATTGAGATGTGGGAAGCAGACGCATTCATCCTGGATGTGATAATTCGATTGAGAGCATATACTCGCGCGTAAAGCGCCGCGAATTCACGTCTAGACAGATCGTTGACTCGTTCGAAGTGCTTCTTAGGCATCACAAGAGTATGCCCGAAGGCAATCGGGTATTTGTCCAGGATTGCCACGTACTCATCATCCTGATAAATAATATGTGAGGGGGTTAATCCTTTCACTATATCGCAGAACACGCAACCAACCAAATCAATGGTACCTCCTTCTGTGGCTGAAAGAACCTAGTCACCTGAGAAGTTAACGATTGCTGATGAACGGATTTCGAGAGAGTGATGATAGATGAGTTCCCAACGCTCAATCATACCCGCGCATCGGAAAAGGTCCATCACTACTTGCATTTGTCAGATGGAGTAATACGGCTCGAAAGAGGTCTTGTATCAGTACGTGATCTCAATTATTTCTCGTGAGTTTATTTGTTCACCTTTCTTTCAATATTCGATCATCGCACGTACATCTTTCGATTGAAGTTCTACTGATTTCTGTAATCTGAAATACCTAGAGAGGATTAGTTTCGAGACCTCAGTAGAATTGTCTTAGAGAACGACGTTCCAGTTTCACTTAACTCTCTTACTTATCTCTGCACTTGCCTTCTTATTACTTGATTACCAATGCCGTTTAGACCTCTGCTTCTGAAAGTGCTAGGCAGTGAGGCACGGTTGAGGATTCTATTAGTTCTAGCTCGGAATCGAGGCGAGGATTTAACAATTTACAAAATTGCAAAGTTTAGCGGTTTAGACAGGAAAGTTATACGAAAGCATTTGAGTCAGTTACTCGCAGCGAATCTTATCCATATGAAGAACTATGGACCTGTTTGCGTCTACAGCATAAACGGCGATAACGCTCCTGTACAGCGGATCATTGACTTGTTCAACGAAGCACGATTAATGGCGCAAGTACCAGTTCAGCTTCACTGGTACGACATACACGCCTAAGTACGCTTGGAAAGCAGCGTAAAATAGAACAAAATAAATCAAAAAATAGTCATCCCGAGTGTAGTAGTGTGAGCTGAGGTTTGACCGCTCTACGTTCCGACCAAATTCTGAAAATACTCGAGATAACTGATTCTTTCAATCTGCATCGTGAAGCTATCATGATCCCATTAACTACGAAAGAAACGGGATCCGTGGATTTGCTAGCGGACGGAAGAGTGAAAATCACTTGTCCGGCAAGACAACCATTTGATTTATGGCTTAAGGAGCTACGTGCGCGATTGCAAGAAATGGACCTTGCAAAAATAGGATCAAGTCAACCCTGAATCAATAAATTTCCCGCGACTCCGGCATCGTTAGATTCTAGTAGCAGACAATGGGAGTACTGTTGTTTGATCGATACTTGAGCTGTAGAAGTTATCTTCTCGGCATAGGAAGATAGAGAGTGGATTAGAGAATCTTAGGTACCTCAATCTCCGCAGGCTCATAATTTTGTAGCTTATGATTCAAGTATGCATCGTACGCTTGCAAGTCCAAAAGTCCATGACCAGAATTGTTGAATACGATAATCTTCTTCTCCCCGTTCTTCTTACATCGTAGCGCTTCGTCTATGACGTATCTTACAACATGGGCTGACTCTGGAGCGGTTATCATACCTTCCGTCTTAGCAAGAATTAGTGCAGCCTCGAAGACTTCATTCTGTGAGTAAGCGACAGAAGATGCGTAGCCTTTGTTGATGAGCAAACACAATGAGGGTGCTTTTCCATGATATCGCAATCCCCCTGCATGAATGGGGGGAGGAGGGTATTTGTGACCGACCGTGTACATCTTCAATAACGGCGTCATTTCAGCCGTGTCACCGAAATCATATGTGTAGACCCCTCTGGTAGTAGACGGAACGGCTTTGGGCTCGCACGCGACGAATTTTGCGGTTGTTTTGCCTTTCAATTTGTCAGAGATGAATGGGTATGAGAGACCAGCGAAGTTGGAACCACCTCCGATGCATCCACAGATAACGTCAGGTTGAACTCCTATCATTTCGAACTGTTTCTTTGCTTCTTGCCCGATGATGGTTTGGTGCAGAAGCACATGATTGAGCACAGAGCCTAAACAGTATCTCGTGTTATCGTGTGTTACGCAGTCTTCCAGTGCCTCGCTGATGGCGATGCCTAAAGACCCGGTATTGTTTGGATCAGTTTCTAGAAGGCTTTGCCCGAATTTCGTTTTCTTACTGGGTGAGGCTACTACGTCCGCGCCCATAGTCTCCATCATAATTCTGCGTCCCGGTTTCTGATCATAACTTGCTCGAACCATGTACACACTGCACTGCAAACCGAAGATGGCCGCGGCCATTGCCAAAGCAGATCCCCATTGGCCAGCTCCTGTCTCAGTCACAATCCTCTCACATCCTTGGACCATGTTGTAGTAGGCCTGAGCAATTGCGGAATTCGGTTTGTGGCTTCCAGTAGGATTGACGTATTCGCACTTGTAGTAGATTTTCGCAGGAGTGTTAAGGTACTCTTCAAGACGCTTGGCCCGAAGAAGTGGTGTTGGACGGGGCAGGCTAAGATACGCATCATAGACTTCGTCCGGAATTTTGATGAAGCGTTCGGTTGAGACTTCCTGGATAACGAGCTCTCTTGCGAATATTCTCATCAAGGGTTCGGGTGAGATCGGTTTGAGCGTCTTGGGGTCGAGAGGTGGAGGTAACGGTTCCGGAAGATCGGCGAGGATGTTGTACCAGTGCGTTGGCATTTCATCTTGCGGAAGGTAGACGGCGTGCTCCTTGTCTATTTGCGCTGGTCTTGCCAAAATTGTTCCACTTCTATTCTCGGCTGCGAACGTTAACGCAGCATTTAAGACTTTGTTGCACATTTCTGTACCTCGGAATTGAATTATGTGGCGGCAAATCTCCGACAAGCTCAGAGATTATCCGGGCAGACAGAAAGTTGCGAGGGCGCTAGTCGAGCTTGGTCTTAGCATCAAGGATGACACTGCGATATACTGCGGTGGGATAGAATTATCGGATGTGAAAATTGCAAGATACCTAGGAGTGGACCGAAGAACGGTTCGCGAGACAGCTGAACTAATCTGTTCTGATCCTGTTCTGAAGGCAGTGTTTGAGAAAACCCGCCCGGCAGGACCTTTCTTGGGGGATGTTGCAAGGTTTCTTGGCTATAGTGTAATCGAGATCTATGCAGATCCGCACACGGTTGGAATTGTGGCCCGAGCTTCCGAGTTGGTTTCCGAGGAGAATATTGCCATAAGACAGGCGGTTGCTGATGACCCAGACTTGACGCCTGATCCAAAGCTGACATTGGTTGTGGAGAGGCAACCAAGTGGAACTACCCTGCAGAGAATGTTGAAAATCCCGGGCGTGGTCAAGATCTCTACGTATTGATTCAGTAGTTCCTTCGCGAATCTTTGGTCATTTCTGTTGATTCTTATTCATTATTCTCCATAGTTCTTCTTCGAGTGTGCCCCCCATTTGTGGCTTCTCGATGAACCTGCCCATTTCCTTCCACGCTCTATCGTGAACGATAATTGTGGGAATCCGTAGAACGTTCATTTCGTCCGCTATGTCACGATTTTCATCAAAGTCGATTACCTTGATGTTTATGGCAGCGTTATTCGCGGCTGCAAAGACTTTCATCAGGTTCGGCAATTGTGCTCTGCATTCTGCGTTCCATTCTGTTGCGAATACCACTAGAAAGTAACGATCTGTTACTGCTGAGAAGTTGTCGATTACATCTGTTTTGGGCTGATATTCCTGTACTCTCTTCTTGATTGTTTGCTTCACAGTCGGGTTCTTGATGGTATTAACGTAATCCCACAAGTTTGGGTGTGGACCAATCACATTTCTGAGTAGTGACAAAGTATCTACCTACGAGTATCATTCGTTTAGAAATCGAAAATTGGCAGCGTCATGTATGCTGCATGTGCTCCCTGAAATCTTGTCCCATAATTGCATCGTGAAACGAATATTAGAGTTTTGATTCGATTTCCATCCTTAGGAAAAATGTCTCATTTAACCGAGCTAAGGACTTGCGTCGCTTTGAATATGAGCTTGTTCTCATCGATCTTTGTGGGTACACCATATATTTCAAGCTCTTTGCCGACATCCTCTGTCAGAACAGTCGCGATCTGATCAGAACGACCCTCGTCCAATGAGACGTCAATTACACTAGTGCCATCGTCAATCTGGATCTTATGCTCCTCAACTTTGACAACTTGACCTCGTATCCATGCTGCCGATCCGGGGTCGAGGGTGATTATCTTACGTATGTCTTCCCATGCAGGTTTCTCAACTGCTCGAGGCAAAATGTTGACCTTAGTTAGGGGAATAGAGCTTAACTCTATTTGGCCATTCAATGCTGGACGTATTCTTATCCCAGTTACTCGTAATCTGAGATTGGGCAGAAGCTTACTCGCCAAGTTAGCATGATCCCGCCAGAGAGTAATTCGAATTGATCCAGTGTCTTCCTTGAGGATGAAAGAAGCGACGTTCACGGTATCAC
>Ga0187779_10002864_pt1 | contig 10504 bp, 11 predicted proteins | sample 1015_Q2_SP10_10__FD_132435 | JGI IMG/M metagenome (GOLD analysis project Ga0187779, IMG submission 132435) | Tropical peat soil microbial communities from peatlands in Department of Meta, Colombia - 1015_Q2_SP10_10_MG | ecosystem: Environmental > Terrestrial > Soil > Wetlands > Peat | place...
CTGATTGGCCGGATGAACTCTTCATCCCCCATCTTAATGCGCTCTGCAGCTCCTGCAACGGTCTTGCCTGTCCAATGCCACGCCCATGGATAGAGAACGTTGTTTCCTCGCATTCGCATGTATCGAGCGTATGCATCGATCCTGACCGCGGTATAGCCGCTTCCTACATGGAGTGGCCCACTCATGTATGCGAAGGGGAAAGTGACAAAGCATTTTGCTCGGTGTGGATCAGGGTCTGCATCAAATAGCTTCGAATTTGCCCATGCGATTTGCCATTTGTTATCTATGCTATTCCAATCAACCGGCATTTTGATCATCGTTCTTCTAACATAGTTCTCAGTAATTGTTCAACACTCTTGGTGACGGACTGCACTTTTACTTTCTCTCCTCCTCCTTGTCCGAAGTAGTCTCTTCCGCCGCCTCCTCCGCCTAATAGTTCCGCAAGTTGTTTTGCTAACTGCCCAGCGTTTACTCCACTTTGTATGGCTGTTTTCCCAGCACCAACGAAAATCCGGGCGGAGTCTTGAACGAGCAGGAGCACAGTTACGGCGGCGGGGTCACGTTCTACGATTAAGTTATTGACTAAAATTACGTCGTCTTCGGTGCCATGCGTGTATATTGATTCGCATAGTTTGACTTGCCCCACGAGCTTGGCAGATTGGAGGAGACGATCAGTTTCTCGGACCGCCCATTCCTTCGTTAGTTCAGTCAGTCTCTGGGATAGAGTTGATTTTTCGTCAACTAGTGCTTGGACATAATGATCTATTTTATCGACGGGTGCTTCAATAGTGTCGGAGATTTCTCGAAGTTTCTTCTCTTGTTCTTGGAATGCTCTTAGCGCTTGAGTTCCTGCAGCGAATTCAATGCGTTCGACCCCGTCCTGAATGCGTTCGGAGTGCAGGATTTTTATGACCCCGATTTGACCTGTCCTTGTGCAGTGTGTTCCTCCGCATGCTTCAACATCCCAGTCACCGATTTTGATGATTCGGAGTTCTCTACCGGGTACTACCCCTCCCTGATAGAGTACGTATCCGTAAATCTGCTCAGCTTTCTCCCGAGGTAACCATTCCGACTGAACTGGTATGTCTTGTAATGCGACCTCGGTTGCCAGTCGTTCTATTTCTCTGAGTTGATCATCTGTCAACCGTTCGTAGTGTGATATGTCGATTCGGCTCGAATGAACACCCTTCTGCGCTCCTGCTTGCCATGCATGTTGTCCAAGAACACGACGCGCCGCTCCTAGTACTAGGTGAGTGCCCGTGTGATGCCTCATCAGACTCACGCGCCTATCCCATTCGATTATTCCACGGACGGTACTGCCGACGGTGGGCGGTTTTCCTTCCACATGGTGGAGGATAACACGCCCTGCCTTTTGTGTGTCTACAACTTTGAGTGGTCCACTGTCAGTATCTAGAATTCCAATGTCGCCTGGTTGTCCTCCGCCTTCCGGATAGAAGCAGGTTTTGTCTAAGATTACGAACTGGTTATCCACTACACGGATTACTTGCGCTTGGAATTCTCTTTGAAAGGGATCTTTGTAGTACAGTGTTATGGTTTCCGGCAGTTTCTCGACTTTATCATTAAGACTAGGTACACCGACTGGCTGTTCCTCTGTCGTGCTCTTTCGTGCTAGGTGCCGTTGTGCAACCATACCGTAGAAGTTAGAGGGAGGGTCCACCTCCAAGTGTAATGGTTCAGCTACTTCCTTCACTATATCAGGCACAATTCCATGTGAATCGTATAATTCAACTAAGGTTTCATCCGGCATCTTGGTCTGATTCTTGCGTTTCAGTTCAGCCGCGATTTTTTTGACTAACTCTGAACCACGCTCTAACGTTCTCTTATACTTCTTCTCCTCAGATTTGACGGCTTCAGCTACTTCATTCCTCATTACAACGAGTTGAGGGAAATCTCCACCCCAGTAGTCTATCTGCGCATTAAGAATTGTAACGAGTTCGTCTTCGATTCCTAGTCGGCGGAGCATCCTGAACGTCCGCCTGATCAGCAATCTTGCAAGATATCCTTCCTCAACGTTTGAGGGGACGACTCCTTCGGATAGCAGGAATGCGATTGTCTTTGTATGATCTGCCACTGTGAAGGCATTTTCGATTGGTGAAATGGCCGCGTCAAGTTCCTGCCAGTTCATTTCAATGAGTTCAGCAACTTTCTTTCTTGCGTCGACACGGTTTCCAAGCTCGGTATTCATATAACTGGAATATGGGACCACTTTCGAGACTAGATCTTCATCGTACTTCACCGAAGCTAGTTCGAAAATCTTGTCCAGAACAGGACCGTAGATCACTTGGAACGCACTTGGTTTCCCTTGACTGAGCCATGCCCACCGTTCAATCCCGTAGCCTGTATCAACGGTTCTAATGGGAAGCTTAGCGAACTTGTCTCGTTCAACCTTGTATTGCATGAAGACTAGTGTTGAAATTTCCAGTCCACCGCAAAGACATTCGACATCAGGCCCTGCGTTACCTCCACCGGACCAGAAGTGCTCCTTGTATGAGATTTCTTCCGACTTCAAACCGAATTCTTCAGTAGCTAATTGATGATGGTATCTGATCGTCTGGTCCATCCAGTAGATTTCCTTTTCTGGGTAGTTGAATGCATGCGCGCCTCCCATTTCGAACATAAGATCATGTCTTCCTAGTGTTGGTCCGACATTGTCGATATCGGTAAATCTGACACTGGGCTGGCTTACAACAAGCGGATTCGCCGGTGGAGGGATCATTCCTTCTGTGACGTAAGGCTGAAAGTCGTAGATGGATGCGCCTACGAGGAAGACATCATTGCGCCATCTAGCCACGATTGGATATGGCCTTATTCGCGTATGACCATTTTTTTCAAAGAAGGATAGGAACAATTCTCGCATATCATGAACAGAATAGGCACGCTTGGCTGGGGATTTACCTATGAAGGAATATTCGACGCAGGGGCTATCTCCGCAGAGAGTCTGATCAGGTTGCTGAGTCCAGAAATGGCTGCCGCAGCGTTCACACTTCTTACGAACGAAATCGTTCTCTTTGAAGAACGCAACGGCAAATTCCTTCTCTGTAATCTCCATTATTCTATTCCTTCAGCCAACGCAGAACGAGACGAACTAAGTTAGAAAGCTATTTGCTCGCTTCTACGTCAGCAGATAGCGAGCGCGAGGGCTTCAAGTGATAGGAAAGATGCCATGGCCCATCGGGAATTGTGTGGCGTGCCACTTACATATGTGTTGCTAAGACTTCGGAGAGATGGATTCAATCCTCTGAATGCCTCCCGCCTCGTTTTCCTGATCGTCTTGCTTGGTTCAGGCTAAGTCCCTGCTTTCCGCACCAAGCCTGATGCCGATCATACAACTTCTTGCCTTCATCATCGTTAGTGAAACGGGCTCCGCAACGACATACAATGTAACCCTCTGACAAACTTTACGCCGAGCAATACGCAATGACTATCTCCTGTTAAAGTCGACGTTTTCCACCATACGCTCCGCTCAGCGCAGGGTATACAAATTGGGTAAAAGGAAAAAGTAGAAGGATGTAGAAACCTAGCCGAATAGAGCTCCGAGACCAGCCAATGCCTCTTCGCTCTTCTTCTTTTCGTCTTCAGGCTTCTTCTCTTCTTTCTTGGCTTCAGTAGCTGCTGCAGGTGCTGCTGCAACTGGCGCAGCTTGTGCTGCTTTCAAAGCATCATCTATCTTGATCTCTGAGAGAGCGGCAACAAGTGCCTTCACTCGTGGTTCTTCTGCTTTGACTCCAGCTGCGGTTAGGACTTTCTTCACGTTGTCTTCTGTGACTTCTCCGCCTGCCGAATGGAGCAGAAGTGCTGCGTATACGTATTCCATTATTTACACCGATCTTGATGCGAGTTCTTTTGCTTACCCGATGTCCCTCTTTTCAACCTTTTCCTTCAGCGGGTGCCGGGCTCTGGGGTGCAAGCGCTTCGGGTTTAACGGTAGAGATTGCCTGAGACAGGGCGTTCATGTTGGCATAGGCTCGTTGAACGATTCTTGAAGTAGTCTCTTTAGTGAAGAATCCCGCTTCTATACTCACTGCTACTGCTTGTCGATATGCCTTACCAAGTAGAGCCGGAGCAGTCTCAGGTATCATGATATTGGCTTCAAGTGCGAGGCCGAATGCTAACCTTGCGGCTGTGGAGAATTGCGATTTCATCTGATCCAGATCGAAGGCAAGTTCGTTTGGTCCAAGAACGAGACCGTTATCGAACGCATAGGACAATGCGAGCCCAGCCTCCATGGGTTTCATGCCTAACTTGGAAAGGAGTGATGCAGTCTTCGTTGAGATTACATCGCCCCTCGTAGCAACTACAGTATCTTTCGCCACGAAGATACTTCCCCCTTCAATTCGTGTCTGGACTTTCGCCTCGTTGAATTCACTGATTACTGGTCCAGGCTGGAGGCCAGTATTTCCAGCAGGGATCATGATTTCTCCCGTGGCAACGTCCCCGCCCTTTGCAGGAACTCTCACTTTGTTCTTGTTCAGGAAGACGATTAGTTCGAATGGATTCATCTGAGTGAAGATTAGGACTTTGGATCCGGAAAGGCTATTTGCGAATTTGTCCACGTTCGATTTTTCATTTGCAAGATTTTCTGAGGCTTTCTGGAGGATCGTGTTCTTTGCGACTATGAGCTCTGCTTTTCCTCGCAGCTTTTTCCTTATTTCTTGGATCTGGGATGAGCGGACTTTCTGCAAATCTGCAACGGCAATGACAGAGTACTTCCTGAGCAGGTTCTGAAGGTCGGAGAAGATTTCTTTCTTCCAGACGGCAACTTGGCGAGCTAACATGTTAATCACTTCGAAATGTTGATCTTCACTGGCTTGCTCATGGTAGTCTTGACTAAGATTTCTCCGATGTTCTTTACGCCGCGTTCCAGTTTCTGCTCGATCCTAGAGAACACCGCCTGAATATTCTCCACAAGCTTATCGTCTGACATGCTTTCCGTTCCCACTCTACATTGCAGGACGGGTTGTTCTCTCATTCTGACTCTAACCATCTTACGATGTCCAGACACAATCTGTTCGATTGGAGCGGTAGGAGGAACCGGAGTGGGCATTTTGCCCCTAGGGCCAAGAAATGAGCCTAAGGCTCTACCAACAAGTGGCATGAGTGGCGCTTCAGCAATGAAGAAGTCGTAATCTTGGGCTAATTTCCGTGCAGCTTTCTTATCCTTTCCCAGATTCTCCATATCGCTTCTGCTAACAAGCATGTCTGCCCCAGCTGTCTTGGCTCGGGTACCCAGATCTCCAGAAGCAATAACGCAGATCTTGAGAGGTTTCTCAGGGGGGTTGGGCAGCGGAATCGCTTCGTTTATTCGATTCTCAGGTTTTTTCAGGTCGACTTCTCGAAGTTTTACAACAAGGTCAATTGATTGGGTAAATTTCCGTTTGACCAGATTCTGTCGTAACTCACCTAGTGCCCTAACAACTTCATCCTTGGCAAGTGGCAATCAAGTGCACGGCCTGATCTAGTCAAATTTCAAACGGGTCATTCCCACTGCCTAATAAAAACGTTTTCAGACAACAGATTGCAGTTCCTTCAGATTAATAGCAGACTCCGATGTCTTATGGCACGGTTGTAGTGTTCGTTGTCTGAAGTTAGAGTGTTTAAGATTGCTGGCGAGATAAAGAAGGGAAAGACTCGAATTCCATTTGCTGTTGAAGTAAATGCACTCAAGCAAGAGCACGCCCTGCAGCGACTTTACGCCGATATGGGAAGCAGGCATCGCGCTAGAAAATTTGAGATCACCATAAACTCAGTCGAACAAGTCAACAGGCAAGATCAGGCGGCAAAAGATGACCACTCCTCAAGTAAGTGAAGACGATATCGTTAGACAGCTAGCGACGGAAATACGCATTTTGGAGGGTTCAGTGAACGCGCTCCAATCTAGACTTGAAATCGTGCGTGCTGCAATAGGTGAAGTTACAGTTGCACACGACACCATCGCCGGTTTGAAACAACTCCAAAGTGGTGATTCCGTTTTGGTTCCAGTAGGCGCAGGATCCTATATTCGAATGGCAATCGCCGATTCCAAGAATTTAGTGATGGGCATCGGTGCTGGTGCAGCTATGGAGAAGAACGTTGACAGCTCCGTGGAAGATTTGAAGAGCAGACTTCAGGATCTGGAGAAGGCTCGAACCTCAATTCAACAACAGCTCGAGCAAACTCTAGGACGTTATCAACAGGACCGTGACGCATTAGAGGAAATCCTGCAGAGACGCGAAACAACGACTAAGAAAGCAAACTGAACTCATTCGTCCGTGACGACCTCTCCTCACCTAATGTGGAGGCGTGAAGTTTGTTCGAGAAGCTCAAATCTGGATTAAATGGATTTGCAAACAAGATTTCACAGAAGGAGATGTCAGATAAGGACGTCACGCAAATCTTAGATGAGTTCTTGCTTGTCCTCGTTGAAAACGACGTGGCTTATTCAGTTGCAAAACGAATATGCGATAACCTGCAAATCAAACTGAAACAAATCCAGGTCAAACGCTTCGGTGATCCCACCGAATCTGCAAAAGAAGTACTGCGTGAAGTTCTCTCAGAACTGCTTCAGGGGAGTGGGGACATGAAGTTCTTTGAGGTGCTCAATCGGTGCAAAGATGAGCAACGGCCTGCAATCGTCTTATTCGTCGGCGTTAACGGGACGGGAAAAACTAGCTCAATCGCGAAAATTGGACATCTCCTCTTGGCAGACGGTTTCTCAGTTATAATGGCTGCCGCTGATACGTACAGAACTGGATCCATAGAACAGATCGAGGAACATGCGCGTCGCATTGGGATTCGAGCAATCAAGCATGATTATGGTGGAGACGCAGCAGCCGTCGCGTTTGATGCGGCGAATTATGCGAAAGCTCATGCGGTTAACGTGGTACTCATCGATTCAGCGGGCAGAATGCAGACGAACAAGAATCTGTTGGAAGAAATGAAGAAAATAGTACGAGTTGTCAAACCAGATCTAACAATACTCGTCGTTGATGCCCTAACTGGCAACGATGCCGTAGAGCAAGGACGAATCTTTTCCGAAGCCGTGACTGTGGACGGCATAATTCTAACCAAACTTGATGCTGATGCAAAAGGGGGGAGTGCGATATCGATGGCGACTATTATTGGCAAGCCCATCTTTTTCGCAGCGGTTGGTCAAAACTACGAAGACCTCATTCCTTTCAATCCAGATCAAATGGTGTCAAAGATAGTTGGTTGAGTTTGGCAACACTCGTAATCGCATCACGCTGCGACATCGCAGCACAAAATATCGCCAAAGAACTAGTTAGAACGCATGATTTCAGCCCGGTTAACGGAGAAAATGACCTCCTACAGCACGAAAATGTCTTTCTGAAGCATGTTGAATCCGACGGAATTCATACTGACACCGTCAACTCGCCTACTAGTATTGATTGCGTGATATTTGCGTCGCGCCATAGGAGTGAGAGTAACGACCCGACTCTCACAGTTCACTGGACGGGCAATTGCACGTCCAGTGCTGATTTCGGTGGCAAACCGAAGTCCCTCTCATATACGAACCCCCCTAGGCTACGGGCTGCATTGTTAGCCCTAGACAAGTTTCGCGAAGACCACAAGCTGAATTATGCCGTAAGTTTAGAAGCAACACACCATGGTCCAACAGAACTAGGGGCACCGACTCTGTTTGTTGAAGTAGGAAGTACTGAGCGTGAATGGAATGACCCACAAGCGGCCTCAGCCGCGAGTGAGGCCATTTGGAAAGCAGCGACAGCCCCTGTGCCAGGCATCCCAGCAGTAGGATTTGGAGGCGGCCACTACTGCAACAAGCAGGGTGCGGCGCTTAGAATGAACGGCTACGCTTTCAGTCATATCTTCTCCAAGTATTTCTTCGACGAGTATGATGAAGAACTCGTGCGAATTGCGTTCGAGAAAACCTTAGGAGAACGTTGCCACACTGCGGTACTAGACTGGAAAGGGATCCGAGGCCCAGAAAGAAAACGGCTGCTCGATACGTTGAAGGAGAAAAATCTGGACATCGTTCGCGTCTAGTCGAATCTGTCCATCCTGACTGCAATCGTTCGGCTGTGTCATCCCAGCAACAACTGAAAGTGACAGAACTTAGAACCAAGTTAAAATAACGCGCTCTTTATGTCGGATCGAAGAATCGGCAGCGAGAACAATAGAAGGATTAGGATATGAACCTGAGAGAATTCATTGATTCTACCAAGCGGTTAATTCACGTTACGACCAAACCGTCGCGTGACGAGCTTTCGCTAATGATGAAGATCAGCTTTCTTGGTGTTGTGATTGCAGGCTCTCTCGGATTCATAATTCGAATCCTATTCCTGTTCCTCAACCTACTTCCACAGACATCCGCAACAGCCGGAGCCGGTGCCTCGCCATAATGAGTACCGAACGCAAGATGCTGATTTACGCAGTCAGAACTACCAGCGGTCAGGAGAGAACCGTGGTGGATCTTATCGCATCTCGAATAGCAATGAAGAAGCTTCCTATTGTGAGCGTATTGGCGCCAGACGTTGTGAAAGGCTACATTTTTGTCGAATCAGCTGGACCACACTATGTTGATGATTTGATCGCTGGAGTGAGACATGCAAGGGCTCGTACGAAAGGAGTGATTTCGGCGGAAGCTCTCGACCGCTTCATAGTAACCAAGCCAGTTATTGAAGACTTACAGGCAGGAGACTCGGTAGAAGTAATCAGTGGACCGTTTAGAGGACTTAAGGCAAGGATTACTGACGTTGATAAATTGAAAGAGGAAGTAACCATCGAACTGCTTGAGGAGGGCTTTGCAACACTTCCGATCACAGTTCACGCAGATTACGTGAAATTAGTGAGTAGAGGAGCGACTGATATTGGGCGAAAAGAAGCAAGTTGAGGCGTTACTTAACGGAGGCGAGGCTAATGCTGGACCTCCATTAGGGCCTGCGCTTGGTCCCCTTGGCGTTAACGTTCTTCAGATTGTAAACAAGATCAATGAACTTACGAAAGCCTACGCCGGGATGAAGGTCCCCGTTCGTGTCGTCGTGGATGTGGACACGAAGGAGTTTGAAGTTGAAATTGGTACACCTACGACTTCTGCACTTGTTGTTAAGGAGTTAGGTATTCAGAAGGGATCGGGTAATCCGAAAACGGAAAAAGTAGGTAATCTAACCATGGAACAAGTCGCTAAGATTGCAGGCTTGAAGATGCCAAGTAGCTACTCAAAATCTACCAAGACCGCAGCGAAAGAAGTGATGGGCACTTGCGTGAGTCTAGGTATAACGATTGAAGGTAAGGATCCTCGCGAAGTTCAGAAAGAACTGGATCGGGGAAAGTGGGATCAAGTCTTCAAGAATTAGAAATTGATTGCATATACACGGGAAAGGCATTTTAACGCTGGTTAATCGCTACTACGTGATTTCGGATGAACTCTAAAACAAAATCGTACCTTGCAATTCTGATGGGAATCATAATTATCGTACTGGATCTATGGTGGACCTACGCTAGTTACCCCTATGAACCTTGGGTGGCCGTGGGAGTAGTAATATTCGTAGCCAGTGTGATCTGGGTATATCTTGACTACGACCTCATGCAAAAGTAGATTTTTCAACCCGCGAGACTCGACTATCTAGACTCCAAGCGCTTTTGTAACTTGCATCAATTCAGCTCCACGCGTCAGAGGACCAACTACTGCGCCCTTAGAATTGGCCAGTATACCTGACTTAACAAAAGGTACGCCACCATTCGTGGTGCTTAGTTCTGCTGCTACCTTTAGTGCACCTTCAATCAGGGACTGCTCCTCCTTCGACGCGTTAGGACTAAGTAGGGCACCTTTGTTGGTTGCTACCGCCAAGGCTCCGACAAACGGTAATGAGGCGATATTACAGCAGAATGGCGGAACCTGTAGACCATCCAGACTTTTCATGAGCTCGTGAGGGGACTCAGGATGCAATACTGCGCCGAAATCGTTAGCTAATACTACGTTGCCAAGGGCGGTCCAATTTGATTCGACTACAGTAACTTTGGCAAACTGCTCAATTCTCTGTAATTCATAATCTTGTATAGTATGAGGCACTAGCAGTCCTTTAGAATTTCCAGTAACCAACGCTCCGATTAGTGTTGATCCGCCAACAGTGGTAGTACAAACATCGACCTCGAGAGTGTACTCGAACTGCTTTAGTTTACGTTTAGTTAGGCCTGGTGGTACCACAGCTAACTCTTCATTGCAGAAACAGTAAACTCCGATGTTTGGGCTTCCAAATACATCGGCCGATATCACAGCCATTCTAAGATCCCGGCGATCCGGTAAGCGGAGACTTGGATACCGCCTAGGAAGTCTTCGCTGGGTAAACTATGACTTTGCCTTCCTTATCCTTGACTGCACGTACGGTAATCTTTCGGGGAGGTCTGTTGATGCCTCTTCCCCAAATAGCTTGGTTGATCTCGTTGCTGATTGAGACATCATCTGCTCTCATATGCCGCGCGACGTAAGCTCGAACATCTCTTACGGCTTTTGGAGATCTGTGGCCCC
>Ga0187779_10002865_pt1 | contig 10503 bp, 8 predicted proteins | sample 1015_Q2_SP10_10__FD_132435 | JGI IMG/M metagenome (GOLD analysis project Ga0187779, IMG submission 132435) | Tropical peat soil microbial communities from peatlands in Department of Meta, Colombia - 1015_Q2_SP10_10_MG | ecosystem: Environmental > Terrestrial > Soil > Wetlands > Peat | place...
ATTGAACGCATCTTGGAACTCCGGCGCCCATTTTGTATAATGGTCGCGTCCACTATCCGACCGCTACGAGTGCAGAAGCAGTACGTCCGATCGCTGTTCGATTCCATCGCCAGGCGCTATGATCTGCTCAATCATCTCCTGAGCGGGGGGATCGATGTCTATTGGCGGCATCGGGCGATTGAGCACCTGCGCGCTGCAGCGCCGCGCCGGATTCTTGATGTGGCCACAGGCACCGCTGATTTCGCGCTCGCCGCACTCCGGCTCAAGCCGCAGCAGATCGTCGGCGTGGATATTGCCGAGCAGATGCTCACGATCGGCCGAGGCAAGGTCGCCCGGCGCAATGCCGCAGATCGCATCTCGCTTGAGAGCGGGGACGCGGAACACCTGTCGTTTGCCGACGGGAGTTTTGATGCCGCGATGGTCGCTTTCGGCGCGCGCAACTTTGAAAACCTCGGCAAGGGTCTCCGCGAAATGCGCCGTGTTCTGCGCCCGGGAGGGACAATCCTCGTGCTGGAATTTTCACGTCCGGAACAGTTCCCGTTCCGTCAGATCTATCTTGCGTATTTCCGCCGGATCCTGCCGCTGATCGGCCGTCTCGTTTCCCGCAGTCCCGATGCGTATGCGTATTTGCCGGAGACCGTCATGAATTTTCCCCAGGGGGAAGCGTTCAAAGCCGTGCTGCGGGAGTCCGGTTTCCGCGATGTGGCCGAAGACCGGCTGACGCTGGGCATCGCCACCATTTACACCGCCACGAGATAAAACGATGCATTACTCAACCCGAGAAGGAACTGTTGAGGTAAGCACGGACCCTGCGCGACTGGATTTTGAGGCCATCCACAGGTTTCTCAGGCATTCGCCCTGGGCGGAGGGAATTCCCCGTGAGACCCTCCAGCGCGCCATTGCGCATTCTCTGTGCTTCGGCGCATACGGTCCGGATGGGTTCGTCGGCTTTGCCCGCGTCATCAGCGACCGCGCCACGTATGCGTATGTCGCCGATGTGTTTGTGCTCCCGGCGTATCGCGGGAAAGGGATCGGGAAATTTCTGATGCGCTCCATTATGTCCCATCCCGAGCTCCAGAGGCTCAGCCACTGGAACCTGTTGACGAAGGATGCCCATGGGCTCTACCGCCAGTCCGGGTTTCGGAGCCCGCTGCACCCTGAGTACTATATGGAGATCAGTATCCCGGGAATTTACGCAGGAAGGGAACAGAGCAATGAATGAACGAATCATTCGCGTGGGGCACAGTCCTGATCCCGACGACGCGTTCATGTTCTACGGACTCTCCAGCGGGAAGGTCAAGCTGCCGGGAATTCAGATCGCGCACCTCCTGGAGGATATCCAGTCGCTGAATGAGCGCGCCCTTCGCGCCGAGCTCGAAGTGACCGCGATCTCCGCACATGCCTACAGCGCGGTGTCAGAGAAGTACTGGATCATGAGGACGGGGGCGAGCATGGGCGAGGGGTACGGGCCAGTGCTCATCTCCCGCAACTACCGCTCGCTCGGCGAGCTCCGCGGGAAGACCGTCGCGACTCCCGGACCTCTAACGACAGCCACGCTGCTCTTCAAAACATTTACGGAAGGCATACGAAACGTCGATATGGCGTTCGATGCGATTATGGCTGCGGTAGACGAAGGAACCGTTGATGCAGGGCTCCTGATTCACGAGGGACAGATCACCTACCAGTCGCTTGGCTATCAGAAGGTGCTCGATTTTGGAGAGTTCTGGCACCGGGAGACGGGTGGCTTACCTCTTCCGCTCGGGCTCGACGTGGTTCGCCATGATTTGGGTGAAGATCTCGCCCATCTGCTTTCCGGAGGGTTGAAGGAGAGCATCGCATACGGATATGCGCATCAGGATGAGTCGATCCCCTACGCGCTGCAGTGGGGACGCGGGATTGAGCGTTCGCTCGGGGAGAAGTTCGTCAAGATGTACGTCAGTCCGTTGACGATCGACATGGGAGACTCAGGCAAGAGGGCCCTGGAGTATCTCTTCCGCCGCGCGCACGAAAAGGGGATGATCAGCCGGATTCCGGAGGTCGTCCTGTACTGAAGGGTCAGTACTCCTCACGCAGCGCGGGGGAGGACGCGGAGGACGTGATAGAGCGTATTGCGCTGCGCGGCGTTGAAGCCCGCTTCGTGGATTAGCTGGATGCATTCTGCGGTATTCGTCGTGTTGACGAAGTTCGCCGCAGCATGGACATTCTCCTCCTGCAGGGTCCCTCCAAAGTCATCCGCTCCGAAGTGCAGGGCGATCTGCCCGGTCTTCTTCCCTTCGGAAAACCATGATGCCTGAATATGCGGGAAGTTATCGAGGTAGATTCGCGAGAGGGCGATCATCTGGAGGTAGCGCACGGGCGTCGCGTAATGCGGGATTATCTTCTCCAGCGGGGTATTGCCCGGCTTGAAGCTCCACGGGATGAACGCCGTAAACCCCCCCGTCTCGTCTTGCAAGTTCCGCGTCACGTCCAGGTGCTCGATGATGTCTTCCTCCGACTCGAGGTGGCCGTACATCATCGTTGCCGTCGTCTTGTAGCCGATGCGGTGCGCCTCACGCATCACTTGGAGCCAATCTGCGCTCGACCCTTTCAGATGGCTGATCTTCTTTTTCACCCGATCCGAGAGAATTTCCGCTCCGCCTCCGGGGATGGTGCGGAGTCCGGCCTCCCACAGCTGATGGAGGACCTCCGTGAGGGAGAGGCCCGAGATCTTCGTCATGCCGAGGATTTCCGAGGTCGAGAAGAAGTGCGGCGTGACGCCCGGGATCTCGCGGACCGTCCGCTGCACGAGCTCCAGGTAGTACGAGAACGGGAGCGCGGGGTTCACGCCTCCCTGCAGAAGGATCGTTGTAACGCCGTTCGCCGCCGACTCCTTGAACTTCGCGATCATGTGATCGACGCTGTGCGTGTAGGCACCCGCCTCACCCTCGTGCCGGTAGAAAGCACAAAAGATGCAATCGACGTTGCACACGTTGGTGTAGTTCGGGTTGGTGTCGACGTGGAAGGTGACCTGGGATTCCGGGTTCTTTCGGAAGCGGATCTCATTGGCAATCTCCGCAAGGTCCAGGAGCTCGGCCTTTTGCAGCAGATCGAGCGCCTCAGCGCGTGAGAGCCGGCCCCCGTCCTTCGCCTTTGCCGCAATATCCGATAAGTGCATCGTTATTCCGCTTGACGTGCCACAAATGAAGTCCCCGCTTCTACCTCGCTGACCAGGCGGCGGAAGACGCGCATCGCCTCGCGTTCCCGTTCCCCGAGCATGTAATTGAAGCCCGCAAGATACTCCTGGGTCTCCTCGTCCGAGAGCCCAAGCCGCCTCCCGTGCGCCCCCGCAACAGCGATAAAATCGTCTCCGCAGGCGTCCAGGGCGCTCATCAACGCGCGATTCAGAGTCCGCCGTTCCTCATCCGGCAAAGACCGGTGAACGCCCCAGACTGCGAAGACAAACGGGAGTTTTTGCCACTCATACCATTCGCGCGCCAAATCGTAGACAAGCTCGAATCCATCAAGGCCTTTCTTGTTGCAGCGCAGGGCATCATCGCCGATCAGGAGCACAGCGTCAAATTGGTCATAGGAATTGACGCCGGCGTGAAGCGGTTCGAGCTGGGCCCGGACGCCGTACTTTTTCTCGAGGAGCACGCGCAGCAGCTGCACGGACGTCGCCGTGTCGTCGGTGATACCGATGCGCTTCCCGTCGAGATCGCGCCATCCTTCCTTCGAAAAGAGCATGACGCTCTTGACCTGATCCCTCGTCGCGATACACAGCCCGGAGAGCTCCAGCGCATCTTCCTGGCGAAAATAATCCATCAGGGAAAACGGACCTGCAAGAAGCTCATTCTGCGCACTCAACACGCCCATGCGCCGCGGGACCACGGGAAGAATCCGGTAACTCTCTTTTTCCAGGTGTGCATAGAAGGGAACAGAGTTGAGAAACGGAATCTTCCCGATCACACGGTCATGATAGACATGCAACGGGTTGTAGTACACATCCCGCTCGACCGGGATCTTTCCGGCATCGGCGATGATCCGCATGATGCGGTCCTTCGCCAGCTTCATCGGGCTAACCGCGCCCGCGTCGTGCGCGATCTTTTCGCCGCCGACGGTGCCGTCAAGGTCGTCGGCCCCGAACTGCAGCGCCACCGAGGCGACCTCCTCGGTCAACATGACCCAGTATGCCTTGATGTGCGGGAAGTTGTCCAACATCAGCCGGGAGACCGCAATCGTCCGGAGATCGTCGATCGCCGAAGTGAAGTGGTTTCTCGGCTTGATTCCTGTCTCCCCCGGCTGGAATGCGAGCGGGATGAATGTCAGAAATCCCCCCGTCTCGTCCTGCGCCTGGCGCAGGCGAATCATGTGTTCGACCCGTTCACGGAGGGTTTCGACGTGCCCGTAAAGCATGGTGCTGTTGGTGGGGATCCCGAGTCGATGCGCGATCCGGTGCACTTCCAGCCATGTCTTCGCGCCGATCTTCTGGTTGAAGAGGAGCTTGCGGACACGCTCGGAAAAGATCTCCGCGCCCCCGCCGGGCATCGTCCGGAGTCCTGCCTTCTGCAAACGGCGGAGAACCTCCTCGATCGACATCCGGAATTTCTTGTGGAAGAAGTCGATTTCCACCGCGGTAAACGCCTTGATGTCGGCCTCCGGGAGCCGGTCGTGGATCGTCTGGACGATGTCTACATAGCGCTCCCAAGGCCAATCCGGCGGCATCCCCCCGGTGATATGGACCTCGCGAATTTCCGGCGTGAGTTTCTCAAGGATTTCTTGCGTGCTGAGTTCGTACGCTCTCGCGTCCCCTTTCTTCGCAGCAAAATCGCAGAACTTGCAGGAGAGAACGCACACATTGGTGTGCTCGATCTTCTGATTCAGGACAAAATAGACCGCATCCCCGCTCTTCGCCTGCTGGGCCGCATGCGCCATCTTGCCCAGCGAAATCAGATCGGGCGTTTCATAGAGAATCAATCCGTCTTCCAGATTCAGACGCTGACCCCTCTGCACTTTGTCCCAGATTGCGCCGAGACGAGTGTCCCGCATGTTCATCTCCCTTCTTTGGGAAAGCGATGTGCCAGCTGCTTTACTGCCAGTAGGCCGACCAGCGGTCATCGACTTTTTTCCTCACCGCGTCGGTCATAGCCAGTGGGGCAGGATATCCGGTCTTCCATGTTGCATCAATCCCCAAGACTCCGCCATAGACGGGGCTGATGCCGATCAGCCTCTGCTGCGAGAAGAGCACGTCCCGCTCACAGTCGAAGCGCGTGAACACGCCCCAGAGGTAGTTTTCCCTGTCGTGGATGTCAACGTCCTCGCTGACGATCGCCACCAGCGGGACGTGTTGCAGCGCGGGATATTTGAGGAGGCGTTTGAGCACCTGCATTCCGTGGCCCTTCGCGCGGACCAGAAGCATTGTTTCGTGGACAAAGTTCTGCTCGACGATGCGCCTGTCGAATCGTTCCAACGCGGGGATCTTCTGGGGAGTTCCGCTCCGCATTTTCCTCCGGCCGGGTTTTCGCGTCGCGTCGATGATCATCTTGCTTCCCAGGTTCATTTTCGCGCTGGTAAAATCCAGGGTGTCGAGCGGAACACGAGGGATCATGACGAAATCAAGGTGCGGATCAAAGTGGTCCCGGATCTCCTTCATGACCTCGTCGATGTTCCTCACGTTCACCGACTCGCTTACCAGGACGATGCACTTCGTCAGGGAGAGCTGCGACATCCCGAGCAGGCCCAGTGCCGTCTTCATGGCCTCCTTCCCGTAGCGCTCTTCGATGGCCACCACCAGAAGGTTGTGGAAACCGGCCTCGTAGTATGCCCACATCGCCGCAATCTCGGAGTGCAGGAGCTTCACCAGGGGCGAGAGAATCATCTGCGTCGCATCACCCATGAACTTGTCTTCCATCGGGGGAATCCCGACGACGGTCGCCGGGTAGACGGGATTGCGTCTGCGGGTCACGGCGCTTATGTGAAAGACGGGGAACGGCGCGGCGTGCGAGTAATGACCGAAGTGATCACCGAAGGGACCCTCCATGCGTCGTGCGCCCGGTTGAACGACTCCCTCCAGAATGAACTCCGCGTTCGCCGGAACGGCGATCGAGATCGATTTTCCCTTCACGAACTGCGCCCGTTTTCCGCGGAGAAACCCGGCAAACATCGCTTCGTCCATATTCTCGGGCAGCGGTGCCACGGTCGCCAGCAGGAGCGCCGGGTCCGTTCCGATTGCAACGGCCAGTTCCAGGGGCTGACCGAGTTTTTCCGCCTGGAAAAAGTGAAAGCCTCCTCCCTTCTGGATCTGCCAGTGCATCCCCGTGGTTCGCCCGTCGAACACCTGCATCCGATACATCCCCATGTTCCGTCTGCCGTCGCGCGGATCGTACGTAACGACCTGTGGGAGCGTGATGAATCGCCCGCCGTCTTTCGGCCAGCACGTGAGGACGGGGAGCGCGTTGAGGTCAGGATCCTCCACCACCTCCTGAGAGATTGCCTGCCGCACCGTGCGCACGGGGGTGTGCAGGAGGCGACGGAGCACGCTTCGGTGCTTGAGCAATCGGCCGATGCTCGGAGGAAAGGCATCGTCCATGAAGCGAACCAGTTCTTGTCCGAGTTGCTCAGGGTGCTTCTCGAGAGCGAGCTCGCATCTGCGATCGCTCGCCAGGGCGTTGACCACCACGGGATAGGCGGACCCCTTCACGCGCTCGAACAGCATCGCAGGCTTTCCCTCCCGAATGGCGCGCGCGGCGATCTCCGTGACTTCCAGGTGTGGGTCTACTTCGACCCGGACCCTGTGGAGTTCGCCGGCGGATTCAAGGGCACGCGCGAAATCTCCGAAGGAAGCGATGTTCATTCCAGCTCCTCTGCACGCCAGGCCCGGCCCGTCCGCACGCCGATCTGGGCAAGGATCTTGTCGGTGAACGCCCCGACGAGCTCGTCGAGCGACTGGGGGCGAAAGTACAGTGGCGGAGAGATCGGCATGATGACGGCCCCCTGGGCGCTAAGGCGCGCACACTGTTCGAGTGTAAGGGTCGACATGGGCGTTTCCCGGACGCAGAGGATGAGCTTGTAGCGCTCCTTGAGGCAGACCTGAGCCGTTCGCGTGATGAGCGTATCGCCGATCCCAGAGGCGATCTTGCCGACTGTCGAAGTGGATGCGGGGATGATCACGAAGGCATCAATGGCGTTGGAGCCGGAGGCGAGGGGCGCAGAGAGATCGTCATCGGAAAACGCCCGCGTGACGAATCCATGAAGATCCTTCTCGCTCATGGAAAGCTCATCGCGCAGAAGCACTTTCCCCCAGGAGCTGACGATGAGGAACTTCTTGGGCGGGCAGCGCTTCAGAAAGTCCACCGCATATGCTGCCCCCGATGAGCCCGTGATCGCGACGGCGAGCTTCATATGAAGACTCCGACGAATACCATCGAGAAGACCGTGAAGCCGGCGAGGGCGTTAATTCGGAAGAATGCCAGCTCGACATCCTCAGCCTTCCTCTGCTCCAGGTAGAGCAGATATCCGGTCAGCAGCAGCAACGGAAGAGCGAGAAGCGACATCACGGAATAAAAGAACAGGACCGTGAGGATCGCAAAGGCGATGAAATGGAACGCCGCTGAATATTGAAGTGCCCGCTGACGTCCGAACTTGGCCGGGAATGAAAAAAGCGTTTCCCTTCTGTCGAAATCCTCGTCGAGCGTGGCGTAGATGATGTCAAACCCCGCGACCCAGAAGAGGGTGAACAGCGAAAGCAGCAGAGGCGCCAGCAGGTCGCGGAAGGAGGGGGAAACGGCAAACCATCCTCCAAGCGGCCCCATCGCCAGCCCCATGCCAACCCCAAAATGCGCGAGCGGGGTGTAGCGCTTCATGGTCGGATAGATGACAAATACCGCCAGGGGGATCGGCGCCATACGGAGGCAGAAATCGGAAATCAAATACGCCGATCCGAAGTAGAGCGTGAGTCCGGCGATAGCCACCCAAAGCGCCTCCCAGAGCGTCATGCGGCCGCTCGGAAGATCGCGTGACGCGGTGCGCGGGTTGCGGGCATCGATCTGCCGGTCGATGATTCTGTTCAACGCGAAGGCGGCAGTCCGGGCCCCCGTGGCAGCCGTGAGGACCAGAATGAGGATCTTTGCCGGGGGGATGACGTTCTTCGAGGCCAGCAAGACCCCGCTATAAATGAGTGGGAGGGAGAAAAGGGTATGTTCGATCTTGACGAATGAAAAATACTTCTTCAATGGACGGCCCTTCCGGTCACTCCCATTCGATCGTCGCCGGCGGCTTTGAGCTGATGTCATAAACCACCCGGTTGATCCCGCGGATCTCGTTGGTAATCCGCGATGAGATGCGCGCCATCACGTCGTGCGGCATCCGGAACCAATCAGCGGTCATTCCATCGACGCTGCTCACGGCACGAACGGCAACCGTGTATTCGTACGTCCGGCCGTCCCCCATGACGCCTACGGACTGGACAGGAAGGAGAACAACAAACCCTTGCCAAATGCTCCTGTAAAGCGATGCTTTTCGGACCTCCTCGACAAAAATCGCGTCTGCTTCACGCAGCAGCGCCAGTCGGTCACGTGTTACCGGGCCCAGAATCCGGACGGCGAGTCCGGGGCCGGGAAACGGATGCCTCCAAATGAGTTCTTCCGGCAGAGCGAGCTGCTCCCCCACGGCGCGAACCTCGTCCTTGAACAGCTCACGGAAGGGCTCGATAAGCCGAAGGTTCATCTTGTCGGGAAGCCCTCCCACGTTATGGTGCGTCTTGATCGTCACCGAGGGACCCCGGAACGAGGTCGATTCGATGACATCGGGATAGAGCGTTCCCTGTGCGAGAAAATCCACTTTCCCGATCTTCTTGGCCTCGGCTTCGAACACGTCGATAAACAAGCCGCCGATAATTTTCCGCTTCCGCTCCGGGTCGGAGACATCCTGAAGGCCGCGCAGGAACAGATCGGTGGCATCCACGTAGATCAGCGGGATGTGGAATGCATCCCGGAATGTCCGGACAACGGTTTCCGACTCGTCCTTGCGCATCAGCCCGTTATTAATGTGAATGCAGTGGAGCCGGTCTCCGATCGCCTGATGGAGCAGAACGGCCGCGACGGATGAATCGACCCCCCCGCTGAGCGCGCAAATCACCTGGCCGTCACCGACGGTCCGGCGAATCGATTCCAGGGAATCCTGCACGAAGGCTGCCGGGCTCCAGCCGCCGCGGCAAAGACAGATCCGGTATATGAAATTGCGGAGAATCTCCTTCCCTTTCGGGGTGTGGACAACCTCCGGATGAAACTGGACCCCGTAGATTTTCTTTTCCGCATTGCGGATGGCGCAAATAGGGGCGTTCGCCGTGTGGGCGATGGGCGAGAACCCGGGAGGACTCGCGGTGAGATGGTCCGCGTGGCTCATCCACACGTCAAGCCCGTCGGCACCATCGGGGTGAATTCCGTAAAACAGATCGCTGGAGTCGTCGATCGTCAGGCGCGCATGACCGTATTCCCTCCGGGCCGCCTTGTCGAGGCCGCCGCCGAGCTGATACCCCATGAGCTGCAGGCCGTAACAGATGCCGAGGATCGGGATGCCGAGCGAGAAGATCTCTGCAGACGAGATCGGCGCTCCGCTCTCATAGGCGCTGAATGGACTCCCCGAGAGGATGATTCCTTTCGGCTTCAGCGCGCGGATGCGCTCCACAGGAAGGTTGAACGGGTGCAGCTCGGAATACACTCCGGCTTCCCGAACACGGCGGGCGATAAGCTGGGAATACTGCCCGCCGTAGTCGAGTACCAGAATGAGCTCGTCGTGGGTCATCGTGCAGGAGAACGCGGGTACATAATCTACAAATATAGGCAATTCCCCCATCTCCTACAATGGGGGAATCGGTCTGCAAGATGGGTGATTCGCCTTCCGCCGCCGGCACCAGAAGCGCGTGGGGACTCAATGCTTCCGACGCCGCGTACGGAGCACTCGCTGCAGCGCTTCTTCGAGTCCGCCCTTTGTCACTTCATCCAGCACATAGCGGACGCGAACCGATGGCTTCTCGATCTTGAGCACGCGACGCAGGTCGATCGGCGTGCCGATGACGACGGACTCCGCAGGGACCTGATTGATGGTTTGCTCGAGGTCCCTGACCTGCTGCTCCCCGTAGCCCATCGCCGGAAGCACTTCGCCGGTCCGCGGGTATTTGGCGTACGTCTCTGCGATAGACTTCACCGCATAGGGTCTCGGATCGATAATCTCCCGCGCTCCGAACATCCGTGCAGCAATGGTTCCGGCGCCGAATTGCATCTCACCGTGCGTAAGCGTCGGGCCGTCCTCAATGACCAGGACGCTCCTGCCCCGGATGACCTTCTCGTCCTCGACGCTGATCGCGGAGTTCGCCGGAATGATCACCGCAGTGGGATTGATGGACCGGACGTTGGCGATCACCTTCTCGACGTTCTCCGGGCGCGCCGAGTCGACTTTATTGACAACAATGACGTCTGCCAGCCGGACGTTCGCTTCTCCCGGGTAGTAGCTCAGTTCATGGCCCGGCCG
>Ga0187779_10002866_pt1 | contig 10503 bp, 9 predicted proteins | sample 1015_Q2_SP10_10__FD_132435 | JGI IMG/M metagenome (GOLD analysis project Ga0187779, IMG submission 132435) | Tropical peat soil microbial communities from peatlands in Department of Meta, Colombia - 1015_Q2_SP10_10_MG | ecosystem: Environmental > Terrestrial > Soil > Wetlands > Peat | place...
GCGCGCGCCGAACACCAGGCGGCGAATGCGCGCGTGCATGATCGCTCCGGCGCACATCGCGCACGGCTCGAGCGTGGTGAACAGATCGCATCCGACCAGGCGGTAGTTTCCGACCGTGCGCGCGGCGTCGCGCAGCGCGGCGATCTCGGCGTGCGCGGTCGGATCGTTGCCGGCGACAGGAGCGTTGCCTCCGCGTCCGACGATCTTGCCGTCCTTAACGACGATCGCGCCCACCGGCACTTCACCGCGCTCCCGTGCCGCGCGGGCCAGCAAAAGCGCTTCGGCCATCCAGCGAGCGAATTCGGGCGGCGTCGCCACTTGATAGGCGGCAGCGCCTTCCGAGCGCGGACCGTCCACCCTAGCCACGAGCGCTGGCGCCGATCACCGCGTCGGCCTCGATCTCCACCAGCATGTCGGGATCGATCAGCGAGCGCACTTCCACCATCGCCGTCGCGGGCCTGATGTCGTGGAAGGCCTCGCCATGCGCGCGGCCGATGTCTTCCCAGCGAGCGATGTCGGTGACATAGATGCGAGTGCGGACCACGTCGGCCAGCCGCGCTCCCGCCATCGCGAGCGCACGCTCAACGTTGGCGATCGTCTGCTTCGCTTGCGCGTACGCGTCGCCCTTGCCCATGACGCGGCCGCTCGCATCGGTCGCGGTCGTGCCCGACACCCATACCCTGTCGCCGACTCTCACCGCGCGCGAATAGCCGACGATCGGCTCCCACGGGGTGCCGGAAGCGAAATTCTCTCGGTTCATCAGCGCGCCCTTCCAGGGCGGAAGCGAACGCCGCAGCATTCCCTGCCCTTCACCTGCGACACGGATTCACCCAGCGCAGTCCGGCGAAACGAGCGAAGTCGGCGTCCGTGGAATAGAGAACGTAGCCGCGCTCCATCGCCAGAACGGCGAGGTGGGCATCCGTCGTGATGTTTCCCGCCGTCCCGAGTCGTTCGAGTTGCGCGCGCAGTCGCGCGAAATGCGTCTCCGACGGCTGGGCGATGTGAACATGGGGCAGCGCGAGCCACCCCTGGATGCGCGCCATCACGTCCTTTACTCCGAGAGGTCGCGCAACGATCTTGCGATTCGTGGTGATGCGAATGAAGCCCAGAACAGTAGCCCATGCGAGCCCTACGCCTTCCGAGCCCGAAAGGCGGTCGTCCCACCAGTCCCGCGCCGCTTCGTGTACCGGGGAATCCGAATTATGCGCGTGAACGAGTACGTTGACGTCGGGAAGAATCAAGCGGTCTTTCGATCGAGGCCGTGAACGCCTCGGCTTCCAGCTCGTCGGCGAGCTGGCCGAGCTTGTCGAGGTCCACCCCCGGCCTGAAGCCGAAGGAGTGGGGCACTGTCTTTGGCGCCTTGCGACGCTGGGGCTTCGCCGATTCCCCCAGGCCAGCGCGGATCGTGCGATTGACCGCTTCCTTGAATGGCACTCCGAGCTCGCGTGCGCGCTGCTTCAGCAGCCCTGCCAGGTCGTCGTCGATGGTCAGCGTCGTGCGCATGGCATGAGCATCGTAGATGTCTGCATTCCTGATGTCAAGACATCACCGCGTGACGCCAACGCCTGCGAGCGATCGCCGCCGACGAGCATCGCATCCCGGTTCGCAGGCGTTGACCAACTCACGCCTTGCCGCAAGAATGCTCGCGCGCGGCTCGTCTTCGCCGGATAAGCCCGATGGCGCGCGGCCGCGGGTCGAAAAGGATCGCAAGACACCAGAGGAGGAGATCATGATGCACAGATCGATGCGAAGGACATGGCTGATCGCAGCCGGCCCGATGATACTGGTTGCGTGCGCCAGCGCGCAGCAGCCGAGCCCCAAGGACATGACGTTCTTCGTGACCAGCGTCGGCCCCGGCAAGGGAGGCGACCTGGGTGGTCTCGAGGGCGCGGACAAGCACTGCCAGGCGCTGGCGAATGCAGCGGGCGCAGGCGATCGCACCTGGCACGCCTACTTGAGCACGCAGGCGCCCGCATTGAACGACCCGAAGTTCGTCAATGCGCGCGACCGCATCGGCACCGGGCCATGGCAGAACGCTAAGGGCGTCGTCATCGCCAGGAGTGTCGATGACCTCCACTCGTCCAGCAGCAACCTGAACAAGCAAACGGCGCTGGACGAAAAGGGACAGCCCGTAAACGGCCGTGGGGACAGCCCTCCCCTCAAGCACGACATCCTGACCGGTTCGCGACCCGACGGCACGGCTTTCCCGGGCGCCCCGTTTCCCGACATGACCTGCGGCAACTGGACCAAAGGCGGTCCCGATGGCTCGGCGATGCTCGGCCATCACGACCGCTCGGGCCCGGTCGATAACTCGTGGGCCGTCTCCTGGAATTCCTCGCACCCATCGCTCGGCTGCGATCCGGACAAGCTGCGTCCCACCGGCGGTGCCGGACTGTTCTACTGCTTTGCCGTGAAGTGACCGTCCAGCACTCGGGCCACCGGCGTCGGCGCGCTCCGCGCCCCGAACGCGCCCGGTTCAGAAGAGGCCGACGACCCGGCCCTCGGCGGTCACGTCGATCTTCGCCGCGGAAGGCTCCTTCGGCAGGCCCGGCATCGTCATCACATCGCCGCAGATCATCACGACGAACTGCGCTCCCGCGGCGAGGCGCACCTCGCGGATGTTCACGACGTGGCCCGACGGCGCGCCGCGCAACAGCGGATCGGTTGAGAACGAGTACTGCGTCTTCGCCACGCACACCGGATAGTCGCCGTAGCCATCGCTCTGCAGCTTCTTGATCTGCGCGCGCACCTTGCTGTCGGCGGTGATCTCGGAGGCGCCGTAGATCGCCGTGGCAACCTTGCGCATCTTCTCCCACAGCGTGTCGGCGTCGTCGTAGACGAGACGGAAGTTCGCCGGGACGCGATCGATCACGTCGACGACCGCGCGTGCCACCGTTTCCGCACCGGCTCCGCCGTCGGCCCAGTGTCGTGCGACGACCACCGGCGCGTCGTGATGCGCGACCTTGCGCTTGAGCAGCGCGATCTCGGCCTCCGTGTCCGACGTGAAGTGGTTGATCGCGACCACGCATGGCAGGCCGAAGTGGTTGCGCACGTTGTTGATGTGGCGCTCGAGATTGGCGACCCCCTTCTCCAGGGCGGACAGGTTCTCGCGCGCGAGCTCCTTCAACTCGGCGCCGCCGTGGTACTTGAGCGCGCGAAGCGTCGCGACGAGCACGACTATGTCCGGGCGCAACCCCGACTTGCGGCACTTGATGTCGATGAACTTCTCGGCGCCCAGGTCGGCGCCGAAGCCGGCTTCGGTCACGACGTAGTCGGCGAGCTTGAGCGCCGACTTGGTCGCGATCACCGAATTGCAGCCATGGGCGATGTTTCCGAACGGGCCGCCGTGAATGAACGCCGGATTGTTTTCCAGCGTCTGCACCAGGTTCGGCTTGAGCGCGTCGCGGAGCAGCACGGTCATTGCGCCATGCGCGTTGATATCGCGCGCGCGGACCGGTTTCTGCTCGCGCGTGTAGCCGACGACGATGTTGCCGAGCCGCTCGCGCAGGTCGGCGAGCGATTCGGCGAGGCAGAAGATCGCCATCACCTCGGAAGCGACGACGATGTCGAATCCGTCCTGCCGCGGATAACCGTTCGCGGGGCCGCCGAGCGCCACGACGATCTCGCGCAGCGCGCGGTCGTTCATGTCGACCACGCGCTTCCAGGTGATGCGTCGCACGTCGAGGCCGAGCGCGTTGCCGTGGTGCACGTGATTGTCGATGAGCGCGGCGAGCAGATTGTTCGCCACGCCGATCGCGTGGAAGTCGCCGGTAAAGTGCAGGTTGATGTCTTCCATCGGCACGACCTGGGCGTAGCCGCCTCCGGCGGCGCCGCCTTTCATCCCGAACACGGGTCCGAGCGAGGGCTCCCGCAGGCAGATCGCTGCGCGCTTGCCGATCCGGTTCAGCGCGTCGCCGAGACCCACGCTGGTCGTGGTCTTGCCCTCGCCCGCCGGCGTCGGGCTGATCGCCGAGACGAGGATCAGCTTGCCGTCGGGGCGGCCCGACTGGCGCTCGAGCCAGTCGAGCGAGATCTTGGCCTTGGTGCGGCCGTAAGGCTCCAGCGCTTCGTCGGGGATGCCCAGCCTCGCGGCGATGTCGCCGATTGGAACCAGCTTCGCGCGTTGGGCGATTTCGATGTCGGTCAGCATGGCGATCCCTCTCCCGATCATTGCGGCGGGCTCCAGGGAGCCCCGCTTCATTCCCACTCGATCGTCGCCGGCGGCTTGCCGGAGATGTCGTACACGACGCGATTGATCCCGCGCACCTCGTTGGTGATGCGCGTGGACACCTTCGCCAGCAGCTCGTGCGGCAACGGAGCCCAGCGTGCGGTCATGAAATCGGTCGTCTCCACCGCGCGCAGCGCCACGGCGTGCTCGTACGTGCGGCCGTCGCCCATGACACCGACCGAGCGCACGGGAAGGAACACCGCGAAGGCCTGCGCGATGCGATCGTACCAGCCCGCGGCGCGCAGCTCGTCGATGAAGATCGCGTCCGCGCGCCGCAGCAGCCCCGCGTACTCGCGCTTGACCTCACCCAGGATGCGCACGCCCAACCCGGGCCCCGGGAAGGGATGCCGAAACACGATCTCGCGCGGCAAGCCGAGCGCCAAACCCAGCTCGCGCACCTCATCCTTGAACAACTCGCGCAGGGGCTCGAGCAGCTTCAGGTGCAGCGTCTCGGGCAGCCCTCCCACGTTGTGGTGGGACTTGATCGTATGCGCCTTCTTGGTCTTCGCGGCGGCCGACTCGATGACGTCGGGGTAGATCGTCCCCTGCGCCAGCCACTTCGCGTGCATGCCGGTGCGGGCGAGCTTTTGCGCCTCGGCCTGGAACACATGCACGAACTCGCGGCCGATGATCTTGCGCTTTTCCTCCGGGTCGGTCACGCCGGCCAGCTCGCGAAGGAACATCTCGCTCGCATCGACGAGATCGACCTTGACGCCCAGATGGCGGGCGAAGGCGTCCATCACCTGGCTCGCCTCGTCGAGACGAAGAAGGCCGGTGTCGACGAAGATGCAGGTGAGCCGATCGCCGATGGCGCGATGGATCAGCGCGGCGGCGACCGACGAGTCCACCCCCCCCGACAGGCCGAGGATGACCTCTTCGCCGCCAACCTGACCGCGGATCTTCGCGATCGCCTCGTCGACGTAGCCGGGCATCGTCCAGTCGCCCGGGCAGTCGCAGATGTCGCGCACGAAGCGCTCGAGAATCGCCCTGCCCTGCTTCGTGTGCGTGACCTCGGGGTGGAACTGCACCCCGTAGAAGCGCCGCTTCTCGTCCATCATCGCCGCGATGGGCGTCGCGTCGTTGCCCGCCATCAAGCTGAAACCCGGCGGCAGCCCCGTCACCTTGTCGCCGTGGCTCATCCACACGTCGAGCAGGGCATGGCCCGCAGGGGTCACGCGGTCCTGAATCCCGGACAACAGCTTTCCGTGTCCTCGCGCGCGCACCTCCGCGTAGCCGAACTCGCGCACCCGGCCGCCCTCGACCGCGCCGCCCAGCTGCGCCGCCATGGTCTGCATACCGTAGCAGATCCCGAGCACGGGAACGGCGGCTGACCACACCGCAGCGGGCGCGCGCGGCGTATCCCCCTCGGTGACGCTTTCCGGTCCTCCCGAAAGGATGATGCCCGCGGGAGCGAACTCGGCGATGAACGCATCGGGCACATCGAAAGGATGAATCTCGCAATATACGTTGAGCTCGCGCACGCGGCGGGCGATGAGCTGCGTGTATTGCGCGCCGAAGTCGAGGATGAGGATCCTCGAATGCGTGCTCATGCCTCGGCTTCGCCGCGGCGTGCTCATGCGGCCCGTACCGCGCCACGCAGCGCGAAATGCCGGCGCGCCAGCAGGAAGGCCACCCCCTGCAGGAACGCGCTCACGAAGAAGGTGACCCCGACGCGCCAATCGGACGGCGAAAGCTGGCTCACCAGCGCAAGGAGCGGCGTTCCGATCGACGGCGCCACGACGAACATGATGCTGTTGATCGAGTTCAGCGCGCCCATGGTCACGCCCTGCTCGCTGGGATCGACGGCATTGGAAACGACACCCTGCAGCGCCGGCCCGACGGCGAAGGAAACGAAGTTGCCGAGGATCACCGCGTACATCATCCAGCCATGCTGCGCCAGTCCGTACAACAGGTAGGCGACAGTGCCGATCGCGAGCCCGCCGAGCGCCAGGCGCACGTCGCCGAAGCGCCTCAGTAGCGGACCGAGCAACGCGCCCTGAGTGACCGTGGCAACCAGCCCGACGCAGAAGAGCGCGAAGCCGTTCTCGCGTGGCCCCCAGTCGAAGCGAAAGTGGGTGTAGAGCACCCACGTGGTCTGCAGCATCAGCTGCGCAAGAACGCTCAGCCCGAAGACGGCGACCAGATTGCCGATCTCGCGGTGGCGCGAGAGGGTCAGCAGCGCAGCGAACGGATTGGCGCGCGCGAGCGAGAACGCCGCGCGCCGCTCCGGCGGCAGCGATTCGGGCACGACGAACAAGCCGTAACACGCATTGATCAAGGACAGACCTGCGGCGGCGTAGAAAGGCAGGTGCAGATCGATCGCTCCCAGCAGCCCGCCCGCCATCGGGCCGAAGATGAAGCCCAGGCCGAAGGCGGCTCCGATGAGACCGAAGCTCTTGGCCCGCCGCTCCGGCGGCGTGACGTCCGACGCGTACGCGTTGGCGACGCTGAAGCTCGCTCCGGCGGTGCCGCCGATGACCCGGGCGGCGAGCATCAGGCCCAGCGACGGCGCGAGCCCGAGCAGCAGGAAGTGCAGACCCAGCCCCAGCAGCGACCAGAGCAACAGCGGCTTTCGCCCGAAGCGGTCGGAGAGCGCGCCGAGCAGCGGCGCGCAGACGAACTGCATCACGCCGTAGCTCACGACCAGCGCGCCGTACCAGTAGGCCTGCAGCTCGCGGCTCGCGGTGTACTCCCCGACGAGCATCGGCAGCACCGGCAGCGCGATGCCGATGCCCAGAACGTCGATGAACACGACCACCAGGATGAACGGCATGCCGGCCCGGCGCCGGCCGCTGCGAGCTGTTTCAGACACCCCCGGTCCTCGTGGCGATCAACCTATTCATTCCACGCGGTAGTTGGGAGCTTCCTTGGTGATCTGCACGTCGTGCACGTGCGACTCGCGCATTCCCGCAGCGGTGATCTCGACGAATTCGGCACGCGTACGCAGGCCCTCGATGGTGGGGCAACCGCAGTAGCCCATCGCGGCCCGCATCCCTCCCGTCAGCTGCTGGATGACTGCGGAGAGCGGACCCTTGTAGGGGACGCGCCCCTCGATGCCCTCGGGCACCAGCTTCTCCGTCTCGCCCTCGCCCTCGGTGTCCTGGAAATAGCGGTCGGCCGATCCTTGCTGCATCGCGCCCAGCGATCCCATCCCGCGGTAGCTCTTGTACGAGCGCCCCTGGTAGAGCTCCGTCTCCCCGGGCGATTCCTCCGTTCCTGCGAAAAGGCTGCCCAGCATCACCGACGATGCTCCGGCGGCGATGGCTTTGGCGATGTCGCCCGAATAGCGAATCCCGCCGTCAGCAATCAGAGGCACGTCGAGGCCGGAAACGCCTTCGAGCGCGTTGAGGATCGCCGAGATCTGGGGCACGCCGACGCCGGCGACGACGCGGGTCGTGCAGATCGAGCCGGGGCCGATGCCGACCTTGATGCCGTCGGCGCCGTAGTCGGCGAGCGCGCGCGCGCCGGTCGCGGTCGCGACGTTGCCTCCGATGACCTGAAGCTTGGGGAAGCGCCGCTTGATCCAGCGCACGCGGTCGAGCACGCCCTGCGAGTGGCCGTGGGAGGTGTCGACCACAACGACGTCGACGCCCGCAGCCACCAGCGCCTCGACCCGCTCCTCGGTGTCACCGCCGGTGCCTACCGCGGCGCCGACCCGCAACCTCCCCAACTCGTCCTTGCACGCGCAGGGGTGCTCGGTCGATTTCAGAATGTCCTTGACCGTGATGAGCCCCTTCAACTCGTACCCGTTGTTCACGACCAGGACGCGCTCGAGGCGATGCCGGTGCATCAGCTCCTTGGCATGCTCGAGGTCGGTGCCTTCGGGAACGGTCACCAGCCGGTCCCGCTGCGTCATGATGTTCGCGACCGGCTGATCGAGATTGGTTTCGAAGCGCAGGTCGCGGTTGGTGACGATGCCGACGACCTTTCTACCGTCGACGACCGGAAGACCGGAAATGCGGTGCTGCCGCGTCAGCGAGAGCACCTCCCGCACCGACATGGTCGGCGGAATGGTGATGGGCTCCTTGACGACGCCGCTCTCGAAGCGCTTGACCTTGGCCACTTCGGCAGCCTGCGCTTTGGGCGGCATGCTCTTGTGCACGATCCCCATGCCACCCTCCTGCGCGATGGCGATGGCGAGGCGCGACTCGGTGACCGTGTCCATGGCCGCCGAGAGCAGCGGGACGTTCAGGGAAATGCTCGGAGTGAGCCGCGACCGCAGATCGACGTCGCGGGGGACTACGGAGGAGTGGGCGGGGAGCAGCAGGACGTCGTCGAAAGTCAGCGCCTTCTGCACGACACGCATAATGCATTTCTCCTATGCGCAAAAGTCGATTATACGCGCATGCCCCCACCCGGCAAACGCGCTCGGCCGACCGCTCGGCGGTCGCCGGTTGACGCCGCCCCTGCCATGGCATTACCTTGTCATAATTCTGTTCCTTCGGACGCCTATGAAACGACGCTTATCGCTATTGGCTTCGATCGGCTTCGGCGTCGTCGCCGCGCTGTGCGCTGTGCCTGCGCTCGGCGCGACGTACAAATGGCTGGACGAGAACGGGCGCGTCGTCTACGGCGACACGCCGCCCGCCGGCGTGAAAGCCGAACGGCTCAACACGACGGTGTCGCCGCCTTCCGATCCCAACGCGGTGCGCGATCTCGCGGCCAAGGACGCGGAACTGCGCAAGCGGCAGCAGCAGCGTGTCGACGACGCGGCGAACGAGGAAAAAAGCCGCGCCGACGCCAACTTGGTCCGCCGCCAATGTCAGCAGGCCGCCGGACGGATGAAGTCCCTGCGCGAAGACGCGAATCTGTACCGCTACGACGAAAAGGGCGAGAGGGTCTATCTCGACGCGGCCGCGCGCGAAGAAGCGGTTGCGCAGAATCAAAAGATCATGCGCGACCTGGGTTGCACGCCCGCGATCAGCAGCGGTCCCGCCGCTCCGGCACGCTAGCAGGCTGACGCCACGCCGGTTGCGTTTCGCCGGGCCGGCACCCGGCTATTTCCCTGCTTTCTCCAGGTTGGCCTGGTTGATTTTGACCTCGGCCTTGCCTTTGAGGCTCGCCAGGTAGGCGTTGAACATCTCGTGTCCTATCTGATCGCCCAGGCGACTGTTGAACGCTGCGAGGCGAGCTGCGTCCGGTGCGGGAGGCGAGGTCACCTTCACCACTTTGTAGATCGTGTAGCCGGCCGGGCTCGGCATTCCCACGTACGCCGGAAGCTTCGCCGGGTTCGCCTGAAAGATTCGCGTCAGCGCATCGGGGGGAAAGCTCGGCTGCGCCTGGTTGCGCGTTAGCGTCACCGCCTTGCCGAAACTCACGGCGGCGTCCTTTCCGCCTTCGAGGAGCGCCAGCTTGTCCTTGCCCGCGGCCTGAGCAGCCTCCCCGGCTGCCTTCCGCTCGAGCTGCCGCCGGATTTCCGTCTTGACCTCGTCGAACGGGCGCGGCGTCGCCGGCTTGTACTCGACGACGCGCGCCGCCATCAGCACGCTCGGGGCCACTTCCATCGCCTCGCTGTTGCGCTTCGCCTGAAGGGACTCGGGGCTGAACACCGCTTGCGCGAACTTGGCGTTGCCCAGCCCCAGCGCCTGCACTTGGGAGCGGGTCATCAGCGGCGTCGTCTGCACCTCGAGGTTGAGCGCCTTTGCGACCGGTTGCAGCGATTCCGCCTGTTCGTAGACGAGATTCTGAAACTGCTCGCTCATCTCGGCGTACTTCCGCGATGCCTTCTGCTTCTTGAGCTCCTGCTCGATTTGCGCCTTCGCCTCGTCGAAGGACAGCGTCTTGCCCGGCCTCACCTCGTTGAGCTTGATCACGTGCCAGCCGAAGTCGGTTTGCACCGGGCCGACGACGTCTCCTTGTTTGGCCGCGAACACCGCGTCCTCGAAAGGCTTGACCGTCGAGCCGTCGCGGGCGAAGAAGCCGAGGTCGCCCCCCTGCGCGGCCGAACCGGGGTCCTGCGAATTCTGCTTCGCCAGCTCGGCGAATTGCGCGGGGCTCTTCCTGGCCTGCGCGGCGAGCATGTCGGCTTTGGCCTTCGCCGCGGCTCTGTCGGCTTCGGAGGCATCGGGCTTCACAGCGATCAGAATGTGACTCGCCTGTCGCTCCTCGGGACGGGTGTATCGCTTGATGTTGTCGTCGTACTGCTTCCTCAATTCCGCGGCGTCGACGCCCGCCTGACTCGCGACCGCTTCCTGCGTCAGCGTCACGTACTCGATCTTCACCTGCTCCGGCACCTGGAACGCGGTCGGGTTGGCGTCGTAGAACGCCTTGACCGC
>Ga0187779_10002867_pt1 | contig 10501 bp, 9 predicted proteins | sample 1015_Q2_SP10_10__FD_132435 | JGI IMG/M metagenome (GOLD analysis project Ga0187779, IMG submission 132435) | Tropical peat soil microbial communities from peatlands in Department of Meta, Colombia - 1015_Q2_SP10_10_MG | ecosystem: Environmental > Terrestrial > Soil > Wetlands > Peat | place...
ACAATCTCTCTGAACCGCACCACGGGTCAGAGCCTTCGCACTGTTCTCACGTGGTACCCTCAATTGCTCAACCGTGGCCATGGCTGTCAATGCGCAATTTGTCCCCACCAGCTTCAGTCTTGCTGCGGTGTTTGCCTGGGGGACAAGCGACTTCCTTGGCGGATATGCCTCCCGTCGCGCGAACGCGTTCCTGCTGACCTCGCTTGCACACGCAAGCGGCCTTCTGCTGGTCCTCGCGCTTGCAACGGCAACGCATGCGCAGATCCCCTCCGAGCGAAGCGTCCTTTGGGCCATTGCGGGAGGAGTTTCGGGTGGTGGCGCGTTGGCCCTATTCTATCGCGCACTGGCCACCGGTCGCATGGGTCTAACGGCTCCGGTTGCCGCCGTGCTTGGCGCCGCCGTACCAACCATTTTTGGAATGGCTGCAGAGGGCGTGCCCGGGAACGTTCACATTGTTGGGTTCGTGATCGCGGCGGCTGGAATTTGGCTGATTTCTCGCAGTGAAGACGGCAGCGGCGCCGAAGGCATTGGGCTAGCGGCTATCGCCGGCGTCGGATTCGCCGGATTCTATCTGTGCATCTCGCAATCAAAAGACGGATCAGCTTTGTGGCTCGCCGTTTTCTCGCGAATCGGAGCGCTCGCAGTCACCGGTACGATTGTTCTGCTGCAACGAAACTTTCGCGATATCAGCAGAGCAGCGGCACGATGGGTCGTGCTGGCCGGGTGTCTTGATGTGTCTGGAACAGTTTTATTCGTTCGTGCTTCGCAGACCGGGCGCCTGGACTCTGCGGTCGTGCTCACCTCGTTGTACCCGGCCGTAACCGTATTGCTTGCGCGATTGATTCTTCGCGAACACTTCACACGCTGGAAAGCGGTTGGGTTGTTTGCGGCGTTGCTCGCGGTACCGATGATTGCGAGCGGATAACTCCTCATCCAACTGGCTCCAACTCAACGGGGTCAAATCCGACATTCGATGGGCACTTTCATTGGCTCCACTCCACCGGGGTTGGCCTCGCCTCCGGGAATATGTCTGCCGATGGAATAAAAATCGCGCATGCCAGTTTATGACAGTACGAAGCATGTGGAGGCTACATGGACAACCATACTGAAAAATCAATTGGTCACGTGCAGGACTTGAGTAACGATGGCGTGAATCGCCGTGGCTTCCTCAAATGCATGGCATGGGCGGGTACCGGCCTGGTCTGGACAATGAGCGGTGGCCTCTCCGCTTCGCGTGTATTTGCAAAGACCCACGGCAAAGGCGCAAGCAAAACAAGTGACTTCAGCTTTGTGCAGATTAGTGACAGTCACATTGGCTTCGATAAAGCCGCGAATCCGGACGTGACCGTCACGCTGCAGACCGCCATCAACAAAATCAATGCTCTACCGGATGCCCCAGACTTCATCATTCACACCGGCGACCTCAGTCACCTCTCGAAACCCAGCGAGTTTGACACGCTCGATCAACTATTGAGGGGTACATCCGCGAAACAGATCTATTTCGTGCCGGGCGAGCACGACATGCTCACCGACAACGGTGAACAATATCTGCAACGTTACGGCAAAGGCACAAAGGGCAATGGCTGGTACAGCTTCGACCACAAAGGCGTGCACTTTGTGGGCCTCGTAAATGTGGCGAACCTGAAAGCCGGTGGCCTGGGATCACTCGGCCACGAGCAACTGGAATGGCTGGAGGATGACTTAAAACCCAAGTCTAGCAGCACGCCTATCGTTCTGTTCGCACATATTCCATTGTGGACAATCTATTCCGATTGGGGCTGGGGCACTGACGACAGTGAACAAGCATTGTCTTACGTAAAGCGCTTTGGTTCCGTGACTGTGCTGAATGGGCACATCCATCAGGTTATGCAAAAAATCGAAGGCAAAATTTCCTTCCATACCGCGATGTCGACAGCATTCCCTCAGCCGGCGCCAGGGACAGCGCCGTCGGCGGGGCCGATGAAGGTGCCTGCGGAACAGTTGCAACGAGTGCTGGGCATAGCGGACGTCAATTACGTCGTCAGCGGAACCAGCCTAGCAGTCGTCGATTCGGCGCTGGATGCTTCGAAGTAACGATTTTGATCGAGAAAAACAAATCACAAGCAAACCTCGACTACTAAAAAGGAGCAGTGATGAAGGGAACCTGTAAGTCACGAACTTCCAACAGCGCGTTGACGCTTACTATCGGCCTGCTTTTGATCGTGCTTAGCGGCCGGTCCTCAGCTTCACAGCCAAGCGGTTCGGCTATACACAATCTGGTGCCGGCGACAAACTCGAGCGACGCTGGAACTGAAATCAAGATCGACAATTTCGCTTTTGTTCCGGGGGCCCTCACCGTGAAAACCGGCACGCGAGTGATCTGGGTCAATCACGATGACATTCCCCACACAGTCGACAGCACCGAGGGCAAATTTCGATCCGGAGCCTTGGACACCGACGATCATTTCCAATTTCTCTTCATGGACCCGGGAGAATATCAGTTTTTCTGCCGCCTGCATCCGAAGATGACGGGAAAGATCATCGTTCAGCCGTGATGCAGTTCTTAGAAAGGCTTTGGGCTCCTTAGTGTCCTTTGTGGTTCAACGCACAGGTACCACTAAGGGCACGAAGGCCCACGAAGGAATCAAAACCAGAGCTGGTAAGCAGTTCAAACGAATTCTCTATGTCTGCGAGACCTTGTATGCTGATCGCAATCTCTTGGACAGGAGAATCCCTTGGACTTTAGCAACCTATCGTTTCCCGACGCCCCTTCGATCAAGACCCCGCCCCCGGGTCCACAATCTCGGAAGTATCTAGATTTTCAATCCCTCCACGAAGGTTCAGTTGTGTCTTACTCGAAAGGCATGCCGATGGCGATTGTGAATGCCAAAGGAGCCACTGTGCAGGACGTTGACGGGAACGTATATATCGACTTCTTCGGCGGAGCTGGAGTGATGAACGTTGGCCACTGCAATCCGCAAGTGGTCGATGCGGTCACAAAGCAAATTGGCCAGTTGACACATGCCCTGGACTTCCCTACCCCTAGTCGCAAACTGCTGATCGAAAAATTGTCGCCGCTTTTGCCGCAAGAATTGAGCCGCGTTTCGTTCGGAGGGCCCACGGGCTCCGACGCTGTCGAATCCGCCATCAAACTGGCGAAGTTTAATACCAAGCGGCAGCCCATCATCGCATTCGAAGGTTCGTATCATGGCATGACAACCGGAGCGCTCTCGGTCACGAGCGGGCGGCACTTTCGTGAGCCGTTTTTGCCTCTTTCGCCAGAAGTCCACTTTGTTCCGTATGCGTATTGCTATCGATGCCCCTTTAATCAAACACCGGACAAGTGTGGCGTGGAGTGCGCGCAATATCTGGACCATGTGCTGGAGGATCCGCATTCCGGCGTTGGCAAACCGGCAGCTGTTATTGTCGAGGCTATCCAGGGCGAGGGGGGATCGATCGTTCCTCCGCCGCAATTTATTCCCAAGGTGCGAGAGATCTGCGACAAGCACGAGGTCGTAATGATTGCCGACGAAGTTCAATCGGGCTTTTGCCGCACCGGGAAAATGTTCGCGTACGAGCACACCAATACAGTTCCTGACATCGTTACGATGAGCAAAGCTCTCGGCGGGATCGGGCTGCCGATTTCGGGCATCGCTTACAAGGAGAAGTTGAACACGTGGCCCGCGGCACAACACATCGGGACTTTCCGAGGCAATGTAGCTGCGTATGCCGGAGGTGCTGCCGCACTGGATTTTATGGTCGACAACAACCTGGCTGACCACGCAACGAAGCTCGGCGAACACATCCTCGCTTCGCTGAGAGAATTGCAAGGCGATTCGCGCATCGTTGGCGATGTCCGAGGGAAAGGCTTAATGCTGGGGATCGAGTTTGTGAAAAACAAGAGTACGAAACAACCGTACCCCGATGCTGCTCGTGGCGTGCGCTCCGCCTGCCATCGCCGTGGCTTATTGACGGAGGTGGGCGGACACTACAACAATGTCGCCCGCTTCCTGCCGCCGTTGGTTCTGACGCGTGAACTAGCCGACAGGGGCCTGGCGATATTTATCGATTCGGTGAAAGAGGTAGAAGGCACCATGTGAGCTGCGGGTTCATTTGATTTCCGACGTGCGGCTTCAGCCCCGGGCAAAGCTGTCGTGCGGCAGTTGTCATTGTTCTAGTTTCCCGAGGAGAGTTTTCCGAATGCAGCGATGACACGAGCGTCCCATTTCGTGCTGCAAAATACTGTACTGTCCGCTTGCATCGCGGTGCTTTGCTCCTGTGGGCCTTCTCGCGAGAATCGTGTCGTTATCGGATCCAAGAATTTCACTGAACAACTCGTACTGGGCGAGTTGATTGCGCAGCAGATCGAAAACAAGGCGCACCTCAAGGTCGAGCGGCGGTTCTATCTGGCGGGCACGTACATTTGCCATCAGGCGATTCTGTCGGGACGGATAGACATTTACCCCGAGTACACGGGCACAGCGCTCACAGCTGTCCTGAAAGAAAAACCATCCGGAAGCAAACTAGAAATTTACGAACATGTGAAAGCTGAGTACGGGAAGCGCTTTAGCCTGGTGGTCGGCCCTACTTTCGGCTTCAACGATACTTTTGCGATCGAAATTCGTGGTGAAGATGCGCGCCGTTTGAACCTGAGGACAATTTCCCAAGCTGCGGCGTACACACCACAATGGCGACCAGGATTTGGTTACGAATTCATGGAACGCCCCGATGGCTACAAAGGGTGGGTAGCAACCTATGGTTTGCGTTTTGCGGAAGCGCCACGAATCATGGACCTCGGCCTGCTTGATCGGGCCCTTAAGGATAAGCAGGTCGACCTGATTGCCGGGAACATGACCGATGGACTGATACCAACTCTCGATCTATCCGTGCTCGACGACGATCGTCACTATTTTCCTCCCTATGAAGCCGTTCCTGTTGTTCGCCAGGAAGCGCTCGATCGTCATCCGGAGTTGAGAGGAGTGTTGAATGAGCTTAGCGGAAGGATCTCTGATGATGACATGCGGCAACTCAATTATGCCGTTGAGGGGGAACATCGCGACGTAAAACAAGTTATTCAGGGATTTCTGCAAAAGAAAAATTTGTGATTTGGTCGACTGCAAGGGCTCAATAGGGTATCTGGTAACAAATCAGATGTCGGTCATCAGTTTCCGGTTCTCAGTTCTGAGCTTTTAGTTTCACATGAGCCATATCGCATCCACGTCGACGATGAGCTGCGTCCGCGGGATTTTTTGCTGCGCTGCCTGAGCTAGCATTGCCCGCAGCAGCGCATTCAGCTTTTCCCGGCTGGCCGATTTCAGGACAAAGTGATACCTGTAATCGCGCTTGAGCCGCAGAATGGGGGCGGCGGCCGGGCCGAGCACTCGAATGCCTTCGTGCGTTGTTTTGTCGAACCATTTTGCGAGAATGCCTGACCAACTCAATGCTTTGTCGAGATCATCGCTGCGCACGAGCACGTTTGCCAACGCGCTGTAGGGGGGATAGCGCATCCAACTGCGAAAGCGGAGTTCTTTTTCGTAGAAGCCGATGAAGTCATGCCGTGCGGCGTACTGAACGGCATAGTGGTCCGGGAAATAGGTCTGCAAGACAACTTTGCCAGGGATGTCTCCGCGGCCGGCGCGGCCGGCAACTTGCGTGAGCAACTGGAATGTTCGCTCGGCTGCACGGAAATCTGGAAAGCCTAATGCCGCGTCCGCCCCGACGACCCCAACCAGGGTTACGCCATGGATATCATGGCCCTTGGCAATCATCTGGGTACCAACCAATATGTCAAGTTCCCCCGCATTCAGCGCGTTAAGGACACGTTCAAAGTCCTCACGTCCCCGCACGGTATCCCGGTCAAGGCGGGCGATCCGTGCCTGAGAAAACATGCCGTGGAGCAGCTCCTCGAGCTTCTCCGATCCTGTTCCGAGGAAGTATACGTAGTCACTCCCGCAGTGAACGCAGTTTTTTGGTATGGGCGCCATAAAACCGCAGTAGTGACACTCCATTCGATGAGAGCGTTTGTGAAGCGTCAGTGCAATCGCGCAGTTTTTGCACTCCAGAGTTTTGCCGCAGGTCCGGCATAGGACAAGCGGAGAATAGCCACGCCGGTTGAGCAGCACCATAACCTGCTCTTTGCGGTCCAACCTCTGGCGAATCTCCTGTGCCAGCTTTCGAGAAACTACCTGTTCGTGCCCAGTGTCCTGGAATTCGAGCCGCATATCGACCATTTCCACTTCCGGCAATGGCCGACGCTCCACGCGGTCGGGCAATTCCAACAGAGTGTACTTATGCTTCTTGGCATTGAAATACGATTCCAGCGACGGGGTCGCTGAACCCAATACAACCACAGCATTGGCCATTTTGGCGCGCATTACAGCCACGTCGCGTGCGTGATAGCGCGGCGTTTCCTCCTGCTTGTACGAAGCATCCTGCTCTTCGTCAACGACGACCAGGGCCAAATTTGAAACCGGGGCAAACACGGCAGACCTCGTCCCCACCACCAAGCGCGCGTCTCCCCGTTTAATTCGGTGCCATTGTTCGGCTCGCTCCCGATCGGTGAGTGCGGAGTGCAGAATCGCCACCTGTTCCCCAAAAGCCTGGTGCAAATCTGCCGCCACCGCGGGCGTCAACCCGATTTCAGGCACGAGCAGAATCGCGGATCGGCCTGCGTCGAGAACCGTACGCATAGCGGCGAGATACACCGCTGTTTTTCCCGACCCGGTCACGCCGTGCAGTAACAATCCAGAAAACGCTGCGACGTCGACGTGTTCGCGGATCTTCTCGAGTGTCGCTCGCTGAGCGGCATTGAATTGAAAACTCGACGGCAGCGGCCGTGGCTTCGATTGCGAGACAGTGAACTCCGCAGGCTCTTCAACCATTTCAACCTGCCTGCGCCTGACCAGAGTGTTAAGCGAACTTCGCGACAGCCGCAGAGTATTGAACTGCTCAAGGCGAAGCTTTCCTTCTGACGCGACCAAGGCTTCAATAATCTGCTTTTGATTAGCATTCAGCTTGGCTTCGATCTGCTTCAGCACGGCGATTTTAACCACGCGCGCGGCCTTACGCCTTCCGGATACATCTTCGCGTGAGATCCAGCGCTTGCGGATCATCTTGGCCAGCACAGAGTGTGAAGCTCGGGCCGCATTTCGCAGAGTCTCTACTCGTACGCTGTCGCGTGCTGTCAAGTACTCCAGAACTCGAAATTCCGCTAGTTGGTCCTGTGGTGTACTGCGCGAGCGCGCGGATGATCCTGACATTCCCGCCAGATGCAACGCTGTCTGCCCCTGATCCGTGATGCGGTAAACGATGCTGCGCTTGAACTCCGCGCTGAGCGGTAGCATCGTCCGGAAAACGTCGCCGAGGGGAGCAAGGTAATAATCCGCAATCCACGTTCCCAGCTTGAGCAGTTGTTCATCGAGAAGCGGCTCTGTGTCGAGCACTTGTAACAAATCTTTCGGCTCAAGGTTCGGGACACAGTCGTGAAGCTTAATAACGATCCCGGAAAGCCGCTGCTGGCGGAATGGGACTAAAACTCTTCCGCCGACGATGGGCTGCATGCTGTCGGGCACTCGGTAGGTAAATAGCGAGTCGACCGGGACGGGCAGCGCGACATCGCAGAATGGAGGCATCTATCTATGAGGACAAGACGATTCGGTAGAACCATGCTAACAGCCGAATTATGTAGGTGTGGACGACTGACAGCAGAATACGTTGTAACATTTAGGCGTATCAGGAAATAAGCGATTCTCTTTCCGGATTGGTCACCGGCGTTGATGCAAAACTTTTACCATCTTTCCGATCTCGAAGAGCAACAAACGCGGGCCGCTAAATCTTATCTTGAGTTCCTGCGCATTCCAGAAATGAGTGCGGGAATTTATGTTTTGCCTGCCGAGAGCAGCGATCGGCAGTCACCACACAAGCAGGATGAACTCTACTATGTGATCCGAGGGAAAGCTCGAATGAAGGCAGGGTCCGAAGATCAGCCGGTTGCGTCAGGTAGCCTGATATTCGTCGCTGCTGGCGTGGAGCATCGCTTTTACGACATCAGTGAGGAACTAGCTGTTCTGGTGTTTTTCGCGCCAGCAGAGAGCGATTAATCAACGTTCAACGACTCTAGTCAACCCTTAAACTGTGCTCATGGATTCTGAAGACATTCTAAAGCTGCCGCCGCCTCCAGCGGATGCTCGCGAGGCGTATGGAACGGATCCCAATCAGTTCGGCGAAATTTTCTTGCCGAAAACAAAGCCTCCCTTCCCGGTAGTGATGAACATTCACGGCGGTTTCTGGCGCGCTGCATACGACCTCAAGCATGCAGGGCACTTGTGCGGTGCTTTGACTGCCAAAGGAATTGCGACGTGGAATGTCGAATATCGACGTTTTGGCAATCCTGGCGGCGGATGGCCTGGAACATTCGAGGATGTTCGGAATGCATACCGCTTTATCCCTCAGCTCACGAAACGCTATAACCTCGACGGCAGCAAAATCCTGGTTATGGGGCATTCGGCGGGCGGCCAACTGGCTCTCTGCCTCGCGGCGCACGAGCTATCCTTCAAGCGGGTCATCTCGCTGGCCGGCGTCGTTGATCTGCAGCAGGCCTGGGAACTCCATCTCAGCAATGACGCGGTAGTCGGTTTTCTCGGTGGGAAACCAGGCGAGGCCCACGATCATTATCGCGAAGCTGACCCCATGCAGATCAGTCTACCCCACACGACCACACAATGGCTTATCCACGGCGCGGCGGATGACGTAGTTCCCTCGGTTCTCAGCCGCATCTATACCGAACAGAAGAAGCGACGAGGCGAGGATGTCCATTATCTGGAGATTTCGACGGCCGGCCACTTTGACTTGATCGACCCGCGTTCGCGAGCCTGGCCGCGGGTCGAAAATACCGTCTTGCACGAATTGGGCGCTTAGCCGCTAACTCGCAATTCGGGTGTGACTTCAGTAATCTTCTGCTCACCCTAGGCGAAGAACATAATCGAAATATGGAGCGACGGAGGGCGAAGCGCACCAAGGTGGTTTTGCCGGTAAAAGTATCTGCGTCCGGAGCTTCGCAGCTTGCCCACACGTGCGACCTCACCTACACCGGTGCGCGAATCGGTGGCCTGCATACCGAATTGAAGATGGGCGAAATCGTCTCTCTTCAACGAGGCTCCAAGAAAGCCAATTTCAAAGTGGTTTGGGTTCAGCAATTAGGCCCGAAAGAGATCCAAGTGGGCCTGCAGGCTGTGCAGAGGCAGAGCAATCTGTTTTGGGGAGTTGATCTCCCTGACCAAAACCGAGAAACCCAGAGCGCCGTTGAGACCTCTACCGGCTCTGTGAGTAAGAAGTCTTGAGTCAAATTTCCATTAGACCTTTACTTTAAAAAGAGATTGCATCTTAGCGTCCTTAAAGTCACTGAATAGTGGTATACTTTTTGCGCTTAAGGCGCCTGCCTTCGTCTGCCATTGCGTGGTTAAGCAAGCTGGAAAAATGCAATCAGATACTGCTGTGAGGTGAGTAGCCGCATCTCAGAATGGCAGATGTTTCGATCCTCCTCGCTGTTTAAAGACAAGGTCTGATAATTATGGGTGCCCGGTTCGCTCTGGATGCTTCTTCCTTCGAGAAATTACTAGCCGCCGCTTGGGTCCTGCAGTGCCAACAAGACGAGAAGAAAAAAATCACAATGAAGCAACTGGATCAGAGCGGCGCGCTCGTTCAGAGTGACACCTCTGAAGCGGTGGTCGATCCGGCGTGGCGTATTGAAGAAAAGGCCTGCCGTGCTCCAGAAGCAGCAGCAGTGGTAACCGAGCCGTTGCCGCCACTCCCCATGGACTCGGCGGTTTTGCTCCCGGCGGTTGAGAAATCTAAAGATGTCTCAGCAGCGCCGGTACCGCGTAATGCAATCTCAGTTTGCAACCCCGCCTTGATCACGGCCCTACACGCGATGGCAACCGCCGCGGAAGACCAAGCGATGGCTGAGATCAGCCGCTGGTTTTCCGTTATTTTGCTAACCGTCCAGTCGCGCTGGTTGCATAGAAAAACAGTCCGGCTAGTTGTTTCCAAGCGATCGATGCGTCTGGCGAGAGTTTCCATCGCTCCCATTCTGCTCCTGTTTGTTATGTTTGCATTTTCAGCGTCGCAAGTCTGGAAACAGAAAGCGGCGCAGGCCAGCCAGAGAGCAGATCTTCAAGCTCCGCAATCGGCTCTCGGAGACACTTTGCAAGCCCATCAGATGCGCGTCGCGGAATCGTTGATGGCGCCCGACCAGGTCCGAAACGCAAGACTTACAGCTCAACTTCCATCGAGCCATTTGCGTATCACGGACTCGACAACCGCTTCAGCCGTTCAGGCACTCAGCCCGTATGAGATCGAAGGATTGCGACGGCAAGCTGAGTACGGCGATTCGTCAGCTGCCCTGGCCCTCGGTATGGCTTACGAAACCGGGCAGTCCGTCCATCAAAGCTGCACCAAAGCCGCTGAATGGGTCGCATTTGCGGCGGCAAACGACAGTCCCGCCGCAGAATACAACCTCGGATTG
>Ga0187779_10002869_pt1 | contig 10498 bp, 8 predicted proteins | sample 1015_Q2_SP10_10__FD_132435 | JGI IMG/M metagenome (GOLD analysis project Ga0187779, IMG submission 132435) | Tropical peat soil microbial communities from peatlands in Department of Meta, Colombia - 1015_Q2_SP10_10_MG | ecosystem: Environmental > Terrestrial > Soil > Wetlands > Peat | place...
AAGGGGCACTACCTCTGGATTCAGGACACCTTCAAGGTGGTTCGCGACGCGACTGGCCGGCCGCTCGAGCTGGTGGGAGCGTGGGCGGACATCACGGAGCTCAAGGACGCGCGGCAACGCCTGCAGTATCTCCTCGCCGTGAGTCCGGCGATCATCTATACCACCGCCGCGTCAGGCGATTACGCGTGCACCTTCGTGAGCGAGAATCTCCGCTCGATCATGGGGATGGCGGCGGAGGAGATGACGACCGATCCGAAGTGCTGGCCGGACCGGCTCCATCCCGACGATGCGCCTCGGGTGTTCAAGGAGATGTATCCGCTCATCGAGAAGGGTGGCGGAACGGTCGAGTACCGCTTCCGGCATCAGAAGGGGCACTACCTCTGGATTCAGGACAGCTTCAAGGTCGTCCACGACGCGAATGGGCGGCCGCTCGAGTTGGTTGGCGCGTGGGCGAACATCACCGATCACAAGCGCGCGAAGCAGGTCAGTCTGGAGGCAAACGCCCAGCTCCAGGACACGAAGCGCTACCTGATGCGCCTGATCGAGAGCTCGCCCGACGCGATCATCACGACGGACAAGGAGGGAAGCGTCGTCCTCTTCAACGAGGGCGCCGAGTCACTCCTCGGCTACGGCTCGAAGGAAGTCGTGGGGCGCAACGTGAGCATCCTCTACGGCAGCGAGGCGGGGGCGAACGAGGTCGTGCGCGAGATGCGGAAGCGCGGCGGAACGGTCTCCGGCTTCGACAGCGTGCTCTGGGCGAAGGATGGGAACGCGATCCCCGTGCTCATCTCGGCGTCCGTTCTGCTCGACGAGGAGGGACGCGAGGTCGGGACGGTCGCCTTCAACACCGACCTCAGAGACAGGAAGCGCGCCGAGGAGGCGCTGCAGAGGGCGCACGATGAGCTGGAGAAGCGCATCGAGGATCGCACGACCGAGTTGAACACCGCTCGCGAGCGGCTGCGGTATCTGCTCACGGTCACACCCGGCATCATCTACACGAATCAGGCGACCGGCAACTACGCGTGCACGTTCGTCAGCGAGAACGTGGGCCCGATCATGGGGTTCTCCACCTGGGAGATGCTGGAGGACCCGGAGTTCTGGTCGAAGCGCCTTCATCCCGAGGACGCCGGGCGCGTCTTCCGCGAGATGTTCCCGCTGATCGAGAAGGGCGGGGGAACGGTCGAGTACCGCTTCCGCCACCAGGAAGGGCACTACCTCTGGATCCAGGACACCTTCAAGGTCGTCCGCGACGAGAGCGGCAAGCCCTTCGAGATCGTCGGCTCCTGGGCCGACATCTCCGACCGGAAGAGGGTCGAGCAGGCGTTAGGCGAGCGCATGGCACTGATGAACGACCTGCAGAACCTGGTCGCCGCGAGTCCGGCCGTCATTTACACGACCAAGGCGACCGACGACTACGCCTGCACCTTCGTCAGCGAGAATCTGAAATCGACGATGGGGTATGCGCCGTGGGAGATGCGCGATGATCCGAAGTTCTGGTCGAAGCGCCTCCATCCCGCGGATGCGAACCGCGTGTTCAGCGACATGTCCTCGATGATCGAGCGCGGAAGCGGCGTGGTCGAGTACCGATTCCGGCATCGGCGGGGGCACTACATCTGGATCCAGGACACCTTCACGGTGATGCGCGATCAGGAGGGGAAGGCGACGGAGCTCGTCGGTTCCTGGGCGGACATCTCCGATCGCAAGACGATCGAGGCCGAACTACAGCAGGTTGCACAGCAGCTCGAGGTCCGCAATCGGTTCATCCGCGACACGTTCGGTCGCTATCTCACCGACGAAGTCGTCGCCACTCTTCTCGAATCGCCGGCCGGCCTGCAGATGGGAGGAGAGAAGCGGAAGGTCACCATGCTCATGGCCGACCTTCGCGGATTCACATCCTTGTCGGAGCGACTCGCGCCGGAGCGGGTGGTCGGGATCCTCAATCGCTATCTCGCCGCGATGGTGAATGTGATCAAGAAGTACGGCGGGACGATCGACGAGTTCATTGGCGACGCGATCTTCGTCCTCTTCGGCGCTCCCACGTGGCAGGAGGATGACGCCCAGCGCGCCGTCGCGTGCGCGGTGGCGATGCAGCTGGCGATGCCGGAGATCAACGAGCAGAACCGGCTGGAGGACCTCCCCGAGGTCGAGATGGGAATCGGCATTCACACCGGACAGGTCGTGCTCGGCAACATTGGATCGGCGGAGCGGATGAAATACGGCGTCGTGGGGCGGCACGTGAACCTCACCTCGCGCATCCAGTCATATACCACCGGTGGACAGATTCTGGTGTCCGAGACGACGAAACAGGACGTGGGCCCGACCTTGCGAATCGGGAAGCAGATCGAGATCAACGCGAAGGGAATCGATCATTCCGTCGCCGTGTGCGAAGCGTTAGGCATCGGCCGCCCGCACATGCTCTTCCTCACCGAGAGCGCGGAGCCCCTGGTCGCCCTCACCGCCGAGATTCCCTTCGGGTACGCGATGCTGGATGGGAGTCAGCTCGAACGCGACGTGCACACAGGGGCGTTCATCAAGCTTTCCCCCAAGGGGGCCGAAGTGCGGTTGTCTCACCTCGTCCCGCCGATGAGCAACATCAAGATCCAACTCGTCGACGCCACGGGGGCGCAGCTGACCGGGGCACTCTACGCCAAGATCATTGGCGCCGTCGCTGGGAGCGAGCGTGAGTTCTCTGTGCGCTTCACCTCGATGTCGCCGGAGATCAAGGCGGCCTTGCTGGGCGTGCGGCCGAAGACGGCCTAGTCGGGGATGCTCGCCGGACGACCGGAGGTACGGGTGCTCAGGGTGTGAACCCTAGCTGCGCCAGTAGCGTGCGAAAACGCTCCTCTCGCCTGAGAGGATCGAACGTCGGCCGGACTTGCAACCAGAAGAGGTCGGCCGCTCGCTCCTCGTGAGCGCGCTCGAGCCAATCGAGAGCGCTGTCGTGCTCCTCCAGTCCGATGTGCACCAGTGCCACCAGGCAGGGCGACAGATATCGCGACGTCGCCTGCATCTGAAGGTCGGCGAGAGCCGCTCGCGCTCGCGCGCTCTGCTTCGACACTCCGTAGGCGTGGGCCAGCGACGCGCTCGCCTGCGCGCTCGGCCCGCCCAGCTCGAGCGCCCTCTGGAACGCGGCGATCCCCTCATCGAAGAGGCCTCGCGCAACGTACGTCTGCCCGAGGAAGTAGTGGGCGATGCCGAAGTTCGGATCCAGCTCGAGCGCCTTCAGATATTGATCGGAGGCCTCCTCGTACCGGCGCCCGAAATACAAAGGGAGGCCGAGGGTCGTGTTCACGATGAGGGAGAGCGGGTCGAGTGCGCGAGCCTGCTCGAGCTCGCGCGATGCCTCGTCGAATCGGCCGAGCGGTGCGAGGACATCGAGTGCGTAGCGCTGGTGTGTCGCCGGGTTCTGCGGAGAGAGGACGAGCGCGCGTTTGAAATCGCGCTCCGCGGCCGCCCACTCCCAGTGATAGATGGCTTTCACGCACCCCGATGTCATGTGCGCCTCGCCGAGCGAGGGATCGATCTCCAGCGCGCTCTGGGCCGCCGCTCGGGCACGGGGCATCCCTTCGCCCGACGCCATCTCTCCGTAGATGCAGAGCATGGCATACGAGTCGGCGAGCCCGGCGAAGGCGAGGGCGAAGCGCGAGTCGCGGGCGATCGCCTCCTCGTAGTGGCTGATCGCCTTGAGAAGGCTACGCTCGGTGCGTCGGTGCGAGTAGTAGAGCCCCTTGAGGTAGAGCTCGTAGGCCTCTGAGTTCGGCGTGACAGGTGTCACCACTGCCTGCCCGGCGCCGCCTAACAAGGTCACCCTGAGGCTCTCGACGATGTGTCGCGCCAGCTCATCTTGGACGGCGAAGACGTCATCGACCTGGCGGTCGAACTGCTCGGCCCAGATCCGGAGCCCGTCCGACCCATCGATCAGCTCGGCCGAGACGCGCAACCGGCTCCCCGAGCGCCGCACGCTTCCCTCGAGCACGTTGCTCACCTTCAGGCGCTGGGCGATCGCCCGGACATCCTTCGCCTTCCCCTTGAATGCGAACGCCGACGTGCGCGCCACCACACGCATCGTGCGGAGGCGGGTAAGCGCGCCGATGATCTCTTCCGTCATTCCATCGGAGAAGTACTCGTCGTCCGGGTTGGCGCTCATGTTGGCGAAGGGGAGAACGACGATCGACGGCGTGGCGCCCGCCATCGCGGTCGCGGGAGCGCTGGTGGTCCGCCGACGCGCTGCACCACCCCACTCGCCATCAGGCACCCCGATCGGCTCGCTCGCGTCCATATCGTCCGACAGCGCACCGAGGGCTCTGATGAACTCGGCCGCCGTGCGGAAGCGATCCGCGGGCGCCTTCGCCAGCACACGGCTGAGGGCGCGCTCCACCGATTCCGGCACCGAGTCGCGGAATTGCCGCACTGGCGGAGCCGCCTCGCTGAAACGCCTGACGATGACGGCATGCGGTGTCGGGCCGGTGAAGGGTGGGACGCCGGCCAGGAGCTCGAAGAGGACGATGCCGAGGCTGTACAGATCGCTCCGACCATCGAGGTGTCGTTCACCCGCGCCCTGCTCCGGGCTCACGTAGGCCGGAGTGCCGACGAAGGAGCCGGAGGTGGTGAGTGACGCGCTCCCGCTCGACACCATCGACTTTCCGATCCCGAAGTCGGCCACCACGGCGTGGCCGCCGGAGAGCAGGATGTTCTCCGGCTTGATGTCCCGGTGGACGATCCCCTGAGTGTGGGCGTAGCCCAGCGCGTCGGCCACCTCGGTCGCGATCCTCAGGGCCTCATCCACGGGGAGCTGCTTCTCGCGAATCAGTCGTGCGCGGAGCGACTCTCCCTCGACGAAGGGCATCACGTAATAGAGCGCCCAATCGACCACGCCCGAGTCGTAGAGCGGGAGGATGTTGGGGTGTTGCAGCTTCGCCAACACTTCGATCTCTCTCTGAAAGCGCTGCACGCCGACGGCGGTGGCCGCCCCCTCGTGGAGCACCTTGATCGCCACCGACCGCCGATGCTTGATGTCCTGGGCGAGGTAGACGGTCGACATGCCACCGCGCCCGATCTCGCGCTCCATGCGGTATGTCTGGCCGACCGCGGCTTGCAGTCGTCCACGGATGTCCGCCTCGCCGCGCGCCCTGTGGGGGGGCGGCTCGAGAAATCCCCCGGGATCCGGATCGGCGGCGAGTAGCGACTCCACCTCGCGTCTGAGGGTGGGGTCCGAGCCGCATGCCTCCTCGAGGTAAGGGCGGCGATCGGCGGGCGATCGCTGCAGCGCTCCGTCGAGAAGCTCCTTGATGACCTGCCACCTTTCCGGCGTCATCGCGACTTCATCGCGCCGACAGCTCGCGCTTGAGCCAGAGGCGCGCCGTCCTCCAATCGCGCTCCACCGTGGCGTGCGATACGCCCAGCGCGTCCGCCGCTTCCTCGATACTCAGGCCGCCGAAGTATCGGAGCTCCACCACCTGTGCCTGACGCTGGTCGAAGGCGGCCAAGCGCTGGAGGGCTTCGTCGAGCCCGAGGATGTCGACGTCGGCCTCGGCCGCCGGCGCCTCGCCGACAGCGCCGAGCGACACTCGCTGGGGGCCGCCGCCCCGCTTGGCTGCCTGACGAGCGCGGGCATGATCGACGAGGACGCCGCGCATGGCCTTCGACGCAACAGCGAAGAAGTGGGACCGGCTCGCCCAATTCGCGCCGGTTCGGTCGTGATCGATCAGTCTCAGATAGGCCTCGTGCACGAGGTCTGTGGTTTGGAGCGTGTGCCCGCCCGGCTGCGCGCGCATCCAGCGAGCCGCCTGACGCCGGAGCTCGTCGTACACCAGCGGCAGCAGCTCCTCGAGGGCAGTCTGCTCGCCGCGCCCCCAGGCTTTGAGGAGCGCAGTCACGTTCTCGGCTTGATGATCGGGCATGCGGACATCTCCGCGGCGCGTCAACCGTGCTGGCCGGGGGTGCGTGGAGAGCGCACCGGCGACGATACCCGTCCGACCTCGGCAGGTCAATATCTCTTTGTGCGCCCCGAATCGGCCCTAACTCATGCCATGAGGGGGTTTTCCCGGCGATTCCGTGTTCTGAGGTGGAGGCCAGCGAGAGGGCTTCCCGTCACCCTCAACAGGAGTCGGCGATGACACACTCGATCCTCAGAACGCTGGCGCGCGGGCGGACCGCGCTGGCCGGAGGCGCGGTGGCCTGCGCGCTGATGGCGTTTCCCGACATGCGTGGCGTGCGTGCCGATGCGGACCGCGTCGAGATCGGCTTCACCGTGCGCTTCGAGGGCGTGGGCGCGGAGGGGGTCGATGACATCTGGCGCGGTCCCGTCGGCGGCAACGCGCCAGGAGAGATCACGATCCGCGTCGAATACCGTGGCGAAGCGATGCGCGTTAGCGACCCGGTGTGGCCAGTGGGAGTGATCGCCTTTGTCGCGGCCGACGACCCGATGAAGTCCTTCGCTGCCGAGGCGGAGGGGACGCTGGACTGGAGCACGGGGGCGATGCGGGTCGTCGGGCGAGTGAGCGACGGCTGGATGAAGGGCGCGCTCTTCGAAGGGTCGCTGCGCATCGACCCGCGGCAGCTCGATGGCGCGGGAACTCTGCGTCTCGACCTCGTCGTCGCGGGGCGATAGCCACCCTCGCCACCCACAGCCGGGAGCCGAGAGTAAAGGCGAACGCCCCGGGGCGGCGACCCCGGGGCGCTGGAATGCGAGAGAGAGGACTCGAACCTCCACGGGTTGCCCCACTGGATCCTAAGTCCAGCGCGTCTACCAAATTCCGCCACTCTCGCGTGTGTGGAACCTAACCGCTCGAGGCGGCCGCGGCAGCGGTTTCCACCACGGCTCGGCCCGCTCGCGCCAGACCCCCCGACACTTCACGTTAGGGTCCCCGCCGAGCGGCCTCGACTCCCCTGAACTGCCACTCGCCGCGGGCAACAGGAGCTACGCTCCGGGGGGCATCTGTCATGAGATCCGTCATCGCCACTCCACCCAGACCAGCGAGCGCCCGTCTCCTGATCGGCGGAGCGTGTGCCCTCGCTGCGCTCGGCGCTCTCTCGTGCAACAAGGGCCCGACCGGACCGGAAGGACCCCCAGGACAGCAGGGATCAGTCGGCGCCACCGGCCCGTCTGGCCAAGCCGGAAAGGAGGGTCCCGCAGGACCGCAGGGGCCCCCCGGACCACAGGGCCCTCAAGGCCCTCAAGGACCGCAAGGAGTCGCGGGCAAGGCCGGCGTCTCGGCGTACGAGATCGTGAAGAACGGTGCGAAGTCGTCGGGCAAAGGGTACTTCATGCTCGACGCTCGGTGCCCGACAGGGAAGACCGTCGTGGGTGGAGGCTTCACCTTCGGTGAGATGGACAGGGTGGACACGAAGGTCTATCAGTCGTACCCCGCGACGTCCACGTCGTGGAGAGTCGCCATCGATGATGACGGAACGCCGACCCAGCTCACCGCCTACGCCGTCTGCGTCAGCGCCACCTGAGCTGACGCAGAGCGGCGGCGGTGCCTAACTCCAGTGACCTTCGACCCAGTACCACCCGTGATGGTCGGATTGCCAGTGGCCAGCCTCCCACTTGGTCCGGTGCTCCTCGACGAGCGCCCAGCGGCCGGCTACCCACGCGTAGTCGTGGCCATTCCAGCGCCAATATCCCTTCTGCCAGGCGTAGAACGGACCGGGGGCCGCGGTGATCACCTCGACGCGCTCCGGCGGAGGCGCCACCCGCACATACACGCGATCCGGCGGCGGCGCGCTCGCGCAGCCGGCCGCCAGTGCGGCGATGAGCGTGATCGCGATCACGCTGCGATGGGTCCCAAGCATCACGATCCTCCGGTGTTGATTGGTTCGGTCTCTCTCGTGCGGTCGGCCTGCGGGGCACACCCCGCGCCAAGAGTGAGACGATCGAACGGATCGGATGTTGTGGCGTATGAAGAAATGTTAGGCAGGTGTTGACCACGCTGTCGCGCGACCGGTGTCCGTGACATCCCCGGAGTGGTCGCCGGACGACGTGCATCTCGAGCGCGCGACTGACACCGTGCCCGGCTACATCGTGCTTCACGTGCCCACCGGGCTCATCACCTTCGTGAGCGACTCGCAGATCCTGAAAGTGATCGGCGACACGGAAGCCGGCGCTCTCTCCGCGCTCCCGAGTCGGCGCATTCGTGCGGCGGCGGCGAGCCTCGCCCGGCAAATCACGGACGGCGACATCTAGCTCACCGCGGCCGCCCGGGATCGACGCACCACGGCCCGCCGGCGAAGGCCGACGGGCCGCGAGAGTGTCGATCGGCGGGGGGTGCTACTCGACTCGCAGATTCACCACGCGCTGCTGCTTCGCCTGCACGTTGTAGACGAGCAGGCTGACGACGTCCCCCTTTCCAACCTTGGTCAACGCGGCGTCGAGGTCGGCCACGCTGTGCACCGGGCGTTGCTGCCCTGGGGCGAGGACCTTGACGATCACATCGCTCCCTGGCGCCAGCGACCGGAAGGCTGGACCGGTGGCATCCACGTCGGTGACGGCGAGGCCGCGCTGCGACTCCGAGAGATCGGCCTGGCTGGCCCGCTCCTGCGTAATCGGCTCGACGGCGATGCCGAGCTTGTCGTAGGACGTCGGCGACGCGCCGTCCGACCCTCCGCTGTCCGCCGACGCCACCTGCTCGTCGCTCGGCGCCTCGGCCAGCTTCACCTTGTACGAGTGCTTCGTGCCGTAGCGCATGACGTCGACCGTCACCGTCTCACCCGGCTTGTGGCCGCGAATGATGCGCTGCAGCTGGGCCACGCGATCGATCTGCGTGCCATCGATGGCGATGATGACGTCGCCGGCCTCGATGCCCGCGTCACGGGCCGGGCTGGCGCCGCGCGGCGTGGGACCGCCGACCAGCGCGCCACGAATCTCCTTCAGTCCAGCCGCCTGCGCGTCCTCGGGACGCACGTCCTGAATCGAGACGCCGAGAATCGCCCGCCGCACTCGCCCGTACTGGATGATGTCGTTCATCACCGTCTTGGCGAGCGTGATCGGAATGGCGAAGCCGTAGCCCGAGTAGAAGCCGGTCTGGCTAGCGATTGCGCTGTTGATGCCGATCACCTCACCGCGTGTGTTCACGAGCGGGCCACCCGAGTTGCCGGGATTGATCGCCGCGTCGGTCTGGATGTAGTCGACGATGGCGTACTGGCTCGGGTAGAGGTTCCGAAGCTGGCCGCTCCGTCCCTTGGCGCTCACGATGCCGGCGGTGACGGTGAAGTCGAGGCCGAGCGGATTGCCGATCGCCAGCACCCATTCGCCCACGCGCTCCTGCGTGTCATCCCCGAGCGATACGGTGGGGAGATTGCTGCCGTCGATCTTGATGACGGCGACGTCGGTGGTGGGATCCCGCCCCACGACCTTGGCCTTGAACACGCGCTTGTCGAGCAGCGCGACGTTCACGCGATCGGCGTCGGCGACGACGTGGTTGTTGGTGAGGATGTAGCCGTCAGGCGACACGATGAAACCGGAGCCTGCGCCCTCCTGCGGGGGCTGACGCCGATTCGGATCGAACTGCCGGAAGAAGTCCTCCATGCCCGGCGGAACGTTCTGCTGCTGATCGGAGTTGTCGCGACCGCGCGACTCTCGGGCGCTGCGCTCCGTTTGGATCGAGACGACCGCGGGCGTCACATGCTCGGCGATGGAGACGAAGCCGTTGGAGACGTCCGCGACGGGCTGTACGGCTGCGGCCGGCGGTTTCGCCTTGGAGGCCGACTGCTGCGCGTAGCTGAACGGGGTGAGATTGAAGCCTCCGGCGATCACGAGACCGCCGATCAGGCCGAACGCCGCGGCAACAGCGAGCCACGGACGGGCGACTTTGCGAGACGACATACGGGACATCCACTCGTTGGAAGGGTATGACATATTCTACACGTTTCGGTCGCTGCAAGTTTCGTACGGCGACGCCGGACCGGATGGATTGGTCACCCAATACCCGCTTCCGGTTGCCGAAGGCGCCAGCCTGCGTCCTGTTCGAATCCCGACAGAAGAAAGCGCCCGCGCCGAGGGGCGCGGGCGCCCCCGCCCCATGGGGACCGCCGCCCACTCATGAGCGAGCGGGCAGCGGTCGTTCTCACTTCTTGTCGTCTTCGACAATCTCGTAGTCGGCCTCGACCACATCGTCCGGACGCTTGCCGCTCGCGCCAGGCTGCGGGCCACCTCCGGTGCTCCCGCTCCCAGCAGCCCCGGCTCCCGCAGGCTCCTGCGCCTGTGCTCCCTGCTGGGCGTACAGTGACTGTCCCGCCTCGCTGTAGGCGCGCGTCAACTCTTCCTGGGCCGCGCGAATCTCGCCCATGTCCTCGCCGCGAAGCGCCTTGCGCGCACGCTCCACCGCGCCCTCGAGCTTCGATTTGAGCTCGGGACTCAGCCGGTCTGCCCACTCCTTCGAATTCTTCTCGACGTCGTAGGTCATGCTGTCGAGCCGGTTGCGGGTGTCGATCTCCTCGCGCCGCGACTTGTCATCGGAGGCGTGTGATTCGGCATCCTTCACCATCCGCTGAATCTCCG
>Ga0187779_10002870_pt1 | contig 10498 bp, 10 predicted proteins | sample 1015_Q2_SP10_10__FD_132435 | JGI IMG/M metagenome (GOLD analysis project Ga0187779, IMG submission 132435) | Tropical peat soil microbial communities from peatlands in Department of Meta, Colombia - 1015_Q2_SP10_10_MG | ecosystem: Environmental > Terrestrial > Soil > Wetlands > Peat | place...
TATAAAGATTCAGCAGGGTCCAGGAGCTTTGATATGGTCGTCTTTTTGCTCTCCGAGTCGTATGACTTCGATAAAGCAAGGAGTGTCGATACGGCCGTCGCTTCGCAGCCGCGCTCCGCACTTCACGGTGAGCTGTATGTGAAAACTCCTAAGCTGCTTACCCTCTCGGCCGCCACGGATTATGATACCTATAGCCACACCTTCCTCTCTTCATCTGAAAGCGCCAGTGTGGACACCGGTAAAGTGAAGTTTAACATAACGCACGAGTACCTCCATGCATCAGCGACGAACCCGACGACTGAATTTCTTATCGGTGGCATCGGCTTCAAAGCCGGGAGGTGGGATGTCAATGCACAGCTCTGGCGTGATATGGTGCTCAAGGAGACCACAGAGCAGGAATACAGGCTCCACTATGCTTCCCAGTGCTGGGGTCTCAGCATCGAATATATTAACAGACCGGGCGAGAAGCAGTACAAGGCGCTGCTTGACCTCAAGGGGCTGGGGGCGATGAAGTTTTAGGAGGGAAGCCATGAAGACGGATGGGGTCATCGTACTGATCACGGCTAGCTCACATGATGAGGCGGAGAAGATCGCCGCTGCTCTCATCGATGAACATCTTGCTGCCTGCGTGAACATCGTGCCCGAAGTGCGCTCGCTATTCTTCTGGGAGGGGAAAACGCATGATGCGCGCGAGGTCCTCCTGATCTGTAAGGGCAGGCTGCAACTCGTCGAGAAGCTCATCATTCGAGTGCGTGAACTCCACTCGTATACCGTTCCCGAAATCATCGCGATCCCGATCGTAGCGGGTTCGCGGGAGTACCTTGATTGGGTAGAGAAGACGGTGAAAGGGTAGGACGGGCTTCAAAAACAAGAGGTCAAGAGAAGCCTCTGTAATTTATGGACGATTCACTTTACATTTCTAAGCAGTGAGATATCCTCTGTTTTATTTATCGTCTATATATAGATTTATTAGAAGGTAAAGACACAACATATTGTAAAACAAATTTTTTTTGATAAAAAAACAATATGCCCTTGACATCACAGCGCGATTTGTGATAATTTTTAAGCGGTTGTTTGCGCCTTTTTTCTCGGAGGTATGATGAAGGCAAGGAAGTCGCGAAATATCAAGAAAAAAGAATACTTTACCTTCATGTTTCTCCCCGGGCCGAATGCGAAGGTAAGAACATTAAGCATATCAAAGTCCGTCATAAAATCAGTGCTCCTCTCCGTTGCTGCGGTCATCCTTCTTTCTCTTTATCTCATATACGAATACAATGATGTAAAGGACAAGGTCTGGGAACTGCAATCGATGCGCGAGGAGTTGATGAAGCAAAGAGCGCAGGTCCAGAATTTCGCTCTCAATATCCTCGATTACAAGCGCCAGATGTTTCTCCTTCGCGATCTTGATACCAAGCTCCGTCGCGTTGTGAGCTTGGGACCGCGGGACAAGGCCCAGCAGGTGCTTGGCATAGGAGGTCCTGATGAGCTCGGTCTGCAGAACCTGACCAGCATGGGAGAGAAAAAGCAGGAGGAAGCACTTAAAGAGATGCATCAGGAGCTGACGCAACTCAAAGGGGCGGCCTCAAAGCAGGAAGCAAGCCTCCAGATGCTGATAGAGTATTTCGAGGACAAACGTTCTCTCTATGCTTCGACCCCTTCCGTTTGGCCAGTCAGGGGATGGGTCACGTCGCCGTTCGGCAACAGAACGTCGCCGTTCAGCGGTATTCTGAAATTTCATGAAGGGATGGATATAGCCGCTCAAACTGGAACTCCCGTTGTGGCGCCAGCCGATGGCGTTATTATCAAAGCAGGTTTTAGCACGGGGTACGGTAATATGGTTGAGATCAGCCACGGCTATGGACTCAGGACGATCTTCGGACATAATTCACGTCTCAACGTCAAGGCTGGCCAGAGAGTAAGGCGCGGCGACGTCATCTCCTATGTGGGAGATACTGGATCAAGTACTGGTCCCCATCTCCATTATGAAGTCCGGGTTAATGGACTGCCTGTAAACCCGGTGAAATACATGAACTAAGAGGTAATGACTGTGATCGTTCTGCCTTGATCAAATCTTACCTATAGTTTTTGATCCTTTGTATACATCCAAACATTTTTGGTCGGGAAAGTGAGCGTGGGGGGCAAGAGGGAGGCTCTTTCCCTTTGAACTAAAACATGTTCCGCCATGAGGTGCCCAGTCCAGAAAGGCACCCGTCCGTTGCGGAGACAAGCAAGGAGGGAGTAAGCATTATGACTACCGGGAAAGTGAAATGGTTCAACGAATCGAAAGGGTACGGATTTATCGAACCGGATGGAGGCGGAAGGGATGTATTCGTACACTATTCGGCGATCCAGGGAGAGGGATATAAGACGCTCGCCGAAGGTCAGCAAGTCGAGTTCGAGATTACGCAAGGAGAAAAAGGTCCCCAAGCGTCCAATGTAATGAAGTCTTCGTAGCGAGATTACGCCTGCGCAACTTCGCACGCTGTTAAAAGTCGTTTGACCTAATGATAAGAAACCCCCGAGGGGCCCCCATCTTCGGGGTTTTTGTTTGATATCCGAACGGATGCCAGCAATCTGTGCCTTAATCAACGCTCGATATTCATTTCGAAACCGTTGCTCATGAGCGTCTGCCGCATATCCCTTTTTTCTCTCAAAGTTTAGTTGTTAATTTATATTGAAACATATATAGCAAAAAAGAGAGGGCACAAATTTGTCAAACTCAAATTTATGCCCCCGTTATGGTTTTTTTTCTGGCAGCATGTTGCTCGAACAGGACTTCCTTCATTAGGGCGCATGCATCTATGACCTTCGGATTCGAAACCCTGTAAAAGATGTTTACTCCAACCCGCCTCGTCGTCAGAATGCCTTTGTGTCTCATGACGGCGAGATGTTGGGATACATTCGCTTTGGATGCGCCGAGAGCCTCCACCAGTTCGGTTACAGTCTTTTCCTCATTCTTTAGGGTGTTCAGGATCTCGATTCTCTTTGGGTTCGTGAGGGTCTTGCAGATCTCGGCTTGCATTTCGTATAGTGATTTATCGGTGAGGGTCTTCATAGTCACTTTTTTATCATGTTCCACGTTTTTTTGTCAAGCAATAAATAATATCTTAAACAAAGCTTTAATATAAAACAATGGTTATATGCACTTGTTGTCCTTACCAGTGTAAATCCATCAACTACTGCGGCTTACTTTCTCAAACTAATTGACGAGGAGACCGAACCTCAAAATCGAGCGACCACGTCATTCGTCTCAACGGCGAACGTGAAAGCAATTTCTTTAGGAGTGAACGGTTCTTCTCTGTGCGTTGCGGCCTCCGCGGTTTCAGGTCGTCAGATATCAGATAAAGGAGTTTCGGTGCCACGGAGCCCTGTCTTCTTTGCTCCGATACTTTGCTGACTTATATCCTTCAATCGGACATCTAAGCGGGTTCCCCGTCCCCCGATATATTTCCCCTTGAATTTCCAGCTGAAAATGATTAAGATGAACGTTAATTCTAAGAACGACCGGAGAAGTGTAAGATGATTGGAACAATCCTCAAGAAAGTAATCGGAACCAAAAATGAGCGAGAACTGAAACGCATCCAGTCTCTCGTCGACAAGATCAACGCGCTTGAAACGGGGATATCCGGCCTTACCGATGATCAATTACGGGCCAAGACTGCCGAGTTCAAGAATCTGCTCGAAAAAGGGGAGACGCTGGACGACATTCTTCCAGATGCTTTTGCCGTAGTGCGCGAGACGTCGAAGCGGGTGCTCGGACTAAGGCACTTCGACGTGCAGCTCATCGGTGGCATTGTGCTGCACGAAGGCAAGATCTCCGAGATGAAGACAGGCGAAGGCAAGACCCTTGTCGCCACGTTGCCGGTGTATCTGAACAGCCTCACCGGCAAAGGCGTGCATGTCGTCACGGTGAACGATTATCTCGCGCGGCGCGATGCCCAGTGGATGGGGCCCATCTACAACTTCCTCGGTCTGACAGTCGGCGTGATCGTCCACGGCCTCACGGACGAGCAGCGGCAGACTGCATATGGCGCGGATGTGACCTATGGCACGAACAATGAGTTCGGTTTCGATTACCTTCGCGACAACATGAAGTTTGACCTCGCCGACTACGTGCAGCGCGAACTCAACTACGCCATCGTCGACGAGGTCGATTCAATTCTCATCGACGAGGCACGGACGCCGCTCATTATTTCAGGTCCCACGGAAGAATCTACCGACAAATATTACAAAATCAACCGAATCATCCCAAGCCTGAAGAAGGACACGGATTATACGATAGAAGAAAAGACCAAGACCGCGGCCCTCACCGAAGAAGGTAACATCAAGGTCGAGCGCATGCTCGGCGCGGGAAACCTGTACGATCCTTCAAATGTGGATCTCGTGCATCATGTGCACCAGGCCCTCAAGGCCCACGCCCTGTTCCACCGCGACGTGGACTACGTCGTCAAGGACGATCAAGTCATGATCGTGGACGAGTTCACGGGCAGGCTCATGCCGGGCAGGCGCTGGAGCGACGGTCTGCACCAGGCCATCGAGGCCAAGGAAAGCGTGAAGATCGAGAACGAAAACCAGACGCTGGCGTCCATCACCTTCCAGAACTATTTCAGACTTTACGGGAAGCTCGCCGGCATGACCGGTACGGCCGAGACCGAGGCGGCGGAATTTTCAAAGATCTACAACCTCGACGTCATCGTCATTCCCACGCACCGGCCAATGATCCGCGCAGACAACCCCGACTTCATCTACAAGACCGAACAGGGGAAATTCAATTTGACCATCAAGGAAATCGAAGAACGGAATAGGACCGGCCAGCCCGTGCTTGTGGGTACGATCTCCATTGCGAAGTCAGAGATCCTTTCATCCATGCTCAAGAAGAAGAGCATCAAGCACACCGTACTGAACGCAAAGTACCACGAGATGGAAGCAGAGATCGTTGCCCAAGCCGGACGGTACGGCGCGGTGACAATCGCCACGAACATGGCGGGTCGAGGGACGGATATCGTCCTCGGTGGCAACCCTGATGGACTCACGCGCCAGGCGCTCAAGGGCAAGGAGTATACCAAGGCGGAGTGGGAAAAGGCGCTCGCGGAGTTCAAGGCGCAGTGTGCGGTGGAAAAGGAAAAGGTCATCGCCGCAGGCGGACTCCATATTCTTGGCACCGAACGGCACGAGGCGCGCCGGATCGATAACCAGCTCCGTGGTCGTTCTGGCAGGCAGGGCGACCCCGGTTCGTCGCGGTTCTACCTTTCGCTTGAAGACGACCTCCTCAGAATTTTCGGCTCCGACCGCATCGCGGGCCTTATGGGCAAGCTCGGCATGGAAGAAGACGTGCCTATCGAGCACCGCATGGTGTCGCGTGCCATCGAGAACGCCCAGAAGAAGGTCGAGGCGCATAACTTCGAAATGCGCAAGCACATCCTCGAATATGATGATGTTATGAACCAGCAACGCAAGGTGATCTATGAGCAGCGCCGCCAAATCCTCGCAGGCATGGACCTCAAGGAAGAGGTGCTTGGCCTGGCCGGGGACATGCTTGACGGCATGATCGCATTCTACTGTCCCGAGGACGCGTACCCCGAGAGCTGGGACGTGACAGGGCTTAAGGACACGCTCGCGGCCAAGTTCTCGTACCGCCTGTCCGGTATCGACCCGCAGTCCCTATCTCGGGAAGAGTTCAGCGAGAAGCTCTGGCAATCGCTTAAGCAGAGCTACGATGACAAGGAACAGCAGATAGGCTCCGAACTGATGCGCCACCTTGAGAAGGTGTTCATGCTTCAGGCCGTGGACCATCAGTGGAAGGATCACCTCCTTGCCATGGACCACCTCAGGGAAGGCATCGGCCTGCGCGGTTATGGACAGAAGGACCCTCTTATCGAGTATAAAAAGGAAGGTTTCGAGATGTTCGAGGAGATGAAGCAGCGCATCGTCGAATCGACCGTTGAAAACCTCTTCAGGATCAAAGTTGCCGCGAAAGAACAGGGACAAGAGATTGAGCGCCGGCAGAAACGTCAAATTGCGAACCTCAGCTTTGTCGGCGCAGGGGCCGCAGCGGCAGCCCCTGCGCCCGTGCATGCCGGCCAGAAGGTCGGGCGTAATGATCCGTGTCCCTGCGGAAGCGGGCTCAAGTATAAGAAGTGCCACGGGAAATGACGGAGGAGTTTTGTCGGTTTGCTTTCTGCATATCCCAAAGTCTGCATTACGAGGCAGGTCAACCGAATGAGAATTGCCGGAATACAGATAGGCGCTGGCCCTGATATGGAACGGAACATCCAGCGCGCCGTAGAGAAGGCCGAGGTGGCGGCTGAAAAGGACGCCAAGATCATCTGCTACCCGGAGCTGTTCCTCACGCCCTGGTTCCCGAAGGAAGAACAAAAATCCAGCCTCAGTCTGGCGATTGACGCATCAAGCGAAGCGCTGAGCCGTTTCAGGAAGCTCTCGGAAAAAACGAAGGCCGTTCTCATTATCCCGTTCTTCGAATCCATAGACGAAAGGTATTATAACAGCGCTGCGGTCATCGACAGCGGGATGTTGCTCGGCGTTTACCGCAAGATACATCTTCCCGATCTGCACCTCTATCGGGAGCGCTTCTATTTTTCGCCAGGCGATACCGGCATCCCCGTGTTCGAAACATCGCAGGGGAAGATCGGCGTTCAGATCTGCTGGGACAATCTGATTCCCGAGGGCACGCGCATATTGGCCCTGAAAGGCGCCGAAATCGTGTTCGCACCCACAGCTGCCGCGCTCAACACTCACAGCCTGTGGGAGCGGGCCATCTCCGCCAATGCTTTTGCCAATAATATCTTCATCTTCCGGGTGAACCGCGTGGGCCAGGAGGATGGGATCTCCTTCTACGGCCGAAGCTTCTGCGTCGACCCCTGGGGAGAGATGATCTCCGAGCTTGCCGGCGGGAAAGAGGCAATCGTTCTCGCAGACATCGATTCTAAGGAGCGCATCGCGGCTGCCGAGACCTGGGGATTTCTCAAGCATAGAAGGCCAAGGGAGTATGGGGATTTGGTCAAATAGGCCATTGTTGTTTTTCGTTGTCAGCAAATAACCAAGATTGCATGCATCTGACTTCCTCGTTCAGCTTTTCGCTATCATAACCCTGTCTGCTATAATAAAACAAAAAAGCATTTTTTATTCGAGGTGGGCTGAATGAAGGCCATGGTGCTGAAGAGTATAATCAGCCTCTCTGAGAAGAGAACATCCTTAGAACTGACCGATCTGCCGATGCCAATCCTTCAAGAGCATGATATCCTGGTGAAGGTATCGGCCTGCGGCGTGTGCCATACCGAGTTGGACGAGATCGAGGGCAGGACTCCTCCGTCGAAGTTCCCGATCGTCCTCGGGCATCAGGTCATTGGCCACGTTGAAAAAGGTGGGAGCAGAGCAGGCAGATTCAAGGCAGGAGACAGGGTAGGCATAGGATGGATTCATTCAGCCTGCGGGAAGTGCAAATTCTGCAGGAATGGAATGGAGAATCTTTGCGACGATTTTAAGGCGACGGGAAGGGACGTCAACGGCGGATACGCTGAATACACCGCTGTCTCTGAAAATTTTGCCTATCCCGTCCCGGCGGTCTTTTCCGACTCTGAGGCAGCGCCGCTGCTATGCGCCGGCGCTGTCGGCTACCGATCTCTCAGGCTCGCCGGTGTCGTGGACGGGGATAATATTGGACTCACCGGTTTCGGCGCGTCAGGCCATCTGGTGCTAAAAATGGCGCGGTATCAATACCCGCGAGCGAAAATCTTTGTTTTTTCCCGGACGGAAGGAGAGCTGCGTTTCGCGGAAGAGCTCGGCGCCGTCTGGGCAGGCGGGATGGAAGAGAGGTCACCGGAGAAATTGCGGGCCATCATCGACACCACTCCTGCATGGGGACCAATCATCGAATCCCTGAGAAACATCGAGAAGGGAGGGCGGCTCGTGATCAATGCGATCAGGAAAGAGGATGCTGACAAGGACTCTTTGCTCGGTCTCGATTATCCACGGGACCTTTGGATGGAGAAAGAGATCAAGAGCGTTGCGAACGTCACGCGACAGGATGTCGAGGCGTTCTTGCAGATGGCGGCAAAGATCCCGATCAGGCCTGAAATTCAGGAGTACCGGCTCGAAGATGCGAACCTTGCGCTTCTTGAACTGAAAGAGAGGAAAATCCGTGGAGCCAAGGTGCTGAGAATAGGATGAATTCCTGAGCTATGCGGCCCTCGACATCTCTGCGACACATTCGATGTGATACGTATAAGGAAACATGTCCAAGGGCTGGAGCCGTGCGAGGCGCAAGCCGAAGAGGTCGAAGAATTTCAGGTCCCGCGCGAGTGTTGTGGGGTTGCATGATACGTAAATTACCTTCCGGGGAACAAAAGCGAGCACACGCTCCAGGGTCTTGAGCGTGGCTCCGGCCCGCGGCGGGTCGAGAACGATGACGTCAGCAGGCACTTTTCTCTGGAGCAGTGTCTTTAAGCCCTTCTGCATGTCTTCGGCGATGAATTCCACATTTCTTATGTCGTTCAGTTCCGCATTTTTTTTCGCGTCTTCGATCGCTGAATACCCGGACTCGATGCCGATCACGGTCTTTGCCTTTTTGGCGAGTGGCAGCGAGAAGTTACCGATCCCGCAGTAAAGGTCGAGGACGCTCTCATTTCCCTTCAACTCGCAGAAATCGAGAACCGTACGTACCATGTTCCTGTTCTGTTCCCAGTTCACCTGATAAAAATTCCCCTCCGTTGCTCGAATCGTTATGCCATCAACATCCAGTGTCAGATAGTTCCTGCCGAGCACTACCTTTTTTCTCCTGCGAGCGAAACCGGATATCCCAATTAGCTCGGGGGCTTTATCCCGGAGGCCGTTCCAGAGCGTGTCCAGAGAAGGATAGGATTCCATCTCCGTGAAAAAAAGGACATGGGCCTCTCCTGACGGGGTTGTGTTGATGTGTATCTCGTTGAGCGGCGGCAGACGGTCAGCCATGCCACGGATGGCCTTCAATACCTTGTCGATGAGCGGATGGATGAGGAACGCATTCTCTACTTCGATGAGTTCATGGGACCGCTGCCGGAAGAAGCCGATCCTTTGCTTTCCCTCTATGCTCCGCACGGTAAACTGTGTGCGCAAGCGGTAGTGGTCCGTGCGGGATGACGGTTTGATTGGAAGGATCTGCTTCGGTTCCAGGCCGCCGATTCTCTTAAGGCTGTCGAGGAGAATTTCCTGCTTGAAGGTGAGCTGGGCCGGATAAGCGATGAAGGGCCAGGTGGCGCCGGTACACTGTTTCTCGCCATCACAGGGAGGTGCAATCCGGTGTCGAGAGGGGATTATGATGTCAACAAGCTCGGTTTCGAGAAAGCCCTTTCTCTTTTTTTTTATATCAATGGTGACGCGCTCGCCTGGAAGCACGCCCGGCACGAAAACGGTCTCGCCTGAGTCAAGCCTCGCAAGGCCGTCGCCGCCATACACGAGCTTTTCTATCACGACATCCGTTTGGTTACTCATCCCAGGATCTTCTTGACGGTCTCCCGGAGCTGCGAGGTGTCGGCCGATTTCACCACATACGCGTCGGAACACCAGCTCCCAAAGTCGTGCTTGTATTCTTCGTAGGCCGTGCAGATGATGACCGGCAGCGTACTGTTCTTTTCCTTCATTTTGCGGAGCGTTTCGATGCCATCTATGTCCGGCATACGCATGTCGAGGGTGACGAGATCGAACTTCTTCTTGTCAAGCGCTGCAAGGGCCTGGATGCCGTCGGCAACCATCGTCACCTCATAACCCATATCCTCGAACTCTTCTTTATAGAGCTGTCTGATATTTTCTTCATCGTCCACAACCAGGATCTTCTTCATTACCAGCCTCCTTGTGATGCAAGTGATAATCTAACTGCGTGGCTTTCGTCAGCCTTTTTTGTTACGTTCATTCCCCATGGGAAGTTTGATCGTGAAAACAGCCCCGCCGCTCTCCTTGTTCCGTATCTCTATCGTTCCGTTGTGCGCTTTGACGATCCTGTTCGTGATAGGCAGTCCCAGCCCGGTGCCACGCGGCTTGGTGGTGTAATAGGGGTTGAAGATATTATGCATGGTCTTGGCAGAGATGCCCGGGCCAGTGTCGCCGATCTCGATTGCAGCTTCCTGCGTATCGGGGAGGGGATAGGTCTTGATCGACAGGACCCCTCCGTCCTCCATGGCTTCCATGGCATTTTTGATGATGTTTATGATTGCCTGCTTTATTTGCGGCACATCGATCATCAGGTGTGGAAATGAAGGTGAAAGACTGCTCTCGAGGCGGATATCCCTCTGTGAAATTTCGTCCTCATAGAGCGTGAGGATCTCCTGTACCACACTGTTGAGGTTAGACTCGGATAACTGCAGGGCAACCTCTTTAATATATAAGAGGTTATCCTGGATGATTCCCTCGAGGCGGGTAACCTCGCTCATGATGATGTCGATGTACTTTTTCTCTTCGTCATTTTGAACCTTTTTCGCGAGTCGCCTTGCGAAACCGCCAATGGAGA
>Ga0187779_10002871_pt1 | contig 10495 bp, 11 predicted proteins | sample 1015_Q2_SP10_10__FD_132435 | JGI IMG/M metagenome (GOLD analysis project Ga0187779, IMG submission 132435) | Tropical peat soil microbial communities from peatlands in Department of Meta, Colombia - 1015_Q2_SP10_10_MG | ecosystem: Environmental > Terrestrial > Soil > Wetlands > Peat | place...
AAAGAGATGAAACTCGGTAAGAATCTTGAGCGCATTCACCCAATCACGGCACACAGCAGATATTTGGATTGATCTCACATCAATAGCTTATTGATGAATTTCGTTGTATCCCACATTTCGTCCTATATATTCAACAACATCTATATCCTGTCCTCGTTGTCTAAACACCTCATGTTACATTCCGTAACGTTAGCGTTATTTTACCCTTATGAGACTCCCTAAAGCTTCACTTATTTCCTTAAAGTTATATCATGAGGCTCCGATGAGAATATTTAGAATTTCGTAGAAGTTAATTGGCCGATAGTATTTATCTATACAATTGATAATCCGAGTTTATGCGTTAGAGGAAAGAATTTTCAACGAAACTGGAAATTACCGAGATACGGTATAACATTCTATTGCAGCCGGACTGGACACGCGTGCGTTTCAACTGATGTGATCTTGCTGCTAAAAGGAGATTTGAAAATGCGAGTGCTAATATGGGCGGTCTTTCTGGCGGGTGCCTTCGCGTCACAGTATTTCACTGGGTCAGAGGGGAGAATCGCGTACCTGATCGCAGTGCTGGTCGTGATTACGCTCTTCCGCAGGCCGCTGGTGATCGGTCTTACTCGCGTCGCCTCCAAACTCGGATTTATGAAGGAAACGATCGAACAAATGCCAATGTCGATAACACTCGTCAAGGCAGCTGCAAGTGACGAAGCCGCCAAGCCTGTGGCTGCTGCGCTATCGGCGGCTGGGTTCGTCGACGCCGGTGCATGGGATATATCCGGGATGCCAAAGATCAAGCTTGCGCTGATGATCCACCCTGCTGAGAATTTCCTCGCCGCGATAGAGACAGCATCCGCAATAGGAGCGCAGCTCAACGTCCACACTCTGTACTCGAACGGTTCCACTGCGACCTTCACGAACAGCAAGCTGCCTGCACCCCCAAATGCGCAGCGATGTGGCGTGACGAGCGTGCGGATGCCGGGAGCGTCACCAAAGGCGGTTCTTTCGAGGGCCAGGGCCGAGAGGACCCGCGATGGGATCAACGCGATGACGGCGGAGGAGGCCCCGCGGGCCTATGAGAGGCTATACGCGGAGTCTATACGCTATAGGAAGATGCAGGGCGCCTGAAACCTAAGGCAGGCTTGGCTTATCTCATGTATCCTTCGATCCAGCTTGATATTGTTCGTCGCTGACCTTTTCCATCCATTCAGCGACCTTACCGTCAAGCTGTTCCTGAATGGCGATATGGGTCATGGCCGTGGTCGGCGATGCGCCGTGCCAATGCTTTTCACCGGGTGCGATCCAGACCACATCGCCCGGACGGATTTCCTCGATCGGTCCGCCCCAACGCTGCACCAGGCCGCAGCCGGCCGTTACGATCAATCTCTGGCCGAGCGGGTGGGCGTGCCATGCTGTTCGGGCGCCGGTTTCGAACGTGACACTCCCCCCGGATGCGCGTGCCGGAGAGTTTGCCTGGAAGAGAGGATCAATACGCACCGTGCCGGTAAACCAATCGGCAGGTCCTTTGCTGGAAGGTTGTGAGCCGTTTCTTTTGATGTCCATATTTTGAACTCCTTTCTCTTCGATGCCGCTTGCATTTTCATGGCCGAAGTCACTATCGATCCAGTATTGCGACGGTCACGAGACATGCATCGATAAGAAGCAATGCACCATAGGGTGGCATTGCTAAAGTGACAAGGCCAACAAGCAGCAGCGCAATACCGCCGAACAAGTGCAATCTCGATCGCGCATTCGGTACCAGCCACAGATACCAGCCCTGGGCAGCAAGGAAGAAAATTGGCCCTCCGCCAAGCATCAGGCTCAGCGCGAGCGAGGTGTATCCATACGGATGCGCGATCACTTCTCTATTCGCGACCGCCATGGCAATGAGTCCAGCAACCATTACCATCACCGCCGTCACCGCATGGCGGCTGGCGCGGATAGGGTCGCTCGTCTTCTCCAAATGGCGAATGATGAGCCTGTGCGATCCACCGTAGCTGAACGCCCATAGGGCAACTGTTCCTGCCATCGCCAACGTGCCTGTCACCAGGGTCATTGACGTCATGGAAGCAGCGGAGATCGCAGTGCCTGTTGTGAGCACTGTTTCCCCGAGCGCAATGAGCAGGAACAATCGACAACGTTCCAGCATGTGACCAGCGTCGAACTCGACGTTCTCGGACCGCAGCCGCCGCCCGGGAATGGGATGTGCCAGCCACCTGCCAATCTGATCGATCCCGGCAGCCAGAGCCCACCACAGCAGACGGTCTTCCGGGCTCATCGCCGCGCCGGCAATCCACAAAGGCGTCGTGGCGATCGCCCAGAGAAGCGTCCGAACATAGTGTTCTCGGAGCACCGTATGGGTTGCATATACGATCATCCAGACGGTGCGCCCCAGTTGGATCAGCAACATCGGAATTACGAAGGCCCAGCCAGAGATGGTGAAGGCCTTGGTCACCGAAGCATTCATGAACAGACCTAACAGCATCACTGCGAGGACCAGCCAGCGGGTCTGGGATTGATCAGCCCGGATTATGGTGGCTGACCAGCTTGTTGTGAACCATGCCGCGAAGATCGCTAGCAGCATTACCAGCGTCTCGGCTCCACCGCGCCATGAAAGATGAGTAAACAGGTGTTGCGAGAGCTGCGATATGGCGAACGCGAACACGAGGTCGAAGAGCAACTCCAGTGGAGTGACCTCATGTTTCTGTCCCTGGATGTTGGGAGCGGAAGTGGCTTTCATTTATCCTCACCTCTCACACGTCTACTTGCCGAACCATTCGGAGCGGTACGATGGTTCCCTTGATCCTTGAAGCGGCTGAATGAGGCCTATACCTTTTTCCCCATCTCGTACGCTTGGCCCATCGCTTTACTTCCCTTGATGTCTCCCATCTTCCAGGCGCCGGTACCATAGATGACCCCTTGTTCTCTTGCGCCGCTCAGGCAGGAAGTAAATCCTCTGAATCCTTCCAGGGTTCTCTCCAGTGCCTGCTTGCTGCTAGTTGCGGCGGCCATGATGAAATACATCTCCTTATTGCTGATAACTGTATATCTGGAAACAGTTCTGTCGATCAGTGTTTTCATCTCGCCGTTCATCATGTAAAAATAAACAGGCGTTGCCATCACGATCACATCGGCGGCTATCATTTTATCCAGGATCTCGGCCATGTCATCCTTCTGAACGCACTTGCCTCCGTTGCTTTGGCAGGTGCCGCATCCAGTGCAATAACTGATCTTCTTATCCCGCAGGAAGATCTTTTCCGCCTCATGGCCGGCCTCTTTCGCTCCCCGCAGGAACTGATCGCACAATAGATCGGAATTTCCGCCTTTTCTTGGGCTTGCAGACAATATCAATACTTTTTTTGACATATGCATTGTCCTCTCCATATTAATATTTTATCAGTATTTGAACCCTTCCATGTCGAACTGGCTTTTTCCCCTCAAGGGCTATACCGGTTAGAGGCCGGTCCTTTTTTCCAGGGCTTCGGGATACCGCTCCCCCTGGATCGTGATCTTTGAGGCAGCGCCCTCGATCTCTCGGAGATCCTCGGCCGAAAGTTCGACGTTAACTGCTCCGATGTTCTCGTCCAGACGCGAAAGCTTCGTGGTACCCGGGATAGGAACGATCCACGGCTTCTGAGCGAGAAGCCAGGCGAGCGCTATCTGTGCAGGAGTAGCTTTTTTGCGTTTCGCTATCGTACGCAGAAGATCGACCACGATTTGGTTCGCCTTCCGAGCCTCGGGCGTAAAGCGGGGAACGATGTTGCGGAAGTCGGACTTAACGAACTCAGTCTTCTCGTCGATCTTCCCGGTGAGGAAGCCTTTCCCAAGAGGACTGAACGGAACGAGCCCGATGCCAAGTCCCTCAAGCGTCGGCAGCAGTTCCTCCTCGGGTCGCCGCCACCACAGCGAATATTCGCTCTGGACCGCCGCCAGTGGCTGGACCGCGTGCGCGCGGCGGATCGTTTTCACTCCTGGTTCAGAAAGCCCGAAGTGCTTGACCTTGCCTTCCCGGATCAGGTCCTTCACCGTTCCCGCCACCTCTTCGATCGGCACGTTCGTATCAACACGATGTTGATAGTAGAGATCGACGGCATCTACCTTTAGCCTCTTGAGCGAGCCCTCGAGGCTCTTCCTTATGAGGTCGGGCCGGCTGTCCTGGACCTGCTGCCCGTTCGCATCGATTCTGATCCCGAACTTGGTGGCTATCGCCACTTTCCCGCGGAAAGGAGTGAGGGCTTCCCCCACGATTTCTTCATTCGTATAGGGTCCGTAGACCTCGGCGGTATCGAAAAATGTAACGCCACGTTCCACGGCTTTCCGTATAAGAACGATCATCTCCTGCTTGTCAGGAGGCAAACCATAGGCAATGCTCATTCCCATGCAGCCTAGCCCGAGAGCCGACACTTCCAGACCACTTTTTCCCAAGGTACGTTTTTTCATTGTTTCTCCTTTCTTTACGATCCAAACTACTACGAAAATAGCGTTATGTTCCGCCCCCATTGACGATCATATCCTACCCCTGGAAGAACGAGGGTGGGTAGACCAATCCTGTTCATTTCTTGCCTAATCCTCCGAAATGTTCTATAATTGGGTTGACAATGCAGCAAAGTCTAGTAAGATTAAGGATATGGATATATCAATGAGAAAGCAGGCAGTCAAGCAGATGTTCAAGAATAACGAAATGGAAGCAGCGCTCGAAGCGCTGGGAATGAGCATTGCCCGATGGACCGATAAAGACGACCGGTTCGTGACAACGATTCCGGGATTGACGCTTTCCCGGCGGGATGAGCCGAGCCAGCCGGTGAGCATCATGTACGAACCTCGCATTTGCGTGATCGCACAAGGCGCTAAACGCGTGCTGCTCGGAGACGAGCCGTATGTGTATGATGCGCACCATTTTTTGATCACGTCGGTGGATCTGCCAACGGTTGTGCAGGTTATCAAGGCGAGCAAGGAGAAGCCTTACCTGGGGCTCATATTGAAGCTCGATCAGCGCGAGCTGTCACAACTGATGGTGGACAGCAATCTTCCGCCGCCGCGCCCTCAGCAATCGAGTCGCGGAATGGCGACCGGCGAGGTCACGCAGCCGTTGCTCGCCGCATTCCAGCGGTTGATCGACCTGCTTGATGAACCAAAGGATATCCCGATCCTCGCCCCGATCATCGAGAGGGAAATTTTTTACCGTTTGTTGGTGGGCGATCAGGGTTCGCGTCTGCGCCAGATGGCGTCGGTGGGAAGTCAGAGTCAACAGATATCGAGGGCAATAGATTGGTTGAAGGGCAACTTCACACGGCCGCTGCGTATCGATAACCTCGCTTCGCACGTCAACATGAGCACATCAACCTTCCACCATCACTTCCGCGAAGTGACTGCCATGAGCCCGCTGCAGTACCAGAAATGGCTGCGTTTGAACGAAGCGCGGCGGCTGATGCTCGCCGAAAAGCAGGATGCGACAACCGCGGCATTCCAGGTCGGCTATGAAAGCCCCTCCCAATTCAGCCGCGAATACAGCCGATTGTTCGGTGCACCGCCGTTACGGGACGTCACGAGTTTACGACAGATTGCTAATAGCGAGAAGGGAAGAGAACAAGCTGTAGCCGGATAGAGGCATCACGCTGACTTTTATCCCATTCCTCTGGAGAGGAAACGTAAAACGAGAAAAAAAGGAATTTCAAATCAGAAGGCGCCACTGTCACGGTAAATGGTAGTATTTAAAGATCTACAGAGGGATAATGGGGAGTGACTGCGAGAGAAGGAACGATACCAATAATCTCTGTAACGGGGAAGACTTACTCTCTGTTTGGGAACGAACCCTCAACGGAAAACTATTACAGGAAGATAAGCACGCTTGCAGACCGCGTGTTGGAAAAGTGCCCCGATATCCTTGATCTCGTCAAGGCCTTGGAACGGGCAAGCAGAAACAAGCGGTTTCTGAAAAAGCAGCTACGAACGTCCGGCACTTCCGGCAGCGAGCTTATCCATTTCGTCGTGACCGCCGCGCGAGATCAGCTCGCTCCCCATACTACCTTGGTCAATGCACATCTTCAAGAGCTATCGTTCCTGAAGCGATGGGACGGAACGCTCTTTACTTCCGAAGAGCAGTACCACCTTTACATGCTCTTGGTCGAACTCGCGAACAGGGCCTGGAAAGAACCGTTCAGAACTGCGAAGCGCAAGATAGCCTTCTTACCATATTGTCTTCGCGATCTAGGCGCTCAGTGCCGGTCCGGCCCTGGTGAACTTGATTATGTGTGCAAAGGCTGCTCCAAGGACTGCTTTGTCAACCGCGTGAGCGCACTTCTTCGAGGGAACCGCATTGAGCCCTATTTGTGGATGAATTCCAGCCTGAAATCGCTGCTGAGGGAGCTTCGGGACAGCGAAGGAAGAATCGGTGTGCTGGGCGTGGCTTGCGTCCCAGAGTTGCTGCGCGGCATACAGCTGTGCATCGGACTGAACGTCCCCGTAGTGGGCATCCCCCTGAACGTGAACCGCTGCATGCGATGGATGGGCGCATTCCATCCCACGTCGGTGGATTTCGACGCTTTGAACAAGCTGGTTGGGGACAGTCAAACGGAATATCGGTAATTTTCAGAGTTTTTCCTTTTTCAAGAATGCCTCGTTGAAATGCCCTCACACGACAGGATGAGTCTTCATCTGGAGAGAGGGAGTCAGATGGAAAAGAGAATGATGACCATCGGTCCGGACAACGCGGGCTTTCGACCGTCTGTTATGACCTTGATCGGCTATCAAGAAGGAGAGTCATGAACTTTTTGAGACTATTCATAACCATTTGCACTGTAGCTGCTTTCAACGCAGCTTATGCCGACGATTCCAATTTAAAATTGTTGGCAGAAAGCAATTTAGCATTCGGCATAAATATGTATCAGCAGCTGAGAAAGCCGAACTCAAATTTGTTTTTCTCTCCGTTCAGCATATATGAGACATTATCGATGGTGAATGACGGTGCAGAAGGAGAAACAGCTTCTCAGATAAAAGAGGTGCTCCGGCCAGCTACAGGATTAGATATCCGTCAGGGCGTCAAGAATGCGAATATATTAATAGAAAACATGCAGAAAGATGGTCAAGGAGAAATTGCAGTAGCAAACTCAATCTGGCCCGACCGCGATTATCATTTTCTCGAACGTTATATATCTTTGCTCAAAGACATATATGGTGTACGGATCGAGCCTGTTGACTACAAGAAGGAAGATACCCGGGAAAAGGCGCAAAAAAAGATAAATCAGTGGGTTGAAGAAAAGACCAGAGGCAAAATCAAAAACTTGATTAGTAAGGACATGCTGGATGAGGATACACGGATGGTGCTGACAAATGCGATCTATTTTAAGGGTAATTGGGAAACGACCTTTGATAAGGCCGCCACTCGCAAGTTACCATTCCACAGAGATAATGGCTCCGATGTGACAGCGGATTTCATGAACAGAAGAGGAGTGTTCGGGTATACTGAAGTCGAAAAAGCGCAATTGTTGGAGATACCTTACAAAGGTGATAAAACTTCGATGGTGATTGTGCTTCCTGATTCTTCGTCTGAAATAAGGCAAATTGAGGATAAGTTATCAGTCGTACAACTCAGTGATTGGATGTCAAAAATGCAATATAGAAAGGTTGATGCCGTTATCCCCAAGTTTAAAATGGATTATGGCATATTGCTGAATGAGCCCCTCGAATCATTGGGAATGAAACAGGCTTTCGATAAAAAACGTGCTGATTTCTCGGGGATGGACGGTTGTAACGCGCAAAAATGCTACCATTGGCTTTATGTCAGCAAAGGAATACATAAAGCATTCATATCTGTTGACGAAGAGGGTACGGAGGCCGCTGCTGCAACGTCAGTTCATATGGCGGAATTGACATCAGTAGGGCCACCAACGCCGGTGTTCAAGGCGGATCATCCTTTCTTATTTTTTATTCGTGAAAGAGACAATGGTATCGTTCTGTTTATGGGGAGATTTGCCACACCGCAATGATCATGTGGAATGCAATCCACAGCTCATCATGCGCCTTGAACAACAACCCTGATCTGCAATCAAGCGTGCTGTTCAGCGCACGCTATAGTGCATTCCTGGAACCCTTGCAGTTGCGCTTTCCGCAAACATGTAAGTTGCGACTGGGAAGAAATATGTCTCCGCCGGGATGGAATATCATGAGCATTTCTCGGGTAATAACCCAACGCGGGCAGTCTCGAAAGGAAGAAATCGCGAACAGTATCAGTCACGGAGTAGGTCTTGCAGCGGCGATCATTGCAGCCCCGTTTCTCATCGCGAACGCATTACCGGCCGGAAATAAAGAATTTCTGGTCGGGACGAGCCTGTTCGTCGCGACTATGGTGCTGCTGTACCTTGCTTCTGCCTTATATCACGCTCTTCCAACAGGCAAAGTCAAACAACGGATGCAGGTTATCGAGCACTCTGCGATCTTTCTCCTCATCGCCGGCACCTATACGCCGTTCACACTGGGCGCACTGCGTGGCGCCTGGGGCTGGACACTCTTGGGGCTCGTCTGGGGTCTCGCCATCGCCGGGGTATCGCTTAAGGCATTTTACGGGATTTCCCATCCCAGAGTATTTACCTGCCTTTATCTGTTTATGGGATGGCTTGTCCTGATCGCAGTAAAACCCTTGTATGTCCACATACCACTACCCGGCCTGGTATGGCTGGCAGCAGGAGGCGTGGCTTACACGGTAGGTGTGGCTTTCTATGCTGCTGGTTCGCGCCTCAGATACAGCCACTTTATCTGGCATTTGTTTGTCATGGGGGGAACTGCATGTCATTATTTTGCAGTGTTCCGGTATGCGGCGTAATAGGGTCCTCGCAAGTGGACCGTCCGGTTCGCTCATCAAAAATAACTCTGATGATAAATCTCTTCCTGAACTTGTTATGGTTGCGTTCGTTGGCAACACCGATACTTCATGTCAAATTATTGCATCCTTTTGCCGAAGGACTTTATCTGCCGTTGATCCAGAGAAAGGGGTGTAAAAAAGTAACTACCCTAAAAATACCCGCCCTGACTCCTTGACCGCATCAATAATTTATGCTTTTATACAAATATAAATCCGTCAACACGTAACTCATGTTCTCAATATTTTTTAGAAAAAAAAGGTTACGGTTAATTTAAATCCCTGAACACAAGATAACACGATAAAGCCAAACCCTTCGCGAGAGGGGGACGGAAAGCGGCGGGTCTTAGAAGACAAAGATGGCCGAGCTGCCGAAGGATAGACCTCCGGTATGCACGGCCTTTTTTGTTCATCTTCGGAGCCAAAAGAATATAAGAGGAAATGGCAGTACCTCTTAGCTGATACATGATCGCGTTCCGTTATTGCGGGAATTTAGAGGCTCATAGATAAAACGACGCGAGGCAAGCGGGGTTTGTCGGGGGACGGGAAGCTCAGCATATCAGAAATATATGACGAAGTGTAGCCAAGATAGCCTATCCGTAATCATCGGATGTTTTGCGGCGCACGCGGCTGTTCCGCATTCTGGATCAAAACCGCACTCCGGCCAAATGGACCAACCCGGCGCGACCAAGACAACCGCAGGGGGCACCCATGTCGATTGCATTTATGGGCGGGTTGATGAAGAGAACGGTGCTATCGGCATCGTCGAGATTGTGGGAACGCAGGAAGAGAAACCCTTTAGATCCCTTGAAGAGCTTTTAATAATCTTGAACACGGCAGAGGTAGGTGCACTGATCAAGTGGGAAAGGTAATAAAGTAACGCAAAATTGAACGCGGACCCGAGATAGCGGTTAAAATAAAAGAAAAGAATAACACTAGTCCGAGTTCGTGCTACGCATTTCCTTTTGAAGTTATTATTTTGAATTATTATTGCTCGCTATCGAATTCATCCAGAATTTATGAATAAACTTGAGGTATCATATGATGCAGGATAAGAGGCGGCATAAGAGATTCAGGTTGGACGTTGTGGAAATAAACGGCAAGATGATCCTCGCTCAAAAAGTCGAAATCATCGACATTAGTCAAGGTGGAATTGCCCTAAAAACGGACAGGAGGTTGAATGTTGGCAAAGAATATTTGATCACGCTGGGAGACAAGAGGAGCCATATCGATGTGAAGGGCATTGTCGTTCGTTGCGAATTAAGCAATATTGAGAAAAGAAGCAATGGGGAACAGATCCCCATGTACGCGGCGGGGATGATGTTTAAAGATGTTCCGCTGGATAAAATCACCGATCTCCTTAATTCGGTCGATAAACATAAAAAGGAAGCACTAGTGATAGTTGATCGGAGGCTCGCTGTCAGGTTTTATATCACGACGCCCTGGGAGAAGATCCTGAGCTTTCCGGCCCAGTTCAAAGTGAAAGATATCAGCCTGAGCGGCATGCTCATCCAAACCGAAGATGCTTTGGGAATGGGATGTATGATACCGATGGGGTTGTCCCTCAAGGCTGATAACCCTGTCAGTTTTATCGGTAAAGTCGCCTCATGCCGGAGTGCGGGAGATAAGGAGAAGGCTTTCTATGAAATAGGC
>Ga0187779_10002872_pt1 | contig 10495 bp, 13 predicted proteins | sample 1015_Q2_SP10_10__FD_132435 | JGI IMG/M metagenome (GOLD analysis project Ga0187779, IMG submission 132435) | Tropical peat soil microbial communities from peatlands in Department of Meta, Colombia - 1015_Q2_SP10_10_MG | ecosystem: Environmental > Terrestrial > Soil > Wetlands > Peat | place...
CCATATTTGCGGAAAATCTCGGCCATCTCTTCGAACCGCTTCATGCTGTCCGGCGACGTGGCTTGTTTGAGCATGTAAATGGAGCCGGTGTAGCGCGCGAGAATCTCATTGCCGAACTTCGTGCCCTGGCGGTTCTTCTTCACAAAGTCATTGATGTCGGCCAGGAATTTGGGAGAACCCTTCCGTACGGCCCAGCCGAGCGATTCATTCGTAGCAACCGCAACATCCAGGTGGACCTGAATCTTCGTGAGCAGCTTGTCCCAGAGCGTCGCGGTCCAATCGTTGACTACCGTCGCTGGAAGCAACCCCGCATTGACCATCTGCAGCAAGTCTTCATCGCCGAGATCTTCGGGAACGGCAGTCAGCTCGACGGCGGGCTTGTTTTCCTTTTTGAAACGCTCGTTCAGCGTCTCCAGGTGTTCCCAGTAGCTGGAAGTCTTCCTGACAAAAACCTCCTTACCGGCGAGGTCGTCCAGAGAGGAAAGCTGCGTCCCGGTAGGGCCGGTCACAACGACCTCACTGACGTTGCTCACCGTGGGCTCGGAAAAGTCGACGAGTTTCTGACGCTCCGGAGTGATGGTGAGGCCGGCGATGACCAGATCGACAAGACCGTCGTTCAGATTCTGAACAACCTTGTCACGGGGAGTCACGAAAAACATTACGTGAATCTTGATGTTCTTGTTCTTCTGTGGGTATTTTTTGTTCAAGTAGTCTTCAAAGGCTTTGCCACCCTCGTAGGCAACGCCCCACTGCACGCCTTTGACCGTGTAATAAAACGTCTTCGAGTAAGGGACAGCGACACGGATGAAGCGGTGCTTGAGGAGGACGTCGAGATCGCCGGTCCAGCTCTTGGCCTGCGTGGGAGCAGCGATGGGAGCGACCGGGCTCGTCGAAGGGGCCGTTTGGGAAAAAGAGGCCGGGATGCAGAAAAGAGACGCCAGGGACAGACCAAAGAGATGACGCAGGGGCAGAGGCATAGTCTTTCCAATATAGCGTTGTTCGCTACAATAGCTGTGAAGGGTGTCACAGGGCTGTTAGTACCCGATTAGTCATACCAGCAAAGTGGCTCATAGTACTTGCCGTGAGCTACCGCGAGCGCAACCAACGCAGCCGCGACCTGCCGAGCTCACTGATCCTGTATTCCAAAGTTCCTCGGCCTCGGTAACGCCTTTCCAACAAGCCGAAACTCCATAGCCTTTTGAAGTATGTCCACGCCGATCTTGCCGGGAAGAACCCGAGCCTTTTCGCCGCTTCGTTGGGCCCGACCCATTGACTTTGCGTCGAGGCAAATAAAGAAGAACTCTGAGTAGTAGATGCGTTCTGTGCGTTGCAACCGGCAAGTGTGAACGGTGCGGCGGTATCGTGACTCGTTCTGATGAGGCCGCACTCGATTGGCTTAGAAGCGTAGTGAAACGACTCCGGGGCAAGGCCCCTTTTAGCCGCGAACCATGAAAGCAAACATCGTCACACTCGTCGTTATCGCATTGGGTTTGGTGTTCTTGGGAGTTGGCTATGCCCACGAACCTTGGGCTCCTGCGCGAATTGCCGCCCTGATAGTCGGACTTCCCTCGTTGCTGCTTTTCAAATGACAATAGTTAGGCCTCAGATGGGGAAGATAACCATGAAAAATGCTGTACTCCCTCTTATTCTCACGTTAAGCGTCGCTGTCACTGGGCAGGTGCATGAGGGCGAAACATCGAATGTTCTGAGTCGCTCGACCTTGAGCCCTCAACAACGCGTGCTCGGCCTGTCGTTGTTGTGGAGCGAAGCAAAATTCGGCTTTGCTTACTACAGCGAGCTGCCGATGAATTGGGACTCCCTCTACGAAGACTTCATTCCGCGAGTTCTGGACGCCAAGACTGACTACGACTATTACCTCGAGCTTATGAAATTCTACGCTTACCTCAAGGACGGCCATTCGGGCGTCTTCTGGCCTGCGGAGTTTAACGAGGCGCTCGGCTATCCGCCGATTGAAGTCCGCAAGATTGACGGTCGTGCAGTCGTGTTTCGCTTACTCAAGAACACGGAGGATCTGTCGCGCAATCACATCGTGCCGGGTCTCTCCATTGTGAAGGTAGACGGAAAACCTGTGCGGGAATTGGTTGCCTACTGGCGTGGATTGAAGACGGCCTCGACTCAACAGGCGACGGATCGCCTCGACTATTTCAGGGTTCTCGCTGGTCCGCGCGACAGCATTACGGAAGTGGTTCTGGAGGAACCGGACGGAGCAACGAGAACCGTCCGGCTCACCCGGTCAGAAGCGTTCTTCAACGACATAAACCTGGAACCGATTCAGCTCTATTCCTCTCGGCAATTGGATGCTCACATTGGGTATTTCCAAGCAAACGGGATGCGACCCGACGTGGCGGAAGCGTTCGCACGCTTCATTCAGGACTCGGCGGACATGAGGGCACTCATGCTCGACCTGCGCTACAACGGAGGAGGCGATGACGCCGTATCCTTCGACATGGTCAGCCGGCTGATTAATGTCCCGCTCGATGGCCCGATTTATGAGGTAACGCCTTATCGTGCTGATCGCAGGGCGCATGGAGAAGAGCAGGAGATCGTCCGCGAGCCGCAGGGGAAAATACAACCAGCACCGGGCAATCATTTCACTGGGCGGCTGATTGTGTTAATCGGGGAACAAACACACAGTGCAACAGAAAGTGGATTCCTGTCCGTGATTCGGAACCGTCCATCCACTCTATTCGTTGGCGAGCCGACTGCCGGATCGACGGGCCAGCCCATGATTTTCAAACTGCCGGGGGGCGGAATTGGTGCAGTCTGCAGCAGCAGGACGGAGGGGCCTGGCGGCCGTCGTTTTGTGGGTACCGGGTTCCAACCTGACATCAGCATTGCACTGAACCGGGAAGACCTGTTCCGAGGGCGTGACAGCGTCTTGGAAAAAGCAATACAAGTCCTAGATCAACGGCCGACCTTTTGACCTGGTCCTCAACCGTTCTGCCGGAGCTGGCCGCTTTGCCCCTCGTGGGCTACCAAACGCGCGCAAAAAGTTCGCAAGCACTCTCGCGACTTTCTCCATTACGCCTAAAATTGTGCAAAAAGAGGAATTTCTCCCTAGAAACAAATGTTTCACACTGTATGGATTGTGAAACGAATGTACGCAAAATAGACCACTTTCACCCTCTCCTATCCCGTCAACGCAATGAAGGGATAGTACGCAGGAAAATGCTACACCCTCTCCCTCTTCGGGCATGGGGGTTGGCTGCTTCGCCCGCAAAAGAGGGACCACCCCCCCACCCGGCCGCGCTCGGAAGCGCCCCTGTCGCTAAGTCTCAAGATGGAGATCGCAACAAGCGCGAGGCGTCGAACCAGGCGGTAGTTGAACGCGCAATCTTCCCAACCGTGCCCTCATATAGTTACGAATTTGGATGGTTTTTTTTTTGCGTTTAGCCGGGAGCTACTGGTACTGTTGGTTTTGTCAGGTGCCAAGTCATGCTCCGAAATTATGGAGGCATACGCCGGGAAGAGCATCCCCTACTTCCTCACCCACGAGGGCGGTAGGGGCCAAAGCGTTGCAACCCAATAGGAGGTCTCGCAACTGCCATGCGATTGAGCAATTTCTGCATTCTCGCTTTCATTTTGCTTACATCCACAAGTCGAGCCTATGCTGCGGATGATGCCCCTATGTTCAAGATTACGGCCGTAGAAAGCGCTATTACGTTCGATGTCGAAGCATCGGTAGCTATCAAAGGCAAGTTCGACAAATGGGACGCTTCGCTGACCTTCACTTCTCCAGATGTATCTACTGGAGTGCTGGATATCAAGATTCAGGCCGACAGCGTGGATACCGGAAGCGGGATGAAAAACAATAAGCTGAAGGGCAAAGACTTCTTCGACGTGAAGCAGAATCCCGAGATCACTTTCCACTCGACGAAGATTGTGCAGACTGGCCCGGATACTTTTGAGGTGGACGGCAACTTCACAATCCGCGGAGTATCGAAGGCCGAGAAGCTCACGCTGAAAGTCGAAGGTGCAGGCACGGGTGCCGGAACCATCAACGGCGCTATGGCCTTTGACCGGAAACAATACGGGATGAACAGCGGCATACCCTTCATCAAGATTGCCGATCGTGTCGAGGTAACCGTCAAGCTCAAGGCAGCCCGGGTAAGCGGACCTCCAGTCTCACTTAAACATTAGCTAACAGTCCTTCGTGCGTCAGTTTAACCAGCTTTAGAATGGCTGTTGTGGCTACGAGGGTCGGGCCAGCCGAGTCGCTCTTTCTTGATAGTCAATATATGGGCTAGGTCTGACTGAATTGCGCGACTCTCTTCGGGATTCGGATTGCGCGTGAGTTCTTGGCCACGTTTGACACTGAGATCTTCGAGTTCATGAATAAGCTGCCATAGCAGCTTTGGGTCAGTTTCGGACACAGCCAGTCTGTAGACCTGGCGCCAATCCAGCATTTGCCCTCCGGGGGAGCTCTATTTTAACAAGGGTGGAGGTGTTCCGTCACTGCGACTGGGCACCTAGATGCGCTAGGTCCGGGAAGTTCGGGGCAGTACCAAGATGGACAGTTTCGCGTTTACCGGGACGCTGGGCCAGCAGCCACATACTGATTCACTCTTTCTCTCACTCTGTTCCAGATGCCTTGGCATCTAACTGCTCATTAGCGCCGACAACCACTCTAGACGAGACGAATAAGCCTATCGCCAAAAGCAAAAACGACAACCACCAGAGATAGTGCCCAATCGCGAGTTGAGACCTCTCGGGCCCAAAAATGATGATCCAATGTGTGTTAAAAACGAAGGCCGCAGTCGCTGCCCATGCGGCGAATCGCACTCCCTTCGCGGATCCGCGGAGCACAACCAATGGCGAACACAATAAGAAAACCACCGTCGTTAGCACGCTGATGGTTGCCAGCACCGCGTGGTGTAGCGCCTCAAATTCGATACCTTGACACGGCCAAACGCCACACGCTGCAAGACGAGTTGCCAACCAGCCCCGCACCAGCCCATGCTCATCCGTCGCCCTAAGTACGGGAAGGAACCAAGAAAGCACATAAGCGGTCCACGCGATCAAAATGATAGGATTTGGCTTCCTCATGGCGCCGACTACCTTTCTGGCGCGACGCTCGCAGATTTGGCGAAAGACTTGACTGCGGCAACCGCTGCGGCAGGATGAACCGCAGCCAGCCTAAGAGCCTGTAAGTCGAACCGGAGTCACACCCGATTTCGTTAGGGCCTTTGCAGTGGCTTCCCTCAGCAATTTCACGTCCGTGGCCGAAGGAATGGATTGCGCCTTCCTGCAGTCGAGGCAGAACACCACCTCTACAAGTGCAGAAACCAACGGCTTTTCTGGCCTATCGAATGACGGCGTGCGGAGCTTCGCAATCGCGTCAAGCTTCTGCACATTGCTCGACCCGCAGGACCTACAAATGCAATCTCGGTCTCCCACAGGCAACCGCCTCTGGGGAGAGTATGAGCCTTGGCAGCAATCCCTGCGAAACTGCCAAAACTGACAGGGGAGTTGGTGCACTGCAACCTGGCCAGTCACCCCGTAGGGCCTGGTTGTTCGGTTACCGGCAAGGTTGCTCCTAGTGCTGGCCGTGAGCTACCGCGAGCGCAACCAACGCAGGCGCGACCTTCCGAGCTCGCTGATGCGGTATTCTAAGGTTCCTCGGCCTCGGTAACGCCTTTCCAATAAGCCGAAACTCGATAGCCTTTTGAAGTACGTCCAGGCCGACCTTGTCGGAAGGAAACCGAGCCTTTTCGCCGCTTCATTGGGCCCGACCCATTCACTTTGCGTCGAGGCAAATAAAGACAGAACTTGCAGTTTTAATTCGTTATATCGGTTCATTTTTCTTTCCCAGAAAACGCCACGCCGTTGCTGGCTATCAAAAGCAGTTAATGAATCTCGAAAAATCTGCCTGGGGTCGTGTCATGTGCCCGACCCGCAAAAAGCATTTTTGTTTTGCGCTGTCCGGCCAACTTGTGATTGTTTTTGCTCATTTTCATCGCTCCAGTAGAAAAGAACTCCCAGGGCCACGATGACTACGCCCCAAATCCGCCAGCTCCAGCCCTTCTTATACTTTGGAGGCGATGGAGCCGCTCCCACTCCTTCTTCCGTGCCAAGTCTTTGTACGGCATCGAATCATCCCTTCCCTATTCTCTATTGACGTAGTCCCATAACCATGTTCGTGAGCGTCGAGGCTTTCACCTTCTCGCCCCTCAGAATCGTCCGAATGGTCTTGCGGTCAAGCCCGGTCTCTCTTGTTGTTTTCCGCAATCCGCGGGCGCCGATCTCTGCGACCAAGCTGTCGTTGGCAACAACCCTCCCGCCGTCATAGATCGCACGCCAAACTGTCCCGCGTGCGAGTGTCTATTTCTGTGTCCACAGACGGCAAGGAGTTTGAAGGGCTGTTGCCGGTAGTAAGACCAGTGTCGTACGGGAATTGGTTATCCAAACCCGTGCCTGCCGTGCACGTTAGAGTCGAAGAGTTATTGCTTATAGTCCATTGATCCGCGGTAATCAGCTGGGCATATAGATGCGTACGCGGCGTCTTATGTCCCTACCTCTCAATGAGCAATACTTGCGGCGACAACAACGGTCTCGGCTTTTGACCCATTCATGGCCATCTGGGTCTCAAGGTGCGAGCGGAATCCGACGCTCTGGGTCATCCGCTGGCAAATGGGATTCGCGCAACTCAATCTCGGGCAGCCCAGCCAGGCCGCATCCGAATCGGAGGCAGCGCTCAAACTGCTCCAACCCGACCGACCTGCGGCTGTCCTCGCTCCCCTCGGCTTGGCGTATGGGCTGGCGGGGCGCCGGGCTGATGCACTCAAGATTCTCGCTGAGATCGAGCAGCGGTCGCAGAGACGGTACATCTCGCCGTATTCCCTTGCGGCGGTCTACTCGGGACTCGGGCGAATGGACGAAGCTTTTGCGCTTCTGGATAAAGCTCTCGAGCAGCGGACTCCTTGGTTGGCGACTTGTACGCGGTATGACGCGCTCTCTGTCGCTCTCCGGAGCGACTCGCGGTGGAAGCCCTTCATTGTCCGGCTCCGGGAGCAGGTACGTCTGCCGGCGGGCACCCCTGACCCGTATTCATAACCGGACGACGGGTCAACTATTCCGGGCCGGGCAAACAGGAACTAATCCAACATGCCGGCAAGTCTCCACCGTTTTCGTTGGATCATAAACACCACCTTTGAACAGATTAGTTCCTAGATGGTGTTGCATCGACCTATTGAATGACGGCCCTTACCGGGAGTTGGGTCTATACTTGGCCAACACCGATGTCAGCCCGATTGAGCCCCAAGACCGAACAGCACATCGCTGTGTTGTTTCCGCCTAGTTCCAGGAAAGAGTTGCCGACCTTTTGTTGAAACAGTGCGGCACGAATCTCCCTTTTTGGGAAAAATGCAACGACTTCCAACTGGAGGAAATGTCTCAGTTTGAATTTCCGAGCGCAGTCCGTTGGGCGAGTCGCGCGATTAAGCGGGAACGTAGGTCAACCGAATCAAGTCATCGGCGATTAAATCGCTGGCCACGAGGTGGAGCGGCGGCCGGGGGCCAGCGAAGAATGGCTGGCCACCACCAAGCACGACGGGGCGGAGGTACAGTCGATACTCATCGATGAGACCGGCGTCGGTCAGGCTCTGCGCCAGGGCTGGTCCGCCAACGTGAATCTCGCCAGGCAGGTCGGCCTTGAGCTTGCGTATCAGCTTCTCGAAGTCGTCCGCGACAAGCGTGGCGTTGGGGCCAACGGACTTGAGGGAGCGCGACACGACCCACTTCGGCTGGCTCCGCCACACCACCGCGAAGTCATGATCGTCCGCGTCCCAATCAGGAGAATCTTCGTCCCAATAACGCATGATTTCGTAGATGCGACGACCGTAGATGACGCCCGTCAGGCCACGCACCAGCTCGACAAAGTGACGGAAGGCCGCGGGCGCGGGTGGGCCAAGCTTGGTGTGGTCGACGTAGCCATCGAGAGACTGGTTCAATCCATAGACAAGTTTTGCCATGCTCGAATCTCCTGCGAAGTTCTTCAGTATAGCTTGAGCCGGCGAGTGGCGCGGAGTTCAGGTTGAACTCCATGTGTGGCCAATAGCGCACACCCGCTCGGGTGGGGGCTGGTCCCTTTTTCCGGCGTAGACGCATACCCGTCAACGAATCGACGTGGCTTGAGGTGGCTTGTGCGGCGGGCTGACGGACAAACCTGGTAGGTCGCTTTCAACGGGACCTTGTGCGTAAGATGTGTCGAGCGACTGCGCGACGATGAAACCTTCTGGCGCAGGGAGTGCCCATCAGCATGATGACGATTGAGGAATGCCGGATGTTTTATGCTCAGGAAATTCGGTTTGCCGCGAATCTGATCACACCCGGGTTGGTGGAGGCGTTCGCGAAGGTGCCACGAGAGAAATTCTTGGGGCCGGGGCCATGGCAGCTTGGATCGGCGGAAGGTCGAGCCATGTCAACGGCCGGTTTGGCGCACTTGTCATATGCGACAGTCGAGGATCCCCGGGAGGTCTACCACAACGTGGTAGTGTCACTGGATCGCGCTAAGGACATCAATAACGGACAACCAAGCGCGTTAGGTCGGTGGATTGACGCGTTGGCACTGAAATCCGGGCAGCGCGTGTATCACTTAGGATGCGGAGTCGGTTACTACACCGCGATCATAGCGGAAGTGGTCGGAACGAATGGGAGCGTGGTAGGTTTGGAACTTCAACCAGAATTGGCGGATCGGGCTCGACAGAATCTCAGAAACTATGCGCAGGTAACGGTCGAAGCAGGAGACGGAGCGACATTTGATCCGGGCGACTGCGACGCGATGCTCATAAATTGCGGCGTAACTCATCCACAAGTGATCTGGCTGGATCGGTTGTGCGAGGACGGGCGTTTAGTGGTCCCGTTTACGCTAGCTATGAATGCGACGATTGGGCAGGGAGTGATGACAAAAATCGTGCGCTGCGGAAAAGCTTATCTAACGGAGTTGGTGACTCCAGTGGGAATCTATTCTGGTGGGACGTTGCGTGATGCAGAATTGGAGCCGCAGCTGTTGAAGGGATTGACAACGGGAGCATTGCTGAAACTGAAGTCAGTGCGGCGGGACACGCACGAAGTGGAAGCGACATGCGTAGTTCACCGACGAGACGTTTGTCTGCGTGTGTGAGATTCAACGGCAGGTCCTTCTATCGCTTGCCTGTGCGGGCGGGTACTGGGAGCAGCTTTGCCGGTTTCGGAACGAATCGGGACTTACCGCGCGGGCTTCACCGACCAATCATGGTTTCCGTAGGTCCCTAGCCGGTGAGGTTACCTTATCATGGCCGATTCTAGCTTCGACGAATCGTGTAGATCCGTCTCTATTCTATTCGATTTAAGCCGGTTTCAAGCATAATCTCTTGTACTAGCGTGAAGTCCAAGCTTCTTGATGGGGCCCATGCAGCCTGCGACCGTCCGGATTCTCCTGGTAGAAGATTTCAAGCCCTTCCGCAGTTTCGCGACTACACTGCTTGGTGCGCGTGCCGACTTTCACGTGATCGGGGAAGCATCGGATGGTTTAGAAGCCGTCGAGATAGCTGAGCAATTAAAGCCCGACGTAATCCTCATGGACATCGGCCTTCCTAGGCTTAATGGCCTTGAGGCAACGCGACGAATCCGCGAACTCGTCCCCGCAACGAAGATCGTGTTCCTGACACAACAGACTTCCGCCGAGATTATGGACGAAGCCCTCAGCCTGGGTGCCTGGGGCTACATCGTCAAGCAGAATGCCGCAGAAGAGCTATTGAAGGGACTGACGCGGATCGTTCAAGGCCATCGCTTTGTCAGCGACGGATTAAACGGCAACGGTTCGCACCCCGCCTAAATTGAAATCCTCTCAGGTGGCTTCGATGACCTCAGGTTTGTCTCTGCCGAGCCGCGCCCTCAAGAGCCGCAGTTCGGTCTCTGGCACGGCGAAGCTCGAGGTACCGCAAGTCAAGCAGACTGTGAGCTTGGGAAACACAAAAACGTGCGGAGTATTTAGGTTTTCTATTCCTGAGAAATGGATGCAGATCTCCGAATCCAGCTCAAGCTGGTCGTGCGAAACACATAGCTTGCATATCATGCGCGCCCTTTGGCTAACAGATTACTTCGGCGCGGACACTGGGGTCTGTGACGTTGGTCACAAACCCTCCGGCTGCCGCCTACTGCGGCGCCCAGTCGGTGGGCAAGGGCGGCCCGTGCGTTTGACCGCCCTTGTCTATGTCAGGAGATTGCACGCCTACAAACGGGGGGTGAGGTGGGGTGTGTGTAGACGGGCATTTGGTTTGCTTTTATCCGCGATTCTCGTTTCCCAGGGAACTGTCAAAAGCACCAGTCACGCATGGAAGTTGCGACCACTCTCGCGATTTTTTTTCTCCATTGCACCAAAATTGTGTAAAAAAGAGGGAATTCTTTTCTAGAAACAAATGCTTCACCATGAGGCCAAGTGTGAAACAAATGTACGCAGAATAGACCACTTTCACCCTCTCCTATCTCCTATCCC
>Ga0187779_10002873_pt1 | contig 10494 bp, 6 predicted proteins | sample 1015_Q2_SP10_10__FD_132435 | JGI IMG/M metagenome (GOLD analysis project Ga0187779, IMG submission 132435) | Tropical peat soil microbial communities from peatlands in Department of Meta, Colombia - 1015_Q2_SP10_10_MG | ecosystem: Environmental > Terrestrial > Soil > Wetlands > Peat | place...
GATCCCACTTGATGACAGCCCGCTTCGGGTCCCAAGGCTTTCCATTAGGGTCCACGGATGCTCGATTGTAAATGATTCTTCGGTTCACAGGCCAGGCCCAGGACCATTCAGGGTATATGCCGAGGCCGGTGGGGTCTGTTTTGCCTCTCCGAGCCATCATATTGATGATTTTGCTCTCTTTCTGAGTGTAACTCTGAGAGTAGATCCAGTTGCCGCACGAAGTCGTACCATCGGCCTGCAGGTGGACAAAGGAGGCGCAAAGGTCGCCCTTTTTGCCGAGGAGCTTGGGCGGCGTCGTAGTCTTATCGTATACGTCTTCGAGGTAGTACCCGTTTATCTCCTTGGCAACGTTGTGAACATTGACCTCTTTGACCTTGCCGTCAGTGCCTTTCTCCCCGTAGTTCCAGGTCAATTTCATGATGGGCTCGGGGAACTTGCCGCCTTGCTTCTGATAGAGATTCTTTACCCGGAAGAAAAGCTCGTTCATGATGTCCGCATCGGGCTTGGACTGCCCGATCGGCTCGACCGCTTTGTATCGCCACTGCGCCCACCGTCCCGAATTTGACAGACTGCCCTCTTTTTCCACGGACGAAGCAGCGGGAAGCAGGAAGACCTCGGTCTGGATATCCTTCGGGTTCATGCCCGGACCCTTCCAGAAAGATGCGGTCTCGTTATCGAAGAGGTTCACGGTCACCATCCACTTCAGCTTCCCGAGCGCATCCCGGACATGCTTTGCCGCCGGGGTCGAGCAAGCAGGATTCTGCCCCCATGCGAAGAACCCGTCGATCTTGCCCTGCCACATCTTGAAGAACAGGTTCAGCCATGATGCGTTCATGCCCTCATCAAGTTTGGGGAGATAAGCGTAGGCGAAGTCGTTCTCCTTCGTAGCGCTGGTTCCGTAAATGGCCTTGAGGTAGCTCGTAATGTACTTACCGCGGTTGGACCACCAGTTAACGCTCTTCGGCTCCTTGGTCTTGGGCGTGTATTTCTCGATGTAGGACTTAAGGTCCGCGAGAGAGCCTGTTGGCGTCGGGAGGTACCCCGTGAGGGTGTTGAACAGGAGCCCATGGTCCGTCGAACCCTGTACGTTGCCTTCTCCGCGCAGAGCGTTGATACCGCCACCTGCCATACCCATGTTGCCGAGCAGGAGCTGGATAATGGTCATGGCCCGGATATTTTGCGTCCCGATGGTATGCTGGGTCCAGCCCATGGCGTAGAGCTCGGTACCGGCCCGATTTGGCGTTCCCGTCGATGCATAGAGCTTGTATACCTCCAGGAGCTTGTCCTTGGGTGTGCCGGTGATTGATGACACCTTGTCGGGATTATATCGGGAGTATTGTTTCTTCAGAATCTGGAAAACGCAGTGAGGGTCCTTGAGCGATGGGTCTTTTTTTATGATGCCGTTCTCATCCATCTGGAAGGACCAGGACTTTTTGTCGTATTTCCTGGTCTTTTCGTCATAGCCAGAGAATAGACCGTCTAGTTCTCCTGGTACCCTGAAGTCCGGATTCACGAGGAAGGAGGCGTTTGTGTAATCGGCAACATACTCCCTGAAGTAGAGGTTGTTTTCGATGATATACTTAATCATACCGCCCAGGAATGCGATGTCCGTGCCCGAGCGCATCGGCGCGTACAAATCGGCCTTGGCGGCGGTCTGTGTGAAACGGGGATCTACCACGACCAGCTTCGCCCCCCGTTCCTTTGCCTTCATGATCCATTTCATGGAAATGGGGTGGTTAGATGCGGGGTTGCTTCCCATGACGAGAATAACGTCGGCATTGCGAATATCGATCCAGTGATTGGTCATTGCACCGCGTCCGAACGACTCTCCCAGAGCCGCTACAGTGGCGGAATGTCAAATACGGGCTTGATGTTCGATATAGACAAGCCCCCAAGATCTCATCATCTTCTGGAGCATGTAGCATTCTTCATTATCCAGGGCCGCACTCCCTACGTGGGCGATCGCATCGGTCCTGTTCACAATAAACTCCTTTTCAACCTCTTTTTCCATCCCGTCGGCGGCTTTCTCTTTTACTTTTGATTTTGAGGTGGCCTTGAAGGTTCGGTCACGCGTCTCTTTCACCCTTTTTGCAATTTCATCGAGCGCCCAATCCCACTCTACCTCCTTGAAATCAGTCGCACCTGCGGCGCGGTACTTTGGTTTTGTCAATCGCAACGGATTGTTTACTACCTGATAGAGAGATGCACCCTTGGAGCAGAGCGTACCCTCATTAATGGGATGATCGGCGTCGCCCTCTGTATTCACGACCTTGCCGTCTTTCGTGTGTACGATGATGCCGCATCCGACAGAACAGAAGGGGCATACCGTTTGTGTTTCCTTAGCACCTTTGATACGCAGGCCTTGTGCGTAGGCCTTGGCAGGACCTAGATTGATGTCAAGCGAGCCGAGCAAAACCGTACTGCCGGAAATCTTGAGAAACTCGCGTCTCGAAACCCCCATATCGCTAACCTCCCTTAACATAGAATTCTTAAAACGTTTTTTTGTTCGTACATGCTAAAATAAATATCTAGGTGGGCACGTCTCACATGATGATGAGTCTTGTTCCACTGGATTCGTGAAAAGAATATCAAGTGTATGTAGTTTGAAACCAACTATAATATAACAGCAAGGCTAAATTTAAATCGATTATAACAAAAAATGGCAAGGTTGTCGAGATAAAGAAGGAGTTCGATGAACTAATCTTGTGACAGATGACAGTCGCAATTTGTCTTAAACAGCTCATGGTGTTTTCAGAACAAATCTTTTTGACATCTGTGCGCACATCTGCTATCTTCTGTTGGATTGTGAGAATCGAGCGGAACATGATTAGTTGCGAGATTAATGTCTGTCTGCGTTAAAAAACGCTATAATTAATTATGATGATCTGGTTATGATACTAAAATGCCCGCTATGCTATGAAGGGAGAGTGAGTCTGTGCGATATCGTTACATTGCCTATAAATATTCTCGGCGGGGGCGCTCAGAGGCGACATTCCAAAACGCTTGGGACACATTTGGCGCATGGCCGCTTCAGGCAACGATCCTATGGCATCCGCCAACGGACATCTACGAAACTCCTGACGAGATTATCGTTGTGATCGAGCTTGCCGGCGTGACTGAAGATGGCATGACCGTGACGTTGTTCAGCGACTTGCTGGTAGTGGAGGGGAGGAGAGAGCAGCCGGAGCTCATAGATATGAATGCCTGTCATCAGCTCGGCATAAAGTATGGAGATTTCCGGTCTGAAATAGCAATTCATGTTCCCGTGGACCATGATAATGTAAACGCCGAATACAAGAACGGTTTGCTCAAGATTAGACTTCGTAAAATCAAATAAGCAGTAAGGATGGTTCATTGAAACTACCTAACCTATTGACAAAATTTATAAAAAGACAGGCCAGGAGCCAAACCATGGAGATCAATCAGGAATCCGATAAAGAAAAAATTCCACCGGTGCCTGCAGAACTGCCTCTTTTACCGTTAAAAGACACAGTAGTCTATCCACTGACAGTGTATCCTCTGGTGATCGGAAAAGAAAAATCGATAAAACTTATTAATGAAGTGACAGTCGGTGATAAAATATTAGGGCTGACTGCGCAAAAGAAAGTCGATATCGAAGTTACCGGTCTCACTGATATCTATTCCATTGGGACTATGGCCAGGATCCTTCAAATGGTCAAGGTGCCGGATGGCACCTTGCGGGTCTTGGTGCAGGGTATCGAGCGGATCAGTATAACAGAGCTTTCCCAGACGGAACCTTATATCAGAGCTCGAGTCCGGGCATTACCAGACAAATTGGAAAAGTCCGTAGAGCTCGAAGGCCTTATGCGTGGTGTGTCGGAGATGTTTCAAAAAATGGTATCGCTCTCGCCGAACATGCCGGAAGAACTTTCCTCAGCTGCGCTGAACATCGAGGACCCGCGGCAACTGACCTATCTCATCGCCACAAATATCCGTCTCGACCTTCCACAACGACAAGAGATTCTTGAAACGGATGCTGTATTTGATAAGCTTACCAAGATGATGCAGTACCTGAACCGGGAGGTCGAAGTGCTTGAACTCGGAAGGAAGATCCAAGGTCAGGCCAGAGACCAGATGCAGAAAGCTGAGCGGGAGTATCTTTTGCGACAGCAGCTTTCGGCCATACGCAAAGAACTCGGCGAAGAGTCCGACGAGGGTTCCGAAATCAAGAACCTGCGGGAAAAAATCGACCAGGCAAAATTGCCCACCGAGGCTGAGAAAGAGGCTAAGCGCGAGCTTAGCCGGATGGAGAAACTTTCTTCTGCGTCACCTGAATATTCGGTTATCCGCACATATCTCGAATGGATGACGAGTCTGCCGTGGAACAGCACCTCTGCAACACCAATCGATATCGCGAAATCTAAGCAGACGCTCGACGAAGACCACTATGACCTGGAAAAAGTCAAGAACCGCATTCTTGAATATTTGTCTGTTAAAAAATTGGGTGAAGAGCGGGGCAGTCAGGCTGGTATCAAGACGCGAGAACCTATCCTGTGTTTTGTAGGCCCTCCGGGAGTAGGGAAGACGTCGCTTGGCCAATCGATCGCACGTGCCCTCGGCAGAAAATTCATGCGCCAGTCATTTGGCGGCCTGCATGACGAAGCCGAAATCCGCGGTCACCGCAGAACCTACATCGGCGCTATGCCGGGCCGTATTATCCAGGCGCTTAAACGCGTGGAGACCAGGGACCCGGTCATCATGCTGGACGAGGTAGACAAGATTGGTGCGGACTGGCGAGGCGATCCATCTTCGGCACTCCTCGAAGTTCTCGATCCGGAGCAGAATAAGGATTTCCGCGATAACTACCTCGACGTGCCATTCGATCTTTCGAAGGTCTTGTTCATTACCACGGCGAACCAACTCGAGACCATACCGCCACCGCTTCTGGACCGGATGGAGGTTATCCAATTGCCCGGCTACACGGAACACGAAAAACTGAACATCGCGCAGAAGTATCTCATACCGAAGGAAATAAAAGCAAATGCTCTCAAAACAGAAGAGATTGTAATACCAGAGGATACGTTGAGGGCCATAATAAAAGACTATACGCGCGAGGCCGGGGTTAGGAACCTTGAACGGGAAATCGCGAACGTTTGCCGCAAAGTGGCAAAAGCCGTAGCAGAAAGCAAACCGACACCAATTACTGTTAAAGCAGAGGAACTCAATGACTATCTCGGGAGACCGCGGTTTTTTGCCGAGACGGCAATCATGATTGATAGGCCGGGCGTTGTTACGGGTTTAGCATGGACACCGACAGGAGGTGACATCCTCTTCGTAGAGGCAACGCAGATGCCGGGAAGTAAACAACTGACTCTAACAGGTCAGCTCGGTGACGTGATGAAAGAGTCCGCCCAAGCCGCGCTTTCCTACGTTCGCTCCCAAGCCGAGGCTTTAGGAATCAACAAGGATTTTTTCGAAAAAACCGATATTCACATCCATGTGCCGGCGGGGGCGATACCCAAGGACGGACCATCAGCGGGCGTCACAATGACAACTGCAATCGTTTCCATGTTGACGGGTAAATTAGTAAAGCAGGATCTAGCAATGACCGGGGAAATCACTCTCCGCGGTAAGGTTATGCCTATTGGCGGCGTCAAAGAAAAAGTGCTCGCAGCCAAGAGGGCAGGGGTCAAAACAGTCATTTTGCCTGAAAAAAACAAGAATGATCTGGATGATGTTCCAGAGGACCTGCGTAAGGAAATGAATTTTGTTTTTGTCGACACGATAGACCAAGTGATAGGGGCTGCGCTGGACAATAGGAAATGACATCAAACGTAGGTGACGAAGAAAGTAACAAGAAGACACATCTCCCACCTTGGTTTAAAATACGGCTTAGTGTAAATGATCATTCAGCCAAGGTGCGGAATCTCATCAGAAGCAACAAGCTCCAGACTGTTTGCAGGAGCGCAGCCTGCCCCAACCAACCAGAATGCTGGAGCAGAGGCACTGCGACATTCTTAATTCTTGGCAACGTCTGTACGCGCGGCTGCAGATTCTGTAATATCCCGAAGGGTCTACCAGCACAAATTGATAAAGAGGAACCCAACCGCGTTGCGAGTACCGTAAAATCGCTCCAATTAAAATACGCCGTCATCACATCTGTAACAAGGGATGATTTGCCTGATGGTGGAGCATCGTTTTTTGCGAGTACCATAAGAGCGATTCGTGAAAATGTGCCGGGATGCCGCGTTGAAGTCTTGGTTCCAGATTTTCAAGGTTCGCATTCCTCACTGAAGACCGTTATTGATGCATCTCCCAATATTTTAAATCATAATCTTGAGACCGTTCCATCTCAATATCCACGCGTTCGGCCGCAGGCGGATTACTATCGATCGCTTGCGTTACTCGACCGGGCACATTTGTCCGGAACTGTAACTAAGTCCGGCCTTATGCTTGGTTTTGGAGAAAAGATCGAAGAAATCCGGGCTGTCATACGAGACTTGAGTAATGTTGCCTGTTCAATACTGACTATAGGTCAGTATTTGCAGCCAGGGAAAAATCATCTGCCCGTCGATAAATATTATCATCCCGATGAATTCATAAGGCTCCGTGAAGAAGCTATGGAAATAGGATTTAAACAGGTGGTATCGGGTCCACTGGTGAGAAGCTCATATCATGCTGAGAAATATGGAATATGATGGAAATTGAAGTGAACAGGGAGACTATATAAATGATATTCCTGAGGAGGAAACATAGGAGGTATCACGAAGTGAACGCGGCGAGGCCGGTGTAGGGGACACAGACCTGCTAACTTTCTCATTTTAAAATGTTGAGAAAAACTGCACATACTGCAACATTGGGAATGCGTCAATTGCCAACGTACCAAAGTAACTTTCCTTAGCCTAAGGCTTTGCCGTAAGTTGAATGCCTGGATTTTTTCTCGCCATGCCCATGATATATGGCAGACTGACCGCATTTCCACGTTCGACTTTAGCGACGATGCCGGAAAATTTATGTGGAGCTTGAACTTAGGAAGTCATGCGGGTCCTTACAGGTAGAATGTGAAACCACATCCTGACGATGCTCATGATCGATGGAAGCAAACCTCTAACGTGTGAATCCATGTGTGCATGCAGGTCTGCAAACAATAGTGGTGAGTAAACAACAGGCCGGATTAGGCATGACGTAAAACCGTTGACTTTGAGGTTCTAATAAGGTTAATTCGTTTTTGTTTGGGACGAACGTCTATGGAATTGAAATACAAAAAAATAGAAGAAATAATTTCTTTTCTCTCTCTGTATCTGCATGGAAAGGAAATGGCGTTGAGGTTGTCATTAGTAACATTTTTCTCAAAAGGCCATCTCCTAGTTGAAGACCTGCCGGGCCTCGGCAAAACGACCCTCGCCATCGGCATTGCGAAGGCCTTAGGGCTCCGTTTCGGGAGAATACAGTGTACGAGCGATTTGCTCCCAAGCGACATAACGGGTCTTTCGATTTACAACAAGAATACGGGAGAGTTTGAGTTTCACTCTGGCCCCATCTTCAATAATATCGTTCTCATCGATGAGATAAACAGGGCGACGCCTAAAACCCAGAGCGCCCTTATCGAGGGCATGGGTGAGAAACAAACTACGATTGAGCGCCAAACTTACAAGCTGCCCAAACCGTTTTTTGTCATCGCCACGCAAAATCCTGTGGAGCAATTTGGCACTTTTCCACTCCCCGAATCGCAACTCGACCGTTTCATGATGAAAATCAGCATCGGCTATCCGTCGAAGGTCGCGGAGCGGGTCATACTACAGGGCGGAAGCAGGAGGGACGAGCTTTATACGCTTGATCCGATGATGACGAGTGAAGAAGTCGTGAGAATTCAGGACGACATCATTAAGAACGTATTCGTCTCAGAAAAGATACTTGAATACATTCTCGCTATTGTGGAGGCAACAAGGACGAGCAAATATCTACTCGCCGGGGTATCAACGAGGGGGGCTCTTGCGATAACTGCTACGGCGAAAGCTCATGCCTATTTTCAGGGAAGAGATTTCGTGGTCCCGGAGGACATAAAAGAGCTCGCTATTTATGTAATTCCGCACAGGGTAATCTTCAGGGAGGAGTATGAAACCCTGGAAAAAAAGGAGTTTATAAGATCACTACTAGAGCAGGTTCAGGTCCCAGCGTAATCAAGAGCACCAAGGCAGGCTGGTTATACATAACCCTCACCATTGCCTTAGGTGTTTCCGCTGTCAATACGGGCAATAATCTCATTTACCTCATTACGGCCGCCTTCCTCAGTTTTCTGGGAGTTTCCGGCGTTTTCGGGAAGAGCAATATCGCAGGTGTTTCAGTTGAGTTCGGCGTGTTTGGGGAAACCTACACCAACAGGGAGTTCCCACTCAAGGTCCGCCTCGTTAACCGACATCGTTTTCTGCCATCCTTCCTTATCAGGATACGATTCGGCACCACTGAAACGATCTTCCCCTATGTGGCCAGAGGGGCCTCGGAGGCAAAATATATCAAGATAGTTGCCGGGCGGCGCGGTAAGCACTTCATCAATGACGTCACCATCTCGTCCGCATTTCCCTTCAATTATTTCGTGAGATTCCGCAGCATCAATACATCCTTTGAATATATCGTTTTCCCAGAGCCTAAAAAGTGCGTAGTAGGCGATTTCCTGGAGAAAAAGCGCAACAGCAGGGGCGAGGTGTCTTCTAATAGGACAGGATATGAAGGAGATTTGATGTCCGTACGAAATTACGTATACGGAGATCCGATGAAATACATCCATTGGAAAGCGAGCGCGAAGTCACGGGAACTCAAGACCAAGGAGCTTTCGTCTCTTTCGCAGAGACCGGTTGTCATCGACTTTGAAAATATCGGAATAAAAAACAGAGAAGAGCGGATTTCGTGTGTTACATATCTTCTCCTGCTACTACACAGGCGGAATATCCCGGTGGGATTGCGAATAGGGGGCCTACTGTTTAGGCCCGGAACGTCCGCATCCCATAAATCCGACATGCTGAGGGAACTTGCGCTTTATGGCGGAGATCAAACCGAAATATAACCAGCAACTCAAGGTTGAGGACGCCGTAAAGGTATTGAGTTACCTTATAGGCGTTACTGGGGTACTCTCGGCGGCCCGGTATGCCGGGCTCGTTTACTCGCTCGGCTTTTTTTTGCTTTGCATCATCTCAGTGTTTTTCGAATATCGACGCAAGTTTCTCATCCCCCGCCTTTTGCTCACCCTAGCGACATTATTGCTTTTGATTGTCAGCTTTATGAGGATGAGCCTCCAGAACTTCGTGCAGCCCACTGTGGAGGCGCTCATGATCCTCCTAGCAATAAAGTTCCTGGAGCAAAAAAAGTTCAGGGACTATATGCAGATGTACGTGCTTTCGGTATTTCTGCTTGCGGGCTCGGCGTTACTATCACTTGACATCCTATTTTTGACTTATTTCTTCGTACTACTTTTTCTACTTGCGGCGGCCATGGTTCTCCTCACTTATTATGCAGAGGATCGTGTCATGGAACTCCCTCTTACTACGATAAAGAATATTGTGCTGAAGTCGCTTCTTATTCCGCTGGCGGCCATTCCTCTCACTATCGTATTGTTTATGTTTCTCCCTCGAACCAGCTATCCTGTATTTAATATCCTGGCAAGGGGAGGGGGGGTCTCGACGGGATTCAGCGATACGGTTGGGCTCGGGAAGGTTTCAGCTATGCAGGAGGACGCAACCGTAATCATGCGTGTTGAAATGGAGAAGGTAGATGATTCTATCCTGTACTGGAGGGGCATCGTCCTCGATCATTTTGATGGGGAGTCATGGAAAAGTAGTGGCCATAGGCAGGGAGGGAGAATCTCTCCAATGAGCGTGCCGGGCCGTAGAATTGCACAAACGGTTTACCTCGACCCATACGGAAACAGGTATATCTTCGCGCTTGACAAGCCGCAATCGATCCATTTAACGGGCATTAGAAAATCAAGTGACCTTACTTATTTCCTGAACGACACAATTACCAAAAAGTTGAAATACGATGTAATCTCTGTGCTGTCAGATACTCTGTCGGAGAACGATATAGACCTCAACGATTATCTCCAGCTACCGGAAAAAGGAATGGAGAAGATCAAGGAACTGACGACACGTCTGGGTCGCGGCGGAAGTAGAGAAGAGAACGCAGAAGTCATTCTTCATTATCTGAGAGATGGGGAGTACAAATATTCGCTCAGCAATCTTCCAGTGTCCAATGCTCCGCTTGATGACTTCCTGCTTCGTCACAAATACGGTAACTGCGAATATTTTGCCTCTGCCATGGCAGTCATGTTGAGAATTTCCGGAATTCCTTCTAGGCTTGTCGGCGGATACCGCGGAGGCTTCTATAATCAAACAGGTGGCTATTACATGATACCGCAGCAGAACGCCCACATATGGGTTGAGGCATATTTTAACAATAGGGGGTGGGTGCGGTTCGATCCTACTCCAATAGACCAGGAGAACTATGTTTCTCCATTCCGACGTGGCTTGCTTTTCAGACTCA